>ENA-UEQM01000488-UEQM01000488.1-human-gut-metagenome-genome-assembly--contig:-NODE-488-length-24648-cov-10.359692_pt1 | contig 24648 bp, 20 predicted proteins | sample MGYA00242948_ERZ507948 | MGnify/ENA primary metagenome ERZ507948 (study PRJEB26167, sample SAMN06115440) | human gut metagenome | host: Homo sapiens | place: China:Hubei | collected 2015-07-28... | reverse complement strand
CGGTACAACCTTGCCTGTCCACAATAGAGTCTCCCACTCCCGGAGGGAAAGGCGGTACGCCTTTCCCGGATCTAGTACCCGGCGCCGGCACCTTGCCGGTCGGGGTGCAGGGGCGAAGCGCCCTGCTCGCTGCGACCAGCAGCGAAATCCCGGATACCGACCACGCTTATTGAAAAAATCCGATAAATATTTTTTCCGGATATTGACAAATGAAAAACACTTTGGTATAATATAAATATACTAAGTTTGGTATATTTTTAAAAAGGATTACCGAATCGCCATGCTGAAATACCGCCAGATGGTCGAGCTGCTGGAGCAGCGCATCAACAACGGGGAGTATCCGGAAGGGAAGCTCCCCGCGGTCCGGCTGCTTGCGGAGGATATCGGCGTCAGCTACCTGACCGCGCGGAAAGCCGTCAACGAGCTTAAGGAGAGCGGCATCATCACTCACAACGCCTCCAACCGCAAGATCGTGATCGGCAAGGCGGTCACGAAACAGCCGCTGGTTGGCGTGATCACCCCTTTCTGGCATTTTTCCGAATGGATGCGTTCCATCCGGAACGTGACCGCCGAACTCGGGGGGCAGGTCCGCTTTGTTGCTTATGCCTCCGACACCGATCCGGCCATCACCGAAGCGTTGAGCGCCAGCTTCGATGTGATTTTCGTGGTTCTGCCGGTGGGACGGCGCAACAGCCGACTGCTCAGCAGGCTGCGCAAGCTCGGCAACAAGGTGGTCATCCTGTTTCACGACATGACCCGGTACGGCCTGCGCTCTTTCATCGGCTCCAATCCGGGCAGCATCCATCTGATTATGCAGAAGCTGGTCGACTGCGGCTGCCGCCGGATCGATGCGCTCGGCAGCGGCAACAGCTCCGACACCGAAAGTTCCGCCCGACTTGAAGCGTGGCGTTCTTTTCTGGACTGCCACGGACTTTCCGGCGAATTTCATGACCCGGGCATCCTCCCCTTCGAGCACCCGGAGCCTAAAATACGCAAACTGGTGCTGGACCTGATCGACGCGGGACGCCTGCCGGAAGCCGTCTTCTGCCTGACGCCCGCCGGAGCCCTGGGCCTTTACCGGGCCTGTTATGAGAGGAACATCCGGATCGGCAAGGATATCTCCGTTTTCTCTTTCGGCGAACAGGAAACCGCGAAATTCATGGCTCCCGCGCTGGCGACCATCGCCAACACCGGCAAACTGGACAATGCGATGCGCGAACTGCTCAGCCAGTATCTTCCCGGAGCCGAACCGGATGACCGTCTGCTGTTCCAACTGACCGACTTTGAAGTTTTCGAAGGTGAATCTTTAATTTCCAACCACAAGGAGATATGATAAAATGAAAAAATTTCACAAACGCACCACGAAAGCAGGAATAATGAAAAATCATTTATTTACACTGATAGAATTGTTAGTAGTAATTGCGATCATCGCGATTCTTGCGTCAATGCTGCTGCCCTCGCTGAACAAGGCCCGGGCGATGGCGATGAAAACCAAATGTACCGGCAACTTGAAACAGATCGGCACCGGTCTGGCGCTGTACGCCGACGACTACAAACATTATCCGCCCAGCAAGACACCGGATTTTGAACCTTGGACAAACCGCAACAACTGGCACTGGCTGGTGATGCCCTATATCGGCATGGATGCCGCCACCCGGCCGAAAGACTGGGACGACCTCGCCAAACGGCGGGAATCCGGCCCGCTGCTCTGCCCCTCCCGTCCTTCGGTAAATCGCGAAACCCGCGATTGGTACAGTTACTCCATGTTCGGTTTCGGGCCATTGGTGGCTTGGTTCGGCTTCGGTCCGGCCCCCATGACCAAAGGTGAGAATGATAAGCCATCCATCGCTTCGTTTTGCCCGCTCCCGACCTCGAAAGCCACCAAAACCGGCGGAACGGGCTTTTTGCCGAAAAACTCCACGATCGCCTTTATTTCCGAAGCGACCCAAAACGCGGATTCCGCTTTCCAGGGTGGAGCGCAATTGGGTAATGAACTTGGAAATATCACGGACAAAGCTACCTATGAATACTCCTACCGTCACAACAACCGTAAAAACGTGCTCTGGTTCGACCTCCATGTTTCGGATGTCGGCTTGAACCAGATCCACAACAGCGGCTTCCTGAAACAGTAACCAACTATTATATTTAAGGAAAGGAGCAGAAGATGAAACAGATTCCGGCAATCACCGCGGCGCTGCTGCTTGGGGCGGGTTCGCTCCACGCCGATTTCACCTCCGGCATGCTGGCCCGCTGGACTTTCAACGACACTTCCAGCGAACAGGCGGCTTTCACCGACGACGTCGGCCAACTTCAATTCAAAAAAGGCGTCTGGGGCAAGGATGCGGCTTTCTCGCTCAACCCGGATGGCTCCGTCACCCTCGGCGGCGCCCTTTACCTCGTTTCCGACGCGGTCAACTCCCGGTCGGAAAAATTTGCAAGACTGGCCGACGGCGGCACCATCTACTGCCGGATCAAATATCTGGACTACCCGGAACTTTCCTTCCCCTTCGGACTGATGAACAGCGTACAGCCCGCCGACTGGGCGCAGCTGATCTTCGACGGCATTTCCACGCCCAAGGGGATGGCGGTGCGCGCCAAAGGGCCGGGAAAGCAGGAGGCGGGCATGGCTTCCGGCCACCTGCCGACCAGCAAGGACGGCTACTCCGACGTCGCGATCGTCTTCAACGGCAAGACCAGAAAGCTCTACCTTTACGTAGACGGCAAGTGGGCGGAACGCCACACGCCGATGACCAGGCTCGATGATTTCCAAAGCCTGATGCTCGGCCGCCTCAAGCAGAGCAACAGCCAGAAAATGCAGATCGACGAGGTGCGGATCTACGCGACGCCGCTCTCCGCCGAATGGATCGCCGAAATCGAACCTGTGGAGAAAAAATGAAGCACGCTTTCTGCACCGCCGCCTGCTGCGGCCTGCTGCTGAGCCTCGGCGCGGCCGACCGGCTGATCATCGAGGATTTTTCGGACGTCGGGACCTGGCGCGCCTGGTCCCGGCAGAACGTCACGCCCGGCAAATGGTTCGGCGCCGATCTCGTGCTGGGAGCGACTCCCGACGCTTCGCGCGACGACGGCTACGCGGGCAAGCTCCGGTTCGACTTCGCCGATCCGGGCAAAACCGGCTGCATCGAGTACCAGCGCGCCAAGGCGAGCCAGCCGGAGGTGTTCGTCGACGGGGTTGAATTCGACGCCGACGCGCGCGGCATTCCGGGGAAAATCCGGTTTATTCTCGAAGACACCAACGGCAAGCGGTTCGCGACCGAGCCGGTCGAACTCACCGGCAGCGGCTGGAAGCGTTACCGCTCCGAAGCGGGCAGGAAAGCCGAAGAATTCACCCCGCCCTTCAAGCTCTACCGGCTCCGCTTCGAGGCTTCCGGGGTTTCCGGCAACAATTACATCCTGATCGACGATATCGCGCTGACCGGCGGCGTCAGCCGGAAGCGGAAAGTTTCGATCCGCCCGGTGCTCGCTCCGCTCGCAACCGAACCCGGCAGGCCGGGCAAGACCGCCTACCGGCTCCGCAGCGCGTCGGAGCAGCCGATCGAGGGAAAAGTCACCTACCGGCTCTTCGACCGGCACGACAAATGCATGGTGGAGAAAACCCTCCTGGTCAAGCTCGCCCCCTTCGGCAGCGCCGTAACGGAGATCGACCTGCCGCCGCTGGCGGAGGGCAGTTACCACGCCTCCTGCGAGTTCGTTTCCGGCAAGATCAGAACCGACTATCCGGACTGGGTCGGCGTGTTCCGTCCCAACAACGGCCGGAACAACGACACGCCGATGTGGTTCGGCATTCAGGACACCGTGATCTGGAACTGCGAAGCCGAAAACGAGCTTCACAACCAGTGGAAGAAGCAGGCCGGCTTCGACATCGAACGCTTCGGCATCACCGGCAACCGCATCGATGACGGAGATGTGAACAACTTCCCGGCAGTGCGGAAGTTCCTCGACTCCTACCGGCAGCTCGGCATGCTCTGCTGTTTCTCCTACACCGAGGGAGTCCCCGCCGTCACCCAGAACACCCCGAAACACCGCGGCGCGCCGACCAATTCGGCACAGTTCCGCAAGCACATGGACAAGGTGTTCGGCTGCATCAGGCCGTTCGAGCCGGTGCGTTACTTCGAGTTCTGGAACGAACCGGACCTCGACTTCTACAACGGCACCATCGACGAGTACCTGACCGCGCTGAAAGTGGTCCACGATTCGCGCAACGCGGTTGCGCCCGGCATTAAAATCACCACCGGCGGCGTGACCATCCTCCACCCCCGCGAGAAGAAGAACTTCTCCCGCGACGTCTACGCCAGAGGCAAAGGACTGTACGACATCGCCTGCTTCCACGCCCACGGCAGCCTGATGAACTACTCGGAGCGTCAGGAGATGGTCGAAAAGTGGCTCGGCGAAGCCGGCGTCGACCTGCCGGTCTGCAACACCGAAACCGGCGACCGCGCCGGTTACGCGGCGGACACCATCCGCCGCCAGGCGGAGACGCTGGTGCGCAAGATCGTCTACGCCAAGAGCCGCAACACCGAATTCTACATCTGGTTCACGCTTCAGGATTACTGGGATATGGACCCGGAGGCGGACGACTCCTTCGGCCTTGTGACCAGCGACAACCGCCCCAAACCCTCCTTCGTCGCCTACAACGAACTGATCCGCCAGCTCGGCAGCACCGGGCGCGGCGAGCTGTTGAAGAACACCGGCGAACTCGACATCTACCGCTTTTTGAGTTCCGACGGCAAGCGCGAAGTACTGGCGCTCTGGCCGCGCATCGGCGGAACCCGGCACCTCCTGCCGCTGGAGGGCAGCGGCGAGCTTGCGGCCGTCGACCTCTACGGCAGGCCGGTCCCGGCCAAAGTGCAGTACAACTACGCCGCCATTCCGGTGGAGGATGCGATGTATGTGAGTTTCCCCGCCGGAGCCTTCCGGTACGGTTCCGCCGTCGCGGCCCAGAAGCAGACAGTAGGCGGCAGCGCCGGGACCGACGCCCGCGTCGAGCTTACGGTCCGCAACCCGTTCCCGCAGGCGGCGCAAGTCGAATTCGACGGCGGCAGACGCTCTTTGAAAGCCGCCGAAACCGCGACGCTGCCGGTGCGGCTCCCGATTCCAGCCGACGCCCGGAACGGCATTTTCACCACGGAGAAAAAGCTGCGGCTCGCCTCCGGCAATGAAACGCTCGAACTGACCGTCCCGGTCACCGTCAACGTCTCCTATCCCGTCGCCTCCGGCAGGAAACCGGCGCAGGAACTGGTGCTCGACACCCTCGACCGGGTGAACGAAATGAGCTTCGATCCGAACATCCGGCGCTGGATGGGGCCGAAAGATCTCTCCTGCCGCTTCGCGATGACCCGCGAAAACGGCAACCTGAACCTCGACATCCGCGTTACCGACGACAGGCATGTGATGAACAGCACACCCGACGAAGCCTGGAAGGACGACAGCATTCAGGTCGGTTTCGCGACGCTCGACGGCAAGTTCACCGAAGTGACCCTCTCCGGCAAGGACGGCAAGGGCGCGGTCTACGCCCACCACGCCCCCGCCCCGGCCCTCCGCAATGAGTGGAAGGTTCCGGCCAAAGTCACCCGCACCGGCGACGTGACCCATTACGAAGTATCGCTGCCGCTGGCGAAACTCGGCATCCCGGATAAAACCGGAACCCTCTTCCGCTTCTCCTTCCTCGTCAACGAAAACGACGGCAAGGGCCGCATCCGCTGGATCGAATGGATGGGCGGCATCGGCCGCGCCAAAAATCCCGACGAGTTCGGCTGGGGCATCCTGAAATAGGGTATCCGGGATTTCGCCTTCGGCGACCAAGGCGCTTCGCCCTTGGAACCCGACCGGCAAGGTGCCGGTGCCGAATACTTCAGATCCGGGAAAACCGTTCCGGTTTCCCCTCCGGGCGGGGGAGCCCTGATGGAGACAGGCAAGATTGTACAGGAGCGGCACACTGCTCCGGTCGGCACAAAGCCCGCTTTTTTGCGGGCTTTAGGCACTCCCTGCGCCTGCTGCCGCCGGAGGTCACGCGCAGAACCTCCAGATGCTGACCATCTGATGTGAAGTTACTCTGATGGAGGCTGAACTCTCCCCGCCTTTTCATACAGGCAAGGTTCAGTAAGGCTCGTATTCAAAGATATGCTTGCCTGTGATATGGCAATTGTATTGTTGCCTGACCTCGCTTTGCGTATATCGGCAGACAAACTCTTAGCAGCCTCCATCAGGGTATCTTTCTATTACCCGGTCAGCATCTGGCCGTTCCGCGCGTGACCTCCGGCGGCAGCAGGCGCAGGGAGTGCCTAAAGCCTGCAAAAAAGCAGGCTTTGCGCCGACCGGAGCGGTGTGCCGCTCAGGTACAACCTTGCCTGTCTCTACCGGAGCCTCCCCCACCCGGAGGGAAAGGCATTCCGCCTTTCCCGGCTCTAAGTACCCGGCGCCGGCACCTTGCCGGTCGGGTTCCAAGGGCGAAGCGCCTTGGGCGCCGAAGGCGAAATCCCCGGAGCGGTGCGGGGAGGGATTAGAGTTTTTGGGAGACGAGCCGGAAAAGTTCGGCGAGGGAGCCTAGCGTGAGCAGCCGTGGGCTGACGATGTCTGCCGGGGCGTCGGGATAGCGCAGGGGAACCGGCGCGGGAATGTGGATGGCCGAACCTCCCAGCTCCAGTACCGGCAGGATATCGGAACTCATCGAGTTGCCGACCATCAGGAACTCCTGCGCGGAAGCGTCCAGATGCTTCAGGAGTTTCCGGTAGTCGGCGGTTTTCTTTTCGCTCATGATTTCGATGTGGTGGAAGTAGCCGAGCAGTCCGGAGTTTTTCAGTTTGCGCTCCTGATCGAGCAGGTCGCCTTTGGTCGCCACGATCAGGCGGCAGCGGCGGCAGAGGAAGGCGAGCAGCGGTTCGGCGTCCGCGAAGGGGATTACCGGGGCGTTGAGCAGCGTCTTGCCGAAGTCGAGAATCCGCCCCACATCCTCCGCCGGAATCCGGCCGCCGGAGCACGCCAGCGCCGTTTCGATCATCGACAAAGTGAAGCTCTTCACCCCATAGCCGTAGACCGGATGGTTTCCGCGTTCGACGGCCACGAGTTTTTCGGCCAGCGCATCGGCGGAGCCGTAAGGGGCGAGCAGCGCCAGAAAGCGGCGCTCGATCTCCCAGAATTGCGCTTCGAGGCTCCACAGCGTATCGTCGGCGTCGAAGGCGATATGATTGATTTTTTTCCAGTCCATCCCGTAATATAGTGCCGGAAAAGGCGAAAGGCAATCCGGCGCGGGATTATTTCTGCCGGGCTTCGCGGTAATGCCGGACCAGTTCCGCCGGAGTTTCGGTGAAACGGGTGCCGAGCAGCGCGTAGAGATGGGTCACGTGCGCCATGCCCACTTCGGCGGCGATCTCCTTGAGGGTGAGGTCGCTCTGGAGGATCAGCTCCATCACGCGGTCGAGGCGCCTGCGGCGGCGGTATTCGCCGGGATCGATGTGGTAGGTCTCCCGGAAAAGCCGCCGGAGGTGGTCCCGGCTTCCTCCGGCCTCTTTCGACAGTGCGGTGAGCGTTTTTTCCCAGTGGACATCCCGGTCGATCAGCTCGCGGAGACGCCCTGCCGGGGTGGAGACGGTCGGGCGGGGAGCGGTGAGGAAAGCGCCGAGAAGCCCGGCGGCGGTGAGCTTCGCGCGGAGGACGGCTTCCGGCAGCTGGCTGCGGAAGCTGTCGACCAGCTCCTGAAAACGGCGGCGCATGGCTTCGGCTTCGGCGCGGGCGAGGTCGACACGGAAGGGAATCGGTACGCCGTCCAGTTGCGCGCCGCTTCCGTCAGGCGTGCGGGTCAGTTCGGGCAGCCGGAACGCGATCACGAAGTTTTCCCGGTCCCGCCCGAATTCAAACCGGCACCGCATGCCGGGGAGCCGCAGGAAGAGATGGGGCGGCGTCTCCGGCCCGTCGTCGCAGAGCATCCGGCCGTCGGCCCGGTAGACCTGCATGCGTTTGATGCCGCTGTAATATAAGCCGAGCCAGTTGGCGGGGACGGTCTGGCTGAAGCGTTCCGCTCTGCGGTAGACGTTTATCGTGATGATGTCGGGAGTGTTCAATCTCGCAATTCCATAAGTTTGGCTTCTTTTCTATAAAATAACACCGGAAACCGGGGATGCAAACCGGACTTGTTTCCGCTATAATAAATACCGGATACTGAAACCGCAACATAAGGAGATTCAGCATGTCGGAATCGGAAAAAAGCCGTCGTTTGAAACAATTCGGTGCCTGCCTGATGGTCTGTGGAACCGCCGTCTGCGGCGGTGCGGAACTTCCCCCGGACCGGGAACTGCGCGAGCTGGCGGTGCGGGATTCATTGAACCCGGTAGCGCCGGGAGGCGTGAACGGCGCACCCTTCTGGAACGGCCACGCCCGCCGGTTCATCTATGCGCCCGCATTCGATTTCAAGCCGGTTGAAGGGGCGGTCCGCTATCGCTTCACGGCGACCGACGCGGCGGGAGAGCGGCACAGTTTTGAAGCGGCTTCTCCGGCCGCTGCGCTGACTCCGGTCTGGGACCGGCTGCCGGTCGGCTTCGTGGAACTGGCCGTGGAAGGCGTGGACGCTTCCGGGAAAGTGACCGGAACGGCCGGGAAGCGCCGTTTTTACCGGGCCGCCGTGTTCCGTGGGCACTATTCCGATGCGGAGCGCGGCTATCTCGACAGCGCCCGGATGGGGCTGCAGTATCTGTTCCGGCAGCCGCACTACCGGAACTGGCTGGAGAAAGGCGAGCCCGACCCGGGCTATGAACTTTACTGCTACCCGACGAAGATCATCGCAAGCGTGGTTGAGAGCATGGTGATCTACGCTGCGCTGGCTCCGGCCGACCGCGAAACGGCGCTCGGCATCGCACGGAAGGCGGCGGATTACCTGATTTCGGTCAGCGAACCGGCGGGGGCGCCGCTGGAATTCCTGCCGCCGACCTATGCGGGCGACAAACGGACCGCGAAGGAGTTCGCGGGGCAGCAGATGATGATCTATCCGGCGGATGCCGCGTCGGCCTATCTGGATTTGTACGACGCCTGCGGCGAACGGCGCTTTCTGGAAGCCGCGCTGCGGATCGCCCGGAGCTACCGGAAGCTCCAGCTCCCCTCCGGCAGCTGGTATCTGAAGATCAATATGAAGGACGGCACGCCGGTGGCTTCAAACCAGTGTGTGCCGGTGCCGATGATCCGGCTTTTCGAGCGGCTCGGCGCGCAATACGGTGAAACGGAGTTCCGTGAGACGGCGGAGCGGGCGGTGCGCTATCTGGCCGACACTACATTGAAGGAGTTCAACTGGGAGGGGCAGTTTGAGGACATCGCGCCTTCCGTCCCCTATGTGAACAACACCAAGCACAACGCGTGCGATTACGCGCTCTATCTGCTGGACCGTTTCCCGGATCGGCCGGAAGCGGTGGAACAGGCGCGCACGCTGCTGCGGTTCGCCGAAGATCAGTTCGTGGTCTGGGAACAGCCGATGCCGGACAAAAGCACGCGGACCGATCAGTGGATCACCCCCTGCGTGCTGGAGCAGTACGCCTATTACGTGCCGATCGACGCCAGCGCCGCCAAGCTGATTTCGCTCTGTCAGGCGATGTACGAACGCACCGGGAATGTTCTTGATCTGGCGAAGGCGTGCGAGCTGGCCAACGCGATGACCCGCGCGCAGGACCCGGAAACCGGGCGCTATCTGACCTACTGGGAGCGCAATGAGCGGGGGCTTGATCCCGGCTGGATCAACTGCGCGACCGCCTCGGCGAAGGCGATGATGAGCCTCGGCAGGCTGCTGGAGCAGAAGAAACCGGCGCTATAACGCGTACGGGCGTATCCCGGGACCGTCCCGGTCGAGAAGACCGCCGCGTCGGGTGGCCTCCAGCTCGGCGAGCAGCCGGTATTTGTCCTGCGGGAAACGTCCGGCCAGCGGCGCCGGATTGGACGGGTGGTCGGCGCGGAATACGGTGCGCTCCAGTTCCAGCAGCCCGATCAGGCGGTGCAGTTCGCCGACCGCCTGGTATTCGGTAAGTTCCCGGAAGCCGTCGAACAGCACTCCCGGCGGAATCACCCGCAGCGCCGACAGCAGCGTGGGCCGCATCAGGTTCAGCGCGGCGGCGGTGGCGTCGGCGTGTTCCTCCGAATAACTCTGCCCCCCAAGCCCGACCAGCACCATCACCGAACAGGTGAAACCGGCGGCTTCGGCGCGGCGGACCTGCCGCACGGTCTCTGCGGCGGACTCCCCCTTATGGACGAGGTCGAGCACCCGCTGGCTGCCGGACTCCAGCCCGGTGTAGAGCGTGTTGAGTTTTAAACGGCGCAGTCCGGTCAATTCGCCATCGGTCAGCGCGGCGATGGAGCGGCAGTTCGCATACAGATTGATCCGGGCGAGGCGGGGAAACGCTTCCGCCAGCCGTTCCAGCAGCGGCCGGAGCCGGTCGTAACCCAGTCCCAGCGCGTTGCCGTCCGCGAGAAAGACGCGGCGGGTTTCCGGGTACAGCCGGGCCGCTTCGGAAATCTCACCGAACAGCTCCGCTTCCGGGCGGACCTGATACCGGACGCCTTTGTACATCCCGCAGAACGTGCAGCGGTTGTGCGCGCAGCCGTAAGCCGCCTGCAAGATCAGGCTGCCGGCTTCGGCGGGAGGCCGGTAGAGCGGTTCCCGACAGCGGATCATTTCAGCAGCTCTTGGTACACGTCGAGGTCGGCGGCGCTGAAACAGCAGAAAATCACCTCCTCCGGCAGTGGTTCGCGCCATTGGCGCACCGTCCGCAGCGCGATCTGCGCGGCTTCGGCCTTGGGGTAGCGGTAGACGCCGGTGGAGATCGCCGGGAAAGCGATCGACCGGCAGCCGTTGGCCGCGGCGAGGCGGAGGCTGTTGCGGTAACAGGCTTCGAGAAGTTCCGCTTCGCCGTGCGTGCCGCCGTGCCACACGGGGCCGGGCGTATGGATCACGAACCGGGCCGCGAGGCGGAAGCCGGGCGTGATGCGGGCCTCTCCGGTCGGGCAGCCGTTGAATTTGCGGCAGGCTTCGAGAAGTTCGGGACCGGCGGCGCGATGGATCGCGCCGTCGACTCCGCCGCCCCCGAGCAAAGAGCTGTTGGCGGCATTGACGATGGCGTCGGCCCGGAGGCGGGTGATGTCGTCCTGGACAATCTGGATTTTCATGGAATTGTACTCCGATGCTGGATGTTTTTTATTAAGAATAATCATTATTGATTAAATTTGCAAGTATTTTTCTATGGAATTAACCTGAACTCTTGCTTTTTGCCGGTTTTGGTTTATAGTACTTCTATATTTTCAGGTTCCGGAGGGAGAGGCACCGGAATCTGAAGTCGTACCATGCCTTTCATTTCATCAAAAAACGTAAAACGAACGGAAAGGGTTACCCAAATGATGAAAAAGATGATGGCGCTCGGCGCCGCGATGGTCACCGTTCTGGCGATGAGCGGCTGCTCCTCGTTGCAGACGGCCACTCCGAACGACTTCAACGGTCAGAAAACCGTTCCGGTGGGAACTTCGGTCGGCCATGTCAGCGCCACGAACTGCGGGCTGTATCTGCTGTGGATTCCGCTGATCACCGGTTCCAGCGAAAACATCGGTTCGCCCGCCTTTTTGCAGGACATGGTCAACACCAGGTCTCTCGCAGGCATGGTCACCAAAAAGAGCAAGGAAATGCAGGCTTCCAAGGTTCTCGACCTGACTACCCAGAACGCCAGCGGCGGCTTCATCTTCTACTGGCGCACCTCCTATGCGTCGGGCAACGCGGTGAAGTAATCGAATTCGACCAAACCAATATAAGGATGATAGAATCATGCACAAAATGATGCTTTTGGCGGCGGCGTGTGCCGTGACTGCTTTCTTCTGCGGCTGCGCGAGCGTTCAGGAGGCCACTCCCAAAGATCTGAACAGTGAAGGTATCGCCGTTACCGGCAATACCGTCGCCCACCTCAATGCCGAGAACTGGGGCCTCTATTTCTTCGTTTTCCCGCTGATCACCGGTTCCACCGACAAGCCGGGCGAGATGGAATTCCTGAAGGACACCGTCCGGGTTGAAAATGTCGCCAACCTCCTGACCCGCAAGAGCAAGGAGATGGGTGCGACCCAGACTTTGAACATGGTTTCGCGTCACAACACGTTCGTCTGGTGGTTCGGCTTCCGCGACGTTCAGATTTCCGCGAACGCCGTGAAGTAAGTTTTTCCTGCTTCGCGAAATCCCGGCCGGGTAAAAACGGCCGGGATTTTTTGTGCGTGGATTCCGGGAGAAGAGGATACAAAAAAGGCGGGCGGTCCTTTGGGGGAGAACCGTCCGCCGGGCAACCGGCCCTTTGGGGGAGAACCGGCTGCCGGGATCAGGGAGATGGGGAAATCTATTTCTTGGCCACGGCCCGGGGAAACAGGATGTTGTTTTCCAGATAGATGTGATCGTGCAGCGCGCTTTCCAGCCGCATCAGTCCGTCGTACAGCATTTCCACGGTCGGGCAGGCGAATTCCGGGGTCTTGTAGCCGTCGGTCAGCGCATTGAGCTTGCGCAGCGTGTCGCCTGCGCCGGCATGTTCGGCTTCCAGCTCCTTGAGCACGGATTTCATCTCCTCCGGCGGACGGCGGTTCAGGATCGCCGGGAACACCATCATTTCCTCTTTGAGCAGGTGCGGTTCCAGCTCGGTACGCAGCGCGGTGAACAGTTTGTAGACCGGCAGCAGCTCGCCGATATGATCCGCATGCACCTTCAGCGCCCGTACGAACCAGCGGTCGAATTCCGGCAGCTGGCGGTGCAGCGACGCATGATGGACATTGACCAGGAAATCAATCAGTTCACGGTCGGTTTTCTTGTTCCAATCGATCATCGGCGGTGCATCGGTGGAATTCAGGGCCGCTTCCAGCTGGGCTTCCAGCTCTTCGAGGGTGATTCCGGTCTCCTTCAACGCGCTTTTGATTTTACGGCCGCCGCCGCAGCAGGTATCGATGCCCAGCTCTTCCAAAGCTTCGCGGAGGCGCGGGTCCTGCAGAGCGATATCACGGACCAGGCCGCGGTTGTATTCAGTCTTCGTAATCAGGCAGGATGAACTCTTCATAATTTTTTCTCCTTATGGTTAGGTTGCCCCTCTGATATTAAAATAGCACAAGATTATATTAATACAAATAAAAATAAACCATAAAAGCAATATTTTGATAAAAAATATTGATTTGTTGTTAAATTCAGGAAAGGAATAGTGAAATCAGGAGAATATTCCGGGAATTATGAATTGCCGCTATCCGTTCCGGAGAGGATCAGCGGCCGGGTTTCCCGGTGGGCGATAACATGACTTTGAGCGTATAGGCGGCGAGCAGGCCATTACTGTAAGCGCTTCGAACCCGGCGCTTGGCCTCGCGTCTGATACGCCTTCGAATGGAGCCGGGCATTTCCGGGACGGTGAAGTAATCGCCTACTCGTTCCGTTGCCGCGGAAAAGTATTCATGCAGCAGAAGCGGATGCGGAGCTACCGAATACCGGCCGGAAAAAAGATACTTCATCGGAATTTTCAACAGTGGAAAAGCAATTAGAAATTTGATCAGTGTAAATTTCAGGAAAGGCTCTGGAACATCTGCTTCCAGTTCGTGGGAGGTGGGATAATCCCGCAGTTGCGATACGGCGAATTTTTCATTCCACAGTTGTCTGAAGAGCCGGCGCCGATATCGCAGCGGCGCCGGAACCCGGGCCCAGGCAAGCATCAGCTCTTTATCCCAGAGCGGAAGCCGCCAGTCGAAGCCGAACCATTCATAAACCCGGATGCTGTTGACGATGAATTTGGCCTGCCGTTCCTGCCAGTTGAATGTTTCGAAAAAGACATCGGCAGGGATTTCCCGGTTGTTTTTCAGGACGGTCCGCAGGGAACGGCGGTTTGAAAAGTCCGGCAACCAGAACAAGGTGTGCCGGCGCGCCAGTAAATGGAGGGGATTGAAATTCTTTTGAAACAGTTCCGGAAGGAGATGGTTCCCGAAAAGGAAATCGCCGGTATGCCCGGGGATGATGATATCTCCGGCTTTGAGTACTCCGCGCCGCTTCAGTTCCCGTATGGCCGGATAATCTTGTAAATGGGGAAGGCTGACGCCGCTGCAGGCGAAACGCAGGTATTGTTCCGTTTCCTCGGAGGCGATGACTTCATGCCAGAGTTCGGGGGTATATTCCACAAAATGCCATTCGTAATTCAGGCGGCGGGCAACCTCACGGCTGATTGGAACCTCCGTGGTGTCATCGGATGTCCCATAGGAAAAACAGAGGACGTCGCGGACTCCGAGCCGGTAAAGATAGTTGGCGATCAGGCGCGAATCGTAGCCGCCGCTGAGCGGAAGAACCAGACGGGCAGCCGGAGGGCAGCTCGCCAGAAGACGGCGAAAAACGTCGAGCAGCAGATGGTCGGCCTGGTCCGGAAATTCATCCGGAACGGTTGTGTGCTGTGACAGATCCGGCAGAAAACGGAGGTAGCGGCGGGAAGAGATCCGGCCCATACCGTCGATACGGACGAATTCTCCCGCCTGAAGTGCCGTGAGTTCCCGGTAGATGGTTTTGCCTTCGTAGACGAAGCCGGAAGAGAGAAATTCATGAAGACTGTTTTCCGCCAGAGTGACGTGATCCTGTTCCCGACAGCCGCCGACCCGGTCGGTGATGGTGACCGTATTGCCGTGCCGGTGGTAAAACAAAGGATAAGAGCGGATCTGATCGGTCGCGAGAAAAGCGTGATTGCGGCTGAGAATGACCACCGCGAAGTTTCCGTTGGCCCGTGTGATGATTTGCTTGAACGAGTGAATGGATTCCTCTTGGGTTGCGGTGAACGCGGCGGCCATCTCATGTCCGCTCTGTTGTTTGCCGTCGAGTTCCCATTGGCCGGTCACGTGAATCTGAAGACCGGAAACCGTCTGCAGGAAATACCAGGACGAACGGGTCAGATGCGTCTGAAAAAACATGATATTTCGAGTATATTGATCAAAAGCGGTTGACTGTAACGAAATATTATCCCTAATATTATATTATGTTATTCTTTCTTTTATTTTGCAACTCTTTTTATCGCCAGATTCGGATATTTTATTCCAAATAGTAAGATTTTTTTCGGAAATAAGCCTGAATATTCGGTTTGCGGCGAAATGCCGTTTGTTCGTCCGCTGAAATCGCTGGTACCGGAGGTCACGTCAATTTTATCAGGCTTGGCGACTGACATTTCGGCGTTGCGTCATGCCGTTTCTCTATTATGGGGTAAGTTCTGAGGGAAAGCCCCCGGCGTCTGGGGGGCCGTTGTATTCATAAATAATGGACCGGAGAAGTGATTCTCCGGTCCATTGTTCAATATTCACTGTTCAGGCGGTTACCGTCCCGGGGCGCGCCGGGTGCGGGGAACGAGGCTGCAGAGCGTGTTGGTGATGGACCACGCTTCTTCGGCGGTCATCTGCTTCTTTTCATGGCCGAAGCCCCAGCTGTCGGTGTAGATGATATCGCCGCTCTGAGGATTGTAGCCGTTGATGATGCGCATGTGGGCGCTGAAATTGGCGTCGGAACCGCCTTTCTGGCCTGCGACGGCCAGAATGCCCCAGCAGAGCGGCACGCCGTCGTCGATGCTTTCACGGACGAGCTTGACGAACTCCTCATAATTGTTCTTGTCGCGCATTCTGACCGCGGAATAGACCTCCGGATCGAGCGCGCTGAGGAATTGGCCGAGCTGGAAGGTTTTGGTTTTCCGCCGCGTCACCACGAAATCGTTGAATTTCAGCCTCTCCTTCTTGAGCTTCTGGGCGGCGGAGTTGTACTCTTTGCAGAGTCGTTCGACACCCCGGTAGGAGAGCAGCGACTTGTACTCGTAATGGCGCTTGAACCGGACGCCCAGCCGGGAGTCCGCCGCTTCGAGCGCGTCGACCATCGCCTCGAAAGAGGTTCCGGCATTCGCGTCGGAGGCGGCGAGCTGGGCGATCACGTGCTGGTCGATGTCCGAACCGTAGTAGCGCAGAATACGTTCGACGGTCGCCGCGACGCAGTACCCTTTCCCGCCCTGGTCAACCATCGGAATCTCCAGATAGCGCGAACCGGCGGCGTCCTGTTTGACCTGTTCCGACAGGTTGCCGGCGCCGGCGGTGCTTTTCAGCGAGGCGCGGAGTTTTTTGGGCGCTTCGCCGGGCGGGAGGAGTTCGAGGGTGATGTACTCCGGCTCTTTCCGGTTGGTACTGCTCCAGCGCAGCACCAGATCCAGCTCCGGCGTCCGCCAGATGTTCGCAAAGAGTTTGGCGCCGTTGCCGAGCGCGGCGGACTGGTTTTCCGGTTTTTTGCCGCCGGCAAAGCCGGACAGTTTGTCCCGGACCAGGTCGAGTTTCTCTTCAAACCGGTCACGGTCCCATTCTCCGGCGTCGCCCCGGTTGTAGATCGACAGGACCACCGAACCGAGTTGCTTTTTGCTGTCGAGCGTGACAATGACTTCCTGAAGCGGATCGCCGTATAAAGTCAGGGGATCGGTTTTCGTGCGGATTGCGCGCGCCTGTTTTTTGCTCTGGTCGAGCCAGCGGAATTTCCCCGGGTAATCCCGGACAAGATCGGCGGCTCCCGAACTCCAGATTCCGGCCCGCTTCTCCAGGAACGAGCCGAAATCAGCGGCGGAAACCGATAGAAACAACGCGGAGGCGGCAACGGCGCACAATCCATGATACTTCATTTCAGTCTTCCCCTGATTGGTTGCGTTTCCCCTTATTTCGTGCTGGTCAGCAACATGGATTCGACCACCTGATACTTGAGCGGCTCGCCCGCGATGTAGCGGCGGAACTCGTCGAGCATGTAGTCGGCCATGCGATGGACCTCGTCATTGACGGAACCGGCGATATGGCTGGACTGCTGCACGTTGGGCAGCGTGTAGAGCTTGGAACCCTCCGCCGGCGGTTCGGGGTGGGTGACGTCGAGCAGCGCGGTCAGGTCGGGACGCTTTTCCAGCACTTCGATGAGTTCGGCTTCGTTGACCTGCGCGCCGCGCCCGGTGTTGATGAAGACCGCGCCGTGGCGCATCGAGCTGAAAAGTTTGCCGTTCAGCACGCCGATATTGTCGTCGCGGTTGGGCAGGTGGTTGCTGACCACAAACGCCTTTTGGAACACCTCCTCCAGCGAAACGGTGCGCCGCTCAGGGCGGGAGGGGACGACGATCACATTCACATTGAACGCCTTGAGCATCTCCTGCACGCAGGTCGAAATCGCTCCGGCGCCGATCAGCGCGACGGTTTCCCCGTACAAACCGGGACCGACGTATGCCTTTTCGCGGCTCCAGTCGGCGGGGGAGTGGATCATGCGGGTGTTGGCGAAGTATCCCTTGAGGGCGAGAATGATCTGGGCCACGCAGAACTCCGCGACCGGAATCGCGTTGGCCTGCCAGGCGCTGAGCACCTTGACATTGTGCGCGAACAGCGGACGGGCGAAGCCGTCGGTGGCTCCCGCCGCGTAGAACACGGCTTCGAGCTTCGGCAGCCGGGCGAGTTCCTCATCGGTGAGACAGGGCATGCCCCAGGTGGAGAACAGCACCTCCACGTCGGAGAGGTCGGCTTCGGCCAGTCCGGCCCGGTTGAAAATGCCCGGCTTGAGGTCGGTCAGCCCGGCGAGCTGAGCCAGTTGGGCGTCGGAGTACACATAATGGATATTTTCCTCGCTTTCGCAGAGAAGCGCGGCAACTTTCTTATTCGCCATTTTTCATCTTTCCCGGCGGTCCGCCGTTTGGTACATGTTAAGGATAAAGATAATATACGAAATATACCCTCAGTTCCGCTTTTTTCAACATTCGGAGCGGCGAATCGGGAAATTTTGGGAAAATTCCCGTTTTTTCCGGCGGGAACCATTGCAAAACCCTTTCCGGTTTTATATATTGTGGAAAAGCTGCGGAAATTGAACGGAAGGCGGGACCATGTCCGAAATCAATCGGCCGACGGCGCTGGTCGGCGTCGGCATTTTCCTCGCCCCCCCGGGCCGGGAGATCCGGCCGGTGATGACCGACGAGGGGCAGGAACTGCTGGAAATCATCACCGGCGGACGGGTGTTTTTCGAATCGGAAGAGGGCGTGCGCGAATACGAGCGCGGTACGATTTTCTGGCATATCGAGGGCGAATACACCGTATTCCGGACGCCGCCGGAAGACCCGTACCGCTGCATTTCGATCCGTTTCCGGGTGCCGGAAAAAAGGCGGACCGTGCCGCGCGTCTCCTTCTGGTCGGCGGAACCGGAGCTGGACCGGTTCGTCGAGGATGCGTTCCGGCTGTTTCACGATGAAACGATCGACCGGAATTTCCTGTGCGAATATCTGCACCGCCGGGTGTTCTGGGAAGCCTATATCGGCAACCGGCAGTCGCGGCAGGCTGGGCTTCCGAAGCCGCTGGCGAGGGCATTGGCATTGCTGCGGGACGCCTCCCGGCTGGATTTTTCAGTGGCGCAGCTGGCCGCGAAAGCCGGAGTCAGCGAACCGTATTTGTATGCACTCTTTTCCAAGCATCTCAAAAGCAGCCCCCACCAGTATCTGCTGAACTACCGGCTGCGTCTGGCCCGCACCCGTCTCGCCGGCAGCGACGACAATATCAAGCTGATCGCGGAGGAGTGCGGTTTCGAGAATCTGGAAAGTTTCTACCGGGCGTTCCGCCGCGCCTCCGGCATGCCGCCGGGCGAATATCGCCGCCGCCAGCAGCCGAACAGCTAGGGGATTTCGCTCCTCCCGGAGCGACCAAGGCGCTTCGCCCTTGGAACCCGACCGGGCGGCAAGGTGCCGCTGCCGAGTGCGCGCGCCAATGCCCCTCCGGGGGGCGCGCGGCTAATGGAGACAGGCAAAGATATACAGGAGTCGCGTACCGTTCCAATCGGTGACCGCGTCGGCTTTTTTGCGGAGTGACAAGTACGGAGAAGCCGCACGGAGGAATGGAGGGAGGGGCCCCGAAAAATATCATCCGCCGCGCAAGCGCTATGGATGACAAGCCCGACTTGTCCTCCGCAGCCTCGGCGAAGGAGGAAGGGAGGCAACTTTTTGGGGAGAGGGCACTCCCTGCGGTGAGCTGCCGCCGGAGACCGGCCGTCGGCACCGATCACGCGCGAAACGGCTATATGCTGACCAGATGATGTGAAGTTACCCTGATGGAGGCTGAACTCTACTTAGCTTTCACTACAGGCAAGGTCCGGTAAGGCTCGTACTCCAGGATGCTTGTTTGTGATATGGCAATTGCATTGTTGCCCGACCTTACCCAGCCTATGCTGGCAGATAAATTCTTATCAGCCTCCATCAGGGTTCCTGTCTGTTTCCCGGTCAGCATCTGGCCGTTCCGCGTGTGACCTCCGGCGGCAGCAGGCGCAGGGAGTGCCTAAAGCCTGCAAAAAAGCAGGCTTTGCGCCGACCGGAGCGGTGTGCCGCTCCTGTACAACCTTGCCTGTCTCCATCAGAGCTCCCCCACCCGGAGGGAAAACCGTTCCGGTTTTCCCGGATCTGAAGTATTCGGCGCCGGCACCTTGCCGGTCGGGTTCCAAGGGCGAAGCGCCTTGGTCGCTCCGAGAGGAGCGAAATCCCCGATTCACGTGAGTTTGTGCTTCAGGATGAAGTTGATAATCGGGGTGGGGTCTTGAAGGCCGTGGGGATGATGTTTGCCGGGGTGGCGGATTACTCCGATGACGCCGCCGAGGGCGCGGTAGCGCGGTTCCAGGATGTCGGTGTTTTCGCTGACCGGTACGACTTCGTCGTCGGTTGCGGCGGCGTGGATCACCGGAATCCCGGCTTCGGCGAGCGGCTTGAGGTTGTCGACCGGGTTGCCGGGCCAGGAGAGGGCTTCGGCTTCGGTGGCGAAGTGATAGTCGCGCAGGAGCTTTTGCCAATCTTCCGGGCTGCCGGGCCCGACGCCTTTGCCGCCCGGCCAGCTTTTGAAATCGCAGACCGGATTGTCGGCGTAGAGACAGGCGACTTTGCCGGGATTTTTCGCGGCCCAGTTGTAGATATAGAGACCGCCGCGGCTCAGGCCGAACAGGATAGCCCGGCGGGCGAAGCCGTAACGGGTGGTGAGTTCGCGGTAAAACGCATCCCAATGCTCCAGCGCATCGGGGCAGCCGAAAGTGTTGCCGACGGTGATGAAAGCGAGGTAAAAGCCCCGTTCCAGCATCGCGAGCTCAAAGGCGGGGAACGCTTCGAAAAATTCGGCTTTCCACAACCATTCGCGGCCGGGGCGCGGCCGGTGCGGTTCGACGATGAAGCATTCGCAGCCGTCAAAGGTGAAACGGTGCAGGCGATAGCCGTGGTAGGATTCGGCTTTTTCCGGAAATTCCTGATTGGACATGATTGCTCCGCTGTTTTGTATTGAAGCATAGTATAACAGCGGAGCAGGCGGATGTCAAGCCGGTTCAGGGCAGCCGGCGCAGTTCGATCGCGGAAAATTCGAGCAGCCCGCCGTCCTCCGGCTTTTCCGCCGAAATCGAAATGGAAGGTCGGTCGAGCTTGCCGTACTCTTTTTCATCGACCTCGGCGACGGCATAGTTGCCGTAGAGGAACTGCAATTTCCCGCCGGTGCGGCGGAGCCGGTAGATGGCCGGATATTCCACCTGAAAGTTGTCGCGCACCACCCGGAACGGCGTGCCGGGGTGGGAGCCGGAAATATAGGTCTGCTTTGCGGTGCGCGGCGTCAGGTTGAAGCGGCTCCTGCCGTCCGTCGTCGCGGCGCTCAGGAAGAGCGCGACCCAGCCGTGATCCGCTTTGACATCCATGCGCCTGACGTGGAACACCGCCTCGCTTTCGTCGGGGATGCGGAACGAACCGCCGAAGCCGACCTCCCGCGGTTTGCCGCCTTTGCCGGAGACGAGCGGGAAACCGGGGAAGGAGACCTGCCGGATCAATTTGCCGAGCTCCGGGGCGACCGTCTTTTTTTCCGGTCCGGTCCAGATGCGGGGGCTTCGGCGGTGCCGCCGTCGGCATAATAGAGCATATCCTGATAGGGATTGCTTCTGACAATCTCCTGGTGCCCGGTCAGTCTGATCAGCTCCCGGCCGTCCCGGATCAGTGAAAATTCGGGCCGCCCGCATTCCAGCGGAATCTTGAAGGAGTGCATCCCCGCCGGAAACGCCTGCTCGTGAACCTTGCCGTTCAGCGTGATGCGCAACGTGCCGGGAGCTTTCAGGAAGCCGAGAAGCTCGATTTCGTTGTGCGGCGTGCCGACGATGCGGAAGGGGCCGCGCGTCTGCTGCGTTTTATCATACGGCGCGTCGGTGTGCTGGCGGCGGTGGAACCAGTAGATCGCGTCCCGCTCGATCTTCGGCGGCTTGCCGGTCTTGAAGTAGCTGGTATAGTAGGCGGTCAGGTCGTAGAACGCCCAGCGCGTACCGGTGGAGGGGGCGATTTCGGTGCCTTCGGAGTAGTCGCTCCAGGTCACGAGCTGGACCCAGCCCGCGTTGTAGTCGATCGCGGTCTGCCACATCGCGCGGAAGAGTTCGGAGTTGTGCGCCTCCCCGGCCATTCCGGCGCGCGGGCGGCAGTCCTGCGGCCGGACCGGCGCCATGAACACCTTCCCGTACCGGTCCGTTTCGCGCAGCGCCTGCCGCCGCCAGCCGAGCTGTTCGTCGAGCGCGCTGGTGCCCCAGTCAAAAAAGCCCCAGCACAGTTCGCGGTAGTCCTTCAGATACTTCCACCAGCCCTGGAAGCCGGGCATGAAGACGACGTCGACGCCGTGGCTTTTCAGCTCAGCGAGCCGTTCTTTCCACCATTGCGGCGGCTGGGCGTATGCGTTGTAGGGGGCGATCACCAGCTTGCCGGAGCCGTCGCGGTAGAGGCTCGGGTCGCCGGCGATCTTCAGCAGCGCGGGAACCATCCGTTCGGGATGTTCCGAAAATTCGGCGGTCATATCCGGCATGATCAGGATTTTGAAGCCTTTGCCGTATTTGTTGACCTGCTTCATCAGCGTCAGCAGCCTCTCCCAGTGCGAACCGGTGGTGGTCAGGATGTTGTAGGCAAAGCCGTCCATGCCGGTTTCGGCGGCCATGCGGACCTCGTCATAGACGTCGAGCTCGTGCCAGTCCGGCACCAGCCGCGGCAGACGCGGGAGCGGGCGCTGGTTGATGAAGCGTCCGTAGGGACGATGGATGCCGTTTTCGCCGTCGGGGGAGAGATAGCCCTTCGCATAATAATCACCGTCGGGATTGCCGTCGTCGATGGAAATGGGGAACTGCGAAAAGTAGTGGGCGAACACCTTGCGCTCCATCTTGCGCAGTTCCTCGGGGGCGCGGCGGTCGAAGGGCCATTGCGGGGTCGCTTCGGCGGCGAACAATCCGGCGGCGAACGTCAGCAGGGCGGCGAGCAGAAGTCGTTTCATATCGGGCCTTTCAGAAGAAAATGGTGATGTTGGAGGCGGCGACGGTGCCGTTCCAGAAACGGCTCTTGTCCCACGTCGGATCGAAGGGAATCCGGATGTAATTGGACACATGCCCGTCGAAGAAGGCGACATTCGAGGAGCTGCCGCCGTTGTGGCGGCGTGCCAGCTTCCATGCCGGATCCATTTCGGACATGTGCGGGTAGGTGTACGACTGCCCCTCCGTTTCCAGCACATTGGCGGTTTTGCCCGGCTCACGCAGCTGGCTGAGCTTGTTCAATTGCTTGCCCCCCTCCCACAGCCGCGGCGACATCAGCATATTCAGCGCGTAGTGGTAGGTGGTTTCAAACTGCACGTCGGTGACGCCGGGGGTACGGTCCAGCGTGTCTTTCAAAGTGGGAGGATGCGACGGGCAGCTCAGCGAGGGAACCAGCCACAACGTGCCGCGCACATAGCCGCATTCGTACAGCTGCCAGCCCCAGATGCCGTAGTCCTGTTTGTTGGAAAAGATGATGTAGTCGTCGTAGTCGCCGCTGTAGTTCAGCAGCGCCAGCGCGGTCTGCTTGAGGTTGCTGGTGCATTTGATCGCATTCGCCCGCTCCCGCGCCTGGTTCAGCGCCGGCAGCAGCATGCTCGCCAGTATCGCGATGATGGCTATCACCACGAGCAGCTCAATAAGAGTGAAACTGCATATTTTCATCCTGTTTTTGCGGAATCTCGCCTGGGCTGCGGCAAATATCGGGAGCCGTGAGAGTTGATGAATATGCGGATACCGTAACGAATACTGTTTCATGGCTCCTCCTTAGTCGGCGACTGGATATTATCCCATATTATTCGGTTACCAGTAATTATGATGCAGAAATGTCGGTTTGTCAAGAGAGCGATCGGAAAATATTGCAAAAAATTTGTAGCCGCGCGGAGAGAAGCAGGGACGGCGCTTGAATTTCCGGGAAAACGGTAATATGATATGCGTTATGTATCAGGAACTTCACAGTCAGGTTTTTCTCTTTAACCGCTTCATGGGCGAACTGCTGGCGGCGGCTGCGCCGCTGGTGTTCGACGACATCGGCATCCGGGTCGCGGTGGTGCATGACCTTGTGCATCTGGCGGGGGCGCGGGTGCCGGAACATGAACATCCGGTCTACGAACTGGCCTGGATCAGGTCGGGCGCGATGACCTATGTGATCGACGAGGTGCGCATGGAGAACACCGGGGAGAATTTCCGGATGGTGCTGATTCCGCCCTCGACGCTGCATTACCGTTTTTCGATGGAGGAGGTTTCGGTGATCCGCTCGGCGGAGTTGCAGTTTTCGCCGCATTCGTCGCAGGCGGCGCAGTTGCTCGCCGCATTGCCGGAGCGGATTCGCGAGTGCGGCTTTGCGCTGTCGCCGTCCCCCGGAGTCCGCGCCCGTCTGGCCGGACTGGACGACTGCGTGGCGTCCGGCGGGCGGATCGACCGGAAAATCGCGGAGTTTCTGCTTTACGGAAGCATCCTTGAGCTGCTGCGCGGCTTTCTGGCGGGGCCGGACCGGGCGCCGGAGGCCTCCCGTCCCGCGCCCGCGTCCCGCCCGGAATTGATCAAATATATCCGCATGTTGGTCGAGGATCGCATCAACGGAACGGTCGACCAGCAGGATTTCATCCGGCTGTCGGGAGTGGGAGAGCGCCAGTTCAACCGGATTTTCCAGGCCGAAACCGGCATGACGCTGAATGCGTATATCATCTCCCGCCGCCTGGCCAATGCCGAACAGATGCTGCGCGCCGGCGCGATGGTCGGCGAAGTCGCCAAAACACTCGGCTTCAGTTCCCCAAGCTACTTCATCGCCTTTTTCAGGAAGCATTACGGCATGACTCCCCGAAAGTTTCAGGAAATGTCTGAAAACTGATATCGGATGTCGTGTTTTTGGTATCGATGGCAATTGACTTTTCGACCTTTTTTCGTCATAATATTAAAGAACAGGGCGGCAAGGTGCCGGCGGCAAGGTGCCGCCGCCGAGTGCGCACGCCAATGCCCCTTCGGGGGGCGTGCGGCTGCTGGCACAGGCAAGCTTTGGTTGGTCGGCAAAGCCATTACTGTATAGTTAAGGCCGAATCGCCATTTACGCGGCGCACAATAAGCGCGGTCAGCGCCGCGGCGGCAAGGTGCCGTTGCCGGGTGCGCGCTCTACGCCCTTCGGGGGCGCGCGGCGGCTGGCACTGGCAGGCATGGGTTGGTCAGCAAAGCCATTTACGCAGTATAATAGGCTGACTGCCCATTTACGCGGCGCACAATAAGCGCGGTCAGCGCCGCGAACGAATGTGAGGGCATTACTTGCGGCAGCAAGTAACGAGGAACGATAGTGACGAAGC
>ENA-UEQM01000487-UEQM01000487.1-human-gut-metagenome-genome-assembly--contig:-NODE-487-length-24675-cov-16.096065_pt1 | contig 24675 bp, 38 predicted proteins | sample MGYA00242948_ERZ507948 | MGnify/ENA primary metagenome ERZ507948 (study PRJEB26167, sample SAMN06115440) | human gut metagenome | host: Homo sapiens | place: China:Hubei | collected 2015-07-28... | reverse complement strand
ACGTTCATACTTTCTTCTCATATTGATTAACACATTTAATGGTTTGTAAATGTGTCTACCTATATCAGTATAAGACATTACTTTTTTCGCTATCTTTTTTGCAAAAAAAGAGTGCATACCGCTTTGGCATGCACTCTCTGTATATACTATAATTAATCGCTATTACGATTAGTCTTCCCAAACATCAAAAGTATGCTCTTTTGAGAACTGGTTGAGTTTCACATCCTCAACGCTTGCTGTTGCGTCGCTTTCAGGGCGAGCGCCTGTTACTGTTGTTTTAACGCTACCAGCGAGGATAGCAGCTGTTTCCATAGCCATTACCGAGATGGCAGGTGTCATATATGTTTTCTTCATAATATCTTTGCCTTTAAAGTTTATTTTCTTACTACTTTCTTACCATTCACGATATACAAGCCTGGCTTAGCCATAGAAGCTACGCGCTGACCATTGAGGTTGTAGATAGCCTTAGCATTCTCTACATTAGCATTTACGCCCTCGATGCCTGTAGCCTCGCCATTCAATGTGAAGCCCTTAGCGCCAGCTGCTTTTGCCTTAGGTACTGCCAAATAAGCTGTTCCAGCCTTTACATAGAATGCACCACCATCGATTGCACCCCAATAGAAGCCTAAGCCTGTCCTAGCCTCATAGTTGTTGTAAGCCAACTTGTAGTATACCTTACCTGGCTCTGCAGTGAATTCGCCACCAGCAACAGGTGCTGGCATAAGCATGTTAATATCTGCATCGTATGCATCAACTTCCTTATTTTTTACTGTATAATATGTAACTTCACCACTATTCTTTGAGTTAAGAAGTACACCTGTATTTGCAGGGATGTAATAACCTGCTACATCAGTACCTTTAATATTCACAGTCTCTTCTGTACCTAAATAATTGTCTGTAGATTTCCACATTAAAATACGGTTATCATCTACAGTCACAGTACTAATAGTTACATCCTTTGGCATGAACACAACATTTGCATTGCTGAATGTTGCATAGTAATCATCACCTGCGTGAGCTACGAAATTAACTGTAGCAGGAGTGTAGGTAGGCACGGCAGCTGCTTCAACTGTTGTACAATAGCCATAGTATGTAGCAACAGGCTGATTTGTATATATTTCGATCTTAGATATACGGACACCATTAGGTCTTGTACCCGATACACTTCCTACATTAGATATAACCCTAAGTTTTCCATTTCCACTTAAAGGGGTGCCATCTTCGAAAGGATTTACACCAGTTGCCACATTACCAGTTACAACACCTTCCTTCCAAACTTTTACTCCATCGCCAATAGTCAAACTATTATACTCGTCACCTCCAAATGTTCCTCCATACACAACCACTTTTGCCAATGTACTCAAATCAAATTCTGCAGATTCTACATAACTACCTTTGGTAAACAAACGATAAGAAGTTTTATCAAAAGTTTCGCCACTATAAGTCCAAGTATCATACTCAAGAGTTTGAGCAATTTTTACAGCAGTAGCACCAGTATATTTTGAATCAGCAAATACCGCATAATAAGTAACGTTACCAGTTACAGTTGGTGCATCTGTTGCGTCTGTAAACAAGGTTGCTGGCTTAACGTCCTGAGTTGCAGAAAGAGCAACATCTGTCCAACCAACAAAAGACTTACCATATTTAGCTTCAGGAGCTGTCGGCAATACCGAAACCTTTCCTCCTTCAGCAACTTTTATTGTTGGAGTACCTTCTGTATAATCAGCACCATTTACATTCCAAGTTACATCATACGATTTAAGATTACGTGTTATCTCGTAAGAAGCTCCATTTATAAGAATATTCTTTTTAAATTTTGTAACCTTCATCATGAAGCCTGTGGCTTTTTCAAGATCTGAAGTAAATGTTGCGTACTGGTAAGTTGTTGAAGTTTGAGTATTTTTATTAACAGGTTTTACAACTTGACCAGAGCCTATTGGCGAGCCATTACTATCGACAAGATAAATTGTCAATTCGCCATCTTCTGCACCATTTTGAAGGCATTTAAATCCTACCTTAATCTTACTAACATTCTCTGCAGAGAAATCTTTTATAGATTTATTAGTCAAAGTGCCACCAATGCTTTTATATCCATAAGGCTGTTCGAAATAAGTTTGATTTCCTGTTGCAACCCAATCTTGAGACTTTTTGGTTAAATCCCAAGACCCTGTCAAGACATCAGCAGCCCACACATTCGCCCCCCCCAAGTACCATCATGAGGCACATGAGAGCAATCATTTTTAAGTTAAGTAATTGATTTTTCATAATCATAGGAATTTTAATTATTAATTTTGAATTATCAGTCAAAGGAACGATGCGTAGACACATGTGCGCAAAGTTAGAAAAGAGGACATGGGCTAAGCCAAAACGCAGAATGAGCATTAGCCTGAGGACAAACTTGCTGAGTTGGCAGATCGCTATCCGCATGCTCTACAGTAACACCATAGACTACACAATGAACGCAAGCGAGTTGCACTTGTTGATGATAGTCATACTGCAAAGTTAGCGCTTTTATACGAGAAGAGTGTTACAAAAAGATAAAAATCTTAAAACAAAAGGTAAAAAAAGTGTAAATTCCTAATATCCACCACGTTTAGTCACCCGATTGCACTATGCAGATTACATTTTCTGCGCAAAAGAGCTACAAAATCACATACACACAAACCATGGATCACCCGACAAACATAGGGAGATTTTGCCTTGAGGGTGTTTTTAACATACAAAAGAACCAAAAAACGGCTCACCCGATAAACATTGGGGAATATTGATTACAACCAGTTAGGGAAGACTTTGCCTTTGTCTCTTATTATGTCGCACACAGATATCACAGAGAGCACGGATTTTTGAGCCCTGTGGGCTCTTTAGCTTACGTTTCTTGCTTGAGGGTTTAATCAATATTCGGTTGATTCGAGTCATCCGTGTTCTTTTAAAACTAAAGTGCTTCGTGTTTCATCCCCAAGCAACAAGGACCAGAGGTCCTAAAAATCCGTGCTATCGGTGCAATCCGTGTGGGACAAAACATAAGCAAGTATTATCTGTCCCCATGTTTTATCTGGTGAGCCCCAAAAACTATCTAAGGTTGTATTTGTTGTACCTGTTGTATTTGTTGTTTAAAAAATCTCAAGCGGGGATTTGTCTTGCCGTTGTCGTTAAAAACAAAAAAGGGGATTAATGCAAAGATTCTCCACCTTGCAATTCTTGTAAAAAGGCATTTAACGAAATAACATCAACCTTAGGAAATGGTATTTGCTTTAGAATATTGAAATGATAATCATGCGATACTATATATTTAGCATTGGGGTGTTATTTGCGATATGGAGTTCTCTCATGGAGGGTGGCAAAACTATCAAACTTCTCTTGAGTCATAGTGCCATTAGCCCATAATGCATCCATTTCTTCTTTTGCTTTTTTAGCAAAAAAATCAGATATTGCCTGCTTAAGGTCGCTCAATGCCTCCGGACTTTTAACCCATTGCATCATATTTAATATATCGAGCTGTGCCTCATTAAAAACTGTATGTTCCATAATCATCTGAATTATTCTGTAGCAAAACTAAAACTTTTATTCGATACTACCAAACATCCACTCCAACTTTTTGCAGTTTTTAAAACACGGTGGAGAAAGAGATAATTGGTAGAGAAAAGAAAAAACAACAAATACTACAAATACAACATATACTACCGTAAGGTAAAGGCGACGCACAAAGATAGTTGAAGCCTACCCTAACCATAAAGGCTATCCAAGGTTGTATTTGTTGTACGGGTTGTACTTGTTGTTTTTTCTTTCATACAGAGCCGAGTTAGGCTCCCTATTCGTTAGATTCGAACTATTCGTGTTCTTAAAAAAACTCAAGCAGCAGAGCCGATTTGGGCTCCACATTCATACGAACTATTCGTGTTCTTTAAATCTCAAGCGAGTTGTATTATTCCTCCCACAGATTAAAGGTATGCTCCTTAGAGAACTGGTTTTCGCTCTCACCAGAGGTGGAGAGCGTAGGCTCGTTAGTAGGACAACTATTTGAGATTGTTGTTCTAAAGCTACCGGCGAGGATAGATGGTTGCATAGCCATAACAGAGATGACAGGGGCGGTATATTCTTTTTTCATTATGATGATTCCTTTCGACTATTATTTTCTAACTACTTTCTTTCCATTCACGATATACAAGCCTGGCTTTGCCATAGAGACTACGCGCTGACCATTGAGGTTATAGACGGCTTCGGCGTGGTCGTTCCTTGTGCTAATGCCATTGATGGCAGTAGTTTCACCATCGAGCACAAAGGCTTTGGCACCCTCGGCTATAGCAGTAGGCACGGCGAGGTAGGCTGTCTCAGCCTTTACATAGAAGGCGCCACCTGCATCAGCACCATAATAGAAGCCTAAGCCTGTGCGAGAAGAGAAATCGTTGTATGCCAATTTATAATATGTATAGTCGGCAGCAGGAATGAATACACCTCCTCCAACAAGGGCTGGCTTAAGCATGTTTTGCGACTCTTGTAATGCAGCTACAGTCTTATTGGCAACGACATAACAAGTAGCATCAGCGTCTGCCGACTTGATGAGTACACCGGTGTTGGCAGGAACATATACGCCAGAGAGGGTGGCCTCGCCTATGGTAACGGCTGATGAATGCTCAAAGACATCATTATTGGTCGTTATAGTACCTTCGGCAACGGTGATAGCATTTACCGCTACAGCCTCTGGGAAGAATGTAGGTTCAGAGCAGCTAAAGGTTGCCCAATGAGCATCTGCAGTCTCTGCCTTCAAAGAAATTGCCTTGGCTGTATATGTAGGTGTGGCACCTAAGGTTGTGGTGTAAGAGGCTGAGGATATTTTCTGAGCGAAGGAAGGAACAACGCCAGTATTATCACCATAAGATTTAAAATATCCAGTGGCAGTGTTGGAATAGTATCTTAAATTTACTTTACCATCATTATATACCCAATTATAATTGGTATAACTCCAATAGCTTGTTTATGTATCATGCCAAGCAAGTTTTCCTGAGCTCTTAGCTGTAGCATATAAATATCCATATTTGGCATTATACATGGAGAATCCATCACCACTCTTTTTCAGAGTCAGTTCGCAGACATCTTCAGGAGCAGAAGTCGCAATATCGGATTTATCAAAAGAGAAATTGGTTTTACAGTAATAACTTCTGCCATCTTCATTTATAATACCATTAAAAGCAAAACCACCTGATGTTATAAGGGCATATACTCCTTCGTCCTTCAATTCCGAAGCTTTAAGTTTCTTCCATGTAGCAGGACCATCTTGCGAAGCATAAACAGCATAGTATACTGCATCGGATGTAACGATTGGGGCATCGGAAGCAGAAGTAAAGAGAACAGATGGGGCAGATGACTGCTTAGAGGTTATCTCTGTTGTTGTCCATCCAACGAATTTATTATCTTCTACATCTGAAGGAGGTGTAGGAAGTTGAGCAACTTTCTCACCATCGGCAACAACTGTGGTTGGTGAACCTACAGAATATGTCGAGCCATTAACCTTCCATGTAATATTATGGTTGCCTGCTACCCTACCCTTCAAATCTACTGCGACAGGAGTTGCATCAGAAGAGGATATTGTCAATACAGCAGAATGAGTTCCTGTGGTAGATGGATTGTATGATACTAACACTTCTGTGGAAGAAATAGTTCCATCAGTAGCTTCGATTACAGAAGGAGTGGCACTAAACATATTTGCATCCTTACCAGAAATAGTGATTGTTGCAGAAGATGTAAGATTAGCACCTGAAATATTAATGGACTTATTATAAGAATTACCAACTTCAGAAGCTACGAAATCAAGAGAAGATACAGACGTTGACAAGGTTGGACCAGACACCTTTTTATATATATAAAGAGCACCAGATTTCTCAAACAAATTGCTTTTCTTATCTAAATGATCAAAGAAGCCTGCGCCATATGCATAAAAGGTATTCTCATTTTTCCAGCCGATGTATCTTCCTGTTGGCTTATTAAGAGTAATCTTAAATGCATTAGTAGATTTAAGTTTTGATATATAACAAATAGACTTTTTAGTAGAATTACAAGTCAAAGTTGTAGTATTTGCATCATAATCATTATATATGTAATAAGTACCATTCGAAAAGTAGAACTGGTTTGAAGAAGATCCAGCAGAGGTAGTCCAGATAAAGGAGGCATCGGGATTCTTAATCTTTTTATCAGACTCCATGGTTATAGCACTGCCATTATTGGCATTAGCTCTGAGTGCATAATGCGATTTACCATCACTAATGACAATAAGGTAAGTTTGACCGGCAACAATATCGTTCAAGGAAGTACATTGCTCATAATACACATCGTTTGCCTTTGCACCTACTGAACACAAAATGAGAAGTGTAAATAATAGAGACAACTTAGTGATTAGTTGTTGGTGATAATGTAATGTTTCATATATTTGTTATTTGATTATTTTTAAGTTGATAAATACTGAATCAAGTTTGCAATTTTGATTCTTTTAGTACAAAAGTAATAACTTATAACGAAATAAACAAATAAAGCGTAAGAAAAAAGAAAATACATATAAAATAAAAGCCCTCGACCAAATAAATGGTCGAGGGCGGGATATAATAAGGCAATATTATACAAATATTGTTATTCAGCCTTAGCTTCCTCAGCTGGAGCTTCTGTAGCCTCTGTAGCTGGTGCTTCAACAGCGTCAGCCTTCTTTGTAGAACGACGGCTACGACGAGTCTTCTTCTCAGCCTTAGGAGCCTTTGCCATGTTCTCATCGAAGTCAACAAGCTCGATGAAAGCAACTGCAGCACCGTCACCAAGACGATTACCAAGCTTGATGATACGTGTGTATCCACCTGGACGATCGCCTACCTTCTCAGCTACGATACCAAAGAGTTCCTTGATAGCTTCCTTGTTCTGGAGATAGCTGAAAACAACACGACGAGAGTTAGTGCTGTCGTTCTTGCAACGTGTGATGAGAGGCTCAACGTATGTCTTAAGAGCCTTAGCCTTAGCAAGAGTCGTAGTGATTCTTTTGTGCATGATCAAAGAGATAGCCAAGTTAGCAAGCATGGCCTGACGATGGTCAGCAGTACGACTCAAATGGTTGAATTTCTTATTGTGTCTCATTTTTTTAAATTTGTTTATGGGCTGGTTAGCTCACCCGTAGTGGGTTTACTCCTTGTCCAGTTTATACTTTGAAATATCGGTTCCAAACGACAGATTCAGACCCTCGAGCAAATCATCAAGCTCTGAGAGCGATTTCTTACCAAAGTTGCGGAACTTCAAGAGGTCAGTCTTATTGAACTGTACGAGATCACCAAGTGTTTCAACATCGGCAGCCTTCAAGCAGTTAAGAGCACGAACACTGAGGTTCATGTCAACAAGCTTAGTCTTGAGGAGTTGACGCATGTGAAGTACTTCCTCATCAAACTCCTGGTTTGTCTCCTCATCCTGATTCTCGATAGTAATCTTTTCATCAGAGAACAACATGAAGTGATGGATAAGTATCTTCGCTGCCTCTTTCAAGGCATCCTTTGGGTGGATGGAACCATCCGTTGTTACTTCGAGTACGAGCTTATCGTAGTCAGTCTTCTGCTCTACACGATATGGCTCAACAGCGTATTTAACGTTACGGATTGGGGTGTAAATTGAATCGATTGGGAGTACATTGACATCAGTGCAGAACTCACGGTTCTCATCAGCAGGTACGTATCCACGACCCTTGTTGATAGTAAGATCAATCTGCATTGAAGCCTTGGCATCTAAATGACAAATCACCAAATCAGGGTTTAACACTTCAAATCCAGTCAGATACTTATTAATATCACCTGCTTTGAATTCGGTGGAATTCTCTACGGAGATAGTTACTTTCTCGTTCTCGAATTCTTCTACTACTTGCTTGAATCGCACTTGTTTGAGATTCAAGATGATGTTTGTGACATCCTCCTTTACACCAGGCACCGAAGAGAACTCATGCTCAACACCACTAATACGGATGGTATTGATAGCATAGCCTTCGAGCGATGAAAGAAGTATGCGGCGCAAGGCATTACCAATGGTAACACCGAAGCCAGGCTCAAGAGGACGGAATTCGAACTTGCCGAACTTGTCATCTGCCTCAAGCATCACAACTTTATCGGGTTTTTGAAATGCTAATATTGCCATTAACTTAATGATTTATTGTTTAGAATACAACTCAACGATTAACTGCTCCTTGATGTTCTCAGGAATGTCGGCACGCTCTGGCTTGTGCAAGAACTTACCGCTCTTGGTATTCTCGTCCCACTCAATCCAAGGATACTTGCTGTGGTTGAAACCTGCAAGTGCAGCCTCGATAACCTCGAGAGACTTAGACTTCTCACGAACTGCGATAACCATACCTGGCTTAACAGCAAAAGAAGGAATATTTACTACCTGACCGTCAACAACGATATGCTTGTGACCTACCAACTGACGAGCAGCTGCACGTGTTGGAGCCAAACCAAGACGATATACTACGTTGTCGAGACGGCACTCGAGATTCTGAAGAAGAACCTCACCGGTGATACCCTCAGCCTTAGCTGCATGCTCGAACATGTTACGGAACTGACGCTCGAGAACACCGTATGTATACTTAGCCTTCTGCTTCTCAGCAAGCTGAGCACCATACTCAGATACCTTACGACGACGGTTGTTACCGTGTTGGCCAGGAGGAAAGTTACGCTTTGCAAGTACCTTATCTGCGCCGAAGATTGGCTCACCAAAACGGCGTGCAATTTTAGATTTTGGACCTATATATCTTGCCATAATAATAAATTCTATTTAATCAATTGTATCTAATGGTTATTATACACGACGACGCTTAGGAGGACGGCAACCGTTGTGTGGCAATGGAGTTACGTCAATGATCTCAGTAACCTCGATGCCTGCTCCGTGGATAGCACGGATAGCGCTCTCACGTCCGTTACCTGGACCCTTAACGTATGCCTTAACCTTACGCAAGCCGAGATCAAAAGCTACCTTTGCGCAATCCTCTGCTGCCATCTGAGCTGCATAAGGAGTGTTCTTCTTAGAACCGCGGAAGCCCATCTTACCAGCTGAAGACCAAGAGATAACCTGACCCTCGCTGTTGGCGAGCGATACAATGATGTTGTTGAACGAGCTATGAACATGCAACTGTCCGAGAGCGTCAACTCTTACATTTCTTTTCTTAGATGCTGCTGTTTTCTTTGCCATACTTAATTTCCTCCTAATTACTTAGTAGCTTTCTTCTTATTAGCAACAGTCTTCTTCTTTCCCTTACGGGTACGAGCATTATTCTTAGTGCTCTGGCCACGAACAGGAAGACCATTACGATGTCTAACACCACGGTAGCAACCGATATCCATCAAACGCTTAATGTTCATCTGGATCTCTGAACGGAGATCACCTTCTACCTTAAACTCAGCGCCGATAATTTCACGGATCTTGGCTGCCTGGTCATCAGACCACTCGTTAACCTTCAGGTCACGGCTTACACCAGCTTTATCCAATATCTTTGCTGAACTACTTCGACCGATACCATAGATATAGGTCAATGCGATTTCGCCACGCTTATTCTGGGGCAAATCTACTCCAACAATTCTTATTGCCATTTGTTGATTAAATGATAAAAATAAATAATAAAAAAGTCTTGTTTGCGCTAAAAAGCATGCAAAGGTAAGAATAATATCTCATAATTCTTACCTTTTACATTTTTTTAACTTAACCCTGTCTCAACTTGAACTTAGGGTTCTTCTTGTTAATAACGAAAAGGCGACCCTTACGACGTACGATCTTGCAGTCAGGTGTGCGCTTCTTTAATGATGCTCTTGTCTTCATAATTTATATGATGTTATTTGTATCTAAATACGATTCTGCCTTTGGTCAAATCGTAAGGACTCATCTCTACCTTTACCTTGTCGCCAGGAAGAATTTTGATGTAGTGCATTCTCATCTTACCTGAAATGTGGGCAATGATTTGAACGCCATTCTCAAGTTCTACTCGGAACATGGCATTTGAGAGAGACTCTACGATAGTGCCATCTTGTTCTATTGCGGATTGTTTTGCCATAAATTATTGTTGTTCTAAATGTTCAATTTCCTCAAACGTAGATAAAATCTCAGCTTTACCCTTTCGAATAGCTATTGTATGTTCGAAATGGGCGGCAGGCTTAAAGTCTCTTGTTATGATGCTCCATTTATCAGGAAGCATCCATATTTGACGGTCGCCAAGGGTAATCATTGGTTCGATGGCTATACACATTCCTTCTTTCAAGAAGGCACCTTGTCCACGTTTACCATAGTTGGGTATTGCTGGATCTTCATGCATTTCGCGACCGATGCCATGACCTGTTAATTCTCTAACCACGCCATAGCCAAACGATTCGCAATATGTTTGAACGGCTTCACCAATGTCGCCAACATGATTTCCTGCGACGGCCTTTTCAATGCCTTTATAAAGAGACTCCTTAGTAACCTTGAGGAGTTGTCTTACCTCTGGAGCAACGTCACCAACACAGAATGTGTAACAACTGTCACCATTATAGCCATCAAGAAGAGTTCCACAATCAATAGATATGATGTCACCATCCTTCAAGACAACCTTATCGCTTGGTATTCCATGCACAACAATAGCATTAATAGATGTGCATATACTTGCGGGGAAAGACCCTCCAATTGGATTAGGGAAATTCTTGAACGTTGGAATTGCTCCATGATCACGTATGAACTCCTCTGCTATAGTATCCAGTTGAAGGGTCGTTACTCCAGGTTTTATATGCTTAGCCAATTCTGCAAGAGTAGCACCAACAAGTTGGTTAGCTCTACGCATCTTGGCGATTTCATCTTCCGTCTTTAGAAATATGTTCATTTCTTCAGACCAAATTAATATGCCGAAACAGCACCACCACGAGTGTGACCAGAATTGAGAAGTCCGTCATAATGACGCATTAGCAGATGACTTTCAATCTGTTGTAGAGTGTCGATAACAACACCTACAAGAATGAGCAGCGATGTACCACCGAAGAACTGAGAGAATCCCTGCTGAACATTAAGGAGTCCAGCAAGCGCTGGCATCACAGCAATGAAAGCTATGAACAAAGAGCCAGGGAATGTGATTCTAGTCATAATGGTATCAATATACTCGGCAGTGTCCTTACCTGGCTTGATACCAGGAATGAAACCGTTGTTACGCTTCATATCTTCAGCCATCTGTGTTGGATTCAAAGTGATAGCTGTATAGAAATATGTGAAAGCGATGATGAGTACAACATAAATGCAATTGTACAACAAACTACGGTTGTCAAGGAGTGACTGAACAACCCAAGAAGTATTATCACTCTGATAACGAACGAAAGCCAAAGGAATAAACATCAAAGCCTGAGCGAAGATGATAGGCATTACGTTAGCAGCGAAGAGCTTCAAAGGTATGTACTGACGAGCCCCACCGTACTGTTTGTTTCCTACAAGACGCTTAGCGTATTGAACAGGTACCTTACGTACACCTTGTACGAGCATGATAGAAGCGCAAACGACAGCGTAGAGGATAAGAATTTCTGCAATGAACATGATGATACCACCACCAGAAATAGCGTTCAAACGCGAACCGAATTCCTGAGCAAAAGCCTGTGGAAGACGAGCGATGATACCAATCATAATAATCATTGAAATTCCATTTCCTACACCCTTATCAGTGATACGCTCACCAAGCCAAAGGATGAACATGCTACCTGCTGCAAGAATGAAAGTGGCTGGGAACATAAAGACTGTCCATGAAATTCCTGAAGCCAAAGCCTGTGAGGCCTGGAGCTTCAGGTTTATGAGGTAACTTGGAGCCTGGAACAGAAGAATACCTACTGTCAAGGCGCGAGTATACCAGCTAATTTTCTTTCTTCCACTCTCACCTTCGCGCTGCATCTTTTGGAAATAAGGAACAGCAACGGCAAGAAGCTGCATTACGATGGAAGCTGAGATGTAAGGCATAATACCAAGCGCGAATATTGACGCATTGGAAAATGCACCACCAGAGAACATGTCCAAAAGCGACATAAGGCCGCCAGAGGTTTGCGACTGTAGTTTTTCCAACATGGCAGGATTGATGCCCGGAAGGACAACAAAAGAGCCGAAACGATATATAGCCGTAAACAGGAAGGTGATGAGGAGTCGCTGACGCAAATCCTCAACCTTCCAACAGTTCTTTAGTATCTCAATGAATTTTTTCATTACTTAGATAATAGTTGTGTTACCACCCAATGCTTTAATAGCCTCTTCAGCAGTCTTAGAGAATGCATTAGCTTCAACGTCGATCTTAGTTGTCAACTGACCGTTACCAAGAATCTTAACGAGAGCCTTGCTGTTAGCGATGCCAGCAGCTACAAGCTCAGCCAAGCCAATCTTTGCATATCCCTTAGCCTCTGCGAGAGCCTGAAGAGTAGACAAGTTAACAGGAGTATATTCCTTGTGGTTGATGTTCTTGAAACCACCCTTTGGAATACGACGCTGCAAAGGCATCTGACCACCTTCGAAACCTATCTTTCTCTTATAACCAGAGCGTGCCTTAGCACCCTTGTGACCACGGGTAGAAGTACCACCGAGTCCAGAACCTGTACCACGACCGATACGACGTGTAGAGTGTGTTGAGCCAGCAGCTGGTTTCAAATTACTTAATTTCATAATTTCTGAATTTACTTATTAATTATTCAACTACTGTAACCAAATGGTGAACCTTACGGATCATGCCACGTGTGCTTGGAGTATCCTCAACCTCAACAACCTGAGAAATCTTCTTAAGACCGAGCGCCACGAGAGTACGCTTCTGATCGATAGGAGCTCCAATCTTGCTCTTAATCTGCTTGATTTTTATTGTTGCCATTGTATAAACCTCCAATTATCCGTTAAACACTTTATCCATGCTTACACCACGCTCACCAGCGATAGTGTATGCGTCACGCATCTGAGCCAAAGCCTTAATGGTAGCCTTAACAAGGTTGTGAGCGTTTGATGAGCCCTTAGACTTAGCGATCACATCCTTAACACCTACACTCTCAAGAACCGCACGCATAGCACCACCGGCCTTAAGACCAGTACCGGCAGCAGCAGGCTTGAGAAGTACCTGAGCACCACTGAAAGTAGCCTCTACTTCATGAGGAACAGTACCCTTGAGAACAGGAACCTTAACGAGGTTCTTCTTAGCAGCCTCGGTACCCTTGGCGATAGCAGCTGTAACTTCACCTGCCTTACCAAGACCGTAGCCGATAACACCGTTACCGTCACCTACAACGACGATAGCAGCGAATGTAAAGGTACGACCACCCTTTGTAACCTTAGTTACACGGTTGATGGCTACCAAGCGATCTTTCAATTCAGCGTCACTATTTACTTTAACTTTATTCATTGCCATAATCGTTTATTAGAAATTAAGTCCACCTTCGCGTGCACCGTCAGCAAGTGACTGTACACGACCGTGATAAAGATAACCATTACGGTCGAAAACAACAGACTCGACACCAGCAGCCTTAGCCTTTTCAGCCAAAAGAAGACCAACCTTCTTAGCCTGCTCTGTCTTGTTCATCTTTTCAAAACCGAGTGAAGAAGCAGCAGCGAGAGTAACACCTGCCTTATCGTTGATAACCTGAGCGTAAATCTGCTTGTTAGAGCGGAAAACGCTGAGACGTGGACGCTCTGCAGTTCCAACGACCTTTTTACGGATGCGGAACTTTATCTTAATTCGTCTTTCTATTTTATTAAATGCCATAATTGTAATCTTAATTAAAATTATTTAGCTGAAGCTGACTTACCAGACTTTCTGCGGATGACCTCACCCTTGAACAGGATACCCTTACCCTTGTAAGGCTCAGGCATACGGAAAGAACGAATTTTAGCACAGATGAGTCCAATCAACTGCTTATCGCAAGACTCGAGAGTGATCTGAGGATTCTGGTTTCTCTCAGACTTTGTCTCAACCTTAACCTCCTTAGGCAATTCCAAGAAGATTGGGTGAGTATAACCAAGAGAGAACTCTATGAGGTTACCCTGATTTGAAACACGGTAACCAACACCTACAAGCTCCATTTCCTTCTTGTAACCCTCGCTAACGCCAACAACCATGTTGTGAACAAGCGAACGGTAAAGACCATGGAAAGCCTGCTTCTGCTTTACATTAACAGGGCTATTCTCGTCGATCTCGAATGTTATCTGACCGTCATTGAGGTTGAACTTGATAGAAGGGTCAATCCACTGTGAAAGTTCACCCTTAGAACCCTTAACATTTACAACGTTTGTATTAGCATCGAAGTTAACTGTAACTCCAGCTGGTACACTAATTGGCAATTTACCTATTCTTGACATATTCAAATCCTCCAATTAATAAACGTAGCAAAGAACCTCACCACCAATCTTAAGAGAAGCGGCTTCCTTGTCTGTCATTACACCTTGAGACGTAGATATAATTGCTATACCAAGTCCGTTGATAACACGTGGCATGTCCTTGTAACCAGTATACTTACGGAGACCTGGTGTAGAAACACGCTTCAAGCCCTTGATGGCGTTCTGCTTAGTAGCAGGGTTGTACTTAAGAGCAACCTTGATAGTACCCTGAGGACCATCCTCGAGGAACTTGTAATTCAAGATGTAACCCTTGTCAAAGAGAATCTTAGTGATCTCTTTCTTCAAGTTTGACGCAGGAACTTCAACAACACGGTGATGAGCCATGATTGCGTTTCTGAGTCGAGTCAGATAATCTGCTATTGGATCTGTCATAAAAAAAAGTTTAATTAATCGGGACTACCCCGACAATATTAAAAAATAAAATAAAAATTACCAGCTTGCTTTCTTTACTCCAGGAATGAGACCTGCTGAAGCCATCTCGCGGAACTGAATACGAGAGAGACCGAACTGGCGGATATATCCTTTTGGACGACCAGTGATCTTGCAACGGTTGTGCAAACGTATTGGATTAGCGTTCTTTGGGATTGCCTGAAGCTTACGAGCAGCCTCGTAAGCCTCAGCAGGATCCTGAGCAGTAGCAATAATCTTCTTTAGAGCTGCGCGCTTTTCAGCGTAACGAGCAACAAGTTTCGCACGCTTTACCTCGCGAGCTTTCATTGATTCTTTTGCCATATCTCTTTTCCTTATTTAGCGTTCTTGAATGGGAGTCCAAATCCTTTGAGGAGAGCGAAACCTTCCTCATCGGTCTGTGCAGAAGTCACGAATGTGATGTTCATACCCTGGATACGATCGATCTGGTCGAGGTTGATCTCAGGGAAGATGATCTGCTCACTTATACCGAGAGTGTAGTTACCACGTCCGTCAAACTTGCTCTCGATACCCTTGAAGTCACGGATACGAGGAAGAGAAACGCGAACGAGCTTCTCAAGGAATTCATACATGCGCTCACGGCGAAGAGTTACCATAACACCGATAGGCATCTTCTTACGAAGCTTGAAGTTAGCGATATCCTTGCGAGAATATGTAGCTACGGCCTTCTGACCAGTGATAGCTGTCATCTCGTTGATAGCAACATCGATAATCTTCTTGTCCTGTGTTGCGTCGCCAAGTCCCTGGTTGATAACGATCTTCTTCAAGACAGGAATCTGCATTGATGAAGAATAGTTGAACTGCTTCTGCAGTGAAGGAGCGATAGTCTCCTTATATACTTTCTTTAACTGTGCTGTATCCATTACTTGATTTCCTCCCCAGACTTTTTAGCGATGCGTACTACCTTCTTGCCCTCACGCTTGATAGCGACACGAGTAGCCTTGCCACTCTTAGGGTCAATGAGACTCAAGTTAGAAATGTGGATTGGAGCTTCCTGCTTTACGATACCACCCTGAGGGTTCTTAGCTGAAGGCTTAGCGTTCTTAGATACAATGTTGATACCCTCAACGATTGCGCGCTGCTCGTCAACCAAGACCTTGAGTACCTTACCAGTCTTGCCCTTATCTGAGCCTGTCAAAACGATAACTGTATCGTCTTTCTTTATATGTAACTTACTCATTACTTGTTGTTGTTAAAAATTAGAGAACCTCAGGTGCCAAAGAAACAACCTTCATGTTTACTGCACGGAGTTCACGAGCAACAGGACCGAAGATACGGCTACCACGGAGCTCACCTGCGTTGTTAAGCAGTACACAAGCATTGTCGTCGAAACGGATGTAAGAACCATCAGCACGACGGATTTCCTTCTTTGTACGTACGATCAAAGCCTTTGATACTGCACCCTTTTTCAAATCACTTGATGGGATAACGTTCTTGACGGATACGACAATAACGTCACCAACACTTGCATAACGGCGACCGGTACCACCGAGAACACGGATGCAGAGAGCCTCACGTGCGCCACTGTTATCACATACTGTAAGTCTTGATTCTGTCTGTATCATAATTACTTAGCCTTTTCGATAATTTGTACTAATCTCCATCTCTTAGTCTTAGAGAGTGGACGTGTCTCCATGATCTGAACTGTATCGCCGATGTTAGCTTCGTTCTTCTCATCATGAGCATGATACTTCTTTGTCTTCTGGACAAACTTACCATAGATTGGGTGCTTCTCCTTGAACTTAGCAGCAATAACAATGGTCTTGTCCATTTTGTTACTGATTACGACACCCTGTCTTACTTTTCTTAAATTTCTTGTTTCCATCTCGACCACTGTTATTTATTAAGTTCTCTTTGGCGGAGTTCTGTATTCATACGAGCGATATCGCGACGTGTCTTCTTAATCACAGAAGTATCAGCGAGAGGAGAGATGTTGTGGTTGAGCTTCATTTGAGCCAACTCACCCTTTGTATTCTCAAGCTTCTCTACCAAGTCCTTGGTTTCGAGCTCTTTAATTTCATTAATCTTCATAAATTAAGCGTTTTTATCGAAATCACGTCGTACGACAAACTTAGTTTTAACTGGCAGTTTCTGAGCTGCGAGGCGAAGAGCCTCCTTAGCAACATCGAAACTTACACCTTCTACCTCAAAGAGGATGCGTCCTGGAGTTACAGGAGCAACCCATCCTGCAGGATCACCCTTACCTTTACCCATACGGACATCAGCAGGCTTGCGAGTGATTGGCTTGTCAGGGAAGATACGAATCCAAACCTGACCTTCACGCTGCATGTAGCGGTTTACGGCAATACGAGCTGCCTCAATCTGGCGGCTATTGATCCATTTAGCCTCAAGTGTCTTGATACCGAAAGAACCGAATGCCAATTGTGTACCTCTGTGGGCGTTGCCTTTGTTGCCGCGTCCGTCTTGAGGTCTTCTATATTTAACTCTTTTTGGCTGTAACATTGTAGCTTCTTACTTTTAACGGTTATTGTTTCTACGACGATTACCACGGTCACGACGGCCATTGTTGTTGTTGCGGCCACCGTTCTGCTTCTCCTGTGCAAAGTTTACAGTAAGGTCACGCTTTCCGTAAACCTCACCCTTGCAAATCCAAACCTTGATACCGAGAAGACCTACCTTTGTCAAGGCTTCAGCCTGGCAATAGTCGATATCTGAGCGAAGTGTATGAAGAGGAGTACGTCCTTCCTTATACATTTCCTTACGTGCCATTTCGGCACCATTCAGACGACCACAGATTTGGACTTTGATACCCTCTGCTCCAGCACGCATAGTGTTCTGGACTGCCATCTTAATGGCACGACGGTAAGCGATTTTGCCTTCAACCTGGCGAGCGATGTTATTGGCTACAATATTAGCGTCCAATTCTGGTTTCTTAACTTCGAAGATGTTAATCTGAATTTCCTTATCGTAGAGCTTCTTCAACTCTTCCTTAAGTTTGTCAACATCCTGACCACCCTTACCAATGACGATACCCGGACGGGCTGTGCAAATAGTGATGGTAACGAGTTTCAAAGTACGTTCGATGACGATGCGAGAAACGCTTGCCTTTGCAAGGCGCTCGTTAAGATACTTACGGATTTTCTGATCCTCTACGAGGTTGTCTCCGAAGTTCTTACCACCGAACCAATTAGAATCCCAACCACGGATAATACCCAGTCGGTTGCTTATAGGATTAACTTTCTGTCCCATTCTACTTATTATTTTTCGTCATTAGTTTTGGTATCTACATAGAGAGTCACGTGATTGCTGCGCTTACGGATTCTGTAACCGCGTCCCTGTGGAGCTGGACGCATGCGCTTCATTGTGACACCTTCGTCAACGAAAACTCTACTTACATAGAGTTCGCCGTCTTCGGCCTTGCGGTCGTTTTTCTGTTCCCAGTTATTGATAGCTGAGCGAAGAAGTTTCTCAACATCTGCTGCAGCGTGTTTCTTTGAGAATCTGAGTACTCCGAGGGCGCGGTTAACTTCCATACCACGGATCATGTCTACAACGTAGCGCATTTTACGTGGAGAAGAAGGAACGCCAACGAGCTTGGCAAAGTACAAATTTTTGCGGGCTTCCTTAAGTTTTTCAGCCGCTATATGTTTTCTTGCTCCCATTATTTTTCTTAATGTTTAAATGGTTACCCGTTTACTTTCTGTTACCAGAGTGACCACCGAAGCGACGAGTTGGAGAAAATTCTCCGAGCTTGTGTCCTACCATGTTCTCTGTGATGTAAACAGGGATGAATTTATTTCCGTTATGAACTGCAACAGTGTGTCCCACGAAATCAGGTGAGATCATTGATGCTCTGGCCCAAGTCTTAACAACAGTCTTCTTGCCGCTCTCGTTCATTGCGAGAATCTTCTTCTCAAGAGATACGTTGATATATGGACCCTTTTTAAGTGAACGACTCATAATTTATGCTTTATTTTTTGTTAGCTCTTTCAATAATATACTTGTTAGAAAGCTTCTTAGGTGCACGAGTCTTGAGACCCTTAGCGTAGAGACCCTTACGTGAACGTGGGTGACCACCAGACTGACGTCCTTCACCACCACCCATTGGGTGATCAACAGGGTTCATAACAACACCACGGTTGTGAGGACGACGTCCCAACCAGCGTGAACGACCAGCCTTACCAGACTGCTCAAGTGCGTGGTCAGAGTTACCTACACTACCTACAGTAGCCTTACAAGCAGATAGAATCTTGCGTGTTTCTCCAGAAGGGAGTTTAATAACGCAATAGCTACCCTCACGAGAGGTCAACTGAGCAAAATTACCAGCCGAACGAACCAACAAAGCACCCTGTCCTGGACGCAACTCAATGTTGTGAATTACGGTACCTACAGGAATATTCTGAAGAGGAAGAGCATTACCTACCTCAGGGGCAGCTTCTGCGCCTGACATAAGCGTTGCACCTACTTGCAGTCCGTTAGGAGCAATAATATAACGTTTTTCACCATCAGCATAGTAAAGAAGTGCAATTCGAGCCGAACGGTTTGGATCGTACTCGATTGACTTTACTACAGCTGGAACACCATCTTTCTCTCGCTTGAAGTCGATAAGACGATACTTCTTCTTGTGACCACCGCCGATGTAGCGGACTGTCATCTTACCGGTGTTGTTTCGACCACCGGTAGAACGCTTTCCGTAAACGAGAGACTTTTCTGGCACGGATGCAGTAATCTCCTCGAACGTGCCAATAACTTTGTGTCTTTGTCCCGGTGTAACGGGATTAAATTTGCGTACTGCCATTTTATTTATTCAATATTGCTGTAAAAATCGATTGATTCACCCTCTTTAAGGGTAACGATTGCTTTCTTGAACGAAGTCTTCTGTCCCTTTACGAGACCTGCCTTAGTGTAGCGTGCCTGACGCTTGCCAGCATAAAGAAGAGTGTTCACATCTACTACATTAACTTTGTAAAGACTCTCAACCTCAGCCTTGATTTGGAGTTTGTTAGCCTCTGGACGTACAATGAAGCCATAACGATTTGACTTCTTGTCTGTAATCTTGGTCATCTTCTCAGTGACCAATGGTTTGATGATATATGCCATAAATCTAATTCTCCTTTAATTACTTGGTTAAGATCTTATCAATTGTCTCGAGAGAACTTTCAGCAATGATTACAGCGTCAGCATTCAAAATTTTATACGTATTGATGTTTGCTGCGCCCATTACCTGAGCCTCTTTCAAATTGCGAGCTGACAAATATACGTTTTTATCCTCAGTTGGCAAAACTACGAGCACTTTCTTGCCCTCGACTTTAAGATTTTTTACAATGTTTAAGAAATCTTTAGTCTTTGGAGCCTCAAGAGTGAAATCTTCTACTACGATAATACCATTCTCCTTAGCCTGGTAAGAGAGAGCTGATTTACGAGCAAGAATATTTACTTTTTTGTTAAGCTTCTGACGATAGTCACGTGGCTTAGGACCGAATACGCGGCCTCCACCTACGAGTACTGGAGAATTGATATCACCACGACGAGCGCCACCGCCGCCCTTCTGACGACCGAGCTTGCGAGTAGAACCGCTCATCTCGCTTCTTTCCTTAGACTTAGCTGTACCTTGACGCTGGTTAGCGAGATACTGCTTTACAGCGAGGTAGAGAACGTGTTCGTTAGGCTCAATACCATAGATTGCATCGTTGAGGGCAACCTTTCTTCCGGTCTCCTGACCGTTTATGTTCAAAACACTAACTTCCATTATTTCTCAATTAAAACAGTTGAACCTTTGCATCCAGCGAAAGAACCCTTAACGATAAGAAGGTTCTGCTCTGGAATAACCTTTAACACCTGAAGATTCTGAGTAGTTACGCGGTCGCCACCCATCTGGCCACCCATGCGCATACCCTTGAATACCTTTGCTGGGTAAGAACAAGCACCGATAGATCCCGGTTTGCGTGCGCGGTCGTCCTGACCGTGAGTGCTCTGACCGACACCGCCGAAGCCGTGACGCTTAACAACACCCTGGAAACCCTTACCCTTAGAAGTACCAACAACGTCTACATACTTAGCGTCGTTGAAGATTTCAACTGTAATGGTATCACCGAGGTTATACTCCTCGTCGAACTTGAACTCGGCCAAGTGCTTCTTTGGTGTTGTGCCGGCTTTCTTGAATACACCCATCATTGGCTTAGTGGTGTTCTTCTCTTTAGCCTCTTCGAAACCCAACTGAACGGCGCTATAACCGTCTTTTTCTACAGTCTTAACTTGGGTTACAACACAAGGACCAGCTTCGATAACAGTGCACGGTACGTTCTTACCGTCGGCACTGAAAACGGATGTCATTCCGATTTTCTTTCCTAATAATCCTGGCATTTCAATAAAATTTTAAAATGATTGATTTTGTTTTTGTGAGATAATTGTTATTATACCTTGATTTCTACTTCAACACCTGAAGGCAACTCAAGCTTCATAAGAGCGTCTACAGTCTTAGCTGTTGAGCTGTAGATGTCGATCAAACGCTTGAAATCTGAAATCTGGAACTGCTCGCGTGACTTCTTGTTAACGAAGGTTGAGCGGTTAACGGTAATGATGCGCTTGTGAGTTGGCAATGGAATAGGACCACTTACGATAGCGCCAGTAGCCTTAACGGCCTTAACAATTTTCTCTGCTGACTTATCAACCAACATGTGGTCGTAAGACTTCAGCTTAATTCTGATTTTCTGACTCATTGTCAATTAAGTTGATTAAAAAATTATTGTTTTATGAAGTGGGGTACGTCAGATAAGAGTCATTCGCTACCTGACGCCCCATATCAAGTTGTTTGTATGCTTTAAGCAATGTTATTAGAGGAGCTCGGCATGACCGTTAACCTCTTCGAGAACTGCCTTAGCAATGCTTGCTGACAGCGGCTCGTGGTGATCGTACTCCATAGAGCTTGTTGCACGACCAGAAGTGATTGTACGGAGAGCGGTTACATAACCGAACATCTCTGCCAATGGAACCATAGCCTTAACGATACGTGCACCGCTACGAGCCTCTTCCATACCCTGAACCATACCACGACGCTTGTTCAAGTCACCGATTACATCACCCATGTTCTCCTCTGGAGTAACAACCTCTACCTTCATGATAGGCTCCATGAGGGTTGGCTTAGCCTTAGGACAGAGAACCTTGAATGCCTGGTGAGCAACGAGCTCAAATGACAACTGGTCAGAGTCAACTGGGTGGAAACTACCATCAGTAAGAGTAACCTTCAAGCCAGTCATTGGGAAACCACCGAGAACACCGTTCTTGAGGCAGTCCTTGAATCCCTTCTGTACAGATGGGATGAATTCCTTAGGCACGTTACCACCCTTAACCTCGTTGATGAACTGCAAGTCGCCCTCCTTGTAATCCTCGTCCTTAGGACCGATGGTTACATCAATACAAGCGAACTTACCACGACCACCAGACTGCTTCTTGTAAGTCTCACGGCTCTGAGCTGTCTTAGTGATAGCCTCCTTATAGTTAACCTGTGGCTTACCCTGGTTACACTCAACCTTGAACTCACGCTTCAAACGGTCGATAATGATATCGAGGTGAAGCTCACCCATACCAGAAATAATGGTCTGACCACTCTGCTCGTCGGTACGAACGGTGAAGGTTGGGTCCTCTTCAGCAAGCTTAGCAAGACCGTTATCGAGCTTAGCGATGTCAGCCTGGCTCTTTGGTTCAACTGCGATAGAGATTACGGTATCAGGGAATGTCATTGACTCCAATACGATAGGATTGTTCTCATCACAAAGAGTATCACCAGTACGGATATCCTTGAAACCTACACCTGCGCCGATATCACCAGCGTCGATTGTCTCCATAGGAATTTCCTTATTAGAGTTCATCTGGAACAAACGGCTGATACGCTCCTTCTTGCGTGAACGTGGGTTGTAAACATAAGAACCTGCAACAACCTTACCTGAATAAACGCGGAAGAATACCAAACGTCCCATGAATGGGTCGGTAGCAATCTTAAATGCGAGAGCTGAAGTAGGCTCATCCTCAGATGGCTTACGATCCTCTTCTTCATCAGTATCAGGGTTTGTACCTACGATATTCTCTGTATCAAGTGGTGAAGGCAAGAATGCACATACATAGTCAAGAAGTGGCTGTACACCCTTGTTCTTATATGAAGAACCGAGAAGCATTGGAGTAAGCTCCATAGAGATAGTACCCTTGCGGATAGCAGCGATGAGCATATCCTCTGGAACCTCCTCACCTTCGAGATAAAGCTCGGCGAGCTCATCATCGAAGTTAGCTGCATTCTCAAGCATCTTATCGCGCCACTCCTGAGCCTCGTCAACGAGGTCAGCAGGAATATCCTCTACGTCATACTCAGCACCCATAGTCTCATCGTGCCAAAGGATAGCCTTCATCTTAATAAGGTCAACAAGACCCTTGAAGTTTTCTTCTGCACCGATAGGAATCTGGATAGGGCAAGGATTTGCACCAAGGATGTCCTTCATCTGCTGTACAGTCTCAAAGAAGTCTGCACCAGAACGGTCCATCTTGTTTACGTAACCGATACGTGGTACATTGTACTTGTCAGCCTGACGCCATACAGTCTCAGACTGTGGCTGAACACCGTCAGCAGCTGAATAAGTAGCAACAGCTCCATCAAGAACACGGAGTGAACGCTCTACCTCAGCAGTAAAGTCAACGTGTCCCGGAGTATCGATCAAGTTTATCTTATAAGAGTTGCCCTTATAGTTCCAGTTACAAGTTGTAGCAGCAGAGGTAATAGTAATACCACGCTCCTGCTCCTGTGCCATCCAGTCCATGGTAGCAGCACCATCATGAACCTCACCGATTTTGTGAGTTTTTCCTGTATAGAAAAGGATACGCTCAGAAGTTGTTGTCTTACCGGCATCGATGTGAGCCATAATACCGATATTACGAGTCAAATGTAAATCGCGAGTTGCCATTGTCTTTTTACCTAATTAAATATATTAGAATCTGAAGTGAGCGAATGCACGGTTAGCCTCAGCCATACGGTGCATATCTTCCTTACGCTTGTATGCGCCACCCTGATTGTTGTAAGCATCCATAATTTCAGCTGCGAGTTTGTCAGCCATTGACTTACCACTACGCTTACGAGCGAAAGCGATCAAGTTCTTCATAGAGATACTTTCCTTGCGATCAGGACGAATTTCTGTTGGTACCTGGAATGTAGCACCACCGATACGACGGCTCTTTACCTCAACCTGAGGAGTGATATTATCAAGTGCCTGCTTCCAAATTTCAAGTGGGCTCTTTTCTTCCTTAGCCATCTTTTCCTTTACGACATCAAGAGAGTTGTAGAAAATCTTATATGAGGCATTCTTCTTGCCATCAAACATAAGATGATTAACGAATTTTGAGACCTTCTGGTCGTTGAAGACTGGATCTGGAAGAACCAAGCGCTTCTTTGGTTTTGCTTTTCTCATTTTTTGTATTAAAATTATATTCTGCTTGGGGCTGTCATACGTTCTTCAACGTCCACTCTTGGACATTTACTCAACCTGTTTTTAACAATTCTCCAGCAAAACGATTAAAAAAAAACTAAATTCTTAGTCAAGAGCAAGGATAAGTTCCTGCGTTCCTCAGTTTCTTTACTTTCCCCGAGCCAGATTCCGAAGTTTTGTGTCAACCACAAGCTTACCAATCAAACAACTCAAGAACTTATCCTGCTTTTTAGTTAGGCTTTACAGCGTTGATTACTTCTTAGCGGCCTTTGGACGCTTAGCTCCGTACTTAGAGCGGCGCTGTGTACGGTTTGTAACACCAGCTGTATCAAGAGTACCACGAACGATGTGATAACGTACACCTGGGAGGTCCTTAACACGACCACCGCGAACGAGCACGATTGAGTGCTCCTGCAAGTTGTGTCCCTCTCCTGGAATGTAAGAGTTAACT
>ENA-UEQM01000480-UEQM01000480.1-human-gut-metagenome-genome-assembly--contig:-NODE-480-length-25138-cov-85.233111_pt1 | contig 25138 bp, 13 predicted proteins | sample MGYA00242948_ERZ507948 | MGnify/ENA primary metagenome ERZ507948 (study PRJEB26167, sample SAMN06115440) | human gut metagenome | host: Homo sapiens | place: China:Hubei | collected 2015-07-28... | reverse complement strand
TCTAATTCGTAACCTCTTCTTTTTACGAGATAAAAACTTATCTCATTCTCAATCACTTATAAAAAATACGTACTTTCTGTTCGTAAAACTCCTTGGTAGTCAGATTCATGTTGGCTGATTCTACTACGATGGATGGAGTCATGACCTCCTTGGCCTTTACTCCGGCAAGGCGAATGCAGCTTTTGATGATTTTGCTTTCCGATTCACGGAAGATGCCTTCTGTAGTACCTACGTCTACCATAGCCGATACCTCTTCGCGACTCATGGAAGCCTGGTGATTCTTCGGAGTAAATACCTTAGTGATAAGTTCCGAAAGCAGCACCAAAGGATAGGTGATGAAGATGAGCACACGGATGATCTTGGTAGATGTCATGGCAAGAGAGCGCCAATATGAAGCTCCGATGGTTTTCGGGATGATTTCTGAAAGTACCAGAATCAGAAGGGTGAGAATGGCGGAAATGATACCGAAGTATTCTTCGCCAAAGAGTTTCATAGACTCGGCTCCGACACCGGCAGAACCGATGGTGTGGGCGATGGTGTTGAGCGAAAGAATAGCACCCACCGGACGGTCTACATTATTCTTATACTGTTTCATCAGTGAGGCAGTCTTGTTGCCTTGATTCTCCTTCATCGAGATAAACGACATCGGGGTAGAAAGTAGTACCGCCTCAAGAACGGAGCATAAAAAGGATAGTGACAGAGCACCTAAAAAATATAAAATGATTAAACCCATGTAATTTTTAATTCGTTAATAATATGTTATCTCAAGCAAGATAGATATTACTTCCGAAGACTACAATTGAGGATGTAATGGGGAACATTACATCTATGTTTATCCAATATGAGTGCATTTATAAATACCATTACTATATGTTTCAATTTTCTGCAAAGATACAGATAAAAAAATAAATTTAATATGTTTTTGCTGAAAATTAAATTGTTTTAATATGATTTTGGTAAATCTGTGTAGGAGTATAAAAAAATCTAATTTTAACAATAATATGATGTATAATTCATCAAGTATTTATGAATATTAGGTATTTTTGCAATCAGCATTTAGAAAACAGAGTAAATATGGAAAAGAAAATACCCATCATTCTCCTTAACTTTACCGGCGTATACGACTTGGAGGCATTTGCCTCAAACAGGAATATCGTCCATGTAGATTGCCGGGACATGAAAGGGGTAGACTGCTATTGTGACGAAGAGGGTAGGGAGGAACTGCACCGCCGATTGGCTCCTTTTCCTGCCGAGGCTGTTCATTTCATCGATTCCGGAGATTTCCACTATCTTACCGAATATTGGGTATCCAGGCTCCATGAACCTTTCTCCCTGATAGTTTTCGACCATCATCCGGATATGCAGCAACCGGAATGGGAGGGTGTTGTGTCGTGTGGCGGTTGGGTGAGAGATGTATTGGAGAAGAACCCGTTTGTCAAACACATTATCATTGTAGGAGCATCGGATGAGTTGATTGCTCAGGTGCCTGATCACTTAAGAGAAAAGGTGTTGTTCTACAGTCAGGCTGAGATTGATCATCACCAGGCTTGGCCGTCGAAGGCTGGCAAACTCATACATGAGCCGGTTTACATATCCATCGATAAGGATGTATTGAGAAAGCAGGATGCCATCACCGACTGGAGCAATGGTGACATGACGCTTCTCCAGCTCCAAGCCGTGCTTCGCATCATCTATGCTCATGAAAAAGTGATAGGGGTAGATATTACTGGCGAATGTTCCGCAACGCTTGACTATTTCTCTGAAGTGAAAGATGCTGCAGTCAATAATCTGGCTAATGAGGAACTGCTCAGGATGATTCTGAAAGAGAATAATCTCTCTATTTATCATAATCACCCTTAGAACAGGATAGGAGAGCAGAGAATAAACGGATGAAAATGGATAAATTTGGCAGCAAAGTTTAAATTAATTATCCTTTGATGCCAATCCTGTCAAAAATGGCTCACTCTAGATATACAAACCGAGACTGGCACATAACTTGCTTCTACCCAGGATGAAAGTGGAAGCCAAGAGGGCAAGGGGGAACGATAAGAACCCTAAGCAATGACATTTGAGGGTTTCTTGAAATCCTTGAACCTCGAAAGCCGAAGCGATCATTATTAGGATAAATACAATAAACAAGTAGAAATCCCGACAGAGCCGGAAGGCGAAGAGAGGACGAGAAAAATACAATTAGGAGGTTTTACATTATGTTGTTAGCTCGTAGAAATAACAGTGTTTCAAATTGGTTGAATAGTTGGTTTAATGATAACTTCTTTGATACAGACTTGATGCCACGCATGAATGCTACAGCTCCTGCAGTTAACGTTAAGGAAAGTGCTACAGCCTACACGATGGAGGTTGCCGCTCCTGGTTTGAAGAAGGATATGGTCAAGATGAACATCGACAAGGATGGTTACTTGAATGTATCTATCGAGAACAAGGATGAGAAGAAGGAGGAAAAGAAGGAAGAGCATTACTTGCGTCGTGAATTCTCTTACAGCAACTACTCTCAGAGCTATGCTTTACCTGAGGATGCCGATCAGGAGAAAATTTCTGCTGAGGTCAGTGACGGTGTCTTGAAGATAGAGATTCCTAAGGTAGCCAAGGAGGAGAAGAAGGAAGACGTTAAGCACATTGAGATCAAATAATTACTCATAACGTGCTAAACAGTTTTCTTGATGACTTTCATAAGCATTAGAAAATAATTAAAACGGAGGCTAGTCCCAGCAATGGGGCTAGCCTTTTTGTTTTTTCTCATAATTACCCGATAGAATCTTTGTCATCATCCGTCACCATGGTTTGGCTTTCTTTCGGCTGTGGTTTAGGTACGAACCCAAGGATGGCAACCAGACAGCTCATCAGCGGACTGATGATGTTGAAGAAACAGAACGGGAGATAAACGAGTGTCGGAATGCCGAGAACAGTACTCTGTGTCATTCCGCAGGCAGTCCATGGAACCAGTACGCTCGTAACGGTAGCACTATCCTCCGTACTTCGGCTCAAGAGTTCCGGCCTGTATCCACGTTCGGCATATTCATCCTTGTAGATAGATGCATTCATGATGATACTCAGGAACTGGTCGCCCATCACGAGATTGAGCAGAACGCCGGATGTCACCGTGCTGCATACGAGTGATACGGTGCTGTGGATGCTTTTCAGGAGGATGTGGGTGATGGCGTGGAGCATTCCGCTGGCTACCATGCACGAACCGAAGCACATGGCACAGAGAATAAGCCAGATGGTATTGAGCATACCCGCCATTCCACGGGTGGCTACGAGATCATTGATGCTGTCCATGCCGCAATCTACTTGGGTATGGGTATAGCAGGTAGTCATGATTCCTTCAAAGAGATTCTTGGCGGTAATGCCGCTTTCGCCAGCTATCTTTACGAGTACTTCCGGCTGGAGAATGAGAGCACAGATGCATGCTGAAAGGGCCGAAAGCAGAAGCGTGATGAGAGATGGAGTCTTGCGGTAGATGAGCCATCCGGTAAACGCAGGAACCAGCATCGTAAGCAGGGAGATGTTGAAACCATGGCTCAGACCGGTAAGATACTGGCTGACATCTACTGGCTTGGAATCATAGCAGAGTCCGATGATGAGGTAGAGTACCAGTGAGAGCAGGATGCTCGGTATGGTGGTGTAGAGCATATAGCGGATATGTGAGAAGAGGTCAGCTCCGGCTATGCTTGAAGCCAGCACGGTGGTATCGCTCATAGGCGAGAGCTTGTCACCGAAATAGGCACCCGAGATAATCGCTCCTGCCGTATAGGGTGCCGGTATGCCCAGGGCATCACCTATTCCCATCAGGGCAATACCGATGGTGGCAATGGTGGTCCATGAGGTTCCTGTCATCACCGAGATGATGCTGGAGATGATACATGCGCAGGGAAGGAAAAAGGTAGGCGACATAATCTGTACACCATAATAGATTAATGTGGGTACAACGCCACTGATCATCCAGGTGGCTGACATCATACCGATGAGCAGCAGAATCAGGATAGACACTCCTGCATCGCCCACAGTCTTTTTAATCATCTCCTCGAAGATATTCCATTTCATCTTGTAGATGGTCATACTGAGCGCTACGCATACGGCTGTAGCTATCATGAGGGCTACCTGTGATGCACCAGCCAGGGCATCATCTGGAAAGAGTTTGACAACCAGGACGATAAGAGCGATAAGTACAGCCAGTGGGAGTACTGATACGAGCGGGTGTGGTTTGTACTGCTGCTGAGTCGGGCTGAGAGCCTGATTCTCTGCAGTTTGATTCATTTGGTTCTTGTTGTTTTGTTCCATTGATTAATTCTCTCTTACTATGATTATTTATTCCGGATGCAAAAGTACAAAAAAGATTTCGTTTACCTTATGCTTTAAAAGCCTATATTGGATCAAATCTGAATATAGGTTTCCTTATCATTTCGGGTTGAAGATACATCAACATATAGATAGGGTAATAGAGAATCTTGTCTACAACCTGAACATTGCCATTAGAGAAAACTATGGCACGAGGAATAGCGTACTCCTCATTGTTCATCACATTAGAGAGTGCATTATGACGTTTATAATCCTTGCCCGACTTGATTTCTATCGGCAAGACCTTACCTCTATCTTCTATCACAAAGTCCAGCTCACCCTGCTTCTTGTTATTGAAATAATAAAGATTATAACCATGGGCACGTAATTCTTGCGCAGCAAAATTCTCATAAATGGCTCCATTGTTGATTTCTGTCTTACCCGTAAGTAAGTCTATCGCTATATTGGCAGCATACTGGCTTGCCAACAACCCTACATCGCTCATGAACAACTTAAACAAATTGCGCTGCTCACCAAGTTTTAAAGGCAAGCGAGGTTCTTCTACATTATAAGTAGGGAGTGCCACACCTGCATCGGCTAGCCATAAGAAAGAATTTCTGTAACGCTCAAACTTTGCCTTTTCATTTAATGCCTTCAAAATAAAACGCTTGTTCTTGGCATTCAGTTCTGAAGGTATCAAGTCGAATATATCTTTGATATACAGCTTGTTCTTCGGGTCATACTTGGCTATATCCTTTCCGTAGAGGTGCATGATTTCTCGTTGTGCCTCACGCACTATCTGTAAATTATTCGTATTAATATACTTTTGGACAGCCTCAGGCATTCCTCCTACAATAAGATAAAGATGAATGAGATCATTCAGCTTATTATGCACAACCTCGTCCACCATCTTGCATTGCTCATAGCACTCCTTGACATAAGCCATTACTCCAGTACTCATACCTACTGCCTCTGCAAATTCCTCAAAATCGAGAGGAAACATCTCTTTCTCTGCCATATAGCCAACAGGTACGCTACGGATGTCCTTTAACTCTACCCCTAGCAACGATCCACTCATTACATAGCGATAGCTACCTTCTTCTACCAGGAATTTGATGGCAGTGACCATCTCCGGACATTCCTGCACCTCATCAAAGAAAATTAGAGTTGTGCCTGGAATAAGTTTTTTCTCTGCCAACGCAGAAAGGCGCAGGAGGATTTCCTTAGCATCAGAAGGAGACTTAAAGGCCTCCTTATATTTAGGATTATTGAGGAAATTGAACTCCACTACATCCGCAAAGCATTCCTCTCCAACTTTTCGGATTGCAAAAGTCTTACCCACCTGGCGAGCACCAGAAACGAGAAGAGCTTTTTTTTCTGTTTCGAAGAAATTGCGTAAATAATTGTATATCTTCCTGTTAAGCATGTCTATATTACTTTTTTCAACCATATTTTATAGGTTTTACGGAACTTTTCCAACCTATTTTAGGCTAGAAATGGAGCTTTTCCAACCCTTTTTAGGGCATTTTCTGCCACTTTTCCAACTTCTAGCCGCTGCAAAGATACTATTTTTCTCCGAAACTCTTCTATTTAAACAAGAATATTTTCTCAAAATATCACAAATTAAACCAATCGGTTAAATACACGCACGCCTAACGGACCACACAGGAAAAGTAACATCTCGCTTTGCCCACAGTTGCCCAAGGCTTTGGGCATCTTTGCCCAACTACGTGGGGCATCTTTACCCAAGGCTTTGGGCACGGTTACCCAAGACTTTGGGCATCCGTACCCATGTACGTGGGTATGGAAACCCGTGTACGTGGGTATGAGTATCCATGGGCGTGGGCAGAATAGTTCTGCTTCAGCGCGCTGCTTGCTAGGGCGTGGCAATAGGTGGCATTAGGTGGCAATAAGAACAGGGGTTATTGCCACGCGTAAAACGCTATATACCAATAGGTTAACCATAAGTGTGGCAATAGTGGCATTAAAATAGAGAAAAAAATATTTTTCCTCCATTCAAAATCTGCTGATGAGAAAGGCGGAAATCATGCAGCGGCTTGCCATTGAGTGTTAATGACTTTACACGATAACTGCCTGATATACTGGCTGGTGCAGAGATTTCGAAGCGCTTTCCGTTCTCCAGATTCAGCGTAACTTTCTCGAAAGCAGGTGTACCAATATAGTAAAAAGGTGTACCTGGACATACCGGATAGAAGCCTAAAGATGAGAAAATATACCAGGCAGAACGCTGTCCTGTTGCATCTTCACCCGAAAAACTGTCATTTTCCAGTATCTGATGCACCCTTTCCTGCGTCTTCTCCGGCGCACCGGCTGCCGCATAAAGATATGCCAGATGATGGCAAGGCGAATAACTGTGCTGATACCATCCCTTATCAAACATCCTGTCTAATCGGGAAATCACCTTACCATTGCTCACCAGCACCTCCACTTGAGGATGCGCCTTTCTCTCCTTCTTCTCCTCTTTATCAATCAGTTTCTCCTTCTTGTCCATCGGCTTGCTGTCATGAATCACCTCAAACAGACCGGTGATATTCTGCGGAACCGACCAGGTATCCTGACAGGCAGAACCTCCCAGGATATTACTCTTACCTGAAAACAGATCTTTATCTTCCGCCCATTTTCCATTCTCATATCTTCCGTCAGCCCAGCCCGAAAGCGGGTTGATTACGTTGCGCCAATTCTCAGAACGGCGCATCAGTACCTGATAATCATCCTGATACTGCTGGCGGAGCGTAGCATCCTTGCAGGAATCAAGCAGCAGCTTTGCCATCTGCGCCACGGCAAAGTCATCGTATGCATACGCCAGGGTGCGCGAGGTAGAAGCGGTAGCAGAACCGGCCCCCTCCTCTACCGGAAGATAACCATTCGTCATATAGGAAGTGATGGAGCGGCGGCCCTTTCCGGAACGGTAATCCTTGGCAAGATAAGGAGTAGAGAAGGCATTCATGCGCATTCCCTCGTAAGCCTTTACGGCATCAAAGTTGCGGATGCCCTTGACATAGGCATCGGCAAGCGCGATACTGGCATCATCGCCCAGCATCTCCCTCTGCCCGCAGTTGGCAGTTGGAAAGACAGGCATCCAGACGCCATCCTGATACATCTTTACCAGAGACTGCATCATCTCTCCCGACAGCATCGGCGTAAGAAGATGATAAAGAGGCAACTGTGCGCGGTAGGTATCCCACATCGCAAAGTCGCCATATTGCAGTTCGCCGACATCACTCAACTCATGGGGAAGAAACGAACTGCGGTACAGGGCGGTATAAAAGCGGTTCACCTTTGCCGTGTCCTGGCTCTCCACATCAATGGTATGCAGACGTTCGCACCACAGATTGGCAGCATACTCCATCATACTGTTGAAGTCCAGTCCACCGTACATATAGTTTTCGGCATTGAGATTGGTCACCGCCTGATTGCGCGAAGTAAAGGAGGTAGCCGACATCCATTCCATCGCCTTTCCTGTCTTGCCCCTGAAGGTGAGCCAGACTCCGATACCCGGCTTGCAGGTCATCATCAGTCCCTTTCTTTCCGCCTGTGCTTCATCAAAGACACCATAGTCAACCAGCTCATCTTTATCATAAGCCAGCACGAAATGTCCCCCGAAATCATCCGGTTTCCCCCATCCCTGATATACATGAGGCGCCGGATTATAGGCATAAACCACATGGTTCACGGTATCAATCTCGATGGTTCCCTGTCCGTCATCATTATTGGGCTGGATAACGAGATGAACCAGCTCGTCCTTATCGGGCGTAACACGGAGTATGGAGGTATGGCTCAGGGCAGTCATCTCTGCCTTCAGATGCTCATCCTTCAGCTGGACACCATAGTAATGGGGATGCGATACCTCGTCCTGATGGCTGAAAGCGGTGGCACGCTGAGCGGGCTGCAGACGGAGTTTGCCTCCCAAGGCAGCTAGGGTGAAAGAGCCGTAATCCCGTTTCTCTCCACCTCCCGGCCAATGGCTGCATCGGAATCCCTGCAACTGCGTATCCTTATCATTATAAAGAGCTACACAAGGCTGCTCGGAATCCCGGGTTTGGGGAGTCCAGAAGTTCTGGCCGTTCGGAACCAGTACGGCAGGAATTGCCTGTCCCGCTCCTCCCATCGTTTGGATGGCATAGAGCTGGCGCACATGTTCCAGCTGGTGGATACGCTGGTGCATCTCCTGCTTCCATTCTTTCCAGGAATAATAATGAGTGCCGTAAATCACCTGACCTACAGGCGAAAGCATGATGTCTCTTTCGTTCAGCATGAACTTCACCACCACGCTATCCTTCCGGTTCTTGTAGAATATCATCTGCAGGTTGGCACCCATCGGAACCACGCGGTCCATCCTGTCTGTCTCTGCGCCGAGCACCACCTGGTCGGCGTCTTCACGGGCACCGGCAGGAGGCAATGTGGCATCAAAAAGAAGAGACAGAAGCCGGTAGAGGGCTGTATCATGGCCGAAACGGAGGGTGGCTGATGACTTGGAAGAGCGCAAGGCGGCATCGGCTTCAGTTTCGATGTTCTGCCAGAGCGAGATGGCGCTTCGTGCCGGAATTTCTTCATTGGTAGGCATACTGCCGTTGGTGATGTTCATGCGGAGATTGTTGGCTTCATAGATGGCATGGAATTCGGCATCGGTAAAGAGTGCATTCAGGCTGTCTTCCATCTCCTGCGGATAGGCAGGAAAGTTCAGGCCCACATCCTGCAGGGAGGAGGTGAGTCCATACATTTCGGTCATCAGTTTCAGGGGTTCATTTATCTTTGCGGTGTCCTTGAATAGCTGTTGCAGGAAGCGGCGTGGCGAAACCTGAGCCTTCACCCTGGTGCGTTTCTTCAGCGCCTTCAGTTCGGGAGATTCGTAGGCTATCCAAGCCATATCAGCAGAATCGGTCTTCACATCCAGATGCAGCTGGGGCTGTAGACTCCGCAACTGCGAAGTAAAGGCGAGCATACTCTTGGCGCAGCGGTCGGAAACGCTGGAGCGTGCCTTAACCTGATGGCCGGCAGCAAAGATCTGTGGATAATGGGCATACATGCGCCGGGCAATGGCCTGATGCTGCAGTTCACCCAGTCGGGTCAGCTTGCCGCCGTTCCCCTTTGCATTCTCACATATCCGCTTCACGATACCTTTAATCTGAAGTCCGAGCGGAGTAAGATTGCCATCATCAGCAAACTGCTTTTCTATCCAGAGATAGCGCTCATCCCTCGACATCCATCGCGAGCCATGGCGCCCGTAATGACTGATATAATAAGGTGAGAAACCGGCAGGCGCCTTCACAGCCGGAGAATCGGTTCCGGCATCATCCGTTACGGGGTAAGCATAATAGATGCCTCCCATTTCGCGGCGGCTCTGTGCTTGCAGTCCCAGGCAGCAAACCAGCCATAAATATATAAGATAACTTACTTTCTTCATAATAAATAAAAACGGAGAAAACCGCTGTTTATTATGAATGAGTGACTGAACCACTTGCGAAACTCCCTTGTAAAGTTTCGCAAGTAAAGTATAAAGCTAAAAAAAGGGGGAAGCCAACGCTTTGGCTCCCCACTTTGGGTTCTTTATAATTCCCTATTGATACTTAAAAAACTAGAATATACTATCTTACGGCAATCTTCTGACCCTTAGTCTGAGCACAGGACTGGGTAGATGCCTTCACAATGTAAATTCCGGATGTCACTCGCAGAATCATTCTCTGCTTGTCAGGCAACTGATAACTGTGAACCATCTTGCCATCCAACGTAAATACCTGAACCCTGTCGAACTTCTCACCACCCAAGGCAGAAACTACAATCATGCCTGCAGCTGGTGAGTAAACCTTCACCGGTGCGCTCTGCTCTTCAGCCTCCATGCGGTCGATGCCGGTTGAGGTACGGGTCTGGGTGAGGAAGTATCTTCCGTGGTCACCCGCCTTCACCTTCACAGCCTCGCCTTCATGAAGTTCTGTAAAGCTTGCCGATGCAGCATCGTAGAGATAAACAGGAGCATCGAGCTTGTTCACACCCTTCAGGGTAAGTGAAACCTCTTTAGCCTGCTGGCTCACGATACCGAGCGGAATCCAGAACAACTCAGGAACCGCATTCACAGCTACCGCCTCGTTTCCGGCAACGGTATAAATCTGCGGAATATCCTTGAGGTTCTGATCATACAGCAGATCCACATCCTCCTGATCATCATAGTCGGCAGAAGCCTCCGGACGCAAGGCGATGCGTGCCCTAGAAGTCTGGCCGTTTGAATTCTCTGTTGTTGCTTCAATGCTCTTTACATAGTCAGATGCCATCAGCAGGCCAGGAGTAATGGTGCGGTCAACACACATCGTAGAAGTGAATCTTACTTCTCTAATAGCAGCGCCAACATTCTTCTTAACAAAGAACGACTGGGTAGGCTGGATAGCGTAGTTCTTCATATCCAATTCTGTATTTGAAATCGCCTTCACTTCGCCATTCTCTACAATCCAAATTGCCTTCTGCAAACCTAAATTAGCCTCGAAGAATTTAGCCATCGAGATAGAGCAGGTATATGGATTGGCCACAAGATAGAAACCGCTGTTGTTATCAGTTCCTAAACTCTGAGTCTTCTCTGCGAGATGCTTCGCATCGTTACTGAAAGCAACGAGAAGCTTGCCATGGCCAGTGCTATTCTTATCTGAAGAAACGATAGCAGATACATCCGGCTTGGTTACATCTCCCTTCTTACTGCCAGAAGTTGTTGATCCATCATAATCGAAGTACTGATAGCTTGTATCTTCCTTTGGCAAACGAAGGAGCGCATTCTTAGTCTGATCCTTTGGCAAGAGCGCATTACCCGCCTTGATAGCGAAGCCACCGAATGTTCCATCTGCGGCATAGCTCTCGTCCACCTTATTATATACGTGGCTCCAATAGCCGAGATTGACATCAATATTGCTAGCCTCACCGTTTGGCGTATGCCATGCATTATGCTCACCATCAGAAGTGATTTCCTTCACATCGCTCTTCATCCAAGCTCTCTGATAAACTGGATACTTGCTTCGGCTATATACATTCGTATCAAACGTGATATCCGTAAACGCCTTGGTTTCCTGTCGTCCATCCTTTGCTGGCACATACATATCACCGGCGTAGATATACTGCAGAGGCGAAGCCATGGTATACCACCTGTTAGGCACCAGCTCCTTCTCTACCCAAGCCTTGTCATATATCAGATAGCACTGGTCGCGAAGTTCGCCCTGAGGTTTGAAGTAAATCTGATGACAGGTATTGCCATAGAACTTCTCGCACTTCAGATTGCCATCAGTACCATATCCCTTATTGGCATCAGCCTCATTCCAGAATGCCATGATGTCGTACTGGATATACTTCGTTGCCTCATTACCCTTGCCATTGGTGAGTTTGGTAGCAATCTTATTGGTTTCACGGTAAACGATGTTACCGAGGTCAGGGAATGGCAAACCTTTCAGATTACCGATAGTTACCTTGGTAAACTTCATTGGCACATAGCTGTTCAGTGTAGGAATATTTACCTTTGGCGTAATACCGGTTGTACTACCATAAGCCTGATAATCATGATACTCATTATCATGCAATTCAGTAGATGATGAGCGATGCCAGTTATCATCATTATTCCAGTTGGCATTCATACCGCCATCGGCAGTAGGAGTCCAGGTAATGAACTCTGGTACAATCTTCACCTTGAGATAAGACTCGCCAGGGCAGTTGGTAGTTGCCGTAGAAGCAGTTCTCTTCTCGTAAACGAATCGGAGAACATAGTAATATCCTTCGTGGAAATTCTCTACGGCATCATCTGTGAACTTGAGGTTGAGAGTAGCCTGAGTCTTTTTATCAAGAGCAGGCAACTCTGTTTTCTCCAATGTGGCAACCTGTTTATTCAGCTTATTTTCCCATAAAGGGTCATTTGTAGATGCAACATACACCGATGTCGAAGCAACAGCAGAAGTACCATTGTCATCAATGAAAGTAAGAGATTCAGTAATAGCTGTTCCATCTCTCATCGTAGCACTATGAAGAGGTACCTTCAAATATCCATTAGAAGCCTTCAACTTCTCCAGCTGTGGCAAACCGATACGAAGCGATGCCTCATAACTGCCATCATTGAATGGATAATCCACATCGTTGAAACCGAAGTTAAGCTGTGGTCCATCCTTCATTACACGCAATGGTACTGGTATGGCACTAGGACACAACAGATAGGTCTTACCATTGATTGTATATGGAATATAGCCATCTGAATTCTGAGTTCCTTCAGGCAGCATATATATATTATGAGTCGTACCCAAAGGAAGCTTATCCATGCTGATAGTGATATCATTGCTTGCAGTTTCGTTCAGTTTGTTGGTAGCTACTGCAGGATCATCAAGATACCAGAAGAACTTAACATTATTCAATGTTATCTTACCACCATTATGAGGGTCAGTTGTAGTCAATTGTCCCTTGATGTTAACCTTATAGTTGTCAGCTTGATCGCAAGGAATCTTATAATCCGTAATGACGTTACCATCAGTATCAGTAATGATTGGATGCTGGCTAACCATTTCAAACCAGTTACTGTACAACGAGCAGACCTCAGCAGGTGTACCCCAATTAGCATTTCCCTTGGCAGGATCTTCTGTAGATACAGATACATAATACTTCTTACCCGTAGTCAAAGAAAAGTCCTTATTGCTGATGACAATATAGGTTTCACCTTCACTGTCTACTTCTATCATATTAGTCACATTAGTACCATCGATGAACTCAAAGTTCTTACATTTTTCCTCTGAATCGTATACATCTACAGTACCATATTCTGTGCCAGGAACTGTACTTGTTTTACCGGTCGTTCTATCCTTTAAGGTATAAGAATAATCCGTATTTACAGGCTTTCCATCTTCATCCACAAAACGGAAATAAATCTTGGTATCTGTATGTCCCAAAATTGCATTCAAGGTCTCGTGGATAGCACGTATCTTCAGTTTGATGGTTCCAGTTGTAGCACCGTTACATACCGGCTTTTCCTGAATCACCTGAACCTTGGCTGGCGCTAGATACATACGGATATCGTCTACGGCATAGTCGGCACCTTGAGTTCCTTTACAGTAATTATCAATTTCCAGTCGGAAATCAGAATACTGCTCTACATTTGACTCTTTTTGCAAAGTAATCTTTCCGTACACTTGATACCAAGTCGCTTGTTCATTACTATCTCGATTATCGTTAAAATCACCAGATGAAAAACTATGTATCAGATGTTTATTAACAATCTCACCATTGACATCTTTATTAACACCAAATAGTTTAAACACAATCTGTGGTTTGACAGTCTGATGAGTCATGTCAGCAACTGCCGCTATGAAGATAAGCTGCTGTCCCGTACAAAGATCTGCAGTGAAATCAGAAGCTGCGATTTTTCTACTTTCATCTGATGCGTCCACATAGAGGAAATGACCATATTGAGAACCATTGGTTATCTCATAGGTCTTATCATATAACGTTTTATTCCACCACCAAAGATAGTTTTCACTAGAAGTAGAAACACCAATAAGATTTGCGGACTTATACAAGCAATAATCTCCATGAAGTGGAGAATGACCGATTTTATTCAAACCACCATAATTAGTAGCATCGTAGTCAATCAAATCACGATATACGAAACTATAAGCACGACGATCCCATTTAGATGGTAATCGATCCTGGTTGTCATCAGGAGTTGTTGGGGCTGCCACCGTCTGTTCTACATCATCATCATCAAATGTAATTGGCTTGGTAGCCATTGCATAATGCTCATCAAGATAACTAATCAGTCTATTATTCAAACCTTCTTTAACTATCTCTTCTTTAGTCATCGGATGATTATTCATGAATCGAACATCAAAGTTGGCAATTGGACAACGGTGATTTTCATTATCCATAGCATATGCAACGATGAACACTGGATCTCCATATTGAAAGGTAAAATTCTTTGCTTCACCAGTTAATGATACGGGCGTCCAGTTTCCGTCAAGATTACCCATCGTCAAATTAAAAAAGCGATCAGTTTTAGTACCCAAATTAAGACAATAAGTCTTGGTCTTATCGTATGCCCACCACTCTATCTTAGTAGCATTGCATAATTTTGATTTATCGAAGTTGGATTCAACGAGTTTATCCTTATCATCTGCATAATATACCCGATGAGTAAAACCTGTAAAAGCTCCACTCTGTTTATATACACCATCAGCCAATGGATGAAAATAATACTTTTTAGAGTCAGACAAATCCAAACGAAGAGTCAAAGTAGAACTTTTATCCTTCATTCCAACTGTCAGTTTCATTCCATCCTCATAAGTTCTATAACCTTCTCTTTGAGTATTTTTCCCAATAGCCGTATTCATAATATCGTTTGCTAATTGCTTGGCAGAACGGATATGAAAAATGTATCTGATAGAGAGCGTTGGCTCGTGTACCAGATAAGTTTTTGTTGCATCCAAACCATCAATATAACGGCTCACATCACAGGCAATATCTTCACCAGCCCATTCATCAGATGAAGCTCCTGTAGGTGCAGTATATGTAACACCAATATTACTGCTTGTCGGATACACAGGATAAAGATTATAAGCAAACAAACCATAGTCCTCACTTCCTGATTTTATGTTATGCAGAAGAGTTGGTGTGGTCCCTGTATTTGCACGTAAATTAGCGCTAGCTCTATCTTTGTTAAAATCATACCATCTGAAATAGCCCTGTGGCTCAAGAGCGTCACTGCCATTGTGATAATTAACGAATGGCAATACCAACTCAACTTGCTCATTATCTTCTTTGATATAGACATAGTACTCCCATTCAGCAGTTTGCTGCATACCATTTTCATCTAATGCAGTATTAGCATGGCCTACATAATGATTGAAAGGCATGCTGTACTTATCCAAAAGTTGCACATTAACCTTTGCCTTCAAAGTAGGTTCAATTGTGACGAAACCATACTGAGTGGTTGGCGTTTCATCAGAGATGACGCAAGAAATGTCAACATCATTAATATCCAGTCCTTCTGGAACTACGAAATTAGCATTCAATGCATTAGCAAAAGAGCTTGATGCATCATCAGAATACCAGGTCCAGTACATACCTTCCTGTTGCTTTAGGGCACCTTTAGAAGATACACCAGTAATGGCTGAGCCATCCTTCTTTTTAATAGCCCAACGAACATATAACTTGCCAAAATTCTGAGTTTCTGATAAACCTAACTGCTCCTTGATAAACTTCAAATTATCTTTAGAAGTAAGATCTACATTTAAATTAGTTCCTAAAACAAGGGAAGAAACATTACGGACAGCAGCACCTGTAGGCTCTGTAGAAGGAGTCAACTTAATTGCATCAAATGTGGTTTGACTCAAAATGGTATAGTTTACCCTACCTACTAATGTAAGTTCTTCCATAATCAGATTGGCCGAGATACTTGGCTGTTCATTACCTACATATACCACAACGTTATAATCATTGATATTCTTATCACTAGGACAAGATATGCTAAAGTTGAGGTCTGTGAAAGAAACAGAAGCACCTTCTGCCTTATTACGAAGGCAATATACGCCTTTAGTATTTTTATAACATGCCAGAACCCACTCTTGATTTCCTAACTGCGATCCAGAAATTTCAGAACCATTTCTTTTTAAAGTAAAACCACTAAGATCTGTAACGGGATTTCCATGTTTATCAACAACAGAGAGACGGAGATAGAATGGATACTTGCTTAACATTAAGCCATTAGAATCGGCACTTTTATCCCAAATGCCAAAGTCTGCAAGTGTTTCACCTAAATCAGTAATAGAAATGGTACCACCTTGCAAATCTGCATCAGCAACAGTTACTAATTTCTCTGCACTGTTTGAACCAGAGTATGTCTTAAAAGTAGGAAGTTCATTCTTAGATACCAGATTGAATATAGTCTTACCTTCAGCCAGTGACTCGCTAGGATTATTGTACAATTCTTCATTAGTAGAAGTGAGAACCACTACTTTATATCCAGCTAAAGAAGTTAAATTTGATGTCCAAGTCCAGTTACGATAGCTCTCGATGCCCCATGGCTTCTTGGTAACAAGAAATTTACCTTCAACTTTCACCTCTCCCCAAACATTCGATGTATTATAATAAGTCCAAGAAGAAATATCCACTTGGTTGCCAGCCGCATCAAGAACATACCATGCCGAGTAATCATCTGTCTTAAGATATTCACCTATATTAGAAAATGTTATGCTGTTTCCATCACACAGCGTCACCATATTTTTCTCCGTTATTCCCCATATAGCATTTGGCAGCAATGCAAGCATTGCTACCAACATATATCTCATTACACTATTAAAAATCTTAGACTTAAACATAAGCTTCAATGTTTTTTAATATTAGTATTATTGTTTACATATCCAAAATGCACCATTATGGCGCCTTGCTGAGTACCAGGTTAAATCCTGAGAGATAGCTACCCGATATACCAGCGTTGGTGCAGTTGTGGTTCCATCATCCACTTTTACAGAAAGCTGATAGATGATTGGCCCTATTTTCTTGCCTAACTCACCTAATGTTGCAGCCTCTATTATATTTTTATCAGTTACTATATATGGCGTAGTACTGAAGGCTTTTGACTCGGCTCCAACTTCCGATTCTGAAAGTTTCTTCCATTCGAGATTAGTGAAAGAGACAGGTGAACCATCACTATACTTCGTAACAGAAGGAATGATATGGAACTCCTCTAAATCATGGAAAATGAGATTGAGCTGTTTGCCGTCATCTTTCAATGCCGGAGTCGAACCAATAGATCCAAAGTCCTCTACCTTGAGTCGAAGTTTGTAATCACTCAGCGCCAACTTTAAGACATGATGGTCATTGCGGGCTATCTGATTCCAGTCGGTATACATGAAATATCGCTGTGAACCAACATTCGTTTCGAGCGTTACTACAAAGAAAGGATAAGCATTGCCTGCTCGACTCTCGTTGACATAGAATGAAACCGAACGACAGTTGTCTTTATCATAATCGGTTGTGTTCTTGGCTACTGTCAAACCAGATGTAATAGTATGTGTAAAATCATCTCTTTTAGCATTCTCTACCAAATTTGGCGTTTGGGCAACATTCGTAGATGAAACAAACTTTGCAGGAAGCAACTTGACATTTTCTGCTCCTGTAGCAGGATTGCTTGTAATATCACTGATACTCACATTCTTTACAGTAATATCTTGACCTGTCATATTGCGGAACTTGAGAGTAATCTTGGATAGCATTCTTACTACATATAAATCCGTGATATCCGGTTGGCCGTCAGACTTGATAGTTACCTCCTGTTTATTACTCATAGGAATACCATTCGCTGTAATATCCATATCATTACCATTGACAGCAAATGATTTGAAATCGAAGTCAGGAGAAGGAGAACCCTCCTTAATCGTACCGAGTTCTGCATCTGATATATTGGCAAAAGAATAGACCGAATAAGTTCCTGCTTCCAAACCGGTAACAGTTACATCATCTTTCTTATCTTTGCCTTCTTCTACGGATGGCTGCTTGACAACTTTCGCTACCGTTCCAGACTTTACAAAGACAACTGTCCAACTCTTCATGTTCTCTTCTTTAGAACCGTCCTCCCATGTATTGGGGCTTCCTGCAGTATAGGTTTCTGCACGGGAAGAAGCAGAACTTCCTGATACTGGAGACAGATTAAAATGGAGAGTATATGTCTTGTTGGTGATACTTCCCGGATCAGAAGCATCACTATCTGGCGAACATGCTGCAAAAACCGTCAGCAGCATCACCAGGCAAGCCATATATTTCATTATATGTTTTCTCATTTTAGTTATACTTTGTAAATTAATCTTAGAGTTTAATATATTACTTCCCCATGGTCGTAATGTGCCCAAGGGACTACATGTATGGTCAACTTGATACCTTTAGACTTTCCTTCAACACCTTCTACCTTTACCTGATAGATATTGTTGCGAACAACACCAAAATGCATCGGGTCAGCGGTGGTTCCACTTCCTGAAGGGTCGCTATGACGGAGCGTATAGGTATATCGCTTTTCTGCTCCTGCAAAACCAGCCTTAGGCTTCTTTGTGGTTGCATCCCATTCGGAAGACTCATAATACTTGCCTTTAAAGATAAGGCCTGTAGAATTGTCCTCTTTATTATCGGTGGTCGTATTCTCCATCACATAATCGAGGATGTAACTTGCCTCTTCTACAGCTGTACTGGTAGAAGTTGTCTCCTTTACATTATATAGAGATGCAGGACCTTCGGCATTCGAGAGAGTAAGACCTGTACGATCCTTTGACCAAGGACAAACCACATAATTAGTAGCTTTATTGGCTGCATCTTTAGTTTCTAATCCAAAATAAGTAACTGCAGATACAGCTGCATTTGGAGAAACTCGCTTAATCAGGTATTCTCCCTTTGTCATAACATTGGTAGGAGTAACAGATTCGAGCTTAAAACCGCCTACTACATTTGTTCCATCCATTACATTATAATAATAACCTTGATTGGTTTTATCATAAGTCGCATTTGGAATGATGTCGATACGGGCAGCCAGGCGCTCGATGTCTACATTTACCACATAAGGATCTGTTTCTGAACCTTCCTTGGTGAAATCTATCTTAGCATCCTTCTTTGATGACATGATGAAGTTTGAGAAGTTTGTAATATCAGCATCTCGGGTGCACACCTTCGACATCTGCAAATCTCTTACTTCGCTTATCTTCCCTTTACATCTGGAAGTCATATCGTCTGCATTGGCTATCACTATAACATGATAATTCTTGCCAACAATTGCAGCATCTATTTCTTTTGGAACGGTAGTATAAGTTGCATCGCTGCCGGAAGAAGTTGTAACCTTATTTAAATTGGTGAATGTATATACATAATCTATTATAGCATTATCATCCGACAGGTCATCTTTATCAGAATTATATAGTAAGACGGTAAGAGAATTGACATCATTTTCTTTATTGATTCCAGGTTCTCTTCCATTTCCCTCTTCACCTCCTTGAGGTTCTGTAGCTGCCCTACTCGCTCGTGTATCTCCACTACCATCCACCGTTACCTTTACCTGCAGATATGCCTTCATATCTTTGCTTGGCAGAGGCAAATCACTAGTAGTGTCACTTGCACAGGATGCAAACGACATAACCAGCAAAAGGGCTAGCAATGAGAGGGTTATAGTTTTTATTTTAAACATACACTTTCTTTTTATATCGGCTTACAGAAAGCCGGGTAGGACATGTTAATGGAGTTCTTCGAACTGGATGCGCTTGCTCCAACTCAGTACATTCACACTGATGGTGATGTAACAATACTTGAGCTTGCCACCCTGGATAAAGAACTGAAGTTTGTAATCGTAGGCACGGTCTAGGAATTCCTGTGCGCTGTAACTGTACTCCTCGCTGGTGCGAAGACGACTCAAGAGGTCTGGCAGGTCTACATTGACTACCGTATTTCCGGTCTCCTTACTCTTAATGAGGAGTCGGCCATCCTGGTTGTAATCTTCGTGTTTCAGAATGCGGGAAGTCATAAAGTCGGCATGGGCTATCTTGCCCCGCTCGTCCTCATCTACCGTATTCCATGTAGCATGAGGGGTATAAATGAGTTTACGGCTCTCATCGAGAGAGTTATCCCAAAGGATGCGGGCATTATGGTCTTCGATGGTCATCGTGTAGTCGTTGACATCCATATCCTGTGGAGAGTCAAGGTCACGAAGCGCCACATTGATCTTCTTGGTATCACGCACCAGAGGGATGGTTGCATAAGAAGGTTTTGAGGATGATACCTCTACTGCCTTCAGCAGTTTACCATGCCAGAGGGTATCGAGAGGAAGGCTGTTGTTGACAACCTCATCATACTCTCCCCTATTTTCATGATCGAGATTCACTTCCAGTTTCTGCATCTTATCTCCTGTAGCCGATGGAGCGGTACGAACGAACTTGGCACGGCCTGAAGCTAACTGGTCGGCGTAAGCATTCTGTCCGGCAAGGGCAAGGAACTGATATTTACCCGGCTGCAGGTTCTCGACGTGCATCACATAATTTGGGTCTTTGAGAGGCGATGATAGCGCAGAATTCGTCTCGGTCTGTTGGGTTATATAGTTTCCATTCTCGCCGAATACATACAGCGTTACCTGTCCAACATGGTCGTTGAACATGTCGGCACGCTGAAGGTTATAATCATACTTAAACTTCACATATACACCATTAGGGCAGTCGCTGTAATCCTGGTGCCACATATCGTGGCATGAGGTCGCGACGGTCAGGGTCATGGCAGCTGCAATGACACCCTTTAACCATTTATTTATCTTCTGCGCTATCATATCGCTAATCAATTATTATTTTCTATATTTATCTTTTATCATACTTACATCTTAGTGCAAAGTAGCATTCTGTGTACGCTTAGCCCAAGAGAGGACGTTGATACGTACTGCAATGTAAGACTCAAGTTCATCATCAGTTGTAGTTGTTACGTCTGGTACTTCAGCTGAACCCAAGCCCTTTACACCTTCTACTGCAATATCATACCAGTTGTTACGGAGAACACCATAACGACCTAACCAATTTGCCTCGGCATCTGGAGCTGGATAAACTTGTGTACCAACACCAAGTTTTCCGTTAGCCCATGGAGTCAAATCATCACCAAAGTGCTTGATGCGAACGAAGTAATATGATTCACCATTGTTATACTTATCAATAGTACCAAGTCTTGCAGTTACATTGTTCACAACATCAGAAGCTACAAGAGGAGTAGAACCAGTTTTTAATGTAACACCTGTTAATTCTATATTAGTAATTGTAACTTTTCCGGCATTTTTTCCGACTGCGGTAGAAATAGTAACATTTACATTAGTTTCACCTACTTTAGCAGGAGTTGCAACATTATCTTTGAGCCACTGGTCATACTCTGTCAAGAACTGATTCTTAATCTCCTTAATAACATCCTCTTCTTTATAGATGGTATTCTGATTACCATTGAGTACATAGAAAGTATTACCACTATTCAATTGAGCCTTAATCAAGACACGAGTAGTCTTATTATCATTTTGATTCTCTACATCAAATGTATTTTCAAAACAATACTTAGGGTTGTCATCACCAAAGTTTGTGCTGTAATCTGTATCTGCAGCCTTATTGAAAGTTACCCCAGTATTTCCTGCAGTATCAAAATTAGGATCTTTTGCAAAATAAGTACGATAGAAACCTGGAGCAACTGCAGTAGAACCTACAAAGCGATACGGATTAGCAACGCTGGTTTCTTTTGTAGCTAAATCTAACCAAGTGCTGAAACCATCAGTAGAGCGTACCAAATAGGTACTCTTATTGGTATTATCCAAGGCCCATGATGTAACCTTAAACGGAACCTTAGTAGGGTGAGTTTCATTTGTGTAAGATCCTGTTACTTCTGATACTTTAGGTGCCGCCATAGTAACCTTAGCAACACCACGCTCAACATAAATATCAGCAGGAGCTGCGCTGGCTTCAGCCTCTGTAGGCTTAATCTTACCATCAAGACTTACTAAAGTATTGATGGTTGCACCGGTTGGGGATGTAGAACCACCAATCTTATTTGCCAAAGGCGCATTAGCCATATAGAAACCTGATTCAGTTAAGGACTTGCCTGTTGTTGCATTAGTTTTTTCCATGAACTTGCTAAGAGTTAAACCAGCGAGATCCGTACCGTCAACTGTAATCTTACCATCAGTATCAAGAGAGAATACGTTATTATGATTCAAAACGACAAGAGCTAAATAATTTTTTGAAGGGGCATCAACTTTCTGTACAATGGTAGCTGAAGTTTTGGTAACATTAGCATCTGGACCTTTTTGTGTCCAAGGTGAAGTATTCAATGCGTAACCCCTAACAAAGGTAGCAGTGCTCTCATCACTTCCATCAAAAAGTAAAAGTGTCGCGTTCTTTACATCATACTCAGATGCCAGACCATCTTTAAACTGATCATTTTCTGAACCACCAGCACGAGAGCTAGAACCTGACTGAGTAGGCAAATTGATGTTGAATGCTACATAGCCATCACCACTCTGATTAGAACCTGTGTTGTTACCACCACCATTCAAATCATCACTACTTGAACAAGAACCGAGCATCAGCCCCGCCAATGCAACGGAAAATAATAAGGTTTTCTTCATCTTGTAAGTTATTATAGTTGTTATTAATAATTATTTCTTTACTTATAAACGTTCTTAAAAGTCTAATTATATTACGTTTTAATATATTTGGTTTACAAATCATCTAATACGTTATATTTGAGTTTCTTTCTATATTTGTACTTAGAAAAGATATGCCTGGTTTAGGAGCCTGTCCCAAGCCAGGGCAGTACCCTGGCTCTAAGGAATAGCTATATTGTCCTAAACAGACAGTATGTATAACTTTATAGATTCTGTAAATTTTCTTTTGCAGAAGCAACACCTGCCTTGGCTGCCTGCTCCAGATAATAACGAGCTTGCTTCTCGTTGCCCTTCAGCATCTCATAGACCCCTCGGGCATTCTGGGCATCGGCACTGGTTCCAGCCTTGTCGAGATATTGTTTCGCATTATCTGCATCACCGGCATTCAAGCGGGTTATGGCTGCATTCAGATTCGCTGTCTCATTCTCTGGGAACATGCGGACGGCGATCTCCATCACTTCATTAAACTCCTTGCTGCCTGGCTCGTAAGTCTGGGCTACCATGAACATCTCCTCCTGGCTCAACTGCTGTGGCTTGGTCTTGATAATCTCCTTTGCCTCTTCCACATCGAAAGGTTTCACCTTATAAGTAATGTGGTAGTCGGAATGGCGGAGGGCTGGATACCAGGTGTCGAGCATAAAGCGATACTCTGAAGGATACTGCTTCTTAATCTTCAACTCGCGGGCATCCGGATTCAGACTCTTGTCTGCAATAATTGCCAGAATGGCATCCTTATGCTCCAGGTTGCTACCTTTAATATAAGCTATCAGGCCATCCCAATCCTCCGGAGTAGAAGAAACCGTGAAGAGGTTGTTTGGCAACTTCACCATCCGGCGCACATATTCGGTCAGCGTCTTGGCACGGTTCTTTGCCAGATAATCATTATGGGTGTAAGGACTCTCAGGTGATGCATAACCATGAATGTTGATGCCGCTCACTTCGAGGTTCCTGTCTTCCTTCAATGCATTGATGGTGCGGATGATGCTATCCAACTGTTCCGGATTACGGCGGTAATCAGGATGCAGCTCTATACGGTCTACCGGGAAATCGATATAAGCGCGCTTATCCAGATGACGGACCTTGATTGCCTCTACCTCCGGACGGACGAAAGAAGCTACCGGCTGGCGACGGCGAGAAACCGTGAAATCATTGCCATCCTGCAGATCACCACAACCGCAGAGGTCTTCGTGAATATCCAAATCGTAGTTTCTTTCCTTAGAAGAGAGAGGAACGGAGGCAAGATACTTCACGGTCTGCTGCTTCTTGTGGTCTCGCTTCACCACCAAAGCCTGAGGTGAAAGCTGCAACTGTTTCTTCCCTACTCCACGGTCATACATAATCTGCTGTCTTCTGCCGTTGATAACAATCTCCGGCATCTTGAGCAGCTCACCCTTATGCTTGATCATCGGAGTATAGACAAGCTGGTTGTTGGTAGGGAGATCCAGGGAATCGAGATTCAGATCCATCGCAACCGTAACCAGGTCATTGTGATGAGACATCTGTACATTAGATACCTGAATCTTATCGGCAGCCAACTTGAGCCTCTTGCAATCCTGGGCTGCAAGAGGCATAGCCATCAAAAGAGAGCTGAATAATAATATGTAGTTCTTAAAATCTTTCATACTCATAGATTATGTTTAATGAGTTACAACATATAAATAAGAGAAATGGCTGCCTTGGTAGGACCCACGTAGTTGTCATGAGATGACTTCTCCTTCTCGCCACAGGCACCGCACTTGAACTTGTCGTACTGGATATAATCATATCCGAAACCTACAGAGGTTTCCAGGTTCCAGTGCTTGGAAAGAGGCCATTGATAACCAGCGGTCACACCACCACCTACATACCATCCTTCATAGCGATGGTCGCGTAGTGATTTGAAAATGCCAAGGGGTAACTTCACTCCTCCTGCATTAAACTGTCCGCCCATGGCATGAACACCCAAGAACCAGCCATTGAAGCTCTGACAGAACCAGTAACGGTATTCTGGTTGCAAAAGCCAATGACGAAGGCTTGACTGGTCGCCACCGGACTGTTTCCAAGGATTGAAGCCAAAGAATACCTGAGCGGTATGCTTCTTGCCTAAGGCAGTCTCGACACCGAGATTAGGAGTTGTTGTAGCCCAATATAAGAGGTTGGACTTGACTCCCGTGTTTTGCGCATAATTAGCTAGCGATACAAATAAGAGTAACACTGTAGCTAAAATCAATCGTTTCACCATCTATTAAAAGAGTTTAGTTTATTCTATTTTTTTTCGTTCTTACTATATAAATAGGTAATTATATAAATTAACCGTTTACATGATAGTTCGCATTTTCTGGGGGCAAAAGTAAGAAAAAAAAATGAATGGGGGGGGGAATTTTCGAAACTTTTTTTGCGCTATGAAACATTTTAGTACGTAATTTTTCAGATTTTTTAAATGAAAACCCACAATCCGTTAACATTTTATACATAAACATCACTCAAGAAGATTCACCATCATTTTTGAGAGAAAAATATATAAAGGTAAAAAAGTAAAAGGGTAAAAAGGTAAAAGGAGCTGTGAGGAGCTGTGGGAAAAAAGCAGGGCGATAAGAAAGCAAAACTGTAGGAAAACAAAAAAGCCTCAGAAATCTTTCGAAATCTGAGGCTCTTGATAAAAGGAGGCGGCTACCTACTCTCCCGCAT
>ENA-UEQM01000475-UEQM01000475.1-human-gut-metagenome-genome-assembly--contig:-NODE-475-length-25313-cov-6.333175_pt1 | contig 25313 bp, 25 predicted proteins | sample MGYA00242948_ERZ507948 | MGnify/ENA primary metagenome ERZ507948 (study PRJEB26167, sample SAMN06115440) | human gut metagenome | host: Homo sapiens | place: China:Hubei | collected 2015-07-28 | study... | reverse complement strand
CTGAGAAATCAGTGGGTGCATTTTTGCATCCAGCTCATCGATGACAAGCACGCTCCCAGAATAAAGCGTTTCGAATATCGGTCCCGAAAGATCAAATAACTTATTTGTACCGGAAGATTCCCTATCTTCAAACGAGAAGTTAATTGTACCTACTATATTACCTTTATCTGAATATACGTTATGTATAGAATCCAACTCAATACTCTTCTTGCCTTGCGTTTCTCTTTGGAAGAGTGCTCGTAATTCCATAGGCAAGTCCTGAGGAATATTGGGTTCTTCCTCATGAGTAAGAATGTTGTTAAATCCAAGTCTCAATTTCTGGAAGAAGTTGAGAGCATCAACACTCAAAGATTCTTTTTTGTGAAAAAATAATTTTGAATATGCTCTATATTGTTGATTATTCAATCCAGAAATCACATTAAAGTCCGATTGAAACCAAGAAATAACCTGACGAGATATTTCACCGCCTAACTGTTGGCATAATGACAGGAACAAACGGTTGTCATTGGTCTTTTCTTCATATCCGACTCCTTCCGGGAAATTATTCTCATCTACACAAATCCCATCTTCGTTTCTTACGAACATCATCTGCTCTTTAGAACGAGGTGTTGTTTTCCGGAATAACCATTCTTCAACGATACGCTCCAGATTATACCTGAATCCATATCTGTAACAATACTCTCCTTTCAAAAATATAATCTCAAACATAGAGGGATGGTGATTGTCCTTCAAAAGAAGAAATGGGTCATATTCCAATTGCTCATTGTCATTTAACTTCACCGACAACAACACGCAACTCGCCATTGCGTGCATCGCACTGACAAGATTGGATTTCCCACTTGAATTGGCACCATACAGCGCAAGCGAACGAAGCAGAGTATATTTATTGCAGTCAAACAAGTTCGTTTCAGTACATTCTTTCAAAGCTTTATCGGCCTCCAATACTAAGGTCTTTTTCCTATAAAACGACCTGTAATTCTCAACTGTAAATTCAAGTAACATATATCTGACTTTTAAGTGTTTCAATTATTTTTCATAACTGTTTTCGAGTACAAAGGTACAAAATTCAATTCATATAATGCATATTTTTGAGATATTTTCTCAAAAATATGCATACAGCATCTATTACATTTGCTGATTCAAAAAATAACATGCTGAAAATCAGCAGATAATCGTTATCTATACACATAATCATATCCGCATGATTGTGTGCAAAATTATGTAGAAATGAAATATTGTTGAAATTTCTTTTATGCTGACTAAAGGTACTGAACCATTTCATGCATTTGTGTCGCATACAAGACAGTTATTCTGTTATCATCCTCAGCATAGTAAGCAATACAGTGTTCTATTCCATTCAACATATTTTCAAATGCCAAACAAGGGTTCAACCCTCCACTGACTAATGTGTTACCCAAGGCCTTCATTTTTTTGCTCCGAGTAGTAATAGGTTCTGTTTTCAAGCATCCAAGAACTTTTTCTGGACTATCCAAATAACAATAATACAACCAAATCTCAAAACAAGGATTGCTCACGACCCATCTACCTTGTACATCGGTTTGATTACCTTTAAATATTTTCTCCAACTGATCATAGAATTCATCTACATCCGAAAGGAGAAATACTTTGTCCATAGTATCCAGTTGGAAAAAGCTGCGATTCTATTTTTATTTCTCCTGTCAACTGTATTTATTCCCACTTCTCTTGCATCTGATATGGCTGTAATCCTTGTCCTTTTTCAGACATAAATACAACTCTTAAAGAGTTAAGCTCACGCTGTTTAATCAATTCCAGAAGAAAATCCTTTCCCCCCAGAGAGTACGAATATAAGACTGGTGGAAAGAATCCCTTCAGGCTTTTGGTAAGCAGAAGACACTCCTGATGTTTCATATACCTGACAATTCTCCTTATTTTGGGTTATAGACTGATGTACAAGCTATTTAGGAGTTAATCTTGAGTATTTTTTTTGAATATGTAAATTTAGATAAATCCATAACAATATTAACATTTTACATATTCAATTCACCAATAAAAGGAATAGCGCCATAACGCCCCTCCATATATCCGTTCTCAATATTAATTGTGTTGTGAATCTTAAAATCGTTTAATGAATACATATGACTCCCACCATCCTTCTTTTCAACCATCCAAGCTTCATCGGTGCGCAAAAAATCCTGATTTAGCAAACAGGTCTGATGCGTTGTAAAAATAAGTTGTCCATTGGTGTCCTGTGAGGAAAAATAACGGACAAGTTCCCTGACCAAATGTGAATGTATGCTATGATCGAGTTCATCTATGATTACCGTCTTGGCGGATTTCATTGCATCATATAATGCCGGAACAAGCGACAGTAATCTAACCGTACCGTCAGACTGTGCCTGGATATCCATATCCTTTGAAAATCCGTTTTTACCAAATTGCTGGAATAGCATTTGACTTATCTTCTGCACTCCATCTTCTACACTAATAGATCTTGTATTTCTGAAATCAACGACCTCCGACAACACTCCGGAACGCATTTCTTTAAGTTTGTCCATAGGTAGATTACTGATGTCATGGGTACTCATCCAATCTTCAAAATTTTCTGTTTCGACATTAACTCTGTTAATACCAAGACCAAGTACCTTAAATATATCCGAAGCAAATTGATTGATTTCTTTGTTGCTCTTGAATATTCCAATCAGTGCAGGATTGAAAGAATGCAAGCCAATTATTGTAAGTTCGTCCTCAAACCATTTTTGTGCAATACTAATATTTTCATCCGTCAATACCGGCATATCATTGTTTATAGTCAAAAGACTGGAAAATGGATTTTTTTCTATCCATCCCAAAACCATATTGCCTACTTCCTCTGAAGGCGTAACTGCATATTCGATTTTGCCCTCTTTGCGAGTGAAAACATTATGGTTTTCTTCCGAACCCAAACCGGAAATCTGTAGTATTTCGGAAACAATCCCAGTATTCATAATTTCCACAGAGTATATATATGGAATTCCTGTTTTTGTCTCAAACTCTATTGTCAGTTCCATAGGTTCTGTTCCTGTATTTTCTTTTAACGCAAAGATGTACTTACCAAAGGTATCCTTGTCGAGAAAACTTTTGTTCAAAGCTATTGCTTTCAAGAAATTGATACCCTTTAACAAATTGGATTTTCCAGCGCCATTGGCTCCATATATAGCAGCCATTTTCAATACAGGCAGTTTCTCATTAAGCATAGTAATATGGTTAGACAAGGTTGTCCTTTTCATATTAGGAAACATATCAAACTGAACCTCATCATTGAATGACAGAAAATTCTTCAATATAACACGCAGTATCATAAAATAGTATTTAATAAAATAATCAAACAGTAATATCAATGAGACATTAACCTATCTCAATGCAAAGATAATTAAAACAACCAGAAATGTGAAAATTTCACGTGAAAATTTCACGCATTAAAAATAAAGAAAGGCATCAAGATAAATAATATTGCTGGCGAAAAGAGAAAATACAAGATTCTATTAACCAATATCAGTCATTATGAAGTTGTATAATGTTTGGTTTAGAACCTTTTTAAATATACAAGATACTAGACTAAACCTATAATTTCTTTTCTCTAATAAACGGCACTCTATGCATCTTGAATCTGGGTTAGAATTAATACTACTAGGTATCAGATTATGATAACTATGCAGAGAATTCTTCCTTTTTCTTTTGGTTAGCATACGATTTTGAGAATTACTTAGTTCCAAAAAATTATGTTTTCTTTTTTTAGTGTTATTTTTGTATAAATTTTGTCCCCAGTTTGTCCCTCTTCATATAAATAATAGGGAAAAGCATACTAAATATCAATATATTACAAATCAATTTATATTTTCTGCATCGGAAAGTAAGTGGTGATTACCAACGGTTAGCATATATCATCAATGATTATTAAGGCGTTCATTTTGAGCGCCTTTCTTTTTAGCCTTATAAGCGATGGTTATCGTTTATAGGGCTTTTTCCGCTCATTTTTGTACCGCATTTGTTGCTCGCTTGTTACTCTCCGATTTTAGGTCGGAAAGGTCGTGGATACACTGGTACGTCATGGTACGTGGTGGTACGCGATGAAACAGATTTGGCGAAATAAACGGATAAATAAAATGAGTAGTAGAATCGACATTCAGAAAAGATGTAAGTGGTGCAACGCTGTTTTCACAGCTCACAAGACTACCACAGAGTATTGTTCACACAGATGCGCCAACCTTGCCTACAAAGACAGGGTTAGGAAACAGCGTATCGAAAGTCTGCAACATGAACTTGGGAAAAGCATCAAGACTCCTCCAAACTTAAACAAAGAGTATCTTACCCCATCAGAAGTAGCCGAACTATTAAATGTCGGACGTACTTCCATATATCGCTATATCCGCAATGGAGTAATCAAGGTAATCCGATTTGAAAGGAAAACACTTATTCGCAGAGCTGACATAGAAGATATGACAGACTTTGTTGTTCAAAAAACAGAGAACAAACAATCCAAAGAAAAAGCCCCTATCACCGACTTCTACACTACTGCCGAAATCAAAGAGAAGTATCATGTAAATGAGTCATGGATATTTGTGGTAGCCAAGAAGAACAACATTCCTCGGACTTTCAATCGTGGCAAGACCTACTGGAGCAAGAAACACATGGACGCTTACTTTGCCAAGAAAGCCCCGAATCCCGACATTACCGAATGGTATAGCACACAAGAAATGCAGGAGAAATTCGGCATGACCTTATCTGCCATCTACACTTTCGTTTCCAAGAATGCCATTCCGAAGAAGAAAGAAGGTATCATGGTGTACTATTCCAAGAAACACGTGGATATAGCCAAAGGTGTGGCAGCACCCGAAAAACCTCAGTATTATACGGTAGCCGAAGCAATGGAGAAGTTCAATCTCACTCGTGACCAACTCTATCATTATGCGAAGTACCATAATATCCCAAAGGTTAAGAAAGGCAAATACACGCTTATCTCTAAATCCGAATTAGATAAATTGCTTGAAGCCCCAAAGATTGAATAAGTTATTTTTCGGTGAATGTAGCCACCATTGAATCACCTTATTCCTTTGCACCAAACAAATGTAAAACTCTAAATATTAAACAGTATGACACACACGTGTACAAAAGTAACAGTTCGTCAGAGAGCGATTCGGAATAATCGCATCTCCTTGTATCTGGATTATTATCCGGCAGTCCGTAACCCTGAAACGATGCAGATGAGTCGTCGGGAATACCTCGGCATCTACATCTATGCCCACCCGAAAAACGAAATGGAACGGGAGTTCAACAATGATATGCTGAACAAGGCAGAAGCTATCCGTTGTATCAGAGTGCAATCGCTCATCAATGAAGAGTTCGGTTTCTTGGATAAGACCAAGCAGAAAGCCGACTTCCTCGCCTACTTCAAAAAGATGTGCCGAAGTAAAGACCAGAAATGGTTGTTTGTCTATCAGCATTTCTACAACTTCGTCAAAGGGCAATGTACCTTTGGCGAGGTAAATGTGGACTTGTGTAAGAAGTTCAGAGAGTACCTGTTGAACGCCAAGCAACTTAAACACAGCAACCGCCCTATATCCCTAAATTCGGCATCCGGCTACTACTCCACTTTCAGAGGATTGTTGAAGATTGCCTATCGGGACAAATGGCTTCGAGAAAACATCAATGACTACCTTGACAAGATTGAACCACAAGATGTGAAGAAAGAATACCTGACACTGGACGAAGTGAAGCAACTTGCCGCCACTCCTTGCGACATCCCCGTTCTGAAAGCAGCTTCTCTATTCGCTTGTATGACAGGTTTACGCATCAGCGATATTCTCAATCTTCAATGGGAAGATTTTGCCATTGCTCCCGACCAAGGCTATTGCTTGCGTATCAGAACTCAGAAAACCCAAACGGAAGCGACACTCCCCATCAGTTACGAAGCCTACGAACTATGTGGTACGCCCGGCACAGGCAAAGTATTCAAGGGCTTGAAACGGAGCATGATTAACTATCCGCTGAAGAACTGGCTCAAAAAGGCAGGAATAACGAAGCCGATAACCTTCCACGGATTTCGTCACTCCTACGCAGTTATCCAAATATCCTTAGGCACAGATATTTACACTGTCTCAAAGATGCTAACCCACAAGAACGTTTCCACTACTCAAATCTACGCAGATTTGGTCAATGTAAAGAAACGAGAGACAGCCAATAAGATTTCACTGAAATAAATTACAGCTATGAAACGAGGAATCATAACAAACAACGGACATGGCATCCATATTTCTGATGGAGAAGTATGGATGACCGTTTGGGAGATTGCCGACTTGTTCTATACAACAGTTGGATCAATCAATTCCCGTTTAAAAGCAATATTGAAAGCCAATGTCTTAAAAAAGTATGACATCTGCCAATGTATAAAGTTGGAAAATGGGAATAGTGCCGATGTGTATAATCTCAACATGATTATAGCCCTATCCTATCAAATAGACACTGGACATTCTGCTTCATTCAGAAAATGGCTTATCAGTAAAGTTGCTTCCAAACAAAAGGGCATATCTCTCTTTATTCCTATAAGCGCAGCTAACATATATAATTGCTAATACCTTTGCTAAAAGTCCAACTTGGTTTTATTCTACGTTGGACTTTTCTTTTCTATTTTGGCACAGTTGACCTAGAATAATGCTACCTTTTGGTGACAAATGCTGCCACTTTCAGGAAAATGTATTTATACATCTTGCTAATGATATATATTTGCACACAAACGATTAGCATATATTATTATGAAGCAGAAAAAAATAGAACATATTACTTTGAATCTGATTGTTTTCGGGACAATCGCTATCATTGGTGTTTTAGCCCGTCAGACCGTACTACACTATGGTTGGGATGAGTTCAGCAGCTACCTCATTTTTGTGGTATGCTCCATTGTCATGGGTGCAATCTATCTCAATCTGCAAATGGTATTCAGACAACTCCTTTCACCAACAATAGAGAAGTGCTTTATGAGATTTGAGTGTTACCGCAATAAGGCTGTGGTGGTTGAAACTTCAATAGTACACTCGGAACTTGCCGAAAGTACTATAAATTCAGACCCCGTCATTTATAAACCGGATCCCGAAATTGAAATCGAAACTACATCTGACACAGAAGAAGTTTCTATTCTTTCATGTCCTGAACTTAACGAAGACGTGGCTGAACTTCCAAAAGAAGACGCCACACCTTCTAGCATCAATAATATATCTATCGAATCCAATCAGCCAACAGAATATGAGGTGTTCCGAGCCAACGCTATGGCAGAGAAAGAGCGAGCATCACAAGAAAAGTTAGATAAGGTTCTCACATATACGAAACAGAACTTGGTTCTCTATCTTAGCGAAACTGACCTCAATCGCCTATGTGGATATATTACGGAATACTATTTCTCTGATTCTCTACCCAAAGTTGAACAGATAAAGGTTGATGCTCAATTAAAAACCATTGACATCATGCACTTTGGCTGGAACATCGGCAAGGCATTCGGTAAACCACGCCTACAGACTGCCACATTTATAAAAAGAGTATTTGCTCATATCCTCCGTGATTCGGAAATATCCACCATTGAGCGCAAAATGTCGCACACGGAATCTGAGTGCAAGATTAAACTGGATAGAAAGATTGCATGAATATAACCCTATATAAATACTATTTGATAAAAGTAAGGTCTATATTTTGTTCTATTATCATCAGAATAATGCCTATTAAAATTCCTACTACAATCTCTGATATCAAGCATTTTCGAGAATCATCAGAGGAAGATTCTTGCTTTGCAATTTTTGCTATATTTTTAGCTATCACGACTTTCGGAATATAGAATCTAACAGGAGTCCAAAGAGAAAAAACAATCAATAGAATGCCTATAAATAGGAACAAAGTAGAATCAAAATGCCATATCCTTATATTATTATAAATCATATATATTGCCAACGTAGATATAGCAACGCCAGTAATCCTTATGCAATGAATAAGCAAAAGGACTATTAAAGAGAATATCGCTAGTATATATTCACCACATACTGCTAAAATAGCTGATGTCGAATTTGCAGAAGCCGATTCTATTTCTGCACTACACGATGTTAAAAAGAGTAAGAGTGAAAATACCAATAAATATTTAATATTCCCTATTTTATAAATGATATTATCCATAATGGCAAACTTTGTTTATTTGCAAAAATACAGAAAAACTACCAATTAGAATGTTACATCCTAATATTTATCATTGTATTCCACATTTTTCATTAAAAAACTCTTCTTTCTAAGCTACAACTATCATAATTGACACCAGTAATCACTGATTATCTGTTTATTATCAATAAATTATCACTACCAATCACCATCAAAAAGTTATTCATCAGTTATATCTTGGTGAATAATTCCACCATTGAAACACCTGTTTCCTTTGCCGTCGAACAATTAAAAACGAGCGACGTATGCAAAAAGAAACAGTAACATTTGATAAGCTGCCCGAAGCGGTAGGTTATCTAACCGAACAGATCATTGAGTTAAAAAGGATGGTGTCGGAACTTCAACCACCAGCATCAGACAAACATGTGTTGATTGAAATTGAGGATGCTTGCCGTATCATCAGAAAAGCCAAGCCTACCATTTATACCTTGGTACGCAAAGGGCTACTTCCTGCCTATAAGAAAGGTAAGAAGCTCTACTTCTACGAGGACGAACTTCTGGCTTGGATTGAGAACGGGCGTAGAAAGACTTCCGAGCAAACATACGAGGAGATGCTGGCAAATATGCAAAGCGGTGTCCGTCATAAGCCCAAATCATCCGTGAAACTTTAATGATTGTGACTATGGATACATCTTCTATTAATCCGGCATCCATCATTGATGAAGCGGTTGATTTAAGTATGCGACTGACGGGTACTGATTTTCCTGTCAGCATATTCCCGTCAAAAATCCAACGCATCATCAGTGAGGTTCACGAATGCCATAACTACCCGACTGACTACATTGCCGCAGCTATCCTTACGGCAATAGCAGTCGGCATTGGCAACACTCATCTTGCTCAAATCAAGCAAGGCTGGATAGAAAGTCCTATCCTGTATATGGCATTAATAGGAAGACCGGGAGCAAACAAAAGCCATCCACTGAGCTTTGCAATGAAACCGTTTCTTGATTACGACTATCAGCAAAATCAAGTCTTTGAAAAAGCACTTGCAAAGTACGATGAATTGATGAGTATGAGTCGTAAAGAACGTACAGAAAGCGGTGAAGAGCAATTTCCACAGGAACCAGTCCGTAAACGTTTCTTAATTTCAGATGTAACCCCTGAAGGTTTGAGCCTTATTCATGCACAGAACAAACGTGGTTTGTGCTTATGGGCTGATGAATTGTCCGCTTGGTTCAAGAACTTCAACCGTTACAACAACGGTTCAGAAGAACAGTTCTGGTTGTCGGTGTTCAGTGCCAAGACCACTATATCCGACCGCAAGAATGCCAAGAGTTCCATCTTCATCAAGCGACCGTATATCTCTGTCATCGGTACTATCCAAAAGAAGATTCTCAGTGAACTGGCTAAAGGCGAACGCTCCAGTAATGGATTCATTGACCGCATTCTGTTTGTGATGCCCACTCTGCAACAGAAAGCACGTTGGAATGACAAGGAATTGCCGGAGAACATCGAACAAGAGTGGAATGCCATTATTGACAAGCTGATACAACAGGAGTATGCCCTCAATGAATTTGGAGAGATAGAACCGCAGATTCTTCTTTTCACGGAGGATGCCAAGAGACGGCTTTACGAATGGCAGCACCACTTCTCAGAATTGTGCGACCGAGAGACGAACGACACTATCGTGAGTATCTATTGCAAGTTGGAGATATACATCATCCGTTTCTGTTTGATTATCCAATTAGCACGATGGACTTGCGGAGAGTGTGATAAAACTTGTATAGACCTGTTGACGGTGGAACGAGCCATCAAACTGACAGAGTATTTCAAGGAATCCGCATTGAGCGTTCAAAATATCCTCAATGAAAATGCGCTCAATAGTCAACAACAGGCGATAGTCAATCTGCTTCCTCCATCCTTTACGACTGCCCAAGCTATACAGATAGCCGAGCAGAACGGGATGAAGGAGCGCACGTTTCAACGCTTTCTCAATGACAACATCGGGACATTGTTTCGCAAAGAGAAGCATGGAGAATATTCAAAGATTAACCCGTGACATTTTTGTCGGTATTGACACTATCCAAGCGAAAACGACAATAACGACAAAAATGACACACCCAAAAAGAAACATACAATGAGTACACATAGATTCATATTAGAACCCTACAAAGGTGTCAGCACTCGGCATACTTGCCCGAACTGTCACCGCCAAAGATGCTTTTCCAAATACATTGATACAGAGAAGCAAATCAAGTTCCCTGATTACGTAGGTCGTTGTGACCATGAGCAGAAATGCGGTTATCACTTCACGCCTCGTGATTACTTTGAGCAGAATCCATCTGAGAAAGAAAAGTTTGCTGAGAATAGCTTCGGAAGTTATACAACTATTAAAGAAGTAAAACTGGTAGCCATCTCCTACATGGATTTGGATATAGTCAACCAATCATTACGAGGCTATTCTGCGAACAAGTTATTTCAGTTTCTATCGGCTCAATTCGGAGAGGCGGAAACATTGAATCTTATGAAGAGATACAAGGTTGGTACATCCAAGTATTGGGATGGAGCAACCGTATTCTGGCAAACGGACAATCAGAGTAAAGTCAGAACTGGTAAGATAATGCTTTACAATTCCGAAACGGGTAAACGAATAAAAGAACCATACAATCATGTTACGTGGGTGCACTCCGTATTACACAAAGATGGCTACAATTTGAAGCAGTGCTTCTTCGGTGAGCATCTGCTTTCCGAAGACAAAAGCCGTCCAGTTGCGCTGGTCGAAAGCGAGAAAACGGCAATTATTGCATCTTACTATCTACCGCAATTCCTATGGATAGCATCAGGTGGAAAGAACGGTTGCTTCAATGTCAACAGCCTATCCGTTTTGGCAGGAAGAAGCGTTGTATTATTCCCTGATTTAGGTGCAACCGACTATTGGCAGAGCAAAATCAGCCTGATGAAAAGCTGCGGAATTGAAGTACAAATGTTCGATTATTTGGAAGCCAACGCTACCGAAGACGAACGCAAAGAGGGGTACGACATAGCTGATTATCTACTCAAAGTGAAGCCTGGCGAAGCCATTCTTCAACAAATGATAAGGAAGAATCCTGTCTTGGAAACACTGATAGATACATTCGATTTAAAGCTCATCAGCGTACAACAAGGCACTCCACGACCGAAGGTTTTACCACCCAAGAAGCGAGGATTCAGACTTTGAACTCAGGGAGAAGAATCGAGACTTTTTTACTGTAGCAAGTTAATGTCGGTGTATTACATTCCCCGACCACTTGCTCCTCAAAAAGTCTGAGGAGGCGGCTCCCGATGGTCACACATTATTCACTAAAAACAGATTCAAATGGAAAAGAAATATACAGTAACACTCCGTCTGTCATATCAGCAATACGCATGGCTTGGTGCGCTTTGCAGACGGAGCAAGCAAACTCAAAGCGCAGTCATCCGTTCACTCATTGAGAACGGAACGGTGCGTGAGCGAATCACGAAAGAGCATATCCACATCATCCGTCAGTTGATAGGTGAAAGCACAAATCTTAACCAGTTGGCGAAACAGGCAAACACCTACGGATTCTTCACCGTAGCGGACAGATGCAAGGAAATGGCTCAACACATTAATCAACTTATAAAACGACTGAAAGATGATAGGTAAACAAACTAAAGGAACGTCATTCGGTGGTTGCGTCCGCTATGTCCTCAAAGAGGAAAAATCCAAGCTATTAGAAGCAGTCGGAGTAGGAGGGACACCCGAACAGATGGCAAAGCAATTTGAGTTACAAGCATTACTCAACGACAAGGTAAAGAATATTGTCGGACACACCTCGCTCAACTTCTCACCGGAAGACAGCGCAAGACTAAGGTCCGATGATGCTCTGATGCTGAGCATAGCGCACGACTATATGAAACTGATGGGTATTGAAAACACGCAATACATCATTGCCCGTCATATCGACCGAGAGCATCCGCATTGCCATATCGTTTTCAACCGAGTGAATAATGACGGCAAGACGATTAGCGACAAGAATGACTTCCGAAGGAATGAAAAAGTATGCAAAATGCTAACCGCCAAATATCGCTTGCACTTTGCTAATGGTAAAGACCATATCAAAGAGGAACGCTTACGCCCCTATGATAAGGCAAAGCATGAGATATACAAGGCATTGAAAGAAGAACTGTCCAAAGCTCATAGTTGGGATGATTTGAAAGAAGTACTTGCAGACCGGGACATTGATATGAAATTCAAGGTCAGTCGGACTACACGGGAAATGCAGGGTGTCAAGTTTGAGTACAATGGTTTTTCTTTCTCCGGTTCAAAGGTCAACCGAGAATTTAGCTACTTGAATATCGACAACCGATTGGAAGAGAATGCTTGTGCATCCTTGTTGGAGTCTGCTAAACAGAAACCGAAACAGCAAAAAGAAGAGCTACAGCAGAGCGTTTCTCATTCCGATGATAGTTTCGGTATCAGTTTCGGTTTGCTAAACGGCAGCTCATCCTACGATGCCACTGCCACAGAAGAAGCGGAGTTCAATCGCCTGATGAAAAAGAAAAAGGCTAAGCGCAAGCGAGGCTTTCATTTATAATCCATTTTTATTAACATTTTAAATTCAATTATTTATGGTACAAAAAGATTTAATTATTGATTTTAATCTCTACTTGTGTGAGAAGTTCGGCTACAGAAACAGTTGTAGCGTGATGCAAAATGCCAACGGCTTTTGTGTGGACATCCGTGAACGTGATTTAGACTGCTATATCCGATTCTGGGAGTATAGCTGTGGAAGAGGCAACTTCCCAGACTGGTCTATCATCATTGTGCGCAGCAACTTCAAGAAGAACCAAGAAGAAAGCCTGAAAGACTTGGCTCGGTTCTTCAAGGAGTACATGCCACGCTACGGTTACAAATACCTCTGTACCGAGGACGATGACTACAAGTATTATCAGACACTTGGTTTAAAGTGTATAATGGACGGTTTTTGTCCCAATTATGCACTAGCACTGAAAGATTTGAATGTCTGATACATGGTTTTAGAGTTATGGAGGGGATTTTCCTCTCCTTAATCTTTTCAATGTACCTTATGATAAAACAGGTTCCCCAATTATAAATGTTGGTAAAAGTGTTATTACTCCATTCTCATAATGTACGCAATGATTGAGAGCGAAGAAATTACTATAAAATTCCTTCGCTCTACATATTACATCATTTCCCCAGCGATTTAAAGACTTTCGCAATACAACGCTTTTTCTGTTCCATATTTGGATGAACATATAAGTCCAATGTAGTTGATATGTTGGAATGCCCTAACAATACACTAACGGTTTTGTAGTCACAGCCAGCTTCTATACAACGAGTGGCAAAACTATGGCGAAGCCCATGATATTTTAATTTAGGAATACCCAATTTTTCCATTAATTTGCCGTAATAATTACGGTAGGTACGAGGTTCGGTTGGATATTCATCATTAGTCAAGACATAGAAATCTTCATTAACGACCTTCTTTAGTGGTTTTACCATTGCAAGAAGCTCCTTTGTCATAGGAATTTCCCGACATGAGTTTTGTGTCTTGGGAGTATTGATTACCAACTCAGTATGTTTCTTCGTTCCATCAATAATGTAAATCCGTTCAATTGTACGATTAACGGTAATCGTTCCCTCAGAAACATTGATGTCACTCCACTTCAAAGCGCAAACTTCCCCAATACGAAGTCCTGTACAAAGACTGATGTAGATACCCAGTCCGGTAAAGGAGAAATGGTTTTGAATATGATTGAGTATTTTCTTGTGATTGGCAACTGACAGTACTTCCAATTCTTTGGTTGTTGAAGAAGACGGATATTTGATGTCCCACTCTTGATAATCCATCCATTCATTTTTCACACCGAATTTCATAACCATTTTCAGAACAATCAAAATGTCTTTTACGGATTTCACACTCAGCCCATTCTCAATTTTCCGCAAAACGAAGTCTTGCACAGCCTGTTCATGGAGCGTATCACTTTCTCCAAAGTTTGGAAGAATATGATTCTCCAAGATAAGCACATAAGCAGCCATTGTGGACTGTTTCACATAAGGTTGCTTGTACTCTTTCCATGCAACCGAGATTTCTCTAATTGTCTTTTGTCTCATAATCGTATATTAATATGTTGTACATATAATTAGAGAATAATAAATCACTGATGTTCCCCATTTGAGATTCCCTGAGTTTAGTGGAGAGTGGGAAAATACTGAATTACAATATATCGCACCTAATATTTGCTCTGGCAAGGATAAGCCCACGAGTAATGGAACAGTTGCTCTTTATGGTTCTACAGGAATTATAGGTATGACAAGACTAGCCTCCTATAATGAAGAAATAGTTCTTGTTGCTCGTGTCGGAGCAAACGCAGGTCAGTTACAAATAACAACCATTCCATGTGGTGTTACTGATAACACCCTTATAATTAATGCAAAAGAATGGAATCGTTACATCTATTATTATTTGCAGCATTACAATTTAAATAGATTGGTGTTTGGATCAGGCCAACCCCTCATTACAGGTAGTATGCTTAAAAAGCTTAAAATAATATATGGCGAGGAATCCGAAAGAAATAAAATTGTCAACTTATTATGCTTGCTTGATGAGCGTATTGCCACCCAAAACAAAATCATTGAGGATTTAAAGAAACTAAAGTGCGCAATTATTGAAAAGTTGTACACTGAAATCCAAGGTGAAGAATATTCGTATGGACAATTATTAGAGATTGTTAACGAACGTAATAAACAAATGGGATATTCCAATATCCTTTCTGCAAGCCAAGAAAAAGGCATGGTGAATAGAGAAGACCTAAATTTGGATATTCAATTTGAACATAACAATATTAGTACTTACAAAATTGTAAGAGAAGGTGATTATGTTATTCATTTGCGTTCATTTCAGGGAGGTTTCGCTTTTTCAGACAAGTTAGGTGTATGCAGTCCTGCCTATACAATACTGCGTCCAAATAGGCTTTTGGAGTTTGGTTATCTGTCCTATTATTTCATGTCTCAGAGATTTATAAAATCTCTGATAATTGTAACTTATGGTATTAGAGACGGACGTTCTATAAATGTTGAGGAATGGCTTAACATGAAAACCGTCATCCCATCAAAAGAACACCAGCTCCATATACTTAAAGTTCTTAGAAGTATTGAAGGAAAGATAAAAAACGAAGAAACGTATGCAACTTGTTTGTCAAATCAGAAGCAGTATTTACTCCAGCAGATGTTTATATGAACATTTGCTGTAACAGGTATAACTTCTGACTTCTAAGTAGAAATAAATATTTTTCTTCTTGGCTCACAAAAGACTCTATTTTATTCAGTCGTTTTGCTATTTCCATCTGTTCCTCAGTACTATGCAAGTACAATGGCATTGAGAAGAATATCTCATCTTTGATACTTACTCTATCATGCCTAACACCGGTATCGCCATTTTGGTAGACATATTTATGCCATGAATCACTTTTGAAATACCAACCAAGATATTCTACATCAATGCCATAACACCTAAAACACAAATATAATGGCGAGATAACTCCATTAGTTTCTCCATTGTACCTGTTTATCGGTCCATAAGGAGCTGTAACCGACTTGCGAGGATTATAAACGAAATCATTCTGTGATATTACAAAGTAGTTTGAGGTATTGTTTTCATTGGCAATTTCACGGTCAAATACTTCGTTTTGAGGAATGATACCCTGATTAGCAGAATTACTCAATACGTTAAAATTTTGATTGTCGGTATTCCTTCGTGTGATTTTTGCTGATACATCAGAAAGAAGAATTCGTTTTCGATGCGATTGGGTTTTGTTGTCAAAAGTGTAATCTATAATTGCGCACCTATTGAATTTGTAGTCCTTAATCAAGGGACTAAATGATTCATTATATCAGCAATATGGTAATGAAATAATGACTTCATTTTCAAAATTAGGACAATCGTATTCTGGATTGTCTGGGAAATTAGCTGATGATTTTGGAATTGGTAAGCCATATATAACATATCTAAATGTCTATTCAAACAATGTTGTAAATGAGAACGACTATCAATATGTTCGCATAAGTGATGGAGAAAAGCAGAATGTTGTCAAATATGGAGATGTATTGTTTACCCTGTCGTCAGAAACGCCCGAAGAAGTTGGAGTTGGCTCAGTTTATTTGGGAAAGGATGATGTGTATTTGAATAGTTTTTGCTTTGGTATTCATATAGAAAATAAAGGATTAGCTTATTCGCCATATCTCTCATATTACGTTTCTTCAACTCCATTTAGAAAGTTTATATACCCATTTGCACAAGGAAGTACACGGTTTAATCTTTGCAAAGCTGATTTTGAGAAAGCAGATATAAAACTGCCTTCGTTAGATAATCAGAAACACATTTATGCCATATTAAATCATATAACAGAGAAGATAGAAACTGAAAAAATGATACTTGAACGCTATACTATCCAAAAACAGTATCTACTTCGTCAGATGTTCATATAAACATCTGACGAAGTAAGTATTGCTTCTCTAAATTTAGACTTTTCAGAATTTCTTGTTCTGTAGAAAGTTTGTCATCTATTGTAAACAACAATGTTGCATATTTGAGTTGTTCAGAGTATTGTGGGCAAAATATCTTGGCTTTACCATAATCTTTGAAGTATATATGAGGTATTGCCATTCCTGTTTTATATGGTTCAAAGTTGAAAACCTTCAGTAAATAATAGAGGTAACGAAGCGAATAGCCATCTTTGACTTGCAATATATTCAAAGTTCCAGTTGGTGAACATTTACCAGTAACATAGGAAACCGTCCCAACTCCTGAACCATCTTTGATAATATAAATGGCCTCACTCAGAGTATTATAATAGTTGAGGTAGCCAACTACACCGTTTGCCCCATAAACAGGATATGCACCATTTTCACAAACATCACTTTCTTGCAGAGTAGAAGAACTACATTCCAAACATTCAGATATGTGCACATTTGGTTTGTTACTGCAAGTTATATTCTGTGCAATTCCCTTGATTAAGGACTGCAATTTGTCAATGATTTTGTTTTGGGTGGCGATACGCTCATCCAATAGTCGAAATAGCTCTGCTATTTTTGTGCGTTCTGCATGGTTCTCAGGAAAGTAGAATTCAAATCCGTTAAAATCAGATGTCGTTATCTGATTTATTCTTGCTCCTAGATTTTCTCCCACTTGCGAAAAATACTTCTTTGTACTTAGTAATGGAAGTATAAATGGGTTATCGTTAGCTCGATATACCATCATAAATGCCCCAAATGTATTGTTAGCATCTTCTTGTTTTATTATAGCATTTTTACCTATCAGTCGTTGGCTGCCATTTCTTGCACATACTAAAATATCATTCTCTTTCGTAATGATTTTGTCCTTAATATGTTTATTAACACGTACTAAATCAGAATAGTCTATCATTCCGTTTTTTATATTCGAGGAACGAAAGACAATAATTCCGTTATTATCTACAACATCAGAAGGTTTATATGTTAAACCTATAATTGTTTCACCGATTTCACCTAATGAATGTTTCTTCCACTCTCCACTAAACTCAGGGAATCTCAAATGGGGAACATTAAGGACTTTTTTATCTTTATTATCTATTGCCATAGTTGTCATTATTTTATAGGATTCAAGTCAAATGGAAGCAATGGTGTTTCATCATTACCCTCATTAAAACGGTCAAAATCCGATATGTATGATTTGTCTTGAATCAGTTTATATTTTTCGTATTCGCTATAAGCCTTATCTCTTGCTTCCTCTTGTGTTACTTTTCCGGCTGTATCGCACGGCTCGTAATCCATCGTTGCAAGATATTGTTGAAGGAACTTTTTCCAATCATCCATAGTTGAAACGATATGACGTGCAGCACGTGATTCTGCCATATCAAGAAAGGCAGTTGTGATAAGATTCAACTGGGACAATTCTGAATCTGACAGGTAATTTTTTGCGACGATGGTATCAGACTTTTGCACTCTTCCGTTAGGAGCTTTCTTCCACGTGGTAAGCCCCATATAAGGTTGCTCAGAATCAGCTCGTTGATAGATAATTTCCGCTGCCGTATGATGGGTAACGGCAAGGTGCATCATATTCTGTACCATCTTGAAGAACAACTTTGTATCTTCTGATTTCGGGTCATAATCCGCACTACATTCTGCATAAATGTCAGTTATCTTTTGGTAATATCTGCGCTCTGAGGTACGTATCTCACGAATACGCTCAAGCAAATCGTCAAAATAGTCTTTCCCGAAATGTTTGCCCTGTTTCAGTCTCTCATCATCAAGGGCATATCCTTTAATGATAAACTCTTTCAGCACTGAAGTAGCCCAAATACGGAATTGAGTAGCTTGATAGCTGTTTACTCTATACCCCACCGCCACAATAGCATCGAGGTTGTAAAATAGCGGCATACGTTCCACTTCCCGGTCTCCTTCTGTTTGAACTATCCCAATTTTTCGGATAGTTGCCTCTTTGGAAAGTTCTCCTGTTTCGTAAATTTGTCCGAGATGATAATTTATAGTTCTGACATCAACTCCAAACAAGTCCGCCATTCTTTTTTGTGACATCCAGAATGTTTCGCTGTTGAAAATGACTTCTACCCGTGCCTCCCCTTGTGCTGTTTTATACAACAATATATTAGAGCTTAGTGAATTATGCATAAGTTCTGCCATTGAGACAGATTGTGAGAAAAAGTCCCGTGCTTGTTGGACGAGCAACTTTTTACCATCAGCATTTTCCGCAATAATCATACATGCCATACGAGAGAGACGGAATATATTTACCTTGCGGAATGAGCCGTTTCCTATCTTGACCATATCAACCGCTTGGTTGAAATGTTCATCCACATTCATCCCTTTTTCTCCGGCTACTTTAATGGCTTTATCTATGACTCGTTGAAATTTCCAATAAGCAGAATAGCCCATCGCACCACAAAGGTCACGGGAACTCCAGTATTCATTCCCGTTTTCATCCTTGCGGCATATATTCTCAAATGAAGGAGTCATCTGAGGTATGTTGTCATTTTCACCCATTGCTATTACTTTTCTGAACTATTCTACCAGTCCCAATTCTTTCAGGTACACTTCAATCTCTTTGTTGAGTTCAGCACGTTTGGCTTCCAACTCCTTTATCTCTGCCATTACAGCCTTTATGTCGATAGGTTCTTCCTCTTCAAAGGTATCAACGTAACGTGGAATATTCAGATTGTAATCATTCTCGGCTATTTCTTGAAGAGAGGCAAGGTGACTGTACTTTTCTATTTCCTTGCGGTCACGATAAGTTTCGACAATCTTTTGGATATGTTGCTCACGAAGTTTGTTCTGGGTCTTTACCTTTTCAAACTCCTTGCTTGCATCAATAAACAGAATATTGTCATCTTCCTTACGACATTTCTTGAAAACAAGAATACAAGTCGGAATACTTGTACCATAGAAAATATTCGCAGGTAATCCTATAATGGCATCCACATAGTTTTTCTTTTCTATAAGGAAACGACGGATAACTCCCTCCGCATTTCCTCGAAATAGTACACCATGCGGAGCAACACAAGCCATTGTACCACCCTCGTTCAAGTGATAAATCATGTGCAGAATAAATGCATAATCGGCAGTCTTACGTGGTGCAAGCCGTCCTGCTTTGCTGAAACGATCATCAGTATTGAATTTGTCGGCAGCACTCCATTCGGCTGAGAACGGAGGATTTGCAACCACTGCATCAAACTGAGTATCACCAAAAGCATCCCATTCAAGTGTATCACCATTTTCAATCTTGAAGTTGCTGAATCTGATGCCATGAAGCAACATATTCATTCGGGCAAGGTTATAAGTTGTAGGATTCTTTTCCTGTCCATAAATATCAACTGCATTTCCAATATTAGCAGCACGAAGAAGCAACGAACCACTACCGCAAGTAGGGTCATATACATTGCGTAAACGCTGGTGTCCGATGGAAACAATTTCTGCTAAGATACGGCTGACTTCCTGCGGAGTATAGAACTCTCCAGCCTTTTTTCCGGCTCCTGCGGCAAATTGCGAAATCATATATTCGTAAGCATCACCCAAAATATCAATCTCCTGTGATGCCTCTACTCCGAAGTCTATATCATCTAATGCAAGAAGCACGTTACTAACGAGCGTGTTTTTATCGTCGGCAGTCTTGCCCAATTTAGGTGATGCCAAGTCTATATCTGAAAACAATCCGCCAAAATCTTCTTCACTATCCTGTCCTAAAGTACTGTCTTCAATACGCTTCAATGAACGTTCAAGCATAGGCAAGATATTTTCTTTACGCTTGATAGCCTCTATTACGGACGAAAACAAGAATTTCGGTTCTATGAAATAGCCGATATTCTCCAAGCATTGGTTCTTTGCTTCCTCTTGAAGTTCCACCGCATCGGCATCATCCATTTTCCACAATTCCTTAAAGGTTATTTCATCATCCACCAAGGCATTGTTGGCATACTTCTCTATTTTTTCCTCCAAGTACTTATAGAAGATGAAACCTAATGTAAAATACATAAAGTCACTTGCCGACATATTGCCACGCAAACGATTTGCAACCTCCCAAAGTTGGTCACGGAGTTTCTGCTGTAATTCTTCGCTCATAATATCTTATTCCCAATTAAACGTTTTTATAATACTACGCAATCTTTCCATTATTCTCGTCAAAGCCTTTCGGGTTTTGATAAGACCGAGATGCTTCTCTTTCAATGCCTTTTGTATAATTTCAGGCTGTTCTTTTTGTAAATAGTCATACTCTTTTATGTAAAGATTAAGCACTTCGGCAGAAATTTGTTCATCATCCGCCAAATCACTCACAGCCTTATTGCGTTCTGACACAATATATTGGTTCAAACGTTCCTCTAATTCATTTGTTCCATCTGCTCTATTGCGCCCATTCATGAAGTTTTCCTTGTCTTCATCTACATTCTTTTGAATAAAGCCGTCGATGAGTTTTGCTTTGCCTCGCATTCCAGCATCCTTAATCATTGTATCAAGGATATGCTTGCGCTTTTCTGAATAATCATCGCTATATGGGTCAAGTTCCGCAATGAGTTCAAGAATATACGCTACATTGATAATATCACTATGCAGAAGTTCAAGACAGAAATCAATGTCTTCCAGCCCTTGACTATTGCCATATGGAACAGGATCTTCCGCAACAGTTGACTGTGTAGCAGGTGGGTCAATAAAACCAACCGTAATGTCGAGGTATTTACTCTTATAATCATTAAACTGCTGTTCGGTCATACCGAGGTCTTCAGCATCCTCGCTGTAATCTTCGTATATCTGGATTTCTGCATGTTTACGGATAATGTCTCTGAACGCAAGTACAAAATTCTTCTTGTCATTTTCACTTTGCAGAAGGTCTATACTACTTGGCGTTGGATATTTTTGCAGAAAATCTGTTGCCAAACCCTTGTACTCATGCTTAACTTTTTCAAACGGAGGACGTACTATATCTTCAGGATTGTCGGAATTGCTAAACAGTTTTATAGACGTATCAACATTGTTTTTCAGATCACGGAAGCATACGATTTTACCGAATCGTTTCTTCTCGTTCAACACTCGGTTGGTACGACTGAATGCTTGCAGCAAACCGTGATATTCCATATTCTTATCCACATAAAGTGTGTTCAGTTTTTTACTGTCAAAACCAGTAAGGAACATTCCCACGACAAGACAAAGGTCAAGCGGTTTCATATCCGCTTTCTTCTTTTTCATGCGCAGGTTGATGTCATCATAGTAAGCACGAAAGTTCTCTGTTGTAAAAGATGTGCCGTAGTTTTCATTATAATCATCCATAATGGATTGTAGTTCATCTGCTTCGCCCACACTTTCGCTGACATATTTTCCCGTACCCATACCAGTCTGTTCATCATCTTGACTATTATTGGCTGCGTATGTAAATACTGCACCTATACGGATTTTAGGATTCAATGATTTGAAAATCTTGTAATAGCGGATAAGCATAGGAACAGACTGTACAGCAAACAATGCGTCAAACTCTCCATCAAATGTAGATTTATTGAAGTTGTTAAGGATAAATCTTGCAATCTCCTCCATACGAGTTTGGTTATCGTTATCTACAATCTCGTTACCATGATAATACTCCACTAGGAAACCAAGCACATTTTCATCAGCAATAGCATCTTTGATGAGATATTTATGAAGACAATTGCCGAAAATTTCTTTTGTCGTATGTCCATCCACTGCATTTTCGGTAAAGATAGGTGTTCCCGTAAAACCAAAAATCTGGGCATTATCAAAGAACTTCATAATCTTTTTATGGCTATCCCCAAAATGACTACGGTGACACTCATCAAAAATCATCACGATGCGTGAATGACGGATAGCGTCAATCTTGTTGCTATACCACGTCTTACTAACTGCCGCATTAAGTTTTTGAATGGTGGTTATGATGATTTTGGAATTGCTTTGAAGTCGCTTCACGAGTTCATCCGTATTGTCGGTACTATCCACTGCACCCGGCTCAAAAGCCTCGTATTCCGATTGCGTCTGAGTATCGAGATCATGACGGTCAACAACAAACATCACCTTATCCACATCATCCAATTCTGATACAAGTTGTGCAGCCTTGAATGAGGTCAATGTTTTTCCGGCACCTGTTGTATGCCAGATATAACCATTATCATTGGAGTTTTGTACACGATCCAAAATCTTCTCTACCGCATAGAATTGGTAAGGACGAAGTACCATCAAGCACTTGTCGCCCTCATGCAGCACAATATACTTTCCTATGATTTTGCCAAGCGTACATTTTTCCAAGAAGAATACGGCAAACTTGTCCAATTCATTGAACGGATGATTGGCGGCATCTGTCCAGTTGAATGTGAACTTATACCCACTATTTGGATTATTGGCAAAATAGCGAGTGTTAACGCCATTGGATATAACAAACAACTGGATATAATCAAACAATCCGTGAAACGAAGTCTTGTGATAACGCTGTATTTGGTTGTATGCCTGTTTAAGTTCCACGCCACGACGTTTCAATTCAATCTGCACAAGTGGCAAACCATTGATTAGGATCGTCACATCATAACGGCATTTTTTACGTCCTTCCACTGTGATTTGGTTGGAAACCTGAAATTCATTCTGACACCACTGTTGCCTATTTAGAAATTCCACCCATATACGCTGTCCATCAGCCGTATCAAGCGGATATAAATCACGGAGTTTCTTTGCCTTTTCAAAGCGAGTACCACCTTCAAGGTATATGAGAATCTTCTCAAACTCTTCTGTCGTAAACTCATTGCGTCCATATTCCTCCAGCCGTTTGCGGTTATGAACCTCCAACTGCCGCTTGAAATTGGCATACAAATTATCCTCTTCTACAATTTGGACATATTCATAGTCCATTTGTTGAAGAGTGGTTATCAGTCCGGCTTCCAATGCCGCTTCACTTTGTGTTGACATATCCTTGCCCTATTATGAGTAGTTACTACTTATGCTATTAGTATTCTGACATCCAATACCTTTTCGATTTTACATAGATTGCAAATGCATCTAAAACCATCAAATCGATTCAGGTTCTATTGCAGTCTTTCTTTTTTATCGGTTATTAAATCCTTCAAATCAACTTGTAGAATCTCGGCAATCCGCTGGAGCGTTTCCAAATTAGGTTGAATCCTATTGCAAGCATAAGCATTGACCATGCTAAAACTCTTATCCAATTGTTTGGCTAACCACGTTTGAGAAATGCCTTTTTCCGAAAGGACTGCCTTTATTCTATTCAGTTTCATTCTTTAATACGATTTTATAGTGCAAATATAGCGAATTATATTCGATAATTGTGATTATTTTTGTACTTTTGCACCTACAAGGTAAATAACTTGGATTCACGCATATGACAGCCAAAGATAGAAGTAGATTACATCGAGGTTATAAACGCTTCTTACGTCAGCTAAAAACAAAGAGACAAAAAAGAAGAAAGGCTCAAATCCTATGCGAAGAGAATGCCCGCTATAATAGGAAAAATGGCGTGATTCTCTCCGTAGATCAATTGTTGTCTAACACACTTTCTCCAAGTGTTTCGTATCTACTTAACTGCATAAGCAGTCCTCTTAATTACGAATTGATAAATAAAGAGAATAATAACACTAATTGTTATGTTGAAATACCAAGACTTTTTTCTCTAATTGAAAATCCCCAAGAAAGTTATTCCGCAATCAGAAAACTGATAGTTTTGTCTTTATTTTCAAACTATCCAGAAATATTCATTGACTATACCAAATGTGATGAATTCACTCTTGAGGCTCAAGTTTTGTTAGACTTAATACTTAAGGATATATTTAGGTTTTACAATAGATGTCGAAAGAAAAAGCGCTTTAAAAAGTACGCAAAAAGGATTACAGACAGATCTACTAGGGGAAGTTCCATAAGAACCATGTTATTTTCCGTAGGTTCTTTAGCAATTCATGCAAAAAAACAAATAGAGTTTTCTCATGTTGTTCCGTATAATCTTTGCATTCATCGTTCTGAAGTTGATACTATTCGACAAGCAGAAATGAAGGACATAGACACAACTACTTTATCTGACTATGTTGATACTTGTTTGTCAAAAATGGGTCGTAATTTAGAAGATGAGCAAATAGATGATTTATGTACCGTTATTGGAGAAATTCTCATTAATGCAGAAGAACATTCTTCTACGAAATGTCGCTATTCGATAGGATATTTTGAAGAACAAGAAATAGATGGAGAAAAAGTTGGAGTATTCCAACTAGTCATAATGAATTTAGGAATGTCGATTTACGAGAAATTCAAAGATGAAAATTGCCCAAATCCTATTATATCTGATAAGATGAAGGAGTTGTCAAAACAATACACACACAAAGGATTCCTAAAAAAGAAAGAATTTGAAGAAGAAACTTTATGGACACTATATTCTCTACAAGATGGAGTTACTTCAGTATCCCCAGAAAAATATAAAAATAGAGGAAATGGCTCTTTGCGCTTTATCGAAAGTTTTTACAACTTAAAAGGTTGCAACGCATCAAAATTATCAAAGATGACGTTACAATCGGGAAAAGCAAATATTGTATTTGACGGTAAATATCCAGTAACAGAATCTATGGTAAAAGGAGAAAAATATAGAGTCCTTACATTTAAC
>ENA-UEQM01000469-UEQM01000469.1-human-gut-metagenome-genome-assembly--contig:-NODE-469-length-25470-cov-39.347222_pt1 | contig 25470 bp, 19 predicted proteins | sample MGYA00242948_ERZ507948 | MGnify/ENA primary metagenome ERZ507948 (study PRJEB26167, sample SAMN06115440) | human gut metagenome | host: Homo sapiens | place: China:Hubei | collected 2015-07-28... | reverse complement strand
TTTATGATACCGCTCATCATCATCGGTCTCGTAACACCAGCCATTGCCGACATCGGTCATGGAGCCGGAAAACTCCTCCTTGCCACCGTGGGCATCGCCTTTGCCGACACCATCCTGGCGGGTCTGCTTGCCTATGGTACAGGTTCGGCACTCTTTCCACACATGATAGCCAACTCAGCCCATGTGGCAGTAGATAAGGCTGAAGAACTCAAGCCCTTCTTCGAAATCAAGATACCAGCCATGGTTGATGTGATGAGTGCACTTGTGTTCTCGTTCATTGCCGGACTGGGCATTGCCCACAAAGGCAGCCGCACCATGAAGAACATCTTCCAGGAATTCAAGGAAATCGTATCAGGTGTCATCGCCAAAGTCATCATCCCTCTCCTGCCCCTTTACATCTTCGGCATCTTCCTGGGCATGACTTTCTCCGGCGAAGCCTACCACATTCTGCTGGTCTTCGCACAGATTATCCTCGTGATTCTCGTACTTCATATCGTCATCTTACTTTACGAATATCTGTTGGCTGGCGGCTTGTCCCACAAGAATCCGTTTAAGCTGTTGCTCAACATGTTGCCAGCCTACTTCACGGCACTTGGCACATCATCATCGGCAGCCACCATTCCGGTAACTCTGAAGCAGACCTTGAAAAACGGCGTCACCGATGGCATTGCCGGATTCACCATTCCGCTCTGTGCCACCATCCATCTCTCGGGATCAATGATGAAGATTACCTGTTGTGCACTCACCATCTGTCTCATCAATGGTATGCCGTGCAATCTCCCCCTCTTTCTCAACTTCATCTTCGTGCTCGCCATCTGCATGGTAGCAGCTCCGGGAGTTCCGGGAGGAGCCGTCATGGCAGCGCTAGGCCCGCTAGCCTCAGTTTTAGGTTTCAATGCTGATATGCAAGCGCTTATGATAGCCCTCTATATTGCGATGGACAGTTTCGGTACCGCCTGCAATGTAACGGGCGATGGCGCCATTGCTGTTGTCGTGGATAAGATATTCAGAAAGGATAAATAAGAGATAAAACCAATATTTAGAACTTAATCCAGGTCAGTTTCTTCCATATTCCCTCGAAAGGACCATGAGAGTGATACTTGAGCCAGAGGTTGGAGAAGAGGCATTGTACTACCACCATGGCGATGCCCACAAAGAAAGCGTAGGTGATGCCGAGCTTCGTCTGGAGATTGAAGCCATAATAAGCAAACAGCCCACAACCGATGATAGACTGGAGAAAATAGTTGGTCAAACTCATCTTGCCAAACTGGCGCAGGAACGACAATCCCTTTCTGAACCATTCCTTTCCGTACCATAACAATACGAATCCTGATACTACAAACGAGAGGATGAAGAAGTTGTAGATAGGATAAAGCCAATTGTTCCATGTTTCCAAATGGCGCACATCAGCTATGCCTCCCACAATCAATACCAGGATGGAAACCATCAGCACCTTCTTCCACAAAGCCAGGTTGTTGTTCTCATTGTAGAACCAACGCTTTCTACCCACCAGCATTCCGAGTATGAAGAGGCAGATGGTCTGCGTATGTCTTCCCTTCATCATGCACCAGTAATAAGTAGCCACCTGTCCGTATCGCAGGTTGCCATAGGCATTCTCCAGGAAACTGCCGTGCTGATGACCATTATACATATTTCCATACACCTCTCTCAACGCCGATGCATCTACCTGCCATCCCGAAATGAGGGAATAGATTTCTACCGGTTGGATAAAGAGGAAGGCAACCACCCACCAGAGCCATTTGGTAGGAAGATAGCTCAATGGGATGAGAACCAGTCCATAGATGGCATAGGAGAAGAGGATGTCGCCATCAAAGAAGGCGGTGTTCACGATACCGAGCATTGCCAGGAGGAACATTCGCCAGGCGAATCTTCCGGAAAAGCAATTTCCCCGCTGCTGCTGGTTATCATTCATAATAAAGAAGCTCAACCCGAAGAGCAGGGCAAAGATGCCATACATCTTTCCCGACAGCAGCAATGCCAGCACATCTGCCATCCAATCATCACACCCCAGCGTATAAGCATGCGCTATGCTTCCATCGTACATATTGAAATGCTCCACAGAGTGATAGAGAATAATACCTGCTACGGCCAATCCTCTCAAGGCATCAGCCACGTCAATACGGCTGTTTTTCAGTCCTAATGTCTTGTAAAAATTCATTTTGATATTGTATGTTAGTTATTATGAGTTGGCAAAGGTATAACATTTTATTGGAAAAAGCGAATAAATCAGCCTTTTCCTTAGTTATTCGTCAGAAAAAGTGTGGGAATTTGTTGATTATTCGTTAGAAAAAGTGTGGACTTCTACAGATATTCGTCAGAAAAAGTGTGGAGTTATTGCGATTATTCATCAGAAAAAATGCAAATTAACACAAAATTATTTCACGAATAAAAGCTTCGATTCTGACATTTCCGTCAGAATCGAAGTGAAAGCCAATCATCAAACTTCACGTTCTGGAAGGTATGGATGCCCAGTTTCTCGGCAGCCTCGCAGTTTTCCTTCAGATCATCGATGAAGAGGGTTTCGTCGGGATGGATGTTCGCCTGTCTGATTACCTCCTCATAGATGTGGGCATCAGGTTTTGCCAGATGCATTCGCTGAGAGAGGAAACAGTGCTCGAAATAATCCTCTACCCCATGGTTCTGATAAGGGAAGAGATGCTCCACGCAATAATCCCAATGTATATCAATGGTATTGCTCAAGAGGAAGAGGCGGTAACCAGCCTTCTTCAACTGCAGGAGTCGCTCCTTTTTCTCATCAGGAATCTCCACCAGCATCTTGTTGGCAGCATCGATGATCTCTTCATCCGTCACATCAGCTCCAGTCAACTTACGGGCAGCATCGCAGAATGCTTCAGTGGTAATCATTCCCACACCCAGTTTGCTCATCAGCTTCATCCCCTCACTCTGAGGATTCGGATTAGCCAGTTCCCCCATTCCTATAGCCTTGAAAGCCCCGATGCATCCTTCCGGATTGAGCTTCACCAGGACATTACCCAAATCAAATATGATATTCTTGTATTGCATAATCTATACCTTATTTTAAATCGCACTTTTAATCTTTTATCAGATACTCACTGCAAAGTTACAGTAAATTTCAGAGAGAGCAATTGTTTTTGGGAAGTGATGCCGAGAATATAACATTTATTAGTAAAAGAAAAGAATATGACTGCAACTACTTTTACCTTCTGATAAGCCGCATTATCCGTTTGAACTTCCAAAGGGATAATGCGGCTTATCAGAAGTCTTTGCAGACTTCTTTCCCTTCTTAATCTTTCCCTCTTTGATGAGTCTTTCCTTTTCTACACGGATGCGTTCGAGCAGCACCGATGCTGGCTTATCGTTGGGATCTTGTGGAACGAGCTTGCCGTGAATAGCAAGGTCGAGTATCTTTTGTCTTAATGCTTTTGTGTCCATTATTAATTCGTCTATTAATTTTAAGATTTATCTTCTTTTGAGAAGAACTGACAGAATTTCCTTAATTGTTGTTGCATTTTTTCTTGTGGAATTAAGATACGCTTATATTCCGCCACCATCGTAGGACTCATGCTGCGACTCATAGCATATTCAACAACAACCTTGTCCACATCAGGACATAAAATGATGCCTATAGAAGGGTTCTCGTTGGAACGTTTCACATCACGGTCAAGAGCTTCAAGGTAAAACTCTAATTGACCAAGATCTCGAGGATGGAATTTGGTTTTCTTCAATTCCACCGCTACAAGTGCCTGGAGACCGCGATGAAAAAACAGCAAGTCTGCCTTATAGGTAGATGCACCAACGGTGAGCGGATACTCTTGATCCATAAAGATGAAGTCTTTTCCTAATTCGAGAATAAATTGCTTCATGTGTTCTAACAAACCGTTCTTCAGTCTTTTTTCACTATGTTTCTTTGGTAAATTGAGAAAATCAACGAAATATGTGTCTTTGAACATAATGGGCGAATTTGGATAAGTTTCCAGAAGTCCCTTTGACATATTGTTCTTGTCACTCAATAAAGTTTCATAAGTTTGCGTTGTAATAGCTCTTTGAAGTTCTTTATGGCTTAATCTTTCTTTGTGTGCATAAAGTATATAAAAGAGACGTTCCTCAAAACTTTTACATCTGCACAATATGTCATAATGATTTGATAATGTGGTCAGAAATAAAATATTTGGGAATTGTCCAGATGGCATTTGGACAATTTGTTTGTCCATTGTTGGTTTCATAATCTTATAGGAAGATTCCGATACATTATCGCCAATTTGTGCAGCCAGTGGCTGCACAAATTGAGAACCTAAATATTTCTCTACGGCAGTTTTAAAGCTTTTCGACGAATATTCATCGTATAACATTACCATATTGTAAATGCTACTTCGGCTAAAGCCTTTGATTTCAGGGTGGTTTGAGCGAATGTATTCTGACAGTTGGGAAACTACTTTGCTCCCCCATTCTTCTGTTTTTAATTTTTCAGAAACATACTTGCCTACATACCAAGCGGTAAGCAATATTTCATTGTTTACCACTTGTGAAGCATTACTTTTATGTTGCTGAATGATATCAATGACTTCAGCAAACTGTGCCTCTTGTGTTATGCTAACATTATATTTTACCATACTAATCTTTTCTTGATGCTATTTCGTATGCGCTGCATATGAAATCATATATTTCTTTTATTCTACTCAATAGTCACCTATTATTTTAGCTACAAAGATAATGATAATATTTCACTTGACCATTTATATGATTCACTATTTATACTTTTTTGTCTTTTCCGAATGAAAATAAGTATAAGGGATAAAGGGAAAGTGCATCTTTCTTCATTATATTACAGGAAACGTTTTTCTAAAACTAATACCACTATTGCCACGCTATAAGATAGTTAACTGATATTCAGTTATTTAAGCGTGGCAATAAGGGCATTTTCTATTGCCACCTATTGCCACCTATTGCCACACTTGGGCGAAAAACGGGGGATTCTCAGCGAAAAAACAGAGGAATACTTATTGTTTTCGCAGAAAAACATTAAAAAAGTGGAGAAAAAGACTTGCGGTTTCGAACATTTTTTGTATTTTTGCAACCAACAGGAAAAATTCCTGCCGATTCCACCTAGAAGCTAACGACTCCTGTGAAACCACTTTTTTATACTTAGAAACCCATAAACCAATGACACAAGCAGATTTAGTCAGACTCTACTTCAACAAAGAAAGTGCTTACAACTCATGGGACTATTGCTTCAACCAGCAATGTCCACTGGCTCAGGAATGTGCACACTATCTGTCCGTAACCTACAAAAAACCGGAACAGACCAAAGGCTACGCCATCTATCCCGATGCCTACCACGACAACAAGTGCGAACATTTCCTGCAGCTACAGATGATGAAAATGGCATACGGCTTTACGAATATTCTTGAAGAACTGAAACGTAAAGACGAAGCCACTTTCAGAATACACATGACTTCCTACTTCGGAAGCAAGACTTCATATTACCGCTATAAATTAGGACAGACAGGACTCGTGCCTGAACAACAGCAGTACGTGCTGAAATGGTGCCAGCAACATGGATACACCAACATGAGGTTCGACCGGTATGCAGAAGAGGTTAACTATTAACAGCCGCACGCCGATTAAAGAATTCACCCGTGTACGTGGTCACTCAAACCCACGTACATGAGCATCCGTACCCACGTACACGGGTACGGATGACCGACGCTTTGGTCACGAACGACCGACACGATGGTCACGAATGACCGGCGTAGCCGGGCACATTTGCCCAACGCCTTGGGCAAAGCTGGGCAAAGTCATCGGCAATCCTAAGTATCACCCTATCAACAAATTAGCAGAAATATGAAGTTTACTATTACAAGAATCAACAAGCAGAACAAGTTGATGGTCAGTTCGAAAACCGTAGAAAGGTTTCTGGAGCGCATCGCTAAAGATGATGCCAAGCAGAGTGTCACCAATTTCAGAATGAGTGTGCCGCTCATGGAGGCCGACTACCAGTACTACAAAGGCATCAAGGAATGGCAGCACGTTTATCCAGCCGCAGAATTCAACAAGGATGAAAGCGGCAATCTCGTCTTCCAGAAATCAAACGGGCTGGTGATGCTCCACTTCATCAACCTCATGTCGGAGCAGGAAAAAGATGCCGTCAAGAAGACGGTCAGTCTGCTGCCGATGACCTTTGCTGCCTTCGAAGGAGCCGACGGCAGAAGCCTCATCGTGCTCGTAAGCATCTGCAACGAAGAAGGAAAAATCCCGACAAAAGAAGCCGATGCCGACTTACTCTACCAGTCTGCCTACGAACAGGTAAAGACGCTCTACCAGTCGCAGGTACAGGCAGCCATCAAACCCGAAAAGCCATCATTGGCATCCAACTTCATGCTTACGCTGGATGCCTCTCCTTATTATAACAGCAAGGCTGTGGCGATGCGCATCTCCCAAAACATGAAGAAGGTAGCCTCAGCCCCTAAGAATGTAGACGATCTGAAGACATACGATGACTATGAGTTTCTTTACCGCAAGGCAGCAGAAGAGACGAAGGAAGAGATGAAAAAAGCCAACATCTCATGGCAGAACGATGAAGACCGGTTCCTTGCCGGTTTCTCAGCCATCGCCATCAAACTCTGCAACATGGGCCTCAGCGAAGAAGAAGCTTTCATCCATATCCGCCGCAACAACTGGGGACATGTGACAGAAGAGAAACTCCGCCAGATAGTGGGCACCGCTTACGATACCCATTCCAAAGACAGGAAGACAGAAAAATCAGTCTCAGGCAGAAAAGGCCGTGCCGAAATTCTGCAGATGATCAGATACCTGGAGAGCCGGTACCAGTTCCGTTACAATACCGTGATGAAATATACCGAATACCGCCCGAACAATTCATGGGTTGGCGATTTCAGACCGGTGGATGCCCGTGTGCAGAAAAGCATGACGCTGGATGTTCAGATAGCCGACATCCACGTAAGCATCAAGGATGTAAGGAATTTTCTAGAGTCAGACCGTATCAGAAACTACAGCCCAATAGAGTCCTATCTCTATGACTGTCTGGGAAAATGGGACGGCAAGGACCGCATCCGTGCCCTGGCACGAACCGTACCCACCAACAATCCTCATTGGGAAGGCTGGTTTTACACCTGGTTTCTGGGAATGGTTGACCAGTGGCGCGGCATGTATCGCCGTCAATATGGCAACAGTACCATGCCGCTGCTCATTTCCAAGCAAGGTTACAACAAGAGCACCTTCTGCCGCCGTCTCATCCCTACCGAATTATCGTGGGGCTTCAGCGACAACATGATTCTCTCAGAAAAGCGTCAGGTATTGCAGGCGATGTCACAATTTCTGCTCATCAATCTCGATGAATTCAATCAGATTTCACCACAGGTGCAGCAGGGATTTCTGAAGAATCTGCTGCAGTTGCCTACGGTAAAAATCAAGCCGCCATACGGAAGTCATGTACAGGAATTTCCTCGTCTAGCCTCCTTCATTGCCACGAGCAACATGACCGATATTCTTTCCGACCCATCCGGCAACCGCCGTTTCTTGGGAGTAGAACTGACGGGACCTATCGATGTGAGTGGCAGACTGAACTATGAGCAGCTTTATGCGCAGGCGATGCAAGCTCTGGAGCGTGGCGAAAAATCCTATTTCGACGCCAAGGAAACCGCCATCATCATGCAATATAACAGACAATTTGAGCAGATTTCCCCTATCAAGCAATGTTTTCTGCTGGTTTTCGAGCCTGCAAGTACCCCGGAAAATGGCGAATATCTGATGACAGCCGCCATTTTCGACATTTTGAAGCAGAAATTCGGCTCTTCTCTCCAGGTTTCGAGTATACAGAAATTGGGCAGAGAGCTTCAGAATATAGAAGGATTGAAGAACCGAAGAACAAGATTTGGTACTGAGTATCTGGTAGTTAGAAAATAGCCTACTCACTTTTCATCTCATTCCCTCATAAAAAGAGTGTGGCAATGCGTGGCATTAGGTGGCAACAGAAATACCGCTTACTGCCACGCATTATTCACTTATAATCAGAGAGTTAAATGCATTGGTGACAGATGTGGCAATAAAAATAGAAAAACATTTCTATTTGTTGTGAAGTACAACCAACTGTAAGATGGGCAAAAAATCATTAATAGAAAATGTCTATAATAAAATAGCCAAGAACTTTTGTTTATCTATCATAAAAACCGTAACTTTGCACCAGATTTTTAAACGAAACAAAAATAATGATGGAAACAAGAAAAGAAATAGCAGCAGAAAAGAAGCGTTGTGGATCACACAACTGCACCCAGGCGGTGGTTTGTACCTATTATGATTATACGGGTATGGACGAAGAGACCCTTAGAAATGTGGGCAATGCCTTTGCGGCAGGAATGGGTAATATGGAAGGAACCTGCGGCGCCCTAGTAGGAGCTGGAATGGTATTGGGTCTTGCCACAAAGGACAAGGCTAAGTCTGTCAAGGCGATGCGACAGATTATGACTCAATTCCAGCAGCGCAACGGAGCTACCCAGTGCAAACTTCTCAAGGGGGTGGGCACAGGTAAGATACTCAGAGAATGCCCACTCTGCGTAGCCGATGCGGCAGAATTCCTGGAAGGGCAATTGGAAAAACTAACCGATAAGTAGAAGGCAATGGCGACTTTTGTCCTATGGGGAATGATGCCCCACAGAGATAATAACATCGAGATTATAGTATTTCACCTCTTTACTCTGCGTTTCCCCTCTAAAGCACCATGTAGAGTGGTTGTTCGGAAATTCCGAACAACCACTTTTTGCTTTACCATTCGCATGTATTGGCAATTGTGCAGAAATCATGAACTTCATTATGCGAACTCATCCACTTCATTTCACGACTTCATCTACTTCATTGAGTTGACACATACGGCTGCGGTTGCAGAAGGAGACGACTGAGTTAGCAGTATGAGACGGCTGAGTTAGCTGAAGGAGTCGAATGCAGTGGCTGAAGGAGACGAATGCGATAGCTGAAGGAGTCGAATGCAGTGACCGGAGGAGACGAATGCTGTGGTAGGAGGAGACACATTCTGAACACTCATAACTAGAGATGGCGGTATAATACTAAAGCTATCAGTACTTCTGAATTAATTCCATAAAGGTACGATTAGATTAGAACTTTGTTCGGAATTAACTCAATACATATTGTCTATATTTCAATTCCATAAAGGTACAATTAGAACTGCATTCCCCGTTGCTTATAAGACGATGACTTATCATTTCAATTCCATAAAGGTACAATTAGAACTTCCATAATCTTATGCTTTTTAATGCCCTCCCCGAATTTCAATTCCATAAAGGTACGATTAGAACCTTTGACTACCAGCGATGATAATTTGTTTGTCGGTTATTTCAATTCCATAAAGGTACGATTAGAACGGGAAGCGCTGATGACCTGCTTGTCGGTATCACGGAGATTTCAATTCCATAAAGGTACGATTAGAACTCAAGGATTTTCCCAAGGAGCAGAGGTTTGTGGTATTTCAATTCCATAAAGGTACGATTAGAACAAAGTATCAGATGTTGCTCACGGACTTGATAGTAATTTCAATTCCATAAAGGTACAATTAGAACGTTATTCCAAGCAACATCACCACGCTTTGTAACAAGATTTCAATTCCATAAAGGTACAATTAGAACTGAAGTCACAGTTCAGATTGCTTGCCAACATCTTAATTTCAATTCCATAAAGGTACAATTAGAACACTCCGGATTTATTAACTGTTTTGTATAACTAAAATTTCAATTCCACAAAGGTACAATTAGAATGTTACATCCTAGTTGTATAACTTTCCATACAGATGTAAATTCAATTCCATAAAGGTACAATTAGAACCTTCTGATAGTTTTCTTTTATATATCTTAGGTCATTAATTTCAATTCCATAAAGGTACGATTAGAACTGGTCTTCAGGTAGAAGATAATTGCCGTTGTGTCGTATTTCAATTCCATAAAGGTACGATTAGAACCGCTCAATCTTGCCATCCTTTGTCTCCTTGCCTCCGATTTCAATTCCATAAAGGTACGATTAGAACGAATAGGATGGAAGGTCGAGCCGCTTCATCACCTATTTCAATTCCATAAAGGTACGATTAGAACCCTGTTCTTGACAAGCTCAGTCTGTATGAATATAATTTCAATTCCATAAAGGTACGATTAGAACCATATTTTCAACCTTTCTTATATAATCATACACTCATATTTCAATTCCATAAAGGTACGATTAGAACACAAAATTTTATCTAGATACTTCCGCAGATATTGATTTCAATTCCATAAAGGTACGATTAGAACTGCCACGACCTTGAGAGCAACGTTGCCTACTCCGATTTCAATTCCATAAAGGTACGATTAGAACGGTAGCACCGCTTAAACATTTCTCTTCCATGGCGATTTCAATTCCATAAAGGTACGATTAGAACGCGAAGTCTGAGGATGGAACTGCCAAGGTGGGATATTTATTTCAATTCCATAAAGGTACGATTAGAACCCAGTATTCTGTAAAGCTTTTCGGTTTTGAAGACCTTATTTCAATTCCATAAAGGTACGATTAGAACAATCTTGGAATTCAAAAGGACGTGGTGTCGCTTGCGCATTTCAATTCCATAAAGGTACGATTAGAACGCTTATTCTCCTAACATAGAGTTTACCATCCCTTTGAATTTCAATTCCATAAAGGTACGATTAGAACTTATAAACTCTTTGAGGGTTGAAACACTTGTAAGCATTTCAATTCCATAAAGGTACGATTAGAACTCCGTGTCATTCTCTTGAAGTGCCGTCAATGGGGATTTCAATTCCATAAAGGTACGATTAGAACGGGTATTTACCAATCTTAACAGCACCAAACTTTTATTTCAATTCCATAAAGGTACGATTAGAACCGTTTTCACATTTGAGTTGGTCGAACACTCAAGCAATTTCAATTCCATAAAGGTACGATTAGAACATACCTATGAAAAACACTAGCCTTTCGCTTCCTTATTTCAATTCCATAAAGGTACGATTAGAACATAAATTGTGAAGCTTCTGCACGACCCTTTTCATACATTTCAATTCCATAAAGGTACGATTAGAACAAAGGGCAGCAAGTACCGCCGGTTCTTTTTCCAGAATTTCAATTCCATAAAGGTACGATTAGAACTCTCAAATGGAGAATGGGATCAGACCGTTCTAGATAATTTCAATTCCATAAAGGTACGATTAGAACGCGAATTTGCCGCAGAAACGGCTCAAATTGTTTTATTTCAATTCCATAAAGGTACGATTAGAACTTTTTTTCACGGGAAAAAGTCGGAGACTTTTTTCAGATTTCAATTCCATAAAGGTACGATTAGAACATCAGCCATTCACCTGTATCAGACGTAAGAACCTTGTATTTCAATTCCATAAAGGTACGATTAGAACGGTACGATGCACTTTGAGTTTATAGATATAAACATCATTTCAATTCCATAAAGGTACGATTAGAACAAGCAGAAAAACCGCAAAAACCTCGCAGATAACTATTTCAATTCCATAAAGGTACGATTAGAACAATCACCTTGACATCAAACAAGAATGTCAACATTTACATTTCAATTCCATAAAGGTACGATTAGAACATTTGCATCATCAGTATTGCCCCATTGTGTCGCCTATTTCAATTCCATAAAGGTACGATTAGAACTCTCTGTCTTTGTAGAGTGCAAGACGTTTTTTCAATTTCAATTCCATAAAGGTACGATTAGAACTACTGTTCTATTTGAACACTCGGCCACAGCTATAATTTCAATTCCATAAAGGTACGATTAGAACCGAATTTCTCCTCTAACTGCTAAATCGTGAAATAATTTCAATTCCATAAAGGTACGATTAGAACGCTCTGCTCTGGACTTTCCGCATCGAACATCATACATTTCAATTCCATAAAGGTACGATTAGAACGGCAGCATGCTGCAGCCATGGCACGGGCACCCCAATTTCAATTCCATAAAGGTACGATTAGAACAAAGCAGAAAAACCGCAAAAACCTCGCAGATAACTATTTCAATTCCATAAAGGTACGATTAGAACCTATCGTTCTACTTATAATCGCCGACTATCGCTTATTTCAATTCCATAAAGGTACGATTAGAACACCCGACAGACTTATATCAGCGATAAGCAGTCACATATTTCAATTCCATAAAGGTACGATTAGAACTCCCAAATGCCGTATGCGTGAAAGCACATAATAATGATATTTCAATTCCATAAAGGTACGATTAGAACATTAAGGATGGCTGCCCGTGAGGGTGGCCATTTTTTCATTTCAATTCCATAAAGGTACGATTAGAACTCATTGCTTATCCTCCTTTGTATTACACGTTGCTATTTCAATTCCATAAAGGTACGATTAGAACGATAGTGCGCGCGACGTCGATTCCGGCATTCACCTATTTCAATTCCATAAAGGTACGATTAGAACACGCAGCCTTGAAGAAGTTATCTGTCGCTCATCAATTTCAATTCCATAAAGGTACGATTAGAACGGGTATCGCTTCAAGATGTCAATACCGTTCCTGAATTTCAATTCCATAAAGGTACGATTAGAACACGCAGCCTTGAAGAAGTTGTCTGTTGCTCACCAATTTCAATTCCATAAAGGTACGATTAGAACGCTCTAGTAAAGGGTATCAAATTCCTTATGCCCTTATTTCAATTCCATAAAGGTACGATTAGAACATTTGTTTCCTCCTCGCTGATTGAATATGTAACTTATTTCAATTCCATAAAGGTACGATTAGAACTTCGCCATTGTTTCTTGCGCTCAACCCAGTAGCCTATTTCAATTCCATAAAGGTACGATTAGAACTTCGTCTTCATCAAGAAAAAGGCTTGGAATGAGTTCATTTCAATTCCATAAAGGTACGATTAGAACTCTCATCATCAACACCAGTTAGAGCCGATGAAGTATTTCAATTCCATAAAGGTACGATTAGAACTGGAACTTGAACAGAACGCTGGTTCACATTTTTCAATTTCAATTCCATAAAGGTACGATTAGAACAACCGCTCTTGGCTTGAGGACTTCGATGCGTTCAATTTCAATTCCATAAAGGTACGATTAGAACCTTTCCCCGAAAGATATTAATATTTTAACTTTTATATTTCAATTCCATAAAGGTACGATTAGAACAGCACCGATGGCGCAACTTGTAAAAGCAACCGGGGAAATTTCAATTCCATAAAGGTACGATTAGAACCTGGTTTTTTGCGTCTTTATGATTTGCTTGGTTAATTTCAATTCCATAAAGGTACGATTAGAACTATAATAAAACTGCTCATTACCTATCTGTTCACCCTATTTCAATTCCATAAAGGTACGATTAGAACACTCATTGTCTAATTATTAAATGTCTGCGTATTCATTTCAATTCCATAAAGGTACGATTAGAACGCGTCCGTCTATCTCCAGGGATGTTGTCTTGCGCATTTCAATTCCATAAAGGTACGATTAGAACGCCACACAAGCAGGACAGAAGATAGACTCAGCATTCAAATTTCAATTCCATAAAGGTACGATTAGAACGAGATACCAGCACCGACACCAGCGACCATAATGCATTTCAATTCCATAAAGGTACGATTAGAACTCGATTACCCCGACAATCATCAGACCGCAGACGAATTTCAATTCCATAAAGGTACGATTAGAACGTATCAACCCTTATTTTGCTTTAGGTAATATTAGTTCATTTCAATTCCATAAAGGTACGATTAGAACTCCTCGCTCTCGAAGAACTCGGACAGACCGTCTCCCAATTTCAATTCCATAAAGGTACGATTAGAACTCAATGAGGATGACGAGGACGGAGAGCTGACAATCATATTTCAATTCCATAAAGGTACGATTAGAACTTTGACAATTTATCGGATAAAGACCAGGTGGAGTTCTATTTCAATTCCATAAAGGTACGATTAGAACTCCGTCAGAAGATGGTGTTTATTTTCGTGCATTTCGATTTCAATTCCATAAAGGTACGATTAGAACCAATCATAACTATAAATAATATCAGTAAACGATATGTCATTTCAATTCCATAAAGGTACGATTAGAACTTTTGACAATCACAAACACACATCCTGATTTTGCTATTTCAATTCCATAAAGGTACGATTAGAACTCATCATCCGGTGCATTGAGAGAAGATGCAGGCTGCTATTTCAATTCCATAAAGGTACGATTAGAACGCCAGCACGCTTACGGATGGCATCTATACCAGTAATTTCAATTCCATAAAGGTACGATTAGAACACCGCATGACCAAGCACTACATCGATGAGATTCCATTATTTCAATTCCATAAAGGTACGATTAGAACTCGGCTCTGCAGAGTACACCGTTAGTGTAACTCTCAGATTTCAATTCCATAAAGGTACGATTAGAACTATCAGCTTTGATGTATCTGTTGAAGTTGAAATTATTTCAATTCCATAAAGGTACGATTAGAACAGAGAATGACTGTGCAGAGTCTATTCATTCATTGATTTCAATTCCATAAAGGTACGATTAGAACTCATTCGCACTAATATTGTAAGCCTGTACGCCCTGATATTTCAATTCCATAAAGGTACGATTAGAACCGGGGATGACTCCGAGGCGGTCACGCTGACGGGCATTTCAATTCCATAAAGGTACGATTAGAACAAAAGAAACAAAAGTTTTTGGAGGCTTTGGCGCAATTTCAATTCCATAAAGGTACGATTAGAACAACGATCGCCGCAGGTATCTATACGGTAAACGATATTTCAATTCCATAAAGGTACGATTAGAACCAGACAACGGTGAATACCTCTGCCTTTTATGCAAGCGTATTTCAATTCCATAAAGGTACGATTAGAACTTGATTTCTTGCAGATGCGCAAGGAGCTTCACGCTAATTTCAATTCCATAAAGGTACGATTAGAACAACAATTGCTTTCGTCCTTTCCAATTTATTCTCTTTAATTTCAATTCCATAAAGGTACGATTAGAACTGTTGCTCTGCTTACTCTTATAAACATTACCTTTAATTTCAATTCCATAAAGGTACGATTAGAACGAGAATCCTTTCTTCGCAATGTGAACCGCCTTACCCGATTTCAATTCCATAAAGGTACGATTAGAACAGTCAAGCGGAAAAGATAGCTTATATTTGATATGAATTTCAATTCCATAAAGGTACGATTAGAACAACTGCAAATCACTCAGAAAGCGTTTGAGGATGCCGTATTTCAATTCCATAAAGGTACGATTAGAACAAACCTGGCTCTGATCTTAAGAATAAGTTTGCAAGCCATTTCAATTCCATAAAGGTACGATTAGAACCGCAAGACAGAATGTGAAATGATAGTATCTCCTATCACATTTCAATTCCATAAAGGTACGATTAGAACTCAAACAGCTTCACACCAGACGGATCTCTGTATCTCATTTCAATTCCATAAAGGTACGATTAGAACCAGCAGAATGCTCTGTGTCGCAGCTGTATTCAACTATTTCAATTCCATAAAGGTACGATTAGAACTTATTTGCGACAAAAACGGACGTATTACGGCAAAAAGATTTCAATTCCATAAAGGTACGATTAGAACCGGAAAACGGCTGCAAACTGCAAATAATACGCTTTTATTTCAATTCCATAAAGGTACGATTAGAACAAATAAAACGCTGTTTTTCAGTGATTTATACCTATATATTTCAATTCCATAAAGGTACGATTAGAACTTATTAGGTTTGTTATTTTCCGTCAAGGTTAAAAAAATTTCAATTCCATAAAGGTACGATTAGAACGTAAATAAGTCAAAGAACGAAGCATTGTTATATAATTTCAATTCCATAAAGGTACGATTAGAACCGGAAGTAGTTCCGCTAGTGTTGGCGGTTCCGTTAATAGATTTCAATTCCATAAAGGTACGATTAGAACGATCTTCACCAATCTTATTCCCTTGCGCATCATATATTTCAATTCCATAAAGGTACGATTAGAACTGCCGATTGCAACCATAATGGCATCGGCATTCCAATTTCAATTCCATAAAGGTACGATTAGAACCCCGTAAGATTTAAGGAATAGATGTCCTAAGAATCTATGGGTTTGCGGGTGCAAAGATACAAAAAATCTTCAGAAAAAATGTCGATGCCTAAAGATATTTTTTCTGCGCCCTTACGACAACCTGCCTATTTATGGAGGTTTCAATAAGTCAAAGAACACTTTTGGAGGTTTTTCCGAACCTAGAAACGGAAAAATAGAACCACATCGACAACTCTTTATAAGAAATTATCGGTAGACATTCGTTCTTTTCCAAGAATCTGTTTATTCATATTATACCCCATTTTATTGGTGAAAACAATGACACTATCCTCGGATTCATCAATGATAGCTTTCATCTTCATTTGCAATTCCCGAAGTTTAGCTTCAGATAATTCTCCCTCCAAAACTGAGTTCTGAATCCAACACAAATATTGGCGGCAAAGCTTCAACATTTTGCCTACTCGCTTCTCACCAACATCATAAACTATAATCACATACATATCACCAATACATTTTAAAAGGTTTATATTCTTCTATTCCTAAAATATCTTTTAGTAGCTTATAGCATTCCAACTTTATAAGATGCTTATAGCTTACATTACGTCCTAAAGAACGATGACGGAATGTCTCATCATAACGCTCTTCCATGGCCTTTACAAAAATTTTCTTTCCCTTTTCGTTCAAAAGACATTTGTTGAGTTTCTTATCAAAATGACTGGTGCTTAAAGCATGCTTATTGAGTACCTTGAAGATGACTCTATCCACGATAATAGGTTTGAAGATCTCGGATATATCAAGACATAACGAAAAACGCCTTTCTCCTGGAGTATGCAGAAAGCTTATCGTTGGATTGAGCTGAGTTTGATGAACTGCCCGGAGAGTTTCAGTATAACACATCATGTTGCCAAAAGATATGAGAGCATTCACCTCATTCTCTGGCGGTTGCTTGGTTCTTGATCCCATGTTGAAATCATCGAGAATGATATCGAATGCAGCATAATATGCCTGTCTGATATTTCCCTCAATTCCCATTATCTCATCTACAGCCTTAGCATCTGGCAAAGTATTACTCAATCTTTTAATAGTATCGATAATATCTTGCAGGTCTTTTCCTCTACGATTATAGTAGTTGAGGTTCATAACCATATTCCATGCTGCTCCCTGAATGAACTTTCGTGCCAATTCAACTCTTTTCTTCTTGTTTTGGTATGCAGATGTTTGTGCCAACAATGCCTTGCCAGAAAGAAGACTTTCGCGAGGCATGAAGCTTCCGGTATAGTTCTCATAATAGTCGAAGAAGTGGACAGGAATACCTTTCTGCCCCAAAAAGTTGAACAAAGCACTATTTGCCCGCAGACTTCCAAAGGCATACAGTTCCGCAACATCCTCAATAGGAATGTATCGAGGTTGCTGCTTGATTTCTTCATTATCTTCATTTACGATAACAGGCGTGAACTTCAGCGTATTATCTCTGCGTTCCATGATGCCTGGATTGAACAGATAGAAACTTCTTTTCATTCTTCTTCCTCCAACTCGTTTATATAACAAAAATCGAAATAACTACAATTCTTACAGATGCCTTTCTTTACTTTAGACGGGCAAACATCTTGAGAGATTATCTTAATAATGTCCTTAGATATAACCTGAATGTCATCTCTATCAACATCTGTCAAGATTACTTCTTTTGTCTTTCTCAAAAGAGGATATTCCAAGATGCCCTTCACGCCATCAATTCCATGTTGCTCGAAAACATACATGTAATATTTCAGTTGCCATTCATGAGCTTTATCCACCTTATTAGATTTCTTTATCTCATGGATGACCTTGTTCTTGGCATCATAGTAATCTACTTTGATACCATCAATCTCCACTTCCTCATACTTTGATGTACGTTGCGGATAACTTGATTCATGCACCAGCTTTCCTTCATAGACCAAGTCTGACTCTTGTTCCATGTTGATGCCATTGGCAAACAACCATAGTTTGCGATGGCAAAGCTGGTAATAGTTGAAATGAGTGCCTGTTATCACCATAGAGAAAAACCAATAGGAGGCTCCAAGTAAAAACCAGGAGCCTCATCATTTACATTAAATCTGATTCTCGTAATCAAACGCCATCATTCTATCTACCAACTCCTGTTTAGCCTTAGCCAAAGCATCTGCGCTTTCCGTCTCAGTCACGACATAACTTGCACATGGAAGAGTTATAAATGTCTTGGCACCAGCATTTTCGTCAACGATAGGCTTTGCCTTTGGTTTAGATTCTCCATCCTCAACAAGTTTGGCACGAATAGCTGCAGCTAAAGTATTAGCATTATCACTAATAGCAATGGCTAAAGTCTCCATCAAACTGAATGTTCTTGCCTGATTGGATGTGATATGCCAATCAATCAGAGCATCGGCTATAGCTGGAATAATCTGCTCACGCTGCTCTTTCGGCATCAACAAGCATTCACCAAAAGAAGTTGTGATTACCTTCCATCCATCTTCTTTCAACTTTTCTACCATATCTGATGTAATCTCTGGTTCCAACTGATTAGTTGAAACGCAGAACAAACGTCGTAAATCAATAGCTACATCATATACAAATAGACCTGTAGCACGACTATTGTCTGGAATCCATTTGCGATACAAACTTCTATCGTTACCCTCTAAAAAGTCACTAACCTGTTCATCTGTCAAACGATTTCCGTTTGCATCGCGCACAACAACTTTATGCACGTTTGGCTTATCTGAACGATCGAATGAAATATTCTCCTTAGAAACTGCAGCCAAAAGTGGATGCAAAGGGGTCATCGCAGAAATACTAAATGGACTTCTACGCTTTACAGCTTTCTCTTTTCCACCCTTTGGAGTTCTCATCCAACCACCTAAAAGTTGGTCAACATAATGTGGATCACAAGACGAAAGGACCTCACCTTCTTTAAGCGCACCTTTCTTATCTACATCAAAAAAGAACTCGGTAGGAGAAGGTTGAACACCTAAAACATCGTTAAGTTGCTCCAGGATAGAACGCTTAACCTGTTGACCACTAGCAAATGGAACTCTTACGTTGAACTGTGGGTCATAATAAGATTTCTGACCATCCTCTACACAGAATACTGTGAACGCAGCATGCTTGAGACCTCGCAAATAAATAAAAGAATTCTCTTTCATAATCTTGTATTTTTAATTGTTATTATAATGTCTTATACTGGAAACGCAAAAGTGTTAAGAAGTATGGTACATTGTCTGTTGGCATACCATGAATCTCCTTCACGATTCCTTTAAACTCATCTATCTTACCAATGAATGAAACAACCTCTGCAGCAGCTGCTATGAACTGTTTCTTATTAGTTGCATTGAGCATTGTCTCAACCAAATTTTTACGTTTGGTACTGATAGACTTATCTTTATCACTAGAGGCTTCGTTCAACAACTCAGCCAACTCTTGGGATTTCTCCCATAATTCATCATTATTCAACATAGCTAATATCCAAATTTTATATACGTTAAAATTAATTTGTTCGTCTTCATTTTTAGGAGTTTTCGGCTGTTTCGGCACTTTATCTCCTTTTGAACATACATAATCTCTAAGCCCTTTAGGCTCCATAGCTTTAATACCTATAGCCCCATAAGTACAAGCCGTTTTAAATCCAATTGCAGTTCCCCATAAAGACTCTGCATTTCTACCATTGCTCATCCCAAATATCTTTTCATAAAGATGAATTGGACGGCGTATTTGGTTCAAATTAAATGGTATAAAACCAATGGTAGTATTTGTCTGTCCTATGCTATAGATGTAGCCCAAAATTTGAGCATTTCTATATTTTTTAGAAATACCAATGAGAATCTTTGTCCATGTTTGGGTATCGATACTAATAATTCCATCCTTATTCACATTGAAAGGATTATATCCCGCCAAAGGCATATCTGCATCATATTCTCTAGTATCATAATAATGGGAAAGCCATTGACCATTCCAAGTATTAATCTGGTTTCCTTTCAGCATAGTTGTCTCATTAAGACTCGTACGATAGAGCTTCCAACCTTCAAAAATATCAAGAAGAATTTCTTTGTTACTAAAAAGAATCGAAAAGCCTCCCTGCACTCCAATACCAAGAGCATCTCCAATCCACGATGTATAGATTTCTTCCTGAGAGTTTGGTAACTTCAAATCAGTCACTTGACCAGATGTTGTAGCTGTAACATCTAATGAAGCATAACCACGTGCAATGCTTGCATCAGCTTCACTTTCTTCGATTTTCTTAATCAATTTTTCGAAGCGGATCTTTCTTTGTTCAGGAGTCTCAAAAGGCTTTTTCCCCTTTATCATATCATCCCAACTTAACTTTGGGTTTTCCAAAGGCGAATTGCCTGCAGTCATCATATACTTGTTTTGATCAAAAAACAAGGGATAGAACTGCTCCAAAAAGAAAGTTCGGGCATCATAGCTGGTGCCATATTTTTCATTGTAAGCATCCAGGAATATCTTTCCAATATTTGATGTTATCATATTTTATAGTATTTCAAACGATTGATAATATTCTATTTTACACAAATCGGGTAACAACCCCTTTTCTTCATCATATCCTTTGTTCGGAATGACAAAAGGATGCGACCCCTTATTGAGCTGATCAAGATTTCTATGTGCAATGGAATGATAGCTTACAGGTATTTCCATTTCAATTCTTTCCAATCCATTGGCACATAAGTATCTGTCTTTATCTTCTTCTGTAATACAAACAGCAGAATTGATGTCAAGCGTTTCCAGTAACGCTGATTTCGGACGATGACAAAGTGCCTTTAACACCCATTTTCCTTCCAAGAACACCACACCAGTAAAGTCTATATTCTGAAAGTCAATCTTTGGATATACCTTATCTATCATTTCTTGAACATGACATTCCTCCATGATGTCACCACAATCTGGCAATACACTGAAAGTATCTTTCAGAACATCCAGACTATAAGGAAGAGCTTCTTTATCATCTTCAGATGGTGCTATGACATATATCGGCTTGTAGTGTCCAATGGTATCTCTTGTACGCTTGCGATTAATTCGTCCAAAACGCTGTGTAAGAGCATCAATTGGAGCACACTCAGTAATCATTATATCAAAGCTGATATCAAGACTGACCTCTACTACTTGAGTGGAAACTACAATGCATGGAACGTTTTCTAATTGATTGAAGTCTTCACGCAACTTTGTTTCCAATTTAGCCCTGTCGCTTCGTTTGTACCTACTATGCACAAGCATCTTCTTCACATCCGGATATAATTCTTCAATAGACTCATATAGTTTCTGTGCTCTTTTTACTTGATTACATACTATGAGAACTTTAGAATTGCTTTCGATTGCTGAGGCTATCACATCATAAGATTCTTTTTTATCATCGAGCTTGTAGATTTGATGCCTGTTAAATGATTGAAGCGTCAGAGAATCCAACTTTACCTCATAAACTGCATCAGCTCCACCCAATAGTTGAAGTATCTTCTGATACAATACTGTCGGCATTGTTGCCGTACCAACATGTACCCTACACTCCAGTGCAACAAGAATTTCTATAATGCGTAGAACTATAGACTGCATAACATCAGAATAGGTGTGTATCTCATCGAGAATCACATCACAACCTTTTAAATCCATAGCCATGGCCTCATATCCTTTGATACCAAAAACGACAGAGGCCATCTGGTGTGGAGTAAGGACCTTCACTGATGCACCAACATGACGCTGCATGATACTTTCCTCTATCTTACCGTCTTTCATTTTCAGATTAGAGGCTGCATGTAGAAGATGAACCTGAGCATTAGTATTACTCAAATCATTCTTTATTCTATCATACATAGCATTAATTGATGCTTGAAAAGGCAGTGTATAGAAAACTCTTCCACGACAACGCCTCAACAAAAAATCAGTTTTTCCAGCTCCAGTTGGAGCCGTTACCAACGTATGCATCTTCTTACTATCCGAAGAAATCAATGATAAAGGATAGAGTTCACTTTGCCTATTGTAAAAAGACAGATCAGGTTTGATGAAGAGTTTATCAAGCGGCATTTCAAATGCAGTCTCCATAGCAGAAGCCATGTGATCTGCCGCCATCAACAACCCTCTCCATTCAGAACACCCCTTTTTTCTACCATCACAATAGTCTATGACATATTCGTAATTTTCTTTTGCCTCTTCCAAAGAAACCTCATGAGTTTCCAAGCCAAGGCTTTCAAGAATATCAATGGCTATATGACTCCATTCCGAGAATAACTTTGAATGTTCCTTGAAGCAATCTGATGCATCATCTAAATCTAAAATGCCCAAATCCCGAACATCTTTATACATAGATTTATGATGAGCTACAATCATATCTATCACAGCCTCTCTATGTTCCTGACATACCAACGACAGAAAGAACAAGGAAGCTATTTCATGGCGAAAAACAGAGCCAGGCTTCTTCTTGTTTGGGGAAATCAGCGATTGCTGGAACACTGGACTTACCTTTCCGATGTCATGCAATAAAGCTCCTTCTACCGCAATCTGTTCATCAAATCCTAAATGTTTAGCCATTACACGAGCGGTATCAGCAACATTCTTAAGATGCTGATACAAACAAACATGTCCATTCTGCTCGCTTTTAGCTAATATTTCTTGATGAATATTCATATAGTTACATCGTTTAAAGTAAAGATTGACCATTATACTCTATCCAGCCAACCATTGGTTGATTATCGTTAAAACGATTATAGCCAACCAGGAAAGACTGCTCTGAATTTCCAAAGCGCAATTCAAAACCAGGTAATTGATTGAATTGGTCTTCTTCCATCACTCTGATTTCTGATTCTGGCAAGAGTATATCTTCATTTCTACATACACATACATGTTGCTTTGAAGCTATAACAGCGTCTTCTTCGTTTTCAAAAGCAATACATAAAACCGGATGCAAAAGAACAGAACGCTTCAATACAGAACGATTTCTAATGAAAGTTCTGTTTTTATACTCCCAACCTCTAGGCTGTGTCACTTCCTGTTGAGAATCCAGGGAATCATACTTCAATTTGTGCCTCAATATTTTATGGATTCCTGGAACGTTCAATAGTTCAGGAAACAGTTTTTTCTCTATGCCTTCTATTATTGAAGGTGTAAGAAACTGCTGACTGAATGTTTCTCCATCACGAACTGCGGTCCATGGTTTGATGAAACCAAACTGCCCTTTATATGTTACGACATACATAATCAAATCCTTTAATAATTAGTAAATTGCTCCAAATCCGATACCCGTACAGTTGCCTACACCAACATTCCATATAAATTGTTTCGTCTCAGGCTTACCTTTGATGACAACCGGGCAAAGACTTGCCTTATTGCCAATACCATGATAACGAACCAACTTCAACTTCTTTTTGGTGTAAGAAAGATCAAAACAAATATCCAACGTTTCATCTTCTTCCAATCCTGCCTCTTTCATCTTTGACAAAAGAGTATCCTTAAGATATTGGTTTGCCTGTGCATGATTGAAATTATACTGTTTAATACTTCCATCATCCAATTTTCTCTTTATAAAAATCGGACTAGCACAATAATACAAATCCCGCTCTGAAAATTGAGGTTCAGCACCAATAGTTATGTCAGTTACAAACATACCACAAAACATCTCAGGATCTTCAAGAATTGTTCTGATGATAACCTTAATGATACTTTCATCATAAAAGCTAATAAACATCGTTGCACCCTGTGAAAACTGAAGTGCATCCTCCACTTTTCTTCCTCCATTTAACCAAGAGAAAGAATACAATGAAATCGTATCATGAATAGAATTGTTTCCAATCCATTTATGAATAGTACCAACCAGTTTCTGTTGATAATCAAAAGGAACCGGTGTAGTATTCGGTGAAGTTTTTAAAAGAATTCTCATATTTTAAAAAAATGTTCGTTTTATAAATATATTTTTTGCTTATCATAAAATTTCTCTCAGATGGTTCCTTGCCTTATCAGCAATCTCTTTCGCCTCCTGATAGCACCCATCTATTTCTTCATAGGTGTATGCATTCCGAGCCTCAGCGATGCTTTCGGTTGCAACCTCTTCGAACACATCGAAGACGATTTGTTCATTATTATTTTGCTTCATATCTAACACTATTAAGAATTAGTATTTCCTATTTTAAATATCATCAAATGCTGACATTTACACCGACATTCAACATTCACGAATCTACTATCGAATTGACTCTCTTCTCCCTTCCCAATGTCTCGGGAAACACATAGTGGCCATTACCTATTTCACGGGGATTAGGCTCTATATGCTCGGCATACCATGCCCGTTTATACTCGGTGGTGATGATGCCGTAATCCCTGGCGGCGATGATGGATGCGGCGAGAGATGCGCCATACAGTTCCTTGATGTCGATCATCTCCTCCAGCGTAATCTTCTCACGTTTCTTGGAACCCAACTCTTCGATAAGCGCCAATTTAGGAAGAAGAAAGAAGCTGGCAAAGAGATCACAACGCTTCTCCAGCCTCAGCGGACTATCTTCCGGGAAGAGGAGAAGCAGATGGGCCAGTTCATGAACTGCCGTGAAGCGAAGTTTCTCTACGCTACTCTTTTCCGGATTAAAATCGAGAATCATCAGCGGATGCTTCTTATCTGCCCAAGTGCTCATTCCGAAAACATACTCGGGAAGATTAGCTGCAAGTATCATGATACCTTTTCTTTCCAAGAGTCTCAGGATACTGGCGATGGGGCCATCACCACAATGCCACTTCTCACGAAGAAGGTCGGCAGCATGGATGGCATCTTCAAGGGTTGATACCTTGGTGCCTTTTACCGGATTCTTGAACTGGGTAGGAAAACCTGCTTCTTTCTCCTTCGTAAGATACTGCTCTGCCCAAAACGAGAGTTTCGCTTCAAGGGCTTGCAACTCGTCTTCGGACAACTTGCCATTGGAGGTGGTGCGGAGCATAGGCATATCTATCTTGAGATTGGTTCCTTCGAAATATTCCTCGCTGATATTGAGGGCTTTGGCTATGGCTTGCAGGGCATCACGCTTAGGGCGCATGATGCCTTTCTCATATCGGGAGATGCTCTGCTTGGTGATGGCTCCGTTGGTTCGCTCTACGAGTTTATCCATGCTGAGCCCCATCATCTGTCGCGCTTCCCGCAATCTTATAGAAAATGAGTCATTAATCATAATTGTCAGCTCTTTAATTTGTTGACAAATATAAAAAGAATATTCGATATTGTCACCAAACAACATAAAGTTTTAACATAAAAAAGCACTTGAATATAGGAAGAACTAGAAGATTTAAGGAGAAAAGGGGATTACACATTATTATATATAGGAATTCTTAGGGAAAATAGTGGGCATAACATTATTGAATATCAACAACTTAAAAGTTTCATTGTGCAAGTTGAGGCATTTTCATTGTGCAAGTTGAGGCATTTT
>ENA-UEQM01000451-UEQM01000451.1-human-gut-metagenome-genome-assembly--contig:-NODE-451-length-26169-cov-76.640963_pt1 | contig 26169 bp, 18 predicted proteins | sample MGYA00242948_ERZ507948 | MGnify/ENA primary metagenome ERZ507948 (study PRJEB26167, sample SAMN06115440) | human gut metagenome | host: Homo sapiens | place: China:Hubei | collected 2015-07-28... | reverse complement strand
GTAACTCCAGTGGCTGGCTCTTCTAGTATTACCCATCATTTCCTCATCAAGGCAGAGGCAAATACAGCCAATGATGATCGTTCGGCAACTATCACCGTAGCGGCTGGTTCTGATACCAAGACTATCACCGTGAGCCAGAACTCTACCGAGGGACTACTCATAACATCTGGTAAAACCATGAATGTGGGGGCTGCCGGTGGTCAGGTTACTGTTACCCTGAAGGCAAATGCAAGTTATTCTCAGGTCATCAGCAATGACTGGGTGAGTGAGATTACTGCTCGTGCCAACATGGTGGAATACACCCGCAACTATTCGGTGGCTGCTAACATCAGCAATGCCCGTTCGGCAACCATCAGCTATACCATGGTGGTAAACGACAGTACTTCCATCACCGAAGCTGTTACCATCAACCAGGAGCAGGGTACTACTACTGGTGATATGAGTAAGACGGCTATGGATATTGCAGCCTTGATGTATCCTGGCTGGAACCTGGGTAATACGATGGAGGCAGGAAATGCTGCCAATAACTGGAAGAATACCGGTATCGGTTCTGAAACTTCATGGCAGTCGGCAAAGACTACCCAGCAGTTCATCGACCTGGTGAAAGCTTCTGGTTTCAAGAGCGTCCGTATTCCTTGTTCTTGGGTGATGGGTCACATCACAGATGCTGAGGCTTGCACCATCGATGCCGATTGGCTGGCCCGTGTTCACGAGGTGGTAGATTACTGCATCAAGAACGATCTCTATGTCATCATCAACCAGCATTGGGATGGTGGATGGATTGAGCATGATGGCTTCACTGCTGCTACTGATGTGGATGCTACCAAGGCAAAACTCACCAAGATCTGGACTCAGATAGCCAACAGTTTCAAGAATTATGACGAGCGTCTTATCTTTGCCGGTATGAATGAGCCTGGTGTGGGTGGCGGTGATGCCAATGCATTGCTGGGCACTGCGGATTTGGCCAATAGAATTGCAGAGTATGAGCAGACTTTCATTGAGGCAGTGCGTGCCACAGGTGGCAACAATGCCAAGCGAGTTCTGGTGGTTCAGGGTCCTAATACCAATATCGACAATACCGTAGCTCATAATTATATGGATAAAATCCATGATTCTGCAACAGACCGATTGATGGTAGAGGTTCATTTCTACGATCCTTATCAGTTTACAGATTTGAGTGAAGACAAGGATTGGGGCAAGTACTATCTCTATTGGGGTAAGAACAACAAGGGTGGTGATGCCGACCGCACTGCTGATGCCAAATACAACGAGGATTATGTAGAGGCTCAGATGGAGAAGATGAAGACCCACTTCTTCGACAAGGGTTATCCAGTGTTGATTGGTGAGTTTGGTGCCAACCAGCGTCTGGCTATCGGTAAGGATGCGCTTCATGATGCATCCGTGAAGGATTACTACAAGGCTGTTGTTACCAGTGCTATCAACAATGGTTGTGTGCCTGTGGCTTGGGATACCAATGGCGGTCTTCCTAGCATGACCATCTTCAATCGTGCAAATACAACCGTTAGCAATGCCAATATTCTGGAGAGCATCCAGGAGGCTGTGAAGACAGCTTTTTGGCCTGCAAAATAAATTTTTAATAAAGCCTCACTTGAGGTTGGAATGAGCCTCATTTGGAGTTGGAGTAAGCCTTACGTAACGTTCGTTTAAGGCTCAAACCAACTTCAAGTGAGGCTTACTTGTTTTTCTTTTCCTTTTGCTTTTATTGCCAATTCAGTTGTTTCTGTTTTTATTTATATTGTTGTTTTCTCCTTTCACATTTATCTTATTGATTTGTAGATGAATAGGTTAGGTGTGAAAGGAAAATGGTATCAAAGAAATAAAAAAACAAAGATAAGTAAAATAGTATCAGTAATCAGCAAGATAATACCATATATTCTCGATATTTAGTTGTATCTTTGCAACTGAAAAAATGCTATATATAAGAATAAACAATAAATATAACCCTAATTTAATTAAGCAAAGCTTATGAAAAAGTTTTTTACTATTATGGTAGCAGCTTTTGCTGCAGTGAGTGCTTTTGCACAAAGTAGAACAACATTATGGGAAGGTGAGCAGGTAATGGATGGCTCATGGCCTAATGTGGGTGTGGAACTCAGCAACTTGGCAACTGCTAAGGCTGGCGATAACATAGTTGTTACTACCTCTAAGGTAGATGCTTCCATTAATGCATCTTGGGAGTGGGGCTCTCAGGTGTTCTTGAAAGTCAATAGCGGTGCCAATGGTGATTGGGAAAACATGGCAGGTACTTCTGCTGTGGGAGTCAAGGAACCAGGTGAGACGAAGTTTGAGATTACCGATAAGGTTCTGGAGCAGTTTAAGAACGCCTCAAGTATCTTCGTTCAAGGCATGTGCGTTGTTGTTTCTAAGATAGAGTTAGAGAGTGCTGTTGCTACAACTTCTACTCAGCTTTGGAGTGGTGAATGCGCATTTGGCAATTGGGCTGATGGTTTCAGCGTTCCTGCTGAGAAGTTTGCCAATGCTTCTGCTGGTGATGTCTTGGAGTTTGTTTATACTACTGATACTGAGACTACAGAGAAGTGGTGGCAGTTTAAGACCATCTTTGCTGGTACAGAAGATGTCTTGACTTCTAATAAGGCAGATTTGAATGAGTATGGTTGTGCTACTGTAGCAAGTGGCAGTACTTCATATAAGATTGTCTTGAATGCAGAGGATATTGCTAGATTGAAGGAAACAGGTTTGTTCGTCAATGGACATTTCAATATTGTTACAGCTGTTAATCTGATTCAGGCTGTCAAGGAACCTTCTACTGGCATAAGCAATGCATTTGTGGTTACTCCTGCCAAGGATTCCAAGACGTTCAATCTTGCAGGTCAGCAGGTGGGTGCATCTTATAAGGGTGTTGTAATCAAGAATGGCAAGAAGTTTGTTCAATAATCGTGGGTTTGAAACTCAGATGGTTTAGTTTTATTAGTATTTATCAAGAAAAGGGCTAGGTTGCTGGTTGCAATCTAGCCCTTTCGCTTTTAGTGCTCTAAATAGAGTCCGTTCAACTTTTCCAGGAAAACACTCACATCATCATTCACCAACTCCATAAATCCATGGGTCTTACTGTTGGCTACTCCAGGATAAGGAGTGTAATAATGTTCATTGATTGGTTCTCCCTGGTTTCTTCCAAACATCAGGTAGGCAATGTGATGCTGCTTCAATTCAGGAAGAAGAACTTCCGAGAAGATGCTGGAATCGCCAATCGATTCGATGCCTGTTGTCATGCCAAAAGCATTGTTATGCTCCTGTGCAAAAGGCAATGCCTGGTTGATGATTTCCTTCATGCTCTGCTGATAGAGGGGAAGACGGATGGCATTCCTGGTTTGCAGATAGGTGACGTTGATGACATCAATCTGATGATCTGGATATCGTTCCATCAGCTTCTTTCCAGGCTTGTAGGTCTCTGAATAGCCGTAAACTACATTGGTTACGTCATTATCCTCTAACAGGTCCTGCAATTTCTTGTAAAGTTCGATGTATTCGTCTTTACTCAACTGGCAATACCAGGCTTTTCCGTCGATAGGAAGAAGATTGAGCACCACGGGTGCCTTGATACCATAACCGTCTTGCAGGGTGTCGAGATACTTGGCTACTTGTTTGGTGTATTCCTCCAGCAGCTCTGCATTGCCGTTGTAATGAGGCATCGTCCAGTTCATGATGAGTAATCCTCCCTTGCGGAAGTGGTTGAGCACATCTTCCCGGATGGCCTTGAAAGGAACTCCATCTGCATTCTGCTGCTTTCCGCTCTCGATGCCGGCAAGTTCATAGCCATTGGCTGCCGGACGGTAACCGCAGAGTGCCTTCATGTCGCAGCGGTCGCTATCGCATTCCCATCTGTTCCAGCCCATTCCGCTCAGGGTGCCGTACATCTGTCCGATGAGGGTTCCCTTGTTGGCGAAAGCCTTGAGGTTGGTCTTCAGATTCTCCGTGCGGGTAGTAAGACCGCTCATGGCAATCTCATCGTACGATTTCTTTTTCTTTTCACCACAGGATGCGAAAGCCACGAGTGCTGCAAAAATCAATATGAAATATCTGATTCTCATGTCTTTTATTCGTTATATGCCTTCTTCATGGCTTCTACCACGGTAGGCAAGGTCCACTGTGGTACACTTCTGTCTGTACCGTCGAAGATGCTCATCCAGTAGAAGGTGGCTACGCCGTATGCCTTTGCCTGCTTCACAATGTCGGCAGCCTGGTCGGCAGCAGCCTGAATTTCGCTGGCAGAACTGTTCTTGCTGACGCTCTTGCTTCCGTGTGTACCGTATTCGCCGATGATACAAGGGATGCCCTTGCTGATGAATTTATTGTTCAGACGGGTGAACATATCTGCGATTTCCTTGCTGCAGGAAGCATCCCACTTGCCTTTGGCAAACCAGTCCCAAGGTGAGTAGGTGTGTACTTCTACGGCGATATGGCCATCCACCTTGTCGGTAGGGATGGCGAGGTTGTTCAATACGTCGTCACCATTAGCTGCAGCATAGGTATTGATGATGAGGTTGCGGGTTTCGTTGTTGCCACCGGTAGCACGTACTGCATTCACGAAACTCTGGGCATATCCGTTCAAACCCTTATAGCTGCTTGCGCTCTTTGGTGCATTCCAGGTGTTGTCGGCATCAAGCATCTCGTTGTAACCTTCGAACACCAGGTGATGGTCGTAGTTCTTGAAACGGGTGGCAATCTGAGTCCAGAGACTCTCGAATTTCTCCTTGTTCTCGTTATAGTTGGCTTCATCAGCCTTGATCCAGTGTTTCACATCATCACTATCAGCACCTGTATCATGGTGAACATTCAGGATGCAGTACATACCGTTGTCAATCACGTAATCAACGATTTCCTGTATTCTGTTCATCCAGGCTTCATCCACGGTTCCGTCTTCCTTCATGTGCTGGAACCAGGTAACTGGGATGCGGACAGAATTAAAACCGTTCTTCTTCAGGAAATCTACCATCGGTTTGGTGGTAGGAACCTGCCCCCATGCTTTCTCGAAATCAGTAACAGAATTGCTGTTCATGTTCATCCACATGGCTACCACATCTGTGCAGTTGCCGAAATTGGTACCGATGCCCATGTTCTTTACTGCATCCACAGCACTTTCCTCTACATAGTTTGCGTTCAGGTTTACCTGATCGCGGGTAATCACGTTCTTGCTGTTCATAGCCGCTTTCCACCAGTCGTTGGATGGCATGTTGCTTCCATACCAAGGCATGAAGAAGCTCCATTTTGCACCGGCATTCCAAGCCTCATCGATGCCAGCTGTAGCTGTGTTGCTGTTGGCATCAGTTCCGCATTCTGCCAGGGCTATGAGCTTGCCAGGATAGCGTGCCTGAATCTCCTTGAACTCCTGTGCCTGCTTGGTAGCATCATAACCGTAGAGGTCGCGACCGATGATATCTACATACTTGTCGCCGGGATACCAGTCGGCATCATTGTCATAGGTATTAGCATCGCCATTGTAATTCTGTGTGGTCCAAGCCCATATCAGGTTGTGTATTCCCTTGCTCTGGAAGTAATCAAACATGGTCTGCCAAAGCTTCTTGTAGGTCTCGGCACCATCATATCCCCACCAGAACCAGGACTTGCCCCAGCTGGCACCTGATTTCAGACAGGCATTGCCGGCTGCCTCGTGGAAAGGACGCCAAACGGCAACAACGCCTGCATCCTGCAACTTCTGCAGAACTTCCGCTACCTTGTCCATCTCCTGATAGAACCATTTGTTCTCCCAAGTGCCTGCCGTCAATGCGTTGGCAGCCTTGAAGGTGGTTTCAGATGGGGTGCAGGTCACACCGCTTCCATCTGTTCCCAAAGTGGCGCTTTCTGTCTTAGGCACATTGAAGTGCCACATCAGCGATACCAGTCCGCCCTGGTCTGCCCAGTTGGTAACAGGCGTGATGTCGTTGTAGTTGATCCATCCGTTGGAACCCTGCTTAGGTACATAGATATGGATGAAATCATAGCAGTTCATGGCTGGATATTTGCCTGTTGCTTTATAAATCTTATCTGCTTCCTGGGTGTTCCAGTTGACGTTGGAGATGACTGAAGAGATGGTCTTGCTGCCATAATTCAGCTGCAGATATTTGTAGAGACGCTTGGTCTTCTCTGTTGCGGCTGGGTCAGCGAGATTCACATCGCCCACTTCGCTTTCGTGATAGATAGAGAAGACGACATTGTTAATCTTGCTGATGTCGTATGTTTCCCATGCTCCGAAGTCCTCCAGACCTTTCAGATAAATTTCCAGTTGGTTGTTGGCATTATGCTTCATGCTGCTGACGGTATTGCTTTCGCCTGTCAGATTCCATTCAGCTTGCTTTCCTTCCGAATTGTTGATGGTAATCTTGTCACCATCAGTTTGTGCCAAGGCAGTGAATGAAATCATTACTGCCAGAAGTGAGAGTAATATCTTTTTCATTGTCTTGCTACTTTGATGGATTTGTTATTGATTTTGATGATGTATACGCCGTGGGTCAGCTCATCCAGCGGGATGATGGTCTTGTCTCCGGCGAGGATAGGGGAGAGGCTTACAGCCTTTCCGTCGAGGGCGAAGGCGCTCACCTGGTTGTGGGTTCCGTCCACGATGATGCGGTCTCCTTCGAAGGCAAACTTACTGTTGGCTTCAATTTGCTGGATGCCCGTAGTGGTGCCATAGGTGAAGGTGGAAACCTTCCACAGTTCGTAACTGGCAGTAGTAGCTGTAGATGTCACAGTCATCTTGTCATTCCCGAAGGTTACTTCCGGTAGCGTGCTCAATGCAAACTCTATCTTGCTTCCATCGTTGAATGAAACAAACAGCGACTTGCCGTCGGCAGCTTTGGCTGAGATGCAGCTCAGGGCTACCAGTAAGGATAATGCTATTTTCTTCATATCGGGTTGATGTTTTATTAAATGAATTGGTTAAAATCAAAAATGTGGCGCAGTTGATAAAACTACGCCACAAATTTACGAATTATATTTCACATAAATGCGTTTTTTATGTTAAATATATCTATCTCATGGGAGGATAGTAATCTTGGTTACTCCTGTCAAGTCGCCCTGAATAGCAAAGCCACATGAGTGTGCAACTTCTACAGCTGTTTCATCAAAAACATATTCAAGTTTACTTTCTGAAGGATTCCAATCTGCAATAGTTGTTATAGTTGGCCAACCATCTTCATTCTTATTGATCTGTACTTGTCCCTTGACGGTAGGGTCTTTGTAAACAATCAGTTTAGAACCAACTTTTACCTTTACTTTCTCAAATACGTCTTTGGTCAAATAGAATTTTCCACTGCCACTTGACCATGAGAAATCAAATGGATATGTTATTTTCCCATTATCCATATTCGTTACAAGTTCTGCGATATCCTTTTCGGCAGGAACCACCTTGAACTCAGGACCTTCAATCTTGTTGCCATCAAGATCTTCCATTACAATCTTGTATGTACCTACTTCTGCTGTGGCAGGAACCTGGCAGACAATCTCGGTGTTGCTGCGTGATGTATAGCGATTTACCTTGTAAGAACCGATATATAGGTTCTGGATGTTCTGGAAGTTCTTACCTGTGATGGTGATGGTTGAACCTGCGATAGCCTCGCCTGGTGTTACGGATGCAATTGCTGGATCAGTAGCAGCCTTGATGCTCAATTGACCATCGATGTTGATAGTGATACCATTCTTCAGGTTGAGCTTGAAGCCTGAACCGGCGCAGGCTGCAGGAACTGTCACTGCGATGGCTTGGGCATTCTGTGCTGCAAATTTGTCAACGGTCTGCTCTACATCGCCAGGGAAGGTGATGCTCTTCACGAGGTCGAGATCTGTACCCTTGATGACGGTCTTCTCGCCAGCTGTGATGGCTGCTGGTGTGCAGGAAGCTACGGTTGGCTTCACCAGAGTATAGGCTACAGTTACAGTCTTGCCATTGGCGAGACTCAATGTGATATCGCCTTCCTGTGCATCCTCAGGAACAGTGGCAGTTATCTTGGTTGTCTCTACCTTGTTGAGCTGAGATGCTGCAGCATTAGGGAAGGCAATGCCTGTAATCAGATCCATATCCTTACCGGTGATGGTGATTTCTGTACCATTCTTCACTGGATTAGGTGTTGCAACGAGCTGGGTAGGAACCACGGTGATGATGTTGCCCACTGGAACCTCGATACCGCTCTTGGTTACTACGTAGAAGGTACCATCGGTAGCCTTGGCAGGAACTGCAACGGTAATCTCTGCTGCGCTTTGTGACTTGAAGTCGGCAGCATCAACAGTAGCACCCTCGAACTTCACGCTGGCAATCTGGTCGAAGGCAGAACCCTTGATGCTCAATATTTCGCCAGCCTTGATGTTGCGGTTCTCGATAGGAGTAGCCTCAGGAGTGTTGATGGTCAACTCTTCCTTGGTCTCCAGAGAAGTACCGTCTTTCAGCGTATCAGTCAGTGTTATGACACCTGTTCTAGCTTCTACAGGAATCTTCACCTGGATGGTATAGCGGTCGTGACCTACGAACTCTGCCTCCTTGATGGTATCGCTGCCTGCGAAAATCACACCATGCATCAGGTTGAGGTAATCACCCTTGATGGTTACTACATCGCCTACATTACCTACCATAGTACCTTCGTTACCTACGAAGAACTTAGTGATTTCGATGTCCTCACGATAGGTGATAGGAGATACGGATGTAATCTCGCCACCTTTCTTGGTCTTCAGCACAATCTGACCCGGTTCGCATTTCTCGGCAGGAACCTGGATGGAAATCTTGCTGTTGTAACCGCTCTGAATAATTTCGTAGGCGGTGATAGGGTCTGCACCTGGAAGGTTGACTGACTCAATCTGGTCCAGATTAGTACCGTAGAGATACAGGGTACCGCCACGAAGAACTGGGCATGGACCGAATGACTGGAGGGAGATGTCGTAACCATACTGGTCGGTAGAGAGATCATCTCCGTCGTTGCACGCAGTCAGCGATAGCCCTACGAGGGCTACCACCAACATGGCGAATATTTTGCTTATCTTTTTCATATCAATTCAGATTATAAGTTTATTTATTTGGAACCACACGGATGTTGTCAATCTTGATGATTGGATTACAATCCACACCGGTAGGCAATACGCTTGCATCGTTGTATGCACCCTTCACTACGAAGATGTTGAAGGCACTGAAGTCGTTCACACCACTGTAGTTCAATCCCTTGTTTCCGTCATAGTCGTATACGAAGTCTGTCAATGGGATGGTAACGGTTACCCACTTGTCCTCGGTATTGTAGAACTTGTCTTCTGTATTCTGCCAAGGCATGTAGAGGGCACGTGCCAGTTTACCTTGTTCATGGAAGAAGGTGTTGTTGGCTCCTGCCAATACGTTACCATAGATATCCTTTACACCAGCAGCACCATTGGAAACCTGGCTGACGCTACCGAAGTAAATCTGCATAGGAGCAGCTGACCAACTGTTGTCCTTTGGTATGCACATCTCGAACTTCAGGCTCATGTTCTTCCAGTCGCTGAAGTCTGCAAGATCCTGTATACGTGGACGGCTGGAGTAAGTCTCTGGGTCCTGCCAGCTTCCTGGCCAGTACTCGAATGAGAAGTTACCGTCGTTCCAGCCACCGTCTGCACCCATGGCTGTCTCACCGAGAACCATGTAGTTGCCTGAGAGTGATGTGCCATCGGATGTGATGGTACGATTGTGCCAACCATTGTTGCCCAATACATCTCCGCCTTCCTTCCAAGGCGTATCGAAGTCGAAGAGCATGCCTCGGTTGTCCATATAGCGGAAGCCTGCCTTGGTGGTACCGTTGATGGTAGTGATGTAGATAGGCTCATGCTTAGGCATATCTTCTGGCATATTGAACTTGATGCTGTTCTGGCTGATCTTCAAGTCCTCGTAAGGAATGGTGTAGTTTTCACCTACCTTGATGTTCAGATGACTGTTGTCATAATCCAGGAAGTAGTCGCCCTTGATGGTTACTTCTTCGCCGGCATCAGCCCACTCGTTGCTCATACTGCTGATGATAGGAGCTGGAACGACTGTCTTGAAGTCGTAAGTCACGGTGTCCTGCTTGCTGGTGATGAAATAAATCTTATCACTTACCTTGTTTGGAATGGTCTTTGGTACCGTTACGATGATGGTGTTGTCCGTCATGTAACTGGTATTCAAGACAGCTTTCTGGTCGTTGAAGTTGATTTTGGTCACACTTCTCAGGTTTCTACCCACAATACAGATGGTATTGTCGAGAGATGCTGCAGTAAGGAGAGAGTCCTTGCTGGCAACATCCACTGGTCGAACATAATCGATAGTAGGAGTTCCGCCTGCTACTTCATACTTGTCTGGCTCGTCCTCGCAAGAAGTGAATCCTGCGCTGGCTGCAACAAGTGCCATGGCGAATAAAGCCCCATTTATATTTTTGATATTCATAATGAAATTCTCTTAATTGATTAATAACTATATGTATTACGTACATCTACATGGATTGGAGAAGCGTTGTTACCCAGGTTAGGGTTCAAGGCTACATCCTCTGTAGGGAATGGCAATGTAAAGCTGCTGGCTGTTACGTTAGGAGCAGGTGTATTCTCATCATACTGAATTTCTGAGCTGTCCCATGTTCCGTTGCTGTAATATGCCTTGTAGGCTGTATCGCAATTCCACATAGCATTGCGGTGCTGTGCCTTCAATTCCTTGATGCAGCTATCTACATCGTAGTATGCACGGCGTACATAGTCGTACCAGCGGTCGCCTTCACCGGCAAACTCCAGGCGGCGCTCCTTCCAGATGTCATCGAATGTCAACGAGGTTTTTCTTACGAATCCCTGCCACTCGTATGCACGTCCTCGTACCTCATTGAAGCAATGCAATGCAAGCTCGTCAGTTGGGTTACCCATCAGTACCTGTGCCTCTGCATAGATCAGATAAATGTCTGAAAGGCGGAGGAGTGGAGTAGGGAGAGCATTAGACATACGGGTTGGAGTGATGCCCAACTCAGCCTTGTGGTCTGCGTTGTCACCGAAGAGATGCTTTACGTTGTTACCTCCGCAAGGACCCTGGCACTGACCGGTAGCTGCTGAATTGTAATCCTTGTTATACCAGAAATCCAGATAAGAGAATCCCTTCTTCAAACCATCCTTCTGTGCATTGGCAGGAAGATCGTGGTCTCTCCAGAAGTATGAATATACATCGCCTGGCATCATGATAGTTGCCTTGCGGCGGTGGTCAGGATCTACACGACTGCTAGGATCATCCTTAGGAGATACACCGAAGGCTTCCATCAAGTCAACGGATGGACCGCCCCAACCGCCCCAGCAGTCACCATTCTCGTCGAAACCTTCTGGAGCCAGGTCGCTCTGGAGGGTATTCTGAGAAGTCCACTGAGAACCTACAGTCCAGCGCCATGCAATCATAATCTCGTCGCAGAACTGGTTAGAGCCACGGAAGATATCCTCGTAGTGCTCCATCAATCCTCTGCCAGAGTTCTCGATAACATCTTTGGCATATTCAGCTGCCTTCTTCAGGTCGTCCTGATTCAAGGAGCCTGAAACACCAGCCTTGGTCAGATAAACCTTGGCGAGCAGACCTTCTGCGCAATAGTAGTCGATACGGCCTGTAGTGCTCTTTTCCTTAGGAAGAAGTTCCATCGCCTTTTCCAGGGTTAGGATGATATACTCATATACATCTGCTTTCTGTACCTTGCTAACCTGGTTGTAGTCACCTTTGCCGAGTGTCTCTGAGTTGTTGTGGATGATAGGCACATCACCGAAGGTACGTACCAGGTAGAAGTATGCCATCGCCTTCCAGGCAAGGCACTCGCCCAAACACTGGTTTTTCACCTTCTCTGAGGTGTTGATGGCGTTCTTCAATGATTCGTAAACGGTACTGCAGTGACCAATCTCTGCCCAGAGTGAGTAAGACATGTTTACCAGGTCGTCATCGGTACCATTGGTACTGAAGTTCATGTAAGGGCTTGAGCCCCAATACATATTACCCGACATAACCTCACCAACCTTGATGAAACCACGCTGGAAATCATACCAAGGTGAGTTGTAGAGATAGTTTACGCCAGAGATGCAGGAAGCATCGCCGTTGTAATAGTTCTCTGTGTTGTAATTGTCCTCTACCGGCTTGTCAAGGAAGTCACCGCAGGAGGTCATTCCCATACCGAGGAGCATTACAAATGCTGTATATTTAATGTTCTTAAATTTCATAACTGTTCGTTTTGGATATTAGAATGATAAGTTCAAACCAAATGTAACGGTGGTTGGAGAAGGGTAGCGACCGAAGTCCAGACCATATACATTTGCACTCTGAGTTGAAAGACCTACCTCTGGGTCGTAACCGCTGTAACCTGTGATGGTGAAGAGGTTAGACGCTGTGAGAGTCAGTCGGAGGTTGGTGAGACCAATCTTCTGAATGAGCTTCTGGTCGAAGGTGTATCCCAGAGCCATACTCTTCAAACGTACGTATGAACCATCCTCGATATAACGGTCGCTGAATGCGTCGTTATCGTTAGGGTCGTTGATGGAAGCACGTGGGTACATCGAGTTTGGATTGTCAACTGTCAAATTAGAGATGTTATCATACCAGTTGCCTGTGTAGTTGCCATCCTTGGCTACGAGGTGAACTCGCTTGTTGACATCCTTCAGCTGGTTGCTCCATGGAGAGTTCATGTGAGTCATCTTCATGTTCAGATAGTTGGCTACCTTGGCACCTACAGAACCGTTGATGAAGATATTCAGGTCGAAGTTCTTATAGCGGAAGGTATTGTTCCATCCGAAGGTCCATTTTGGCAGTGGAGAACCGATGTTGGTCTTATCATTCTCATCAATCTTGCCATCTTTGTTGATGTCCTTGTACTTCAAGTCACCTACGTAGGTGGTGTTGGTGCGATTCAGCTCGCTGGCATCCTTCCAAGAGTAGTGCTTGGTGCCGTCGGCATCAGTGGTCTCGTTGTAGTTGTTCTTTTGGAGAGTCTGAACCGGAGAACTGAGGATATCTTCGAGATCCTTATATACTCCTTCTACTACGTAACCATAGAAACCGTAGAGTGATTCGCCTGGAATAGAACGAGATACCACATCGCTCCACTGACCCTTACCGAGCAAGGCGGTACTGCCGGAAAGACTCTTCAGCTTGTTCTTGTTGATAGAGATGGTGACGTCAGAACTCCAATCGAAATCCTTGGTAACGATAGGGTGGGTGTTGAGTGCAATCTCAAGACCGGTGTTCTCGATGTCGCCATAGTTTCCGTATGGTGCAGCGAGGGCTGAAGATGCATTACCGCTGGTACCCATGATGGAAGGCAGGTTGAGCTGCATCAGCATGTCCTTACTCATCTTCTTATACCAATCTACGGTCAGATTTATGCGGTTGTTTAAGAATCCGAGGTCGAGACCTACGTTCCACTGCTCCTGAGTCTCCCACTTGATATCGAGATTCTTCAGGTTGGCTGGACGGAAGCTGGTACCGAGAGCTGTATCCATGGTACTCATGGCAGAACCCCACTTGTAACCACCGATGTTGGAGTTACCTGTCTGACCCCAACCGATACGTAACTTACCATTGCTCAACCACTTGATGTTCTTCATGAACTTCTCGTTGGTGAAACGCCAACCCAAAGCCAATGAGTGGAAACCTGCCCAACGGTTATTAGGACCGAAGTTAGAGCTACCATCATAACGATAGGTATAGGTAGCGAGATAACGATCATCGTAGTTGTAGGTTTCACGGGTGAAGAAGGAAGCCATAGATGAACTTCCCCATCCAGCGTTAGGCTTAGGGTCGCCCTGTCCCAATGCCGGGTTGTGAACTACATCGTTAGGAAGCTGGGTGTTGAGAACTGCTAAATAGTCATATTTTGATTCCCAGCACTCCTGACCGAGCATGGCAGTGATACTATGTTTGCCGAAATTGGCAGAATACTGCAGATAGTTGTTCAATGACCAGAAGGTATTGCTGTTCTTCTGTAGACGGCTCTGGTTGTTCTGGCGCTTCCAGGTTCCGAGGTCTATCATAGGACTGTAGGTATTTGCCTTGGATGCACCGATGTCGAAACCTAACTGGCTGTGCCAGGTCAAGCCCTTCATCAGGGTGATATCTGCAAAGACACTACCGTTCAGGCTCTGACGGTCGAGCAGGATATCATCTTCCATTGCCAAAGCGATAGGGTTAGGATTGGTGAATCCTTCTTTTGATACGCTGGAGTAGCCGCCATCAATATTGTAAATCTGGATATCTGGAGGTGTAGTCAATGAGTAGTTGATCAAACCTTCTTCACCGTCTGCCAGTTTTAAGCTCTCTGATGTCTTTGAATAGGTAGCATTCAAACCGAGCTTGAACCATTTCTTCAACTGTGCAGAGAGGTTCACACGCATAGAGTAGCGCTGGAATTCAGATCCGATGATGGTACCATCCTGGTCTGTCCAGTTGCCTGAGATATAGTAGTTTACCTTATCAGTACCACCTTCTGCTGCGATTTGGTGAGACTGCTGCCATGCAGTCTGGAAGATAGCATCCTGCCAGTTGGTACCGATACCGAGGATAGATGGGTCGCTATATACAGGGTCTGGCTTGGAGATTTCGCCCTGGTTAGCCAAATCGTTGTAATATTCTGCAAACTCGCGGAGGTTCATGATGTCCAGACGCTTGTTCTGTCGGCTTGCAGCTACGCTACCGGTATAGGTAAACTTAGCTTCGCCTGCCTTACCCTTCTTGGTAGTAATCAAAACGACACCATTGGCACCCTGAGCACCATAGATAGCAGTAGCAGAAGCATCCTTCAATACCTCCATGCTCACGATATCGCTAGGGTTGATCAAAGAGAGAGGAGATACAGCTGAGTGAGAACCGTTACCGAGCTTATCACCCAAACCGAGTGATGAACCGCTGTTGCTCTGAGAGTTGAAGATGACACCATCTACAACGTACAATGGTTCAGAATTGGCATTGATAGTAGCGATACCACGAACGCTAACGGCTACGGCAGAACCTGGCTGACCGGATGTCTGGACAGCGTTTACACCGGAAATCTTTCCCTGGAAAGCCTGGTCAACGTTGGTAATAGGAGTCTGCTTCAATGTCTTTTCGTCCATAGAAGCGGAAGCACCGGCGAGGTCGCTCTTCTTCATGGTACCATAACCTACAACCACTACTTCCTGAAGACTGTTGTTGTCTTCGGTCAAAGTAATGTCGTACTTGTTCTGACCGCCCACCTTGAATGATTTGGTGATGTATCCTACGTAGGAAACCTCTAAGGTCTGACCGGCAGCTACGTTGAGGCTGTAGTTACCGTCCATGTCGGTTACTGTGGCATTTTTAGTACCTTTCACTTTCACTGTAGCGCCAATGATAGGTCCCATTGGGTCAGAACGTTACCAGTGATTTTTTTAGTTTGTTGTACAGCTTGACTCGTTGTGATTCTGGCTGCAAAAGTTTGCTGAGGAGAGATGCCGAGAAGACTCAGGGCTGCTACACCAGCAAGCAACTTTTCTCTACTTTTATTGTTCATAAATTCCTTGTTTTGTTAGTTTGAATGGTTTTAGGAGAGGGTTAAGCCTTTTTTCCTATTTCCGCTGCAAAATTACTGCTTTTTTATGAAAAACAATATACTTATTTTGCTAATTGCTGATACTTTTTTACTTTATAGCAAATTTCTTGCAAAAAAATGATTTTTTGATGTTTGTTGACTTGGGATGCTTTTCATTTATTCTTTTCTCGGAAAAGAAATTTGGAATCAATAGATTCCGTTGGGAGATATATTATATATAATGTTCGTGTACCTTATATATTTTAGCATCATTGGATTATAAAAAAGCACTTTTTTTTCATCTTTGCAGAAAAGTATGTTTATTGAGCAAAAAAATACATGAGAAGTTCGAAAATTTGCAGTATCTTTGCAGCCGTAAAACAGAAAATAAACAATTAGCAATAAATTAATAACGATTGAACAATGAAGCAGCATGTTTTTAGGTTTATAATGATAGTTGTTGTGATGAGTTTGCTCGGGTCGTTAGACCTGAGTGCCCAAATCAAAGGCAACAACATTGTAGTAACGGTGACACCTGACCATCAGGACTGGAACTACCGGGTAGGCGAGAAAGCCAACTTCACAGTGAATGTACGCAAGAGTGGAACATTATTGGATAATGTGAAGATTGATTACGAGGCTGGTCCGGTGATGTTTCCCGATGTGAAGAAAAGTACCATCCTCAAGGATGGAACGATGAAATGGAGTGGGGTGCTGAAGCAGCCGGGCTTCTATCGTTTCAAGGTAATCGCTCATGTGGATGGAAGAAATTACGAAGGACTCTGCACTGCAGGTTTTTCACCTGAGAAGATTCTTCCTTTCGCACAGGAACCGAAGGATTTCGATGCCTTCTGGAAAAAGGCGCTTGATGAGGCTCGCCAGAACGACCTCAATCCTACGATGGTTCTCCTGCCTGAGCGATGCACCAAGGACAAGAGAGTTTTTGAAATCAGTTATAACAACAATCGCTGGGACTCTAAAATGTACGGCATCTTAAGTGTTCCGGTGAAAGAAGGCAAGTATCCAGCTTTGCTCCGAGTTCCAGGTGCGGGTGTTCGTCCTTATTCGGGCGACACTTACACCGCACCTTCCAAGTGCATCGTCCTGGAAATCGGTATCCACGGCGTACCTGTTACCATGGACCAGAAGGTGTATGATGATCTTGCCAATGGCGAACTGAACGGTTATTGGGATACCAATCTCGAAAACCCCAACCGTAACTCTTATAGAAGAGTGGTAACGGGTGCTGTTCGTGCAGTTGATTTCATCGCCTCTCTACCTCAGTGGAATGGCAAGACCATCGGCGTAACGGGTTCATCCCAGGGTGGATTCCTCTCCCTTGCTGTGGCAGCACTCGATAAGCGCATCACCTTCCTAGCTCCCGTACATGATGCTATGTGCGATTACGAGGCTGAAATTCACGGAATTGCAGGCGGATGGCCTCACTATTTCTATAAGGAGAATCAGGCTCGGGGAGCTGCATGGAAAGAGCAGAAACTCACTGAACTGGAGAAAATGCGTTTGGAAGGTGCCCGCTATTATGATGGCGCCAACTTCGCCCGTCGCATCACCTGTCCGGGGTGGTATAGTTTTGGGTATAATGATGAGGTGGTTCCACCTACTTCTTCTTATGGATTATATAATAGTGTGAATGCGCCAAAGACCCTGAGTCTCTACCAGATGACCGGTCATTTCTGGTATCAGGAGCAGTGGGATGAATGGCAGGCTTGGATTGTTCAACAATTAACTAAATAAATTTATGTTCGGAAAAAGAATATTGATCAGTGCTGTTTGTCTGCTGGCGATGCAGGGAGCTATGGCACAGGTGGATGGTACCACTGGTGCTTCTGTTCAGGCTGCAGGTACATCTTGCAGTAAAGACAAAAAGGTTTGCTGTAAAACACCAGCTGAGCAACAGATAATTCGTCTGCAGAAATTATTAAACAAGGGTATTATGTTGGGTCATCAGGACGACCCCGTGTATGGTACTACCTGGAAATGGGATGAAGGAAAGAGCGACGTACTCCTCACCACAGGCGATTATCCTGCCGTGATGGGCTTTGACCTCGGCAAGATAGAGCTGGACAGCAAGGAGAACCTCGATGGGGTTCCTTTTGATAGAATGCGCCAGGAGATTATCGCCCAGAACAAGCGAGGAGGTATCGTTACCCTGAGTTGGCATCCTTGGAATCCGGCAACAGGCGAGAATGCCTGGGACCCGAAGGGTGATGCTGTGGCTGCCGTACTCGATGGGGGAGTACAGCAGAAGAAGTTCGATGCCTGGCTCAAGAAAGTATCAGACTTCATTCTCTCGCTGAAAGATAAAAAAGGAAATCTCGTTCCCGTCATCTTCCGTCCATGGCATGAAATGAATGGCGGATGGTTCTGGTGGGGAGCCAACAGTTGTACACCTGCACAATATAACCAGCTTTACGCAAAAACCTATCGCACACTTACTAAAAATGGATGTACAAATATCGTTTGGGCTTGGTCGCCTAACCTCGGAAGCGAGAAAACCGTTGAGGCTTTCCTGGAGCGTTATCCGGGCAATGACTTCGTGGATTTGATAGGCGTAGATGTCTATGAGTTTGACAACGATGATGCCAACTATCAGACCAATCTGAAGAATACCCTGGATGTAATGATGGAAGCCAACAAGAAAATCAACAGGATTCCTGCACTCACCGAGACAGGATGCCGTGGTATTTCGCAGAAGCAGAACTGGTTCACACAGGCTCTCTGGCCTGTTCTTCAGAAGTATCAGTTGAGCTACGTTCTCTTCTGGCGAAATGCATGGGACAAGCCGCAGGAGGAAGCCTATCTTCCTGGAGTAGGCGATGGTGCTATCGTCGAGGACTTCAAGGCATTCAAGAAGGAAAAGAAAGTCCTCTTCGTCAAAGACATTTTAAAGGTAAAAAAGTAAAAAAAAGTAAAAATATTATGACAACATTTCAAGACAAAGTGAAAGCACTTCGCGCTCATCATGAGGAATTGCTGAGCCGCAAGAATGAACCAGTAGAGTGGGGAAACGGCATCTACGAGAAATATAAGAACCCAATCCTCACCGCAGAACATACTCCATTAGAATGGCGATACGACTTCGATGAGAAGAGCAACCCATATCTGATGCAGCGCATCATGATGAATGCTACCCTCAACTCAGGTGCCATCAAGTGGAACGGCAAGTATCTGCTCGTGGTACGTGTGGAGGGAGCCGACCGCAAGAGCTTCTTTGCTGTTGCTGAGAGTCCTAACGGTATCGACAACTTCCGTTTCTGGGAGGAGCCTATCACCATGCCTGAGGATTTGATTCCTGCTACCAACATCTATGATATGCGACTCACCGCTCATGAGGATGGCTATATCTATGGCGTGTTCTGTGCTGAGCGTCATGATGATGACCAGCCAGGCGACCTGAGTGCAGCTACTGCTACTGCAGCCATCGCCCGTACCAAGGATTTGGTTAACTGGGAGCGCCTGCCAGACTTGAAGACCAAGAGTCAGCAGCGTAATGTGGTTCTCCACCCAGAGTTTGTTGATGGCAAGTATGCTTTCTATACCCGTCCACAGGATGGCTTTATCGATACAGGTTCAGGTGGTGGTATCGGTTGGGCACTCGTTGATGACATCACTCACGCCGAAATCACGGAAGAGAAGATCATCAATGCTCGTCATTACCACACCATCCAGGAGGTGAAGAATGGTGAGGGACCTCACCCAATCAAGACCGATAAGGGCTGGTTGCACCTGGCTCACGGTGTTCGTGGCTGTGCCAGCGGTCTCCGCTATGTGCTCTATATGTATATGACCTCTCTTGAGGATCCTACAGAGGTCATCGCAGAACCAGGTGGTTATCTCCTCGTACCAGAGGGTCCTGAATATATTGGTGATGTGATGAACGTAGTGTTTACCAACGGTTGGATTGCAGATGAGGATGGCAAGGTATTTATCTACTATGCTTCTTCTGATACACGTATGCACGTAGCTACCTCAACTATCGACCGTCTGGTAGACTACTGCATGAACACACCAAAGGATGACTATCGCACTCAGTTCTCTGTGGAGAAGATCAAGGCTTTGGTAGCAAAGAACAGACAGACATTAGGCAAATAATTTTTTATAGGTATTAAGATTGTAGGGATTCATGACTCTCGTACGTATTATATATGTACGAGGGATGAATCCCTTTTTTAAAGTTTATAGTTTATAGTTCAAAGTAAAACAATGGCTAGTATAAAAGAAAAAATTGCTTATGCGCTGGGTGATGCCGCTGCCGGCGGCATCGTATGGAAGGTGATGTCTATCGCCTTTCCGCTCTTCTTTACCAATGTCTTCGGACTCTCGTTTGCCGATGCTGCCGTATTGATGCTGGTGGCTCGTATGTTTGATGTGGTTACCGACCCGCTGATGGGTACCCTTGCCGACCGTACCCAGAGTCGCTTCGGCACCTATCGCCCTTGGCTCATCTATGGTGCCATTCCTTTCGGATTGATTTTCGCGCTCCTGCTCTATACCCCGGATTTTGGACCTGTGGGCAAGCGCATCTATGCCTACGCCCTCTATCTGCTGATGATGGCGGTTTATACCATGGTGAATGTGCCTTACGGTTCGCTGCTCGGTGTGATGACCGAGGACGATGACGAGAAGAATCAGTTCTCTTCCTTCCGCATGGTGGGAGCTTATGCGATGGGTTTCATCACCTTGCTCTCTTTTCCGTATCTTCAAGAAATGGTAGGCGGTACAGCTGCTCATCAGTATGCTGTTATCGGTGCTATCCTTGGTATTGTGGCAGCCGTGATGACCTTGGTTTGCGGTCTCCTTACCAAGGAACGCCTCAAGCCGAAGCGTGCCGAGAAGTTCTCTTTCCATCAGTTCTCCGACCTCGTTCACAACAAGGCTTGGCTTTATATGACAGCCATCGCCGTGTGTACCAATTTCTTCAATGGTTTCCGTTATGCTGTAGCCGGCTATATGTTCGATTACTGTCTGCATGGCAATGTAACTATCGAGGGATTGATTATCAACTATACCGTCTTCATGGCGTTTGGTGAGGTAACCTGTATGATTTTCGGCGGCGTATCGCCATGGTTCACCCGATTGGTGGGCAGCAAGCGAATGGCGTTCTTCTGGGCAGCAGCACTCTGTCTGGTCCTCTCGGTCATCTTCTTCTTCATCCCGATGGATCCATCTTATATCTGGGTGATGATAGTTATCGTTGTCCTTACTTCTATGGGTATCGGCATCTATTCACCATTGATGTGGTCTATGTATGCGGATGTAGCCGACTATCACACAGAGCATTTCGGAACCTCTGCCACCGGACTGATTTTCTCTTCAGGAACCATGAGTCAGAAGTTTGGTACTGCCATTTCCGGTTCGCTCATCGCCCTCTTCCTGGGTTGGGCAGGTGCCAACATGATTACGGATAACATGGGAAATACGATGATAGACCCAGCCAGTGTCACAGATTCTGTGCTCACCATGGTATGGTCCTTGTTCTCTATCTTCCCGGCGGTTATCGCCTTCCTGCTGATGGTGCTCTCCTGGAAGTTCCCTATCAGAAAGTAGGCAGTGCCCGGGAATAAGTATCTCGGGAAGTAAATATTGATATTTAACTGATAATCACTATAGAACGAATATGGAAAATATGAAGGAAACCATGAAGGATGTGTTGGAAAACAACATCCTCAACTATTGGATAGAAAAAGTAACTGATGATGAGAATGGTGGCTTCTACGGACGAGTAGATGGCAACGACCAGGTTCATCCTGAAGCCGAAAAAGGTGCCGTGATGAATGCCCGCATCCTGTGGGCATTCTCGGCTGCCTACCGAGTACTCCAGAAACCGGAGTATCTGGAGGCTGCTACCCGCGCCAAGAACTATGTGCGCGACCATTTCCTCGACAAGGAATATGGCGGCATCTACTGGAGCGTGGATTACAAGGGAAATCCGCTTGATACCAAGAAGCAGACCTATGCCATCGGCTTCGCCATCTATGGGTTTTCTGAGTATGCCCGTGCCACGGGCGATAAGGAGGCGCTCGATATTGCGATTTCCCTATATCACGACATCGAGAAGCATGCCTTTGATGCCAAGAACAATGGATATATTGAGGCGTTGACCCGTGAGTGGGAGCCTATCGCCGATATGCGTCTTTCTGATAAGGATGAGAACGGATCCCGCACGATGAATACCCATCTCCATATCATAGAACCCTATACCAATCTCTATCGTGTATGGAAGACTGATGAATTGGAAAAAAGTATCCGCAACCTGCTCAATATCTTCACCGATAAGCTTCTGAACAAGGAGACCTATCATCTTGACCTGTTCTTCAATGATGAGTGGCAGGGAAAAAGAAATATCGAAAGTTATGGTCATGACATTGAGGCTTCCTGGCTGCTTCATGAAACGGCACTGGTCTTGGGCGATAAGGAACTGCTGCGCAAGATAGAGCGCATCATCCGCAGAATAGCCGATGCTGCCGACGAGGGATTACGCCCAGATGGAAGTATGGTGTATGAGCATTGGAAGGATGGGGATAAGTTTGATCTCCAGCGCCAGTGGTGGGTACAGTGTGAGAACATCATCGGTCACATCGATCTCTATCAGCATTTCCGCACCGAGGAGAATCTGCTGATAGCCATCACCTGTTGGAATTATGTGGCGAAGCATCTGTTGGATGCCAAGAACGGCGAGTGGCATTGGGCTATCCTGGAGGATGGTTCGGTGAATAAGGAAGATGATAAGGCTGGTTTCTGGAAATGTCCTTATCACAACAGTCGTATGTGTCTTGAACTCATAGAAAGAGATTATTGATAACCTTACTATCATCCATAAGCCCCCAGCCTGCTTGAAAAAGTAGGCTGGGGGCTTTTACTTAAAAATACCTGTCATTTCTGCAGCCATGCCAGATTTTTTATGTTCATCACATCAATAACTGAATCGGGAATATATTTACCCTTAAGGCTAAATATAATTACCCTTAAGGAAAAATATTTTTTGCCTTAAGGGTAAATATAAAAGCTTCTCTTGTTCTTTTTTGAATCTTCTTCGCCATTTTCTTTGGTTATTCCGAATAAATATTGTATTTTTGCAGCCATTGGAAATAAGTTAGTCTGAGGAACGCCTCAAGATAGAATTTAAAATGTAAATTATTCAATATAAATTAATGTATATAGCAGTAGCAGGAAATATCGGTAGTGGCAAGACAACGCTCACCAAAATGCTTTCCAAACATTATGGTTGGAAACAGTATCTGGAACCCGTTGCCGAAAACCCATATATCGACGACTATTACAAGGATATCTCCCGATGGGCACTCAACATGGAGGTGTTCTACCTCAAGCAGCGATTCAAAAATCTGCTCGAGATTCAGCACAGTAAGGAAACCGTTATTCAGGACCGCACTATCTTCGAGGGCGTGTATGTCTTTGCCGCCAACAATAGGGCGATGGGACACATGGATGAGCGTGACTACGAAACCTACATGGAACTCTTCGAGTCGATGATGGAGGTGGTGAAGATGCCCGAACTCATGATCTATCTCCGATCTTCGGTTCCCCACCTGGTGAAGAATATTCAGAAACGAGGCAGAGACTATGAGCAGCGCATGCCTATCGACTACCTGGAAGGCATCAACCGCCTTTATGATGATTTCATTATGAATAAGTATAAGGGTAGGGTGTTGGTGGTAGAAGTGGATGACCTCGACTTCGAGCACAATCCCAAGCAGTTTGGCGACATCGTAGACAAGATTGATGCCAAACTCTTCGGCCTCTTTTCCAAGGAAGAATAATCTTCTTAAGAGAATCATATTTACTAATCATAAAGTTCAAAGTTCAAAATTCAAAGTAAGAAAATGCATATAGCAATAGCTGGAAATATAGGTAGTGGCAAGACAACACTGACCAAGATGCTTGCCAAGCGATATGGTTGGAAGGCAAACTTCGAACCCGTGGATAATAACCCATACCTTGCCGATTACTACAAGGATATGGAACGATGGTCGTTTAATCTTCAGATTTATTTCTTGAACAAGCGATTCCACGACGTGGTTGAAATCTCACGTTCCGAACAGACCATTGTGCAAGACCGCACCATCTTCGAGGATGCCCGCATATTCGCTCCCAACCTTCACGACATCGGTATGATGAGCGACCGGGATTTCGCCAACTACACCGACCTCTTCGACCTGATGATCAGTCTGGTGAAACTCCCCGACCTGATGATTTATATCAAGAGCAGCATCCCAACCCTCGTGAAGCACATCGAGAAGCGCGGAAGAGATTTTGAGAAAAGTATCCGCATCGACTACCTGCAAGGCCTGAACAACCGTTACGAAGAGTGGATTAAGAGCTATAAGGGACGCCTCATCATTGTGGATGGCGACAACCTGGAATTTGCCGATAATCCCGAAGACTTCCGCAAGATTACCGACCTGATAGATGCAGAATTATTTGGCTTTTTCAAGGAGTAGAGCAAGGAGGAAGCAAGTAGTAAGGCAAGTAGTAAAGCAAGTAATCTGACAAGTAGTTGAGTAAATAATGGGCTTTTTTTGCCCATTATTTAACATTTAACATTAAAAATTATATTCTTTCAGAAATATTTGCTACCTTTGCAACCGCTTAGAAGCATTAAATAAAATAACGTTATAACAATTTTTATGAACTTTACACTATTTATCACCGTTTTGCTGACGGCTGTAACCTTGGTAGTGGCTGCTTATGTCATTGCGAAGTTGATCGGTCCTCGTTCATACAATCCGGTAAAGGGTGAACCTTTTGAGTGCGGTATTCCGACACGTGGCAGCTCCTGGTTGCCATCACACATCGGCTACTATCTCTTCGCCATCCTTTTCCTGATGTTTGACATCGAGACAGTATTGCTTTACCCATGGGCAGTCGTAGTTAAGCAGTTTGGACCAATGGCTCTCGTGAGCATCGGGTTCTTCCTGTTGGTATTGGTATTTGGCCTTGCATACGCTTGGCGGAAAGGAGCATTGGAATGGAAGTAAACAAAAGAGCCTCTATCAAGAGTATTCCTTACGACGAGTTTAAGGACAATGATACCCTCGAAAAGATTGCGCAGGAGCTCAATGAGGGTGGTGCTAACGTGGTAGTCGGTTCGCTCGATGCTGCCATCAACTGGGGACGTAGTAACTCACTCTGGTCATTGACCTTCGGTACTTCTTGCTGTGGTATCGAGTTCATGGCTGTAGGTTGTGCCCGTTACGACTTCTCCCGTTTCGGTTTCGAGGTAACCCGTAACTCTCCACGTCAGGCTGACTTGATCATGTGTGCCGGTACTATTACCAATAAGATGGCACCTGTTTTCAAGCGTTTGTATGATGAAATGGCTGAGCCTAAGTATGTTGTGGCTGTGGGTGGATGCGCCATCTCTGGCGGTCCGTTCAAGAAGAGCTACAATGTGGTTCGTGGTATCAGCGAGTTGGTTCCTGTGGATGTTTACATCCCTGGCTGTCCTCCACGCCCTGAGGCAATTCTTTACGGTATGATGCAGTTGCAGCGTAAGGTAAAGGTTGAGAAATTCTTCGGTGGTGCTAACCACAAGATGACTCAGGATGAGAAGGAACTCTCTATGAGCAAGGGTGGTCTTCGCGGCTTGAGCAACGAGAACCTCTCTGATAGCGAGAAGCTCGGACACAAGGAGCCTATCATCGTAACTGAAGTACCTGAGGATTTCGACCCTCAGAAAGGTCTAACTGATTAATATAATAAGGTATAAGAACATGAAACTGAATAATATTGAATTGAGTTTTGATAATTTCGCCTCTGAAATGGCGAAGTTGAAGAACGAGAAGCATTTCGACTACCTTGTTACCATCATCGGTGAAGACTTCGGTGAGGAAGGTCTCGGATGTATCTATATTCTCGAGAATACTCAGACCAGCGAGCGCTGCTCGGTAAAGACCATCGCCAAGAAGGTGGATGGCAGTGATGTGATTCCTACAGTTATTAACCTTTGGAAGGTGGCTGACCTCCTGGAGCGTGAGGTATTCGATTTCGTAGGCATCAAGTTCTTGGGTCACCCAGACATGCGCCGTCTTTTCCTCCGCACAGATTTCCAGGGCTATCCATTGCGCAAGGACTTCGATATGAGTCCTGAGGCAAACAAGTTCCCTTGTACTGATGAGCCAGAGGATGACTTCACCATGGAGTACTCCCTGAGCGAAGATGGCCATCTCGTTGCTACAGAGAAGCGTCGCTTCGACGAGGATGACTATGTTGTCAACATCGGTCCTAACCACCCATCTACCCATGGTGTGCTCCGTTTGCAGACCGTTATCGATGGTGAGACCGTGAAGCGCATCTATCCACACCTCGGTTATATTCACCGTGGTATCGAGAAGATGTGGGAGAGCATGACCTATCCACAGACATTGGCATTGACCGACCGTCTGAACTATCTTTCTGCGATGATGCACCGCCACGCTTTGGTTGGCGTTATCGAAGAGGCGATGGGAATCGAACTCTCAGACCGCATCCGCTACATCCGTACCATCATGGACGAGTTGCAGCGTATCGACTCACACTTGCTCTATCTTGGCTGTACCGCACAGGACTTGGGCGCCTTGACCGCATTCCTCTACTGCATGCGCGACCGTGAGCACGTATTGAACGTCATGGAGGAGACCACTGGTGGCCG
>ENA-UEQM01000450-UEQM01000450.1-human-gut-metagenome-genome-assembly--contig:-NODE-450-length-26187-cov-3.701494_pt1 | contig 26187 bp, 18 predicted proteins | sample MGYA00242948_ERZ507948 | MGnify/ENA primary metagenome ERZ507948 (study PRJEB26167, sample SAMN06115440) | human gut metagenome | host: Homo sapiens | place: China:Hubei | collected 2015-07-28 | study... | reverse complement strand
ACATATTTAACCTCGTTTAGTTTTGGATTATTAATATTCTGTAATATTTATCTTGTGAATTAACTTATCACACATTTTGTATTTTGCGAAAAATTTAGGCGGATATTGGATCACATTTTTACCGGCTTTTTAGCCACGTTTTACTTCATTGGCCAGGAATGATTTCAGGCTTTCCGATTCACGGAATTTATAAGGAAAATGTAATTTGACCAAGATGAATAACCCAAAGTTTACGACGCCCTCGGGCGACACCGCGCCACGGCAGGTCTGGCAGCAGACCGTTGACGCAGTGCTGGCGCAGACAAAAAGCCAGGCCGCTGGGTTAAATTCCGCAGACGCCGCCGAGCGCCTGAATACCTTTGGTCCGAATGCCCTGCCGGAAAAGAAGGGTAAACCGGGCTGGCTGCGCTTTCTCGCCCACTTTAACGACGTACTGATTTACGTGCTGCTGGCGGCTGCGGCGCTGACCGCCATTATGGGGCACTGGGTCGATACCCTGGTGATCCTCGGCGTGACGGTGATTAACGCCCTGATCGGTCATATCCAGGAGAGCAACGCCGAAAAATCCCTGCAGGGGATCCGCAACATGCTCTCCAGCGATGCCCGCGTCCAGCGTAACGGCAAACATGAGACTATCCCGACGCGCGACCTGGTTCCAGGGGACATCGTTATCCTGCGCGCCGGCGACCGCGTACCAGCGGATATGCGCCTGATTGAAACCCACAACCTGCGGGTGGAAGAGGCGATCCTCACCGGCGAGTCGACGGTGGTGGATAAAATCACCGACGCGCTGGAGGGCGACCTGCCGCTGGGCGACCGGGTGAACATGGTCTTCTCCGGCACCACCGTCAGCGCTGGCGGCGGCATCGGCGTGGTGACCGCCACCGGCGCGGAGACCGAACTCGGCCATATCAACCAGATGATGGCGGGCATTGAGAAGCACCGTACCCCGCTGCTGGTGCAGATGGATAAGCTCGGCAAAGCGATTTTTGTCATTATCCTCGCCATGATGGTGGCGCTGTTTATCTTTAGCCTCGCGCTGCGGGATATCCCGATGGGCGAGCTGCTGCTGTCGCTGATTAGCCTGGCGGTGGCCGCGGTACCGGAGGGGCTGCCGGCGATCATCTCGATTATTCTGTCGCTGGGCGTGCAGACGATGGCGCGCAAGCGGGCGATTATTCGTAAGCTGCCGACCGTGGAAACTCTCGGCGCCATGACCGTGGTCTGTTCGGATAAAACCGGCACTCTGACGATGAACGAAATGACCGTCAAAGCGATCATCACGGCAGACTGCTGCTACCGGGTGGAAGGCGACAGCTATGAGCCGCAGGGACGGATCTTCCTTGAGGGGAGCGACGAGCCCGTGCAGGTTCAGCCCGGCACCGTGCTGGAGACCTGGCTGCGCACCATCGACCTGTGTAACGACAGCCAGCTTACCCAGGATGAGCGCGGTCTGTGGGGGATCACCGGCGGGCCGACCGAAGGGGCGCTGAAGGTGCTGGCGGCGAAAGCGCAGCTCCCGGCGGTGGAGGCCCGTCTGGTGGCCAAGATCCCCTTTGACTCACAGTACAAATATATGTCGACCCTGCAGCACATCGATGGCGAGGCCCGGGTGCTGATCACCGGTGCGCCGGACGTTATCTTCGCCATGTGCCGCGAGCAGATGAGCCGCCACGGCGCGGTGCCGTTCGAGGCGCAGTACTGGGAAGAGGAGATGGCGCGCTTCGCCCGTCAGGGACTGCGCATGGTGGCGGCGGCCTGTAAGCCTGCCAGCCTTGATGCCACCACCCTCAACCATGAGGACCTGCAGGAGGGGCTGATTTTCCTCGGCATCGCCGGGATGATGGATCCCCCGCGTCCGGAAGCCATTGACGCCATCCACGCCTGCCAGACCGCCGGGATCCGCGTGAAGATGATCACTGGCGACCACCCGCAGACGGCGATGAGCATCGGCCAGATGCTGGGGATCACCAACAGCAGCCAGGCCATGACCGGCTACCAGCTGGAGCACATGGACGATGCGGCGCTGGCGAAGGCGGCGGTGGAGTACGACATCTTTGCCCGTACCAGCCCGGAGCATAAGCTGCGCCTGGTGAAAGCCCTGCAGGATAACGGCGAAGTGGTCGGCATGACCGGAGACGGCGTCAACGACGCGCCGGCGCTGCGCCAGGCCGACGTGGGTATCGCCATGGGTATCAAAGGTACCGAAGTCACCAAAGAGGCGGCTGACATGGTGTTGACCGATGATAACTTCGCGACCATCGCCAGCTCGGTAAAAGAGGGCCGTCGGGTCTATGACAACCTGAAGAAGACCATCCTCTTCATCATGCCGACCAACCTGGCGCAGGGGCTGCTGATCATCATCGCCCTGCTGGCGGGGAACATTATTCCGCTGACCCCGGTGCTGATCCTGTGGATGAACATGGCGACGTCGGCGACGCTCTCCTTCGGCCTGGCCTTTGAAGCCGCAGAGCGCAACGTGATGAACCGCCCGCCGCGTAAAACCGGCCAGCACGTGATGGATGGCTTCGCCGTGTGGCGAGTGGCTTTTGTCGGGTCTATGATTGCTATTGCCGCCTTTATCCTTGAGGCCTGGCTGGCGCCGCGCGGCCACAGTCCGGAGTTTATCCGCACCGTGCTGCTGCAGATGCTGGTGACGGCGCAGTGGGTCTACATGATCAACTGCCGCAGCAGCGACAGCTTCTCCCTGAGCATGGGTCTGCTGCGCAACAAAGGCATCTGGCTGGTGACCGGTGTCCTGCTGCTGATGCAACTGGTCATTATCTATGTCCCGCTGATGCAGAGCATGTTTGGTACGGAAGCGCTGCCGCTGCGCTACTGGTTTATCACCCTGGTCATCGGCGTCGCCATGTTCCTGGTGGTGGAAGTTGAGAAGCGCCTGACGCGCCGGTTCCGCAAAACGGCTTGATTGATCTCGCGCGCCTCGCTGCAGGCGCGCGTTACTTTCGCAAGGATCCCCCTATGATTAAAACCTTCCGCTTTGCTCTGCTGGCCTGCGGTCTGGCCGGCGGCGCCCTGACGGCGACCGCCGCGCCGGCGGTGCCGGTCCGCGTCGCCACGGTTGAACTGGCGCCTCATGCTGAAGAACGCGCGATCCCCGGGCGGGTCGAGGCGATCCGCGCCGTCGACATTCGCGCGCGCACCGAAGGGGTGATAGTTCAGCGCCATTTCCAGGATGGCCAGTATGTTACCGAGGGCGACCTGCTGTTTACCCTCGACGACGCGCAGCCCCGCGCGGCCCTGGCCCTGGCGCAGGCCGAGCTGAAAAGCGCCGAAGCCTCATTACGTCAGTCGCAGCAACTGCTCACTCGCTACGAGCGGCTCATTAACAACCACTCCATCAGTCGCAACGACGTCGACACGGCCCGGATGCAGCGCGACGTCGCCGCCGCCGCCGTGCAGCAGGCGAAAGCCCGCGTCGAGGCCCAGCAGATTGTGCTCAGCTACACCCGGATTGCGGCGCCGGTGACCGGTCGCGTGGGCCACAGCGCCTTTCACGTCGGGACGCTGATTAACCCATCCAGCGGCGTGCTGGTGGACATCGTGCAGCTGGATCCGGTGCGGGTGTCGTTCGCTCTCGACGAAGCCGCATTTTTCAGCAAATCCGGCCAGCATGCCGACATCCGCGCCCTGAAGCAGGCGTGGCTGGCGCAGATTGACGTGGATGGCAAACGGCGCGATGGGGTGTTGACCTCCATCGATAACCGGATTGACGCCCGCACCGGCAGCGTGGCGGTGCGGGCGGAGTTCGCCAATTCTCTTCATGGTCCGGCGCCCGCCGGGATCTACACTAACCTTAACCCTCCTTCCCTGCTCCACGCTCTGCCGATCTTCGCCGCCGCCGCCGTGCAGCAGGATCCGCAGGGCTTTTTCAGCTGGGTGCTGAAGCCGGACCACACCGCCGGGCAGCGTCGTCTGACCCTCGCGGGGCAGCAGGGGCAGCAGTTTGCGGTTGAGAAAGGGCTGCAGGCGGGCGAGCAGGTGATCACCGACGGCGCGCAGCGTTTACGCGAAGGCGCCGCGGTACAGGTGCTGAACTAAGTAAGGAGAAGGGATGCTGACCTTTTTTATCCGTCGTCCGCGATTTGCCATGGTGATCGCGCTGCTGCTGACCTTTGTCGGCGCGGTGTCGCTGAAGCTGATCCCGGTGGAGCAGTACCCGGCGATCACCCCGCCGGTGGTGAACGTCAGCGCCAGCTGGCCGGGCGCCAGCGCGTCAGATGTGGCGGAAGCCATCGCCGCCCCGCTGGAGACCCAGCTCAACGGCGTCGATCATATGCTGTATATGGAGTCCACCAGCTCGGATGAGGGAACGTACCGCCTGAGCATTACCTTCGCGGCGGGCACCGATGCCGACCTGGCGGCGATCGACGTGCAAAACCGGGTGGCGCAGGCGCTGGCGCAGCTCCCGGCGGAGGTGCAGCAGAATGGCGTCCAGGTCCGCAAGCGCGCCAGCAACCTGCTGATGGGGGTGAGCCTCTACTCGCCGCTGGGCACGCTGTCGCCGCTGTTTGTCAGTAACTACGCCAGCACCCAGGTGCGCGAGGCGCTGGCCCGCCTGCCCGGCGTCGGCGAGGTGCAGATGTTTGGCGCCCGGGATTACAGTATGCGCATCTGGCTGCGTCCGGACCGCATGAATGCGCTCAACATCACCACGGATGACGTTGCCCAGGCGCTGCGCGAGCAGAATGTGCAGGGCGCGGCGGGGCAGGTGGGCACCCCGCCAGTATTCAACGGCCAGCAGCAGACGCTGACCATCAACGGGCTGGGGCGTCTGAACGAGGCGGCCAGCTTTGGCGAGATTATCCTCCGCCGCGGCGCGCAGGGGCAGCTGGTTCGCCTCGCCGACGTGGCGACCATTGAGCTGGGCGCCCGCAGCTACAGCTCCGGCGCGCAGCTGAACGGTAAAGCGTCGGCCTATCTGGGGATCTACCCGACGCCCACCGCCAATGCCCTGCAGGTCGCCAGCGCAGTGCGTGCGGAGCTTAACCGCCTGCACACTCGCTTTCCGGCGGATCTCACCTGGGAGGTGAAGTTCGATACCACCCGCTTTGTGGCGGCGACGATCAAAGAGATCGGCGTCTCGCTGGCGCTGACCCTGCTGGCAGTGGTCGTGGTGGTGTCGCTGTTCCTGCAGAGCTGGCGAGCGACGCTGATCGTAGTGCTGGCGATCCCGGTGTCACTGATCGGCACCTTTGCGGTGCTCTATCTGCTGGGCTACAGCGCCAACACCCTCAGCCTGTTCGCGATCATTCTCGCCCTGACGATGGTGGTGGATGACGCCATTGTGGTGGTAGAGAATGTCGAAACCAAAATGGCGGAAGGGCTGGATCGCCTGCAGGCCACCGCCCAGGCGCTGCAGCAGATCGCCGGGCCGGTGATCGCCACGACCCTGGTGCTGCTGGCGGTATTTGTGCCGGTGGCGCTGCTCCCGGGGATCGTCGGCGAGCTGTACCGGCAGTTTGCCGTGACGCTCTCCACCGCGGTGGCCCTGTCGAGCCTGGTGGCGCTAACCCTGACACCGGCCCTCTGCGCACTGCTGCTGCGCCCGCGTCCCGCCCGGCCAGCGGCGGTGTGGCGGGCGTTTAACCGTCTTCTCGACGGTACCCGCGACGGCTATGGCCGGCTGGTGGGCTGGATGAACCGCCGTCCCTGGCTGGCGCTGGCGGCGACGGTGGCGGCAGGCGCGCTGGTGGCGTTCAGCTTCACCTCGATGCCGAAAGGCTTCCTGCCGCAGGAAGATCAGGGTTACCTGTTTGCCAGCGTGCAGCTGCCGGAGGCGGCGTCGCTGGAGCGTACCGAAGCGGTGATGGCCCAGGCGCGCAAGCTGCTGATGGCTAACCCGGCGGTGGAGGATGTGATTCAGGTGTCCGGCTTCAACATTCTCAACGGCACCAGCGCCTCTAACGGCGGGTTTATCTCGGTAATGCTCAAGGACTGGCACCAGCGGCCGCCGCTGGATGCGGTGATGGCGGATATTCAGCGCCAGCTGCTGTCGCTACCGGAGGCGACGATCATGACCTTCGCGCCGCCGACCCTGCCGGGCCTGGGGAATGCCTCGGGGTTTGATCTGCGCATTCTGGCGCAGGCCGGTCAGTCGTCGGCGGAGCTGGAGCAGGTGACGCGGGAGATCCTCCAGCTGGCGAACCAGCATCCTCAACTGAGCCGGGTGTTTACCACCTGGAGCAGCAACGTGCCGCAGCTAACCCTGACGGTCGACCGCGACCGGGCGGCGCTGCTGGATGTGCCGGTGGCGCAGATTTTCAGCAGCCTGCAGACGGCGTTCGGCGGCACGCGCGCCGGCGATTTCAGCCGTAACAATCGTGTCTATCATGTGGTGATGCAAAATGAGATGCAGTGGCGCGAGCGGGCAGAGCAGATTAGCGAGCTGTACGTCCGCAGCCGCGACGGCGAGCGGGTGCGGCTGAGCAATCTGGTCACCATTACGCCGACGGTGGGGGCGCCGTTTATTCAGCAGTACAATCAGTTCCCGTCCGTTTCAGTGAGCGGTTCAGCGGCCGAGGGGGTCAGCAGCCGCACGGCGATGGCGGCCATGGAGCAGATTTTGCAGGCCCATCTGCCGCCGGGATATGACTATGCCTGGAGCGGGATCTCCTGGCAGGAGCAGCAGACCGGCAATCAGGCGGTGTGGATCGTGCTGGCGGCGGTAGCGATGGCGTGGCTGTTCCTGGTGGCGCAGTATGAGAGCTGGACGCTGCCGGCGAGCGTCATGCTCTCGGTGCTGTTCGCCATCGGCGGAGCGCTGCTCTGGCTGTGGACCGCGGGCTATGCCAACGATGTGTATGTTCAGATAGGGCTGGTGCTGCTGATTGCTCTGGCAGCGAAGAACGCGATTCTGATTGTTGAATTCGCCCGCAGCCGGCGCGAGGAGGGGCTGTCGATAGTTGACGCTGCGCGCGAGGGGGCCACCCGCCGCTTCCGCGCGGTGATGATGACCGCGGTGTCGTTTATTATCGGCATTATGCCGATGATGCTCGCCACCGGCGCCGGGGCGCAGAGCCGGCGGATCATTGGCACCACGGTATTCAGCGGTATGCTGGTGGCGACGATGATTGGCATCCTGTTTATCCCGTCGCTGTATGTGCTGTTTCAGCGTATGCGTGAGTGGGCGCATCGGCGGGGGTAAGCGTTGCGCCACAGCGTCTGCCTGTCGATCCCCTCTCCCTGTGGGAGAGGGTTAGGGTGAGGGGGATTTTCCGTTCACGTCGCGTTTGGCCTTATCTGCCGGAGCAACAGCGTCTGCCGGGCGCCTGCTATTTCCTCTCCACCGTTATCATGGTCACGAACGGATGATACTGCCACGGCACGCTGCCGCCTTTGCGGTACATCTTCGACAGGGTGCCATCGAGATAGAGCATCTGCCGCACCCCAAGCTTTGACTGCGCATAGCAGGCAAAATCATAGAAGTTGGTCTCGCGATCGCTGAGCATAAACACCACCCGGCCCTGCTTATCGATACCCACCCCGTTACGCAGCTTGCGCGAACTGGCTGAGGGCTTCAGCCGCCAGTTGATGACGCCATTCTCAATCAGCATCGGGCCGGACTGCACCGCATAACGGATGGCGGGAGAGGGTTTGTATGCCGGCAGCGGCACGATTTTCGCCCGGCCGTTCGCCACCAGGAACACGCCGCCGGGGCGGATAAAGAAGTTCCCGCCGCCGGCGGAACGGTTTACCGGCGTCAGCCGTTTGCCGTCTTCGATATACAGCCCCAGCGGCGCGTAGGCTTTATCGTAAATGCCGCCGTTCATCGCCATCTGCACCCGGCCATCGCCATCAATACCCGCCAGCAGCGAACGCAGGGAACCCCAGGCTTTGCCGTGCCGATCCTGCCAGTACATCGCAATGCGCTCTTTCTGCGCATCCACCCGATAGCTCTGCAGGGTCAGCGTCGGGTCGGTGAGGGTACAGGCGGCGCTGGCGACGGCGGCCAGGGGCAGCAGCGCCAGGGGGAGCAGGCAACGTAATAACATGGGCAGTCCTTTCTATGGTCTGCGCCGAGTATACCCGCCTCGCTGCCTTATGCCGCCCAAATCTCACAGTGTTTTTGCACCAGGCCGGAAAGCGAACCGCCGTTGGCGATAAAGTCGCGCATCTGCTGCGCTTCGCTGTGCGGCGATTTCGCCTGGCGGACCACCGCTTCCAGCGCCGCCGTCGCCTTCAACTGATGGGCGAAGGGAGCCAGCCGGTCGGCGAGCTGCAGGATCTCCTGGCGGATGCTGCGCTGCTCTCCGCTGCGCACGTCGGTGAGGGTCCCGTCCAGCCCATAGCGGCACGCCTGATAGCGGTTAAAGGGGTACAGCAGATAATCATCAGGCTGGTGCTTAAAAGGGCGCTCCGTCAACAGCCAGCAGGCCAGGGTCTGTATAAAGCCGGCGATATGGATCGCCTGGGCGAGGGTCAGGGGAGTGTCCATCACCCGCACCTCGACGGTCCCAAACTGCGGGCTGGGGCGAATATCCCAGTGCAGATCCTTCATGCTGTCGATCATGCTGGTGTAGCTCAGCTGGCGGAACAGGCGACGAAACCCCTGCCGGTCTGCCACCCACGGCATCGGACCGTTGTCGGGATAGGAGGAGAAGCGGTTCAGGCGTGAACAGGCGAAACGGCTGTCGGTACTGTCAAACCACGGCGAGGCGGCATTAAGGGCGATGAAGTGCGGTACAAAGCGCGACAGGCCGTGCAGCAGATAGAGGGCGTCGTCGCCGCTCTGGCAGCCGACGTGCACATGCTGGCCAAAGACCGTGGCCTGCTGCGCCAGATAGCCAAAATGCTCGACGGTTTTAACATAGCGCGGATTGTCGCTGATTTGCTGACGCTGCCAGGCATGAAAGGGGTGCGAACCGCCGCCGCAGATCTGCAGATGATGGCGCAGCGCCGCGCGCTGAACCGCCTGCTGGATGGCGCTGAGCTGGGTTTGGGCATGGCTGATGTCGCGGCACACCCCGGTGGCGATCTCCAGCATGCTCTCGGTGATGTCATGTTTGGCTTCTCCCACGGTCAACTGATGCTGGACGTCGGCAATCAGCGTCGAGGCATCCTGGCTGAGGTCGTAACCCGGCGGGTTCACCACCTGCAGCTCCAGTTCGATACCGAGGGTAAAAGGATCGGAGCGGTGAAAATCGGCTAAAGGCATAGTCTCTCCCGGTCGATGTGTTCCCTGAAGTATAGAAGGGATTGATCCCGACGGAGAATACGCGGCGGCGGAGGACGGGGATGAATGAAAAGTGACGCAGAGTGATTATTTGAAATTTGCCATATAGCGGCTGGTGCAATTCTGCAACATATTTCCCGCTGGCGGTGCGGCGGAATAAGGCGCAATTATTTTCCCATAATTATCATGGTGATAATATAAGCCCTTCTTATTTTACCGGTCGGTTTTGGCCTATTTTCGTCCGCGTAAGAGCTGGTACGCATTTTGCCTGTTAATCCGTGACACTTTATTTAACAGGGATCATGTGATGCACAAAAAGACGTTATTTTCGCGTGCCGGTCGTCTCGCCGTGGCGGTGAGCGGCGCACTGGCCCTGGCGGGCGCCGCCTTACCTGCCAACGCCTCCACGCTGCGGATTGCCATGACCGCCGCGGATATTCCGTTAACCCTTGGCCAGCCGGATCAAGGCTATGAGGGCAACCGCTTTACCGGCATCCCGCTGTACGACGCGCTGGTGGAGTGGGATCTGTCGCAAGGTGAAAAGCCCAGCGGTCTGGTGCCAGGGCTGGCGACCGAGTGGCACATCGATCCGCAGAACACCAGCCGCTGGATTTTCACCTTGCGTCCGGGCGTCAGGTTCCATGATGGGACGGAGGTGAACGCCGACGCCATCGTCTGGAACGTGGATAAGGTGTTGAATAAAGCGGCGCCGCAGTACGCCCCGGGGCAGATCGGCAACACCCTGTCGCGCATGCCGACCCTCACCGGCGCAGAGAAAATTGACGACCACACTGTGGCGCTGACCACCTCGGAACCAGACGCGCTGCTGCCGTACAACATCACCAACCTGTTTATCGTCTCGCCGACGGCGTGGCAGAAACAGTATGACGCGGTGCCGGCCAGCGCGGGAGATAGCGCCGCGCGCAGCAAACAGGCGTGGACCGCCTTCGCCGCCCACGCGGTGGGTAGCGGCCCGTTCAAACTGGAGAAGCTGGTGCCGCGTCAGCAGCTGATCCTCGATAAAAACCCCGACTACTGGAACAAAGATCGCATTCCCCGGGTGGATAAAGTGGTGCTGATCCCCTTGCCGGAGGCCAACGCCCGTACCGCGGCGCTGCTGTCGAAGCAGGTGGACTGGATTGAAGCCCCGGCGCCGGACGCCATCGATCAGATCAAGTCTCAGGGTTTTCACCTCTACGCCAATACCCAGCCGCACCTGTGGCCCTGGCAGTTCTCCTTTGAAAAAGGATCGCCGTGGCAGGACATCCGCGTGCGCAAAGCGGCCAACCTGTGTCTGAACCGCGCCGAGCTGAAGAGCTACCTTGGCGGCTACATGACCGAGGCCACCGGGGTTTATGAGGCTGACAGCCCGTGGCATGGCAAACCCACTTTCCAGATCAAATATGCCCCGGATACCGCCCGCCAGCTAATGACCGAGGCCGGATACAGCGCCAGCAAACCGCTGCACGTCACGGTGGCCACCTCGGCCTCCGGCTCCGGGCAGATGCAGCCCTTGCCGATGAACGAGTATATCCAGCAGAGCCTGAAGAGCTGCTTCTTCAATGTGGATATCAAAGTGGTGGAATGGAACACCCTGTTTACCAACTGGCGCCTGGGCGCCCGGGACCCGTCGGCGAAAGGGATCGATGCGATCAACGTCAGCGCCGCGGTTAACGATCCTTACTTTGGCCTGATCCGCTTCTCGACCGCCAAAGCGTTTCCGCCGGTGGCGACCAACTGGGGTTACTTCTCCACTCCGGAGACGGAGAAGCTGGCCGCCGCCGTCAAGCACGCCTTTACCCCGGCGGAGATGAACAAAGCGGCCGGTGAGCTGCACGCCGCGCTGGTGGATCAGGTGCCATTCCTGTTTGTCGCCCACGACGTCGGGCCGCGTGCGATTTCCCCTGCGGTGACCGGGGTGGTGCAACCGCAGAGCTGGTTTATCGACCTCAGCCTGGTGAGCAAAAAAGAGTAATCGTGAAAGGGGCGACCGATGATCAATACGCTGCTATACCGCATTCTGCTGGCTATCCCCACCATGCTTGGGGTGGCGGTGATCTGTTTCATGCTGGTGCAGATCGCTCCGGGCGACCCGTTGGTGTCGGTGATGCCGCCGGACGCCTCGGAGGCGCTGCGTCAGACATTAATGCAGGCTTACGGCTTTGATAAGCCGCTGCCCCTGCAGTTTATCCACTGGCTGTGGCGGGCGCTGCATGGCGACCTTGGTATGTCGGTCGCCACCGGCCGCCCGGTGATAGACGAAGTGATGACCGCGGTGGCGTACTCCCTGCGCCTGGCGCTGCTGGCGACGGCGATCGGCTTCGTCCTCGGCAGCCTGTTCGGCTTTGTCGCCGGCTATTTTCGCAACAGCGTCATTGACCGTCTGGCCTCGGTGTTGTCGGTATTTGGCGTTAGCGTGCCGCACTACTGGCTGGGGATGCTGCTGGTGATCCTCTGCAGCGTTAAGTTCGCGCTGCTGCCGGCCACCGGCGGCGGGCCGATAGGCGAGGTGGGCTGGCAATGGGACTGGGCGCACCTGCAGTTCATGCTGCTGCCAGCCCTCACCTTGTCGGTGATCCCCACCGGGATTATCGCCCGCACCGTGCGCTCGCAGGTGGCCGATATCCTCAGCCAGGAGTTTATCGTTGGCCTGCGCGCTCGCGGGCTCAACGAGTCGCGCATCTTTGTCCACGTCATGAAAAATGCCGCGCCCACCGCGCTGGCGGTGATGGGGCTGCAGGTGGGCTATCTGATGGGCGGCTCGATCCTTGTGGAGACCGTTTTCTCCTGGCCGGGAACCGGATTGCTGCTCAATACCGCCATTTTTCAGCGCGACCTGCCCCTGCTGCAGGGCACCATCTGGGTGCTGGCGCTGTTTTTCGTGCTGCTCAACCTGCTGGTGGATATTCTGCAGACCACCCTCGACCCGCGTATTAAGAGGAGCTGACCATGGTGGATACGGCAACGACGAAAGCGGTTCCGGCCGCAGCGGCCCACGCTTCCCGGCAAGGTTACTGGCGCGGGGTATTGCGCCGCCTACTGCGCGACCCCGGCGGGGTGGTGGTGGGCGTGGTGATCCTCCTGCTGCTGGCCCTGGCGCTGTTCGGTCCGTGGCTTATCGTCAAAGATCCTTATCAAACGTCGATGTTCCTGCGCCTGACACCCATCGGCAGCGACGGCTTCCCGCTGGGCTCGGATGAGCTGGGACGCGACATGCTGTCGCGGCTGATCCTTGGCACCCGACTGTCGCTGTTTATGGGAATTGTCCCGGTGGTGTTCGCCTTTTTTATCGGCGGGGCCATCGGGATTATCGCCGGCTATACGGGCGGCAAAACCAATACCGTGATTATGCGCACCGTGGATGTGTTCTATGCCTTTCCCTCCGTCCTGCTGGCGATTGCGCTGTCGGGAGCGCTGGGGGCGGGCATCGGCAATGCGCTGCTGTCGCTGACCCTCGTGTTTGTCCCGCAGGTGGCGCGGATTGCCGAGAGCGTGACCGCCCAGGTGCGACATATGGACTATATCGACGCCGCCCGGGCCACTGGCGCCAGCGCGTTGACCATTATCCGCGTCCAGGTGTTGGGCAACGTGCTCGGGCCGATCTTCGTCTTCTCCACCGGGCTGATTTCGGTGTGCATGATCCTCGCCTCCGGCCTGTCGTTTCTCGGCCTCGGCGTGCGGCCGCCGGAGCCCGAGTGGGGGCTGATGCTCAATACGCTGCGCACGGCAATCTATACCCAGCCGTGGGTGGCCGCCCTGCCGGGCCTGATGATTTTTATCACCTCCATTTCGTTCAATATCCTCGCGGACCGCCTGCGTGCGGCAATGGCGATTAAGGAGTAAGCGATGCAACCCTTTATCAATATCGACCTTGGCGGGCCGGCGCAGCCTCTGCTGAAGGTTAATCACCTGCTGAAGTACTTTCGCGGCGGCAAAGGCCGGGAGGTGGTGCAGGCGGTGGACGATATCAGCTTCACGGTGATGAAAGGCGAAACCCTGGGGGTAGTCGGCGAGTCGGGCTGCGGCAAATCGACCACCGCCCGGCTGCTGATGCAGTTGCTCACCCAGGACAGCGGCGAACTGATCTTCGACGGACAGGGGGTCGGCTCGTCGCGTCTGCCGCTGAAAGCCTACCGTCGCCAGGTGCAGATGGTCTTTCAGGATAGCTATGCTTCGCTCAATCCGCGCATGACCATGGAGGAGAGCATCGCCTTCGGCCAGCGCGTCCATGGCGTCAGCGCCAGAGAGGCCAGCGAATATGCCCGCTATCTGCTGGCGCACGTTGGCCTTGAGCCGGCGCGCTTTGCCGACCGCTACCCGCATGCGCTCTCCGGCGGCCAGCGGCAGCGGGTGAATATCGCCCGCGCGCTGGCGATGAAGCCGCGGCTGGTGATCCTCGATGAGGCAGTGTCGGCGCTGGATAAATCGGTGGAAGCCCAGGTGCTGCAGCTGCTGCAGGAGCTGAAACGGACTCTCGAGCTGACCTACGTGTTCATCAGCCACGATCTGCACGTGGTACGCTGGCTGTCGGATCGGATCCTCGTCATGTACCTTGGCGAAGTGGTGGAGATTGGCCCGGCGGAGCAGCTGTTTACCGCCTCCGCCCACCCCTATACCCGGGCGCTGTTAAGCTCGATGCCCTCCATGGACCCGGAAAACCGCACCCTGACCTCGCCGCTGAGCGGCGATCCCCCCAGCCCCATCGCGCCTCCGAGCGGCTGCCGCTTTCACACCCGCTGCCCGCATGCGAAGGCGGTCTGCGCCGAGGTGAAACCGCGGCTGGAGGCGGTCGGGGAGGGGCACCAGAGCGCCTGCCTGATGGCGCAGCCGGCCTCGCCCTGGCATCAAAGCATCCCCCTTAAGGAGGTCAGCCATGTCGGATAACGCCTTTGTCCATGTGCGCGACCTGCGGGTCGTCTTTCGCCGCGACGGACAGACCATCAACGCGGTCAATGGAGTCTCCTTTGACGTACAAAAGGGGGAGGTGATGGCGCTGATTGGCGAGTCGGGTTCCGGCAAGAGCGTGACCCTGCGGGCGCTGATGCGCCTGCACCCGCCAGGGAGCAGTGAGCTCTCCGGCACCCTGCAGGTGGGGGACGACGAGGTGCTGACGATGAGCGCCAGCCAGCTGCGGCGCTATCGCGGTGGACGCTGCGCGATGATTTTTCAGGAGCCGCTGCTGGCCTTCGATCCGGTCTACACCGTCGGGCAGCAGATTATTGAAGGGCTGCGCCGCCACGAAGGGCTGTCGCGCCAGGCGGCCCGGGACAGGGCGCTGGAGGCCCTGCGCCAGGTGCGCATTCCCAGCCCCGAGCGGCGGCTGGATGCTTACCCGCACGAGATGTCCGGCGGGATGCGCCAGCGGGCGATGATCGCCCTTGCGCTCTCCTGTAACCCGCAGCTGCTGCTGGCGGATGAGCCGACCACCGCCCTCGACGCCACGGTGCAAATCCAGATCCTGATCCTGCTGCGCGAGCAGCAAAAGCAGCGCGGGCTGTCGATCGTGTTTGTGACCCACGATATCGGCGCCGCGGTGGAGATCGCCGACCGGGTGGCGGTGATGTACGCCGGGCGGATCGTCGAGGAAGCGTCGATGAGCGAGATCCTGCGCCACCCGCGCCATCCTTATACCCAGGTGCTGCTGGGCAGTCGGCCGAAAGAGGGGCTTAAGAAAGGTGATGCCCTGCACTGTATTCCCGGCGCGCCGCCGGATCTGGCGCGCTTGCCGCCCGGCTGCGCTTTTGCCGAGCGCTGCCCGCACCGTCGCCCGGTCTGTGAGCAGAGTCTGCCGCCGACGGAATCCGTCGCGGAGCGCCACGCGGTGAGTTGCCACCGCTGGCGCGAGCTGGCGATTGACGCTAACGCCCAGGCCCTGGCCGTCTGATCGGCGGCAAAAAACCATACAGGATGAAGACCAGGCGTTGATAGCGCATTCCCACCGCCGGTTACGCTGGCGGCGACCTTGATGTCAGGAGACTACCATGAGCAGTGATGTACTTTTTACCCCCGCGACCGACACCACCGGCTGGCGCATCAATGGCGACCGCCTGTGGGCGTCGTTAATGGATCTCGCGCAGATCGGCGCCACGCCGAAGGGCGGCTGCCGCCGTCTGACCCTCACCGACCTCGACCGCCAGGGGCGGGACAAGGTAATAGGCTGGGCGCGGGAGGCCGGGATGAGCGTCACCATCGATAAAATCGGCAATGTGTTTATGCGCCGGGAAGGCCGCAACCCCGGCCTGCCGCCCATCGTCTCCGGCAGCCATATTGACACCCAGCCCACCGGCGGCAAATTTGACGGCAACTACGGCGTGCTGGCGGCACTGGAGGTGGTGCGCACGCTCAACGATCTGCAGATTGATACCGACGCGCCGATTGAGGTGGTGTTCTGGACCAACGAAGAGGGGTCGCGCTTTGTACCGGTGATGATGGGCTCCGGGGTCTTTGCCGGCGTCTTCCCGCTGGAAGAGACCTGGGCCGTCACGGATAAAGAGGGTGTCAGCGTCGGCGAGGCGCTGGCGCAGATCGGCTATATCGGCGAGCAGACCCCGGGGGAGCATCCCATCGGCGCCTATTTTGAGGCGCACATTGAGCAGGGGCCGATTCTCGAAGATGAAGCGAAAACCATCGGTATCGTGCAGGGCGTGCTGGGGATCCGCTGGTACGACTGCGTGGTCACCGGCCAGGCCTCGCACGCCGGACCCACGCCGATGCGCCTGCGTCAGGATGCCCTGCAGGTGGCGACCCGCATTATGCAGGAAGTGGTGGCCATTGCCGGGCGCAGCGAAGAGGGACGCGGCACCGTCGGCAGCGTGCAGGTGTGGCCCAACAGCCGCAACGTGGTGCCCGGGGAGGTCACCTTCTCCATTGATATGCGCAATCTCAGCGATGCGCTGGTGGACGAGATGGATCGCCAGCTGCGGGCGTTTATCGCGGAGGTTGAGCGGGAGAGCGGTCTGCAGGTGGCCCTGAAGCAGGTAAGCCACTATCCGGCGGCGCCGTTCGATGCTGAATGCCAGCAGGCCATTGCCGATGCCGCGCAGCGGCTGGGCTATCCGGCGCGGCCGATCGTCTCCGGCGCCGGGCATGACGCAGTGTATATGAGCTACCTGGCGCCCACCGGGATGATTTTTATCCCCTGCAAGGACGGGATCAGCCATAACGAAATTGAGTATGCCTCGCCGGAGCACGTCGCCGCCGGGGCCAACGTGCTGCTGCAGGTGATGCTTCAGTACGCGCGGCCGGTGTAGACGGTCGTCCTCCCCGGCGGCGCGTCCTCCAGCCGTTTATCATGCTGTCACCCGGGTAAGGCGGTTACACCGCCGCGACCCGGGACGGCGGATGACGGGGCGGTCAATCACGGCTCCCGCTCCCTGCGCTAACCCGCTGGCGGCCAAATTTGCGCGAGCCCACCACGCACAGCACCACGCCCAGCGTAACCGCCAGCATCAAGGGGCTGACGGTTTCGTGCAACAGCGCCGCCGACAGGCCAAGCCCGAAGAACGGCTGCAATAGCTGGAGCTGGCCGACGGCGGCGATCCCGCCCGCGGCCAGCCCTTTGTACCAGAAGATGAAACCGATCAGCATGCTGAACAGCGACACATAGCCGAGCGCCGCCCAGGAGGAGGCCGATATGGCATGCCAGGACGCGGGCTGAACCATCAGCGAGGCGGGGAGCATCAACGGCAGGGCTATCACCAGCGCCCAGCAGATCACCTGCCAGCCGCCGAGCTCCCGCGTCAGCTTTGCCCCTTCCGCATAGCCGAGGCCGCAGGCGATAACCGCCGCCAGCATCAGCAGATCGCCGCTGAGTGAGGCCGCCGCACTTTGCGTCAGGGCGAATCCCACCACCAGCAGGCTGCCCAGCAGCGAAAAGATCCAGAAAGCCCGCCGCGGGCGTTCGCCGCCGCGCAGTACGCCGAAGAGGGCGGTCATCAGCGGCAGCAGGCCAATAAACACAATCGAATGCGCCGAGGTGATGTGCTGCAGGGCCAGCGCCGTGAGCAGGGGAAAGCCGATCACCACCCCTGATGAGACGATGATCAAGGGCACAAGCTGCGCCAGGCGCGGGCGTTTCTGGCGAAAGCCGACCAGCAGCGCGACGGCAAGCAGCCCGGCGATGGAGGCGCGCAGAAAGGTCAATAAGAACGGATCCATATCCTGCACCGCCAGCCGCGTCGCGGGCAGCGACCCGCTAAAAATAATCACCCCCAGTAAACCATGAAGCCATCCGGACCAGGGACCGGGCACCGATTTATCCATTGTTGAATCTACCACGTTAACCTCGCGTTATCAGATGTGCTGTGCCCGCTTGAGCATCGTCTGTGGCGATGGTAATGTGCCCAATCTAATACAATCAAATTATTGTCATAGATACATTTCACGATGAAAGCCCGATATAAAGCCGTTGTCGACCGATATGCCCAGGCGATCCGCAGCGGGCAGCTGCCCGCAGGCACCCGTCTGCCGACGCACCGTACCCTTGCCGCCGGAGAACGCCTCTCGCTGGCCACCGCCACGCGCGTCTACCGTGAACTGGAAGAGATGGGGTTGGTCAGCGGCGAAACCGGCCGCGGCACCTTCGTGCGCGACCTCTCGCTGCCGCCGGGGCACGGGGTCGATCAGCAGGTGGTGGCCGCCGATGTCGTGGATCTCAATTTCAACTACCCTTCGCTGCCGGAGCAGGGCGATGCGCTGCGCGAGGCGCTCAGGCAGCTGGCGATGGCGGGCGATATTGACTCGCATCTGCGCTATCAGCCTCATGCCGGACGGCTCGCCGAGCGGGAAATTATCGCCCGCCATTTGACCTGCCAGCACTTTACGCCGGATGCGGAAAATGTCCTGATCGTCAACGGCGCACAGCACGGGCTGGCAGTGACCGTCATGGGGCTGTTACGTCCGGGGGATGTGGTGGCGGTGGATGCGCTGACCTATTCGGGCTTCAAGGTTCTGGCGGCGCTGTATCATCTGGAGCTGGCGGCGATCCCCTGTCGACCGGAGGGACCGGACCTGCAGGCGCTTCATACGCTGTGCCAGCAGCGGCGGGTGCGGGCGGTGTATACCATGCCGACGCTGCACAATCCGCTGGGCTGGGTGCTCAACACCGGGCAGCGGCAGGCGCTGGCCGATCTTGCGCGCCAACACGATCTGCTGATTATTGAAGATGCCGCCTACGCCCGGCTGGTGAGCCGTCCGCCGCCGCCGGTGATCAGCTATGCGCCGGAAAGAACGGTGTATGTCACCGGTTTTTCAAAAAATATCGCCACCGGACTGCGCGTGGGGGTGGTGATCTCTCCGCCGCGCTATCGCCCGGAGATTGAGCGCGCCATCCGCGCCACGACGTGGAATACGCCGACGCTGATAAGTTCGCTGATCTGCGCCTGGATTGAAGATGGCACGGTGGCCCGCTTTGAAACGCAGAAACGACAGGATGCGCGACAGCGGCAGCAGGTGGCCCGCGAGGTGCTTTGTGGGCTTCCCGTCGTGACTCATCCCGATTCGTATTTCGTCTGGCTGCCTCTGGGTGAAGAGAGCCGGGCCGATCGGCTGGCGAACGCGCTGATGGAACGCCGTATTTCGGTGTCGACCGCCGAGCCGTTCTGCGTCTCCGCCACGATCCCGCAGGCGCTGCGCATTGCGCTCGGATCGGTGCCTTTCGACAGTCTGCGCCCGGCGCTGCTCAGCGTGCGCGACGCCGTTGAGTATGAACAATACCGCTAACCCATCTGCTCCAGCTGGCCGCGCAGGACCTCCACCCCCTGGGCGATGGCGTCAGGGTTAATGGCGTGGAATCCCATGCGAAAATAGTTATCCGGCGGCGCGGCGCTGAGAAAATGGCGCGCCCCGGGCTCAATCAGCACGCCGGCGTGGGCGGCGCGCCAGGTGAGCTGCTGGGTGTTGATCTGCGCCGGGGTCTGCAGCCAGAAGGCGTTAGCATGTTCGCTCCCCGCCAGCGCGCGACACGACGGCAGATAGCGCTGCAGGGCGGCGTGCAGGCGCTCCCAGCGCTGGGCGGAGTCGTAGTGGTAGCGCCGCAGATGGGTTTCATAATGGCCCTGGGCAAGGAAGTGGGCCATCTGGTACTGAATGTTGGTCGGCGGATGGCGATAGACCAGCCGGCGCAGGGCGCGCGCCTCGTCGATCAGGTCCGGGTCGGCGACCATAAACCCCAACCGCAGCCCCGGTGACAGCGCTTTTGACAGGCTGCTGACATACACCACCCGGCCGCTGCGATCGCTGGCCTTCAGCGCCGGCAGCGGGTTGAGGGTAAAGTTACTCTCCGAGTCATAATCATCTTCAATAATGACCGCGTCATGGCGGGCGGCATGCTCCAGCAGCTGGCGACGCCGCGCACTGCTCATGGTCACCCCGGTGGGCACCTGATGGCCTGGAGTGACATAGTAGTAATCGCAGGGACGCTCATTAAGCACGATCCCCTCTTCATCCACCGGGTGCGGCACCACCTCGGCGTCGGCGAGCAGAAAGGTGTTGATGGCTTCGCGAAAGCAGGGGTTTTCGACGCCAATGCGGGTGGTGGAAGAGAGCAGCAGTCGGGTCAGCAGGTAGAGCGCATTTTGCGAGCCAAGGGTGATGAGAATTTCATCCGGCGCGGCGACAATGCCGCGCTTGGGCAGCACCCGGGTGCGGATCTGCTCGATCAGCATCGGCACATCCTGGTCAATATGGTCGATGACCCACGCCGGGTCGCGCACCCCGCCGTGCAGCCAGTTCGCCGCCGAGCGCCAGGTGGCCAGCGGGAACTGCCGGGTATCGGGCTGGCCGTAGATAAACGGGTAGCGGTAGTGCATCCAGCCCGCCGGTTTGAGGATCGACTCCTGCTGGCTGGGGGTCATCTGCAGCCGGTCGCCCCAGCGTGGTGCAGCGGCTTCGCGCTGCGGTGCACTCTCGACGGCGGCAGGCGAAGCTTCATGATAGTCGGGATGCAGGTAGTAACCGCTTCGTGGGCGGCTAATCAGGTAGCCCTCGTTGACCAGACTTTCAAACACCAGCGCGGTGGTGTTGCGCGAGACGCGAAGCTGGCTGGCCAGCTGGCGACAGGAGGGCAGCGGGGTGTCGGCGGCGAAGATCCCGCTGAGAATGGCATTCACCAGCGTCTCTCGCACCTGTTCCTGCAAACCGCGGCCAGGCTGAAAATCAACGTGTAACAGGTGACGGATCATACGGGGCTCCTCTGGCAATAACGCATTGCGACCACCCGTTACACTCAGCAAATTCCATACCACCCTGCCGCCATCTGACACAGCGATGCGGCCCATCTGGCTCTATACGGAATTGAAAAACGCTCCCACATTAAAAACGTATTCAGCCGCCGTGGACCGGAACGTCCCCGGCCACTATTTTGCAGAAACCTTTTCGCGTTCTGGAATGAACCCGTCTGGCCAATCCATCAGGGGTGAAATAATGAAAAAATCATTGGCATCAATGTGTCTGAGCGCTGTATTAACGGTCGCTTTTTCTTATCACGCCGTCGCGGCCGATCTTCCGGAAATAGAAAAATCCGGCACCTTGAAAGTGGCGACGGAAGATGATTATGCGCCGTTTAACTTTATGAATAATGGCCAGGCCGATGGCTTTAACAAAGATATGCTTGAGGAATTACGTAAATATGCCAAATTCCATGTCGACCAGAGCATATTACCGTGGACCGGATTATTAGCGGCCGTCTCCACCGGGCAATACGATATGGCCTTAACCGGGGCGGTTATTACCGATGAGCGGCTGAAGGTCTTTGATTTCACCCCACCGTGGGCCTCCGCGCAGCACTATTTCGTCAAACGCGCTGGTGATACTTCGTTAAATACGATTGCCGATCTCAGCGGCAAAAAAGTGGGGTTACAGGCCGGGAGCGCGCTGCTGGCGCGTTTGCCGGAGCTGAAGGCGATGCTGGAGAAGACCGGCGGCAAGCTGGGACCGGTGGTGGAGTATCCCTCCTATCCGGAAGCCTACGCCGACCTGGCGAATAAGCGACTGGATTACGTGATTAACGTGGTGATCTCGGTAAACGACCTGGCGAAAGCCAAACCGAAGGTCTTCGCCAAAGGGCTGGCTGTCTCCGGACCGGGGTATATGGCGTGGCCGATCCCGAAAAACTCGCCGCAGCTGCTGGCCTATATGACCAAGTTTATGAACCACATGAAGGAGACCGGCAAGCTCGCCGAGCTGCAGAAAAAATGGTTTGGCGAAACCTATGACAACCTGCCGACCGAGGCGATCACCAGCCCGGAACAGTTTCACAAACTCGCCGGACTGTAATATTCCGCGGCGGGCGACCGCCGCCTGTTGCTGAGAAGGAGGGCCTCATGGATGCAATTTCCTGGCAGTTATTAATCGAAGGCGCATGGACGACCCTCTGGATTTCGGCCATCGCTATCGCCTTCGGGGTGGTGGCGGGCCTGCTGATCGCCCTGGTACGGATGCTGCGCCTGCCGGTGATCGACCAGCTGCTGGTGGTCTATATCAGTCTGGCCCGCGCAACGCCGCTGGTGACGCTGGTGCTGTTTCTGTTCCTTTCCCTGCCGACGATGGGCATTAACCTCGACAAGAACGTGGCCGCCATCGTGGCGCTGACGCTTAACACGTCGGCGTTTAACGCTGAGATCTGGCGCAACGCCTTCCGCACCTTTCCGCGCGAACAGCGGGAGGCGGCGGAGTCGGTGGGAATGCGCCGCTGGACCTACTTCCGCTACATCATGCTGCCGCAGATGTGGATCGAGAGCCTGCCGGCGCTGGTCAATGAGATGTCCTTTTTGATCAAAGGTAGCCCGGCCATCGCCGTGATTGGCGTGGTGGATCTCACCCGGGTCACCAACCGTATCTCCTCGGTCACCTACGAGCCGCTGTCGCCGATCCTCGCCGCCGGCCTGCTGTATGTGGTGATCATCGGCTGTTTGTTGAAGCTGCAGGGTATCGCGGAACGTAAAGCCAGGCGTCTGGCGCGCTAGGAACGGGAGGCATTATGAATCAGTGGGGCGTTATCTGGTCGGTTCGCGATAGCTTTATTGCCGGGTTATTCGCGACCCTCGAACTGTTTATTACCGCCGCCCTGGCGGCGCTGATTATCGGTATTGCGCTGTGTTATTTTAGCGAATATCAAAAGAAAGTGATTAACCGGATTATTATTGGTTTCGTCAGCCTGATGCGTGCGATCCCTTTTTTGATCCTCGCTTATCTTCTGTATTACGGGCTGCCGCAGCTCGGTATTAGCATGGAGCCGTGGACCGCCGGTTTACTGGCCCTGATTATTTATCATGGCGCCTATTTTTTTGAAATATTGCGCAGCCAGCGGCGGGTATTTTCCGGCGGATATATTGAAGCGGCGATTGCTCAGGGCTTTTCGCGCTATGCCATTTTTCGGCGGATTATTTTACCCAATATCATCTCTTCCGCCTTACCGCTGATCGGCAATCAGCTGATTATTTGCCTGAAGGACACCGCTTTCCTGAGCATTATTACCGTTCAGGAGATCACCGCCGCCGCCAACAGCGTCCAGGCGACCTATTTTATTCCGTTTAACGCCTTTATCGTCGCCATTGGGCTTTACTGGGCGATCAGCATTCTGCTGGAGCTGCTGATTAAGCGCCTGACCGCCTGGGGAGCCAAAAGAGGAATGAGCCATGCCTGAGTCTATTGCCGTAAGCGTCAAAAACGTCTCCAAACAGTTCGATAATGTGGAAGTCCTGCGGGATATTAACCTGACGGTGGAGAAGGGGACCGTGGTGAGTATTCTCGGCTCGTCCGGGTCGGGAAAATCCACACTGCTGCGCTGTATGAACTGGCTGGAACAGCCGGACCGCGGCGAAATTCATATCGGCGGTCAGCGACTGGGGATTGATGAACAGCGCGGCCGGGCGATGTCGCACCGCCAGCTGGCCAAAATTCGCGAGCGGGTGGGGATGGTCTTTCAGAGTTTTAACCTGTGGCCGCATCTGACCGTTCAGCAAAACGTCAGCGAGGCGCTGCTGCACGTTAAGGGCATGAAACGAGACGAGGCGAAGGCCATTGCCATGCAGCAACTGGAGAAAGTGGGCATGGCGCACAAAGCCGATGTTTACCCGATCACCCTCTCCGGCGGGCAGAAGCAGCGGGTGGCGATCGCCCGTTCGCTGGCGATGTCGCCCGAAGTTATTCTCTTCGATGAACCGACGTCGGCGCTGGATCCGGAGCTGGTTAATGAGGTGTTGGGGGTAATGAAAGCCCTCGCCGCCGAGGGTTACACCATGGTGGTGGTGACGCACGAGATGGATTTTGCCCGCCAGGTGTCCAACGAGGTGGTGTTTCTGGAGAAGGGGCTGCTGATTGAGAAGGCGCCGCCGGAGAAGTTCTTCACTCAGCCTGACTCTGAACGCGTCAGGCAGTTTCTGCAAAGCAGCCGTTAGTCCGGCTTGCATCCCTTGCCGACAGCGCCGGCAAGGGATGCGTCGGGTTTCGCTTAATCCCGATCGATGGCGAACGGCTGCCACGCCTGACGGACCGGCATCACCTCCACCCGGTTAATGTTCATATGCGCCGGCAACGTGGCGATATAAAACATCTGCTCGGCGATATCGCGCGCGCTCAGTGGCGTGGTGCCGCGATAGAGCTTATCCGATGCCGCCTGGTCGCCTTTGGTACGCACCAGGGTAAATTCGGTCTCGGCAATCCCCGGCGCCAGATCGGTGACCCGCACGCCGGTGCCAAGCAGATCGCAGCGCAGGTTATAGCTGAACTGCTTCACAAACGCCTTGCTGGCGCCATACACATGGCTGCCGGGATAGGGCCACTGCCCGGCGATCGAGCCGATATTGATAATACTCGCCCCGGCGCCATGGCGTATCAGCGTCGGCAGCAGGGCGTGGGTCATCGTCACCAGACCGGTGACGTTGGTGTCGATCATCGTTTTCCAGTCCTCCAGCGCCACCTCCTGCGCCGGCAGTGGCGACAGCGCCAGCCCGGCGTTGTTGATCAGGGTGGTGACATCGGCGAAGGGGGCGGGGAGCGACGCCACGGCGGCAGCCACCGCCTCGCTGTCACGAACGTCAAGCTCAATAATATGCACCGGCACCTGGGCGGCGAGTCTGTCCTGCAAGGCCTTCAGTCGCGGATAGCGGCGCCCGCTCAGCACCAGCGACCAGCCCGCGTCGGCAAACACCTGCGCTGCCGCTTCGCCAAAACCCGAGGTCGCCCCGGTGATAAACACTACGTTGCTCGTTGCCATGTCATTCTCCTGTGCGGTTGTCCCTCCACTATAAAAACGCCGGACGGCAAGGCACAGGGCCAGACGGCGGACGCGGATGTGACACCGTGTCACATCGTTTTTCGCGCACTGGCTCTATCCGTTTTGCGTTGCCGCGGCCAATGATGAAGCCAACCACAACGACATGAGAGAGGGCAGGGTATGAAGCTGGCACTACAGAACGAGGTCGCGGTAAGCAATGATGAAGTTCGGCAGCTGGATCGCGCTTATGTGTTTCATTCATGGTCGATGCAGGGCAATCTCCATCCGCTGGTGATTGCCGGGGCGCAAGGCTGCGAGCTATGGGATTACGAGGGGAATACCTGGCTCGATTTCAGCAGCCAGCTGGTGAACGTCAACATTGGCTATCAGCACCCCCGGGTACTGGCGGCCATGAAGGCGCAGCTGGAGACCCTGGTCACCATCGCGCCCGCCACCGCCAACCTTGCCCGCGGCGAAGCGGCGAAGCGCATCGTCGAACTGGCGCCGGCGGGCTTCAGCAAGGTGTTCTTCACCAACGCCGGGGCGGATGCCAATGAGAACGCGATTCGCATGGCGCGGCTCTATACCGGGCGCGACAAGGTGCTGTCGGCCTATCGTTCCTATCATGGCAACACCGGCAGCGCGATCGCCGCCACCGGCGACTGGCGCCGGGTGCCGAATGAGTTCTCCCGCGGCCATGTTCACTTCTTCAACCCCTACCTTTACCGCAGCGAGTTCAACGCCGTGACTGAGGAAGAGGAGTGCCAGCGCGCGCTGGCGCATCTGCGGCGGATCATTGAATGCGAGGGGCCGACGGCCATCGCGGCGATCCTGCTGGAGTCCATCCCCGGCACCGCCGGGATCCTCGTGCCGCCGGCAGGCTATATGCAGGGTGTGCGCGCCCTGGCCGACGAGTTTGGCATCGTGCTGATCCTCGATGAGGTGATGGCCGGCTTTGGCCGTACCGGCAGCTGGTTCGCCTTCGAACAGGATGGCGTGGTGCCGGATCTGGTGACCTTTGCCAAAGGGGTTAACGCGGGCTACGTGCCGGCGGGCGGGGTGCTGATTAGCGAGCCGATTGCCCGCTATTTTGACGACCACTTTTTTGCCGGCGGGCTGACCTACTCCGGCCATCCGCTGGCGATGGCGGCGATTGTCGCCACCATCGACGCGATGAAAGAGGAGAAGGTGGTTGAGAACGCGGCCTATATCGGCAACGAGGTGCTGCGCCCCGGTCTCGAGGCGCTGGCGGAGAAGCACGCCATTATCGGCGAGGTGCGTGGTCGCGGCCTGTTCCAGGCGCTGGAGCTGGTGAGCAGCCGTGAACAAAAAACGCCGCTGACTGCCGCCGACATGGCCGCGATCAAAGGGGCCTTAACCGAGGCCGGGCTGTTGGCCTTTGTGGTGGAGAACCGCATTCACGTGGTGCCGCCGTGCACCATTACTGCTGAGCAGGTGGCGCAAGGACTGGCGATTTTTGATGCGGTCTTTGCTCGCTTTGCCAGCCTGGCGAAGTAGGGGAGTGGCATCGGATAACGTTACCCGGCAGTACGCTTGCCGGGCCTAAACGCCAGCCGGACGGTTCCCTCTCCCTCCGGGAGAGGGCCAGGGTGAGGGGAAGCACTGCAGTGTGGTTGTTTATGTTATCGGTGGCTTCAGCGTAGTTTGCGCTCCCGGTTAATTGTCTGCGTTATGTCACTCATGGCGCAGGGAGCGCACAGGGGGCGGCCAGTCGCCGCCGCCCCCTGTACCCCCGGGCTCCGGCCAGCAACATCGC
>ENA-UEQM01000448-UEQM01000448.1-human-gut-metagenome-genome-assembly--contig:-NODE-448-length-26264-cov-63.809944_pt1 | contig 26264 bp, 22 predicted proteins | sample MGYA00242948_ERZ507948 | MGnify/ENA primary metagenome ERZ507948 (study PRJEB26167, sample SAMN06115440) | human gut metagenome | host: Homo sapiens | place: China:Hubei | collected 2015-07-28... | reverse complement strand
CAAGGATGAATTCTATGCCACCATGATATTCTACCAGAGTGGCAACAGGAAGAATGCGCTGAGCGGAAGTGGTGTTGAGATTGACGAGGTGTATGATGGGAAGGGCGAGGTAGAGGATTCGCAGACCTTGGAGTTCACCTGGTATATCGACAACAATGGTGATATTTATATAAGGTATGCCAAGAGCGGAGCCACCTTCGTATTGGATGCCGGTGCCAGCCAGACGGGTTTCCATCTGGGCGAAGAGCAGGGCAGAGACCGCTACACCTTCTATGGTTATATGATAGGCGTGGGTTCAGCCAAGGGCGATGTCATCACCTTCGATTTCGAGGAGCAGCCTACGGGATTTGCAAAGAAGGTTACCAGAGCTTCTGCGGCAGCAGCATCAGTGAATACCTTCGGCAAGGCTACAGGCATCAAGAAGCTTCCGGGTGCTGAAAAGAGATTGAATGATAGAAGATAAAAAGAAATCCGCTTTCACGGCATGAAAGTCGTGGAAGCGGATTTTTTATGTTTTATATTCAGAACATTACTGAATCATTTGTAATCTTACTGAATCATCTGTAATCTTACTGAATCATCTTCTTGCCAGCCTTGATCACTACACCCTTGTAGCTCTTGCTTACCTTCTGACCAGCGAGGTTGAAGATAGGAGCATTGTCAGCAGCAGATGTTGTGATGTTGGTGATGCCGGTAGAAGTGCCAGCAGTAACTTTCTGGGTAGGGAGAATCTCTGGAGTACCCTTGAAGATAGCGCCATAGAGGCCAGTTGCGGTGTAAGTTTCACCCTCTGTGAGTTCTGCAACGCCGCCCACCTTGTTGAACTTGTCGTAGATCATGATCTTCTGCTCGCCGTCGTTAGCGTAGTAGTTGAACTTGCCTTCCTGATACTCTTCCTTGCTGAAAGTGAAGTTCTTGATGGTAACGAGGTCGTTCAAGTACTTGTTGGCGATGAGGTCGGCGATGGTAGCCTCGATAGGCTGAGCAGCTTCTTCGCTCTCGGTAACGGTGATGCTCTCATCGTCTGTACCTGCATTGGCTGTGAGGTAAGGAACGCCATAGTTGTACTTCAAATCTACCTTTACCTTACCTGTAAGGATGCTGTTCACTGGCATGTTGAAGCCGAGTGTACGAAGCTCGATGGCTGTATCGCCCTCGCGAACATAAGTATTGATGGTTCCCTTGTACTCGTTAACGAAAGTAACCTTAGCGTTGGTAAGAGTGAGGTTGAGGTTCTTGGTATCCTCTTTGTAGTTAGCCAAGAGATCTTTCACGCTTGCCACGTCGGTGTAGGTAATCTCTACTGGTGGCTGAGGAGTTTCACCTTCGCCGAGAGTTGTTACTGTGATAGCAGAGATGTAGAGAGCAGCCTGAGCTGAGTTCTTGTATGACAAAACGATTTCGCCATTTCCCTCGCCCTTGAATTCAGCCTCGGTCTTTGTTGTAGTTACGGTATATTGCTTACCGAAAGCCTTTCCTCCTACAGTAACATCAAGTGTAGCCTTGATGCCGCCGGCACCTGCAGTTTCAACTGTAATAGCAGTGATTTTGTCCTTGAAAGCAGCAGTTGAGAGAGTCAAAGTAGTAGCTGGCTTTTTCTTGCTACCAAACTGCTGACCTTTTCCGTAGTTTTCATCGAATCCGAAGTAACCTGCATCTGTAGTAGCAGTCCACTCAATACCGCCCAAATCTGCGGTTTCACCAGATTTTCCAAATGCTTTTTCAGTAAAACTGTAGGTGTAGGTTGCTGCGAAGCTAACGCTCGCTACGAGCGCGAAAACCAGTGTTAATGAATAGCGTAGTAACTTTTTCATAAGCTAATTTTTTAATTGTTAATAATGTTATAGAATGATTTCTTAGTCATTTCTGCTGCAAAGATACAAAAAAAAGCGATAGGGTCTATAAATTATGTGTTAAAATTCAATTAAATATCTCTAATATATGGATTGTTCCATCGGTTTTCTTTTTCCCGCCATTTTTTTCTTCCTGCCGGTTTCCCTTCAACCGTCCCCGAAGGGGGCGAACTCCTAATAACCGCTGGTGGAATGACCGTAGGTTATGTAACCTGCGGATCAGCTGGTGCTCTCTCCCCATCGTCCCCGAAGGGGGCGAACCGCATCCCCTCTTTCTCCTGTTCGCCCCCTTCGGGGACGGTAGTGTGTGTGGTTTTCTGCTTTCCGCAGGTTCCATTCCCTTCGGTCATTCCACCCGCGGTTATTGAGAGTTCGCCCCCTTCGGGGACGGGAGGGCTGGATGCTGCTTTGAGGAGGCTGGATGCTGCTTTGAGGAGGCTGGATGCTGCTTTGAGGAGGTTCTATTAATTTACTTTCTAAATGCTTGAGTCTTATTGAAAAGTATATTTACGTTAAATGCTCAATGAAATATTCTCAGTTCTGTTAATGAAATAAAAAGTTTCGGTTATTAAGAAACCCCATTTCTAGTGCTTATCTCAGTAAAAAGTTGTTATTTTGCTGAAATTTAATAACAAAATTATGAAAAGTGAAATTAAACAACAACTAAAGAGAGTAATGGTAGGTACACCTTCAGACCATGAGATGCAGATTCTCAACCATCTGATGACTGACTTGAAAGACCAGCGTGAACGTGATATCCTGTACCTGCTGAAGAAGGTGGTAGGGGTAGGCAATCCCGTTACAGAACAGGAATTTGCTGAGCTCACCTATATCGACAAGAAAAATGTGGGTAACTATCTTAATCATACTGCTCATCCTAGCCCTTTGGCCATCAAGCGCATCGCTTATGGACTCGCCTTCTTCTGGGAAATCCTGGAAGATATCTTTTGGCAGGATGAAAAGAAATTGTTGATAGATAAGGGACTGGTTACTGAGTTGAATAATCCTCTCCGCAGGCAAGTGGCTGAAGAAAAATTGCAACAGCAGTTTGTTGCTCTCTTCGGTATCGCCGGTCAGAATGCCGTAAAGATTATCACTTCCGAGAAGTGGCATAAGGAGTGTGATGCCAAAGTCTTGATCAAGGCTCAGCTCTATTCTCTCTATATTCAAACTCCTAGAGGAAAAAATAAGTATAGAATTTTAAAAAATAACGCTAATGGAAAGTAATAATTTAACGAATGGTGTCCCCAATGGGAACCAAATGATGGATGGAAATGGTGTCCCCAATGGGAACCTTCCTGCAAAAAGAAAGAAGCTGCAACCCGTCAGCAACTGCGTGAATATCTACGACTTACGCAAGCTGATGGGCAGCTGGAAACAGGCGGGGGTTACACCCTCTCAGCTTTATAAGTTGCTGCGACTCTATCTGGGAGAGAGCGACTGGATGGATGCCGACGGCAGATATCCTAACAGCAATCTCTTTCAGATAGCCAAGGGGATGAAGTTTGATTCCGTGCCTTCGCTCTATAAATGCATCCGCCATAGTGCAGGGTTCGGATTCATTTATTACGGAGAGATTCAGGATGTGCAGCATCTGAAATTCTTCTTTTCAGAGTTGTGGCATCAGGCTGATGCGGCAGAAAACGATGAGGTATTTTCCGATACTCCTCAAATCGAGGTTTTAGGCGATGTTAATAATAATATTAATATTAATAATAAATATAATAATAAATATCGCCAGAAATCGCAATTTGAGGAGTGCGATGCAAAATCCACCTCTTACGACCTGGCTTTCACCCACTTCATGTTCTTCCTCAAGTCGGATTCGGGCGCATGGGAGAGTATCATCAAGGATTTGGATGAGAAGTGTATGAGTTATCTGGAAGACAAGGACAAGAAGGAGAATGAGGACCAGGACCTGCTGATGATGAAGGTTCCTTTCGGGGAGCATTCCGTAAGTCTTGCCACCATGCGATACCTTGAGGTATATGTTAAGAATTACATGGCGGGCAAGAAGGAAACGTTTTTAAGAAATAGCGATGAGGGGAATAAAATCTGGCTCTTCCGTGTGAGGAATTTCCCCTTCATGAAAGATAATGTCAGGAAAGCGGCGCTGGATATTCGAAGAGAGGTGGCTGCCGATGGCTTTAATATCATCCGAGAGAACCGCCCCCTCTGCCCGTTTGAGTATCAGCAGCCCTCTTCGGGCCAGCGCCTCTACGATTCCTTCGAGGCGCTGGATGCCCAGGGAAACATCCTGCCCGATGCCTCGAAGGAGAGCGTGGGCAAGTATATCCCGAAGGATGCACCGCCAAGACCTTCGGCTCATGCTGAGTGGGACAACGACTACCAGCAATGGGTGGAGGAATAGATTGTGCCGTGAAAACACACAACCGAACAACAGAGAGTATATTTTTACTAGAGAGTTTTTAACCTAAAAGGTTTTTAACCAGAGTTTTTTTTATCTTAATCAATCAAGTTTTGCAGGTTTCGCAAGTAACCTCCGGTCCCCGAAGGGGGCCAATTTTCAATAACCGCTGGTGTAATGACCGAAGGTCATGGAACCTGCGGACAAGCCTCAGGAGGGAGGAATCGTCCCCGAAGGGGGCGAATTACATCCAGTCTTGCTCCTGTTCGCCCCCTTTGGGGACGATTAGAGAGTGTATCTGCTATCCGCAGGTTCCATGACCTTCGGTCATTCCACCAGCGGTTATTGGAAGTTCGCCCCCTTCGGGGACGGGTGGATGCCACATGTGAAACTTCAGTTAATAAAAAGAATTATGAATAAACAATCATCGAATGGATTCCAATCATCGGATGGAGTTCAATCAGACTATGAATTCCAGGAGAAACCTTGGTACACCGCCTATGACTTTGAGGCCTTGCGCGACAAGATGACTCCTGAGGAAATGGAGATTTACAAGGAGGGTAAGGATATGCAGAAAATGCGTTCACTCACCATCACCCTGCTCAAGCAACTGCAGCACAGATCGGAGCAGAACATCAAGGTGAGATGCCCTAAATGCGGCAAGAATGCATGCTGCATCAAGGTGGAGAACGGACTCTTCCTATGCTGGAGCTGCGACCAGGGGGCGCAGTTCAAGGGACAGCTGCATGAACTCGCCAAACTGAAGCACTCGGAGGGCAGCAGCATCGATGCCGGATATTACCTGCGTGCCAACGCCGACGCCAAGCACAAGGCAGAACCTGACTACACGCCTATGGTTGACGATGACTATGAAGAAATTGACGAGAAAACCAGAAGCATGATTTTCCCGTTGGAAGACGGAGAGGAGGGAAAAACTGTTGCCCAGTATGTCATCTCCGCCCGATACATGGTGAAGCAGTATCTCAAGGATATGGGCATTTCGGTGGAGACGGCGATGAAGGCGGGCGTATGCTGCGGATACATGTCGCACAAGGTGGATGATTCCCAGACCCACGACCCCCAGGGATACGAGCAGGTGGCAGCCATCGCCTACTGCAACCGCGTGTGCGGACGCATCGTGAACGTGAAGATGAGAAGCGTGGCCAAGGATCCCCACGGCGGATACATCAAGGATTTCTGGCAGAAATCGCCCACGCAGCCCTGCGCCCCTTATGGCATCGACTGCATCAACCCCCTGAGAATCAATGCTGAACCCATCGACCGGCTCATCATCACCGAGGGCGAAAAAGACCGGCTCACCCTGATGCAGTGCGGATTCCCCTACGTAATCAGCGTGGCTAGCGGATGCAAGACGGATATCAGAAAGAGCCACGAGGCATTTGCCGAATGGATTGCTCAGGCGGAGGAAATCGTGGTGTGTGGCGACTCCGACCGCCCCGGCAGGGGACTGGTGAAGCGACTGCTTAAGTTCTACGCCGACCAGGCTACCCTTGCCGAACTCCCCGGCCGCTGCAAGGACATCAGCGAGGTGTATGTCCGCTATGGAGCCGAAACCGTGAGGAAGATTATCCTCGGTGCCAAGGAGCTGGGCATGGAGGATGTGTATGCCGCCGAACAGCATGCCGACGACATCAAGCGCGTGATGCTGGGACAGTATGACCACGGCTACAGCATCGGCATGGGTCCGCTGACCGACCGCGTGTTCCATCTCACTTCCTCTGGCGGACTGGTGGTGGTGACGGGCATCCCGAACTCGGGAAAGACGGATTTCCTGAACTGCATGATGGCGCATCTCATCTTCCACTGCCACAAGCGCGTGGGCTTCTTCTCGTTCGAGTTGCCCGACAAGGCGAAGCATTTCACCAACGTGGCCCAGGTGGGTGTGGGGGTTACCAGTTTGCAGAAATGGGTGCAGAACGTGCGCACCCGAGAGTTGGATCCTGAGCTGGAGCGCACCCGTCTGGACCCTCTGATTTCCTATCTGGGCGACCACATGGTGGATTTCACGGCTCAGAGCGAGCTGCCTACGCCTTCGTATATCGTGAGGATGGGCGAGCGCCTGCGCCGCAAGCACGGGTTGGATTTCCTGGTGATAGACCCCTATATGTTCGTGGCGATAGACGAGGGCAAGGAGCGGCTCACGGAGACGCAGCAGGTGAAGGAGTTCCTGACCAAGGTGCAGTCGTGGAGCCGCAAGCACGGCGTGTGGACGTTTGTGGTGGCGCACCCTAGAATCCAGCACAAGGACGGCACGCAGGGCGACCTGGATTTCTATGAGATTGCGGGCAGTGCCAACTGGGTGAACCTGGCAGATTTCCTCTTCTCGGTGAGACGTGTGATTGATCCGAATCCGAATTCGCCGTTGGCGGTGAACTACACGGTGATGAAGATGATGAAGGTGAGAGACCAGCAGCTGAGCAGTCTGGGCGAGGTGTATTACACGCGCCGCGAGTGTGGCAGATATGAGGAGCGTGCGTCGCAGCAGGAGTGCGAGGCTGAGTGCCGCAAGGAGGTATTCCCCGAGCACGACATGGGTTCGTGGCTGAAAACCGCCCTATAAACTATAAATTGTAAACTATAAACTAAGATTAGATGGATAGGAAAGGATATAATGAGCGTAAGTCGAGGGCTCAGGCGCTGATGCTTTCGGATTTTGAGTGGCTGCTTTCGCAGAAGGGTCGGTATAAGTGGGCGAGGAGCAAGCGTCTGCTGCTGGAATGGGTGAACGATGTGGGTTATTATATAGCGCCGATGATGGAGGGTGACGGGCTTCTTCAGCATCAGGGGCTGTATGATGAGTTGATGCAGCCCAAGACGTTTTTGAGGCTTTACCAGGAGTGTTTCGAGGCGTTGGGGATGGAGGCTCCTCTTCATCCTTCGTCGGCGCTGAGCAAGTTGCGTGCCAGGGAGCAGCGTCAGGGTATCAAGCCTGATACCATCACGCTGTTTTACATGAATCTTCTGGATGGGGTGGAGGAGTGTAGGATTATCGAGCGGCTCATCAGGCTTGTTTGAAGCCGGGTGGTGCATCATTAAGAATTGATGTAAGGCTTATTTGAGGTTGGTTGAAGCATTGTGTAAACTTTACGTAACGCTTCTTTGCGGTTAGAATAGGCTTGTTTGGCGAGGCTGCCCTAAAAGCTGCCCTCAAAGCTGCCCTCAAACTCTTGACAGGAAGCGATTTTTTTTGTATCTTTGCACCAGAATTCAGAAGCAAATCTGTTTTTAAAGATAAGTTACTGAAGTTTTGCAAGTAGCATCCTGCCGTCCCCGAAGGGGGCGAATGTGAATAACCGCTGGTGGAATGACCGAAGGGAATGGAACCTGCGGATAGCAGACATACTCTCTATCGTCCCCGAAGGGGGCGAACAGGAGCAAGACTGGATGCGGTTCGCCCCCTTTGGGGACGCTTTCTCCCTACTATTGGTTGTCCGCAGGTTCCATGACCTTCGGTCATTCCACCAGCGGTTATTGAAAGTTGGCCCCCTTCGGGGACCGGAGGTTACTTGCGAAACTTGAACAAGTTAGTTGTAGTAATAGTAGGAATCAGTGTTTAGGTAACAGACTTTGAGACCTGCAAAATTTAATGTCTATGGAATACACCAGTTTGGAAGTGGAGAGGATGCATCAGATGCTCCTCTCCCCCCATTTTGCCCTTGGGGAGTTTTTACGTTCGGGCACCGCCATCAAGTATGGCATCGACAACACGCCGCAGCACGCCATCGTGATTTCTCGATTGATGCTGCTCTGCGAGTGCGTCCTTGAACCCCTGCGCCAGCATTGCGGCGTGGTGGTGATTACCAGTGGATATCGCTGTCCACAGTTGAACCTCGCCGTTCACGGCGTGCCGGGCAGTCAGCACACGCTGGGCGAGGCTGCCGACATCTTCATCTCCAACAAGGAGCAGCTGGAGAAGTTCTCTTCCTTTATCCGCGACCATTGCGAGTTCGACCAGATGATTCTGGAGCCCCAGGGCTCGGAGCACCGACGTTGGCTTCATGTGAGCTATACGCTGCGGCGCAGGAACCGGCATCAGATTCTGATGTGAGTGATTCGAATGATGTGAATGCGTTGATTGATTATTTCTACGATGAATGATATTTTAAAGTTTAATAGTTTAATACGATGAAAAAAGAGACATGGAAAGCTTTGATTCAGGTTTTGATTTCCGTGCTCACGGCGGTTTTAACCTCGATGGGGGTTAGCTCCTGCATGAGCGTGGGGAACTAAGAATGAATTGTTTGATTTGTGTTTTTGATTCAGGTTTTTGACTTGGATTATTTGATTGAGTTTTAGTTTTTAATTTTTTGTTTAACCTTTAATTTTTTACTGAAGTTTCGCAAGTAGCATTCTACCGTCCCCGAAGGGGGCGAATGTGAATAACCGCGGGTGGAATGACCGAAGGGAATGGAACCTGCGGATAGTGACAGATACTCTCTTATCGTCCCCGAAGGGGGCGAACAGGAGCAAGACTGGATGCGGTTCGCCCCCTTTGGGGACGCTTTCTCCCTACTATTGGTTGTCCGCAGGTTCCATGACCTTCGGTCATTCCACCAGCGGTTATTGAAAGTTGGCCCCCTTCGGGGACCGGAGGTTACTTGAGAACCTTTAATTTTTTTGATTATGAGTGTAAAATACAGAAAAGTAGTGAACAATCGTAAGGGTTCCAAGACCCAGGGTAAGATCTATGGCCGTGCCGTAGTGAGTGACACCATCTACACCAAGAAGCTGTGTCAGAACATCCGCGACCGCTGTACTCTTACCGAGCCTGATGTGGTGGCTGTGGTCAGCGCCCTGGTCACCGAGGTGACTACCCAGCTTGCCTTGGGCAACCGCGTGGTGCTGGATGGTTTCGGATCGTTCAAGGTGGGTCTCAACACTTCGCCTGCCGACACCGCCAAGAAGTTTACCTCTGCCAACATCGTGGGCATGCACGTCATCTTCCAGTCGGCCATCGAGATGCAGCAGGGCAAGCGTGTGAAGACTCTGCTCAAGGACGTGAAGGTGGAGGAGCTTGTGGAGTACAAGGGCTTGAACGATTCCGCCGGCAACTCTCCATCGGGCGGAAGCAACGCTGGCGGCAGCAACGCTGGCGGCAGCGGCACCACGGGCGGCACGGGTTCTGATTCCGGCACCACCGGTTCCGGTTCGCAGGGAGGCGGAAAGGACACGGGCTCGGATGGTGATAACACCGATGTTGTCATCTAACCCTCGGGTTATTTGATGAAGATTTAAAAAAAGAGGGTGTGTCATAAGTCCATGACACACCCTTTTTTTCTTATGCTGTTGTTTGATAGCATGAATGCTGTTGTTTGATAGCAAGAATGCTGTTATTTCGATGACTTGAATCCCCAGAGGTTCTTGATGGCCTCCACATCCTGGGTCTCTACCTTCTTCTCGATATCATCTGGCAGATTGCAGAAGAAATCGATGCCGGTCTTGTCTTCCAGCGTCTTGATGTTCACCACGTAGTTGCCCAGAAGGTCGCTCTTGTCGAACGCCTTGTTCTCGTGCAGGAACCAGTAGCCGAAGGCACTGTAGCTATACTGCTTGGTCTTCTGGTTATACTCCTTCTTCAGCACGGCAACGAAGAAATACTTTGGCACAGGGATGTAGCCAGGCTTCTTCACGTTGCTTGATGCACCCTGCTTCTTCCATCCCAGGATGTTGCTCTCGCTGCCCACCGGGTCGATGGTGCCGCCCTTCACGATGAAGAGGGTATCGGTGTCAATCTTCGGAGCCAGCTTGCGCAGCTCATCCTCCATCTTATACCAGGTGCCACGCTGGTTGAAGTTGCTGTACTGTGGCTGCATATTGGTCATGAAGAAAGTCTGCTTCTGCTGGGTAAGGTTCAGCTTGCGGTCGGCAGAAGGACAGATATGACCGTGGTCGAATCCCTGCTTGGTTGGGGTAGGGTCTTCGGTGAAGTCGGTAATGTTCCACTGCTCCTGCAGGTCGGTATCCCATGGATACTGACGTTCGCCCTGAGATGGCTTCCATCTGTCTACGTTGTTTGCCGTGTTTCCGGTGTGGAAGGTATAGCAGCTCCATCGCTGGCTCTTCATGTCGTCGTCCCATTCGGTAGAGAAGTTCACCATGCCCGTGGTGTTATCCATGTGCACGATGGCGTAGCTGCTGCCGTTGTTCTTGAGCTTTGGGAACTCCAGACCGTTGATGGCGTTCTTTACCACGGCAGGCATATTGGCTGTAGCCACATTCTTGTTGGAATTGGTCTTATCGGTTGATTCTCCGGTGCCACCCCCGGTATTGTCACCCTTGTTTTCCTGGTCAGGGAATCTGAACTGCAGGGAGTCGTCGGTGCCGCAGGCAGAGAACGTCATGGCTGTCAAAAGCGTGAGGATGAGTAGTTTAGTATATTTCATAATTCTCGTAATTCTTGTTAATGTTTTAACTTATAAAAGAAAAAAAGTGCATTCCGACGTATATGCAACTACGACGGAACACACTTCCTATCTTTCGCTGATAATATATCTTTAATTAAAAAGGTATATTACTTCTTCAACTTGCCGTAACGGTTCATGAAGCGGTCAACGCGACCAGCAGTATCAACGAGCTTGCTCTTACCTGTGTAGAATGGGTGAGATGTGCTAGAGATTTCAATCTTAACTACTGGATAAGTCTCGCCCTCGAACTCTACAGTGTCGTTAGTCTTGCATGTTGACTGAGTGAGGAACATATCGCCGTTAGACATATCCTTAAATACTACAGGACGATAGTTCTCTGGATGAATACCTTTTTTCATTTTTTCTTTTATTTATTATTTGATGATTAAAAAATAGACGTCATGGGGAAGCTTTCGCCTCATTTCATGTCCCTCATCGGGGCATGCCCATTATAGCCTGTTAACAATTTCAGGGTGCAAAGTTACGCTTTTTTCCTGAAACCACCAAATTTTTCCTCTTCTTTTTAAGAAATATTTGAGAATTAGGGGGTTGAACAAGTAACTTATTCTACTTTCGTAAGTAACCTCCGGTCCCCGAAGGGGGCCAACTTTCAATAACCGCTGGTGGAATGACCGAAGGGAATGGAACCTGCGGACAACCAATAGTAGGGAGAAAGCGTCCCCAAAGGGGGCGAACAACACCTAGTCTTGCTCCTGTTCGCCCCCTTCGGGGACGGTAGAGGGTGTATGTCTGCCATCCGCAGGTTCCATTCCCTTCGGTCATTCCACCAGCGGTTATTCACATTCGCCCCCTTCGGGGACGGTAGAGGAGAAATATCTTACTCCGCATAAACTATCTTGATAGTCTTCACGCGAAGCTGAACACCGCCGCCTGTTGCCTCTGTAAAGAGGTTGGTGTAGGTGGCTGTGGTGCCTGAGAACTCGATGGTGGCTGTGGCATTGCCCACGTAGTTGATGCCGTTGTAGCTGTCGCAGGTCATCACAATCTGCTTAATCTTCTTGATGCCCTTGAAGATGAGTTTGTTGTTGGCATATACGCGAACGCCCTTGGTGTTGGTGTAGAACTTAGGACCGTTCTCCTGACCGTTGGCATCGAAGGTTACGGTGGAACCATCTGAGAACTTCACGGTTTCTACAGCTGCCTGATTGGTCAAACCTGCTGCGTTGAGATTCAGCTCTACGCTGGCACCCGTGGTTGTGGCTGCCGCATTGCTCAATGTAACGGTGGTACCATTGATGGTCAAGCCCTCGCCTGTGGCTGGAGTATCTGGCTTGGATGGGGTATCTGGAGTCTCGGAGCCGCCTTCGCCGCTGGTCTTGCCATTCACGGAGATGAGCTTACCGCCCTGGTTGGTCTCTGGGGTGTTGCCCATGTAGTTGATGAGCTTGGCGCAAACCACAATCTCATCGCCTTCCTTCAGCGTCATATCGCCCTCCTTCCACTTCTCGCCACCGAAGTAGTAGATGCGGAAGATATAGAACTGGGTGCTGTTGGCATCATCGGCAATATAGAATGATCCGTTGCCGAAGGATGCAGAGAACTGCTCCTTGATGCTCTGTACCTTACCCTTGATGTAGAACTCCTTGTCTGAAACTGCGCCCGATGCCAGGGCTGCGGTGTACTTCTGCGCTGCCACACTGTTGAATGGGTTGGCTGCGGAACCATCGCCCTTTGCCGTGCCAGTGGCATCGCCACTGCCTGAGCCATCGGCTGTCTTGCCGTTCAAGGAAACCAGATAGGTCTTGTTGGCCACGGTCTCTGGGGTGTTGCCCATGTAGTTCATCACCTTGGCGCAAACTACCACCTCGTCGCCTTCCTTCAGCTCAGGGTCGCTGGCAGTCCACTTCTTGTTGCCCAGATAGAGGGAACGGAAGATGTAGAACTTCTCGCTGGTCTCGTCATCGGCGATGTAGAACGATCCGTTGCCGAAGTTGGTAGAGAACTGCTCCTTGATGTTCACTACCTTACCCTTGATATAGACCTCCTTGTCAGACTCCACGCCTGCTTCCAGGGTCTTGCAATAGTTGATAGCTGCAATGCTGTTGAATGGGTCGGCAGCAGTACCTGTACCCTTTGGCTCGCCCTCTGTGGTGCCACCGGCATCAGGCTTGGTAGGCTGTGTATAAGGCTCTGGTACGTCCTCGCAGCTGCTGAATGTGAAGGCAGCCATTGCCGCCATCAAAACTGAAAATATATACTTTTTCATATTGTTGTCTTTTTTATTGATGTTACTATATTTAATAATGTATTCAAGTTTCGCAAGTAATCTCCGGTCCCCGAAGGGGGCCAACTTTCAATAACCGCTGGTGGAATGACCGAAGGTCATGGAACCTGCGGACAACCAATAGTAGGGAGAAAGCGTCCCCAAAGGGGGCGAACCGCATCCAGTCTTGCTCCTGTTCGCCCCCTTCGGGGACGATAAGAGAGTATCTGTGACTATCCGCAGGTTCCATTCCCTTCGGGCATTCCACCCGCGGTTATTCACATTCGCCCCCTTCGGGGACGGTAGAATGCTACTTGCGAAACTTCAGATGTATAGAAGTGATTTCTGTTAATCTATCACGAAGTTCTTGACTTCCCATGTTGGGGCCGCTGATGTGGAACTGCTATAGAGGAAACCGATGTATATGGTCTTGCCACAATACTTGGTTAAATCTGCAGTAGAGGTAACGAAATCCCAACCATTCTTTGTTGGATAACCCGCAACTTTCAAATCAGTCCATGTCTTTCCGTCAGTAGAAACCTGAACCTTGCATTCCTTGGTCATGTCGGAAGAGAAATTGATGGCCTGGTCGAACTTGAGTGTAGCACTCTTGACAGATGACAGGTTGATGGCAGGTGACTTGAGTCGTGACTGGAGTTCAACATTGGCTCCGTTCACATAGCCTGATGCCTTCATGCCGTATGCAGCCGAAGCCCATTTCCATGCATAGCTTACGCCTTCGGCCAGTTTGATGTTTTCTGTGGTGAATTCACCCTGGCTTTCATCGAAAGCCTCCTTGAAGATGGAGAGCACAGAAGGAGAGAGATCGTCGGTGTTGCGGATGATGATCTGCCATACATTATTATATCTTGTAAAGATACCCGTGATGTCATAGGCTCCGTCTGGCAGGATGGCATTGGCAAAGCGGGCATAGCCCGATGTTCTCACTACCACGGTGTTGCTGCTGATCCACTGGCCGGTAACGGCATCCTTCAGACTCTGGTTGGTGGTCTCGTCGTTGGCTGCCCATACGTTTTTGCCGTTGGCGCTGTTGAACTTCACTTTCCTGATGGTCATCAGTTTGCCTGCATTCTCTTCCAGATAGTTGGCATCGGCAGCCTTGCTCAGGTCAAACTCTTCTGCCTCTACGTTGCTGGCATCTGCCTCATCAAGCAGCTTGAAGTGCTTCTGCCAGGTTGGTCGATCCATCTTTCCCACAGATGTGGTTCCCTTCTTCAGGTTGGTGTAGATGCCGCCTATCTGTGCCTGCTTGCCGTAGCCGCCGATGTAGAGGCCGTTGAGGTCGATGAGAATCTCCTGACCCACTGGCAGATAGCCGTAGAGTCCGCCGCCGTTGATATCTACGAGGATAGCACCTGTGGCATCCTGCAGTGCCACCTGCTGATAGAGGTTGCCGCTGATGTCATTGCCCGTGATGTAACCCTTGATCATCATCGGCTTGTCGATGAGCTTGTATCCGCCACCGGTGATGGTGGTCTTGTAGTCGCTCTTGAGCTGTGCAATGGTAACCACGTTCTTCTCTCTGAGCAGGTTGTTGCCGTAAGGAGGAGCAGGGATGGTCTCTACCATCTCCGGGTCGGCATAACTGTCGCCCATGCATGATGCCAGCATCATTCCCGCCATCGCCATCATGGCCATTGCTATGAATTTTATCTTTTTCATTGTCGTGTCGTTTTAGAATCTATTTTATGTCATTCTAGAATCGATGATACATCGTTTTAAAATCGATGATAAATCGTTTTAGAATCGGTAGCCAATCTGGAACATGCCGTTGGTGCCGAATGCGTAATACTTCTTTGGATTCTTTGAGAACTGATAAACGCGAACGTTGTTCACCTCGCCGCCTGTGGTGAGGGTGTAGCCCGAACGTGAGTTCTGCTCATATCCGCCCGTTACCAGCTTCTGGTTGTTCAGCAGGTTGGTAATCATCAGGTTGAAGTTGAGCGAACCCTTCTTCAATCGGATGCTCTTGCCGATGCTCATGTCAACCATCCATCCTCCGTGACCCTTCGCCTGTGCCACAGCCTCAGGCAGCCAGCTGTTTCCATCTTCTGTAACCACAGATGGGAAAATCTCCGGATACTTCTGGTGGGCACTCTGGCGGTTCTTGAGCACCTTCTCGTAGCGATAGCTTGGAGAATAGGAGAGGTAGATGCGGTCGTAGTAGTTGGCATTCAGATTCACGAACCATCCGTTGGTATGGAGGTCGAGACCGATGCTTCCCACGGTGAGCGGCGTACCGCTCTCGCGCATATCTATCACGTAAGCCTTGTCGGTATATACCTCGGCACTCTTAGAGAGCATGTAGTTGGCAGTAACGTTGTTGATGTTCTTTGCCTCGCTGATGGTGCCCAGGGTCTTGAAGTCGAGCCATGAGGTGAGCTTGAACTTCAAGCCTGCCTCCAGACCGTAGTATTCCTTCTTCAATCCCGTCATGCTCACGTAGGTGAACGAGTTCTCGTCGTCGTTGTAGAAGTTCTGCCACTCGGTTACATTCTCCATTCGGCTGTAGTAACCGCTCAGGTTGGCATGCATCCATGCGTTCTGATACTGGTAGCTTACCTCTGAGCTGAAGATGCGCTCGTTCTTGAGGTTGGTAACGAAATCGTTGTTGATTTCAGGCGCGATGAAGGCGGTGCTTGCCATAGGCGCACGCCACTCGTAGCCGGCTCCGATGCGGAAGGCATGACCGCGGCCTGCATCATAGTTCACGCTCAGCTTGCCACCGCCGTCGAGGAAGTGGGCTGTGCCGCTGTTGCCAAAGCTGTTGTCGGCAGCCATACCGTTGCGCATGTATCCCTTGCGCTTCATGCCGGTGTAGCCGATGCGGCCGCTCACCATGGCTTCGAAGCGTGAAATCTGGGTCTTGTAGGTGCTCCAGGCGCCTGCCTTCTGCACGTCGATGCGGTAGTCGTAGCCGAACTTGTCGCCCTCGTACACCAGTTTGCCGGTGTTGTTAGGTCCGGCGGTGTTCAGGTCGTACTGCACGCGTGGGTCGGAGATGGAGTATTCACCGATGGCGTAGGAGTTGACGTTGTGGAAGATTTTTCCTCCCAGCATATCCTCCATGGTCTGGTAATGGCGGTTCTGGTTGATGCCGAGCATGAAGCCCGATGCCAGGCTCGACTTGTTGGTGAGCTTGGTGTTGAGGGTTGAGGAGAGCACGAGGTTGAGGTTGTCGTTGTGCTTAGCCTGCAAGTAGTACATGGTCTCCTGTCCGTTCTTGGCAGCCTGCTGGTTGGAGTAGTAGAGGCGGTCCCAGTCTATCTGGCGGTTCTGCTTGCTAGCCTGCCAGTAGTTCACGGCGTTGTTCCAGCTATCCCAGTTGTAGATGTTGTTTCCGTTCTGGAAGTCGCCCCACACGTAGTAGTTGGCCGATGGCATGTTCTTCCAGTAGTCTGGCTGCGGATTCTCGGCGTTGTTGTAGTTGAGCTTGGTGCTCTTGTACATGGAGTATTTGCCGAAGAGGGATGTGGTGAGCTTCATGCCGTCGTTGATGTCCCAGTCCCATGTGGCGATGGCAGAAGGGGCGAAGTCGTTCACTACTCTCGAGTTACGCTTGTGTCCGTTCTGGTATCCCCAGTATGGGTTGTAGTAGTAGTCGTTGGCAAGCCAGTAGGCCTCGTCGGTAGATGCTCCCTGGGTGCTTCGCTCGGTAGGGTTTCCCCAGGTGGAGAGGCTCAGGGAGTGGCCGTTCATCCACTTCTTCTGTACGCCGAAGAAATAGGAGAGGGCGTTGTAGTAGGTGCCCTCCACGTATCCGCGGTTGGCCCATCGGTAGGTGAGTCCGGCTGTGATGGCCCATCCCTTGGCGTTGAATCCGCTGGAGTAGGTGTAGAGTCCGCGCAGGGTGTAGTTGCGGTTGGCAGCAGCCACGCTGGCATACTGGCCTTCCTGCATGCTTCCGGCACGGAAATCATAGTTGTTGGAACCCGCCATTCCGGTCATGGAATAGCCGTTGGCCTCGAACGGCAGCGCGAAATCCACGTTGCGTGAGAATCGGTTCAATCCTCCGATGTTGGAGAATCTGAACTGTCCGGTCTCCATATCGTTCATTGCCGCACCATTGATATACACATCGTTATATTTCTGGTTGAAGGCACGATAGCGGAATCTTACAGGCGAGAAGAGGTAACCTGCATCCTTGGCATATACGTTGGATGAAGAGTTGAGGATGGTGACATTGGATGACATGTCATCGTCCTCGCCCAACTGTGCCTCGGAGAAGGTGAAGGCATTCTCGTCGAGGGAGCCAGCCATCAGACTGTTGTCGAAGCTGCGGTCATTCTGGAGTTTGACCTGCATCTTGTTCTTTGCCTTGACCGTTGCGGATATGAATCCGATATAACTGATTCTGAGATTTGTTCCAGGCTTTACATCGATGATGAAATTGCCTTCCATATCGGTAACTGTGCTCTGAGTGGCTCCGTTGCCGACTGCCTGGATATTGGCTCCGATGATAGGAGTACCATCCTTGTCGACCACTACGCCCTTGATGCTCTTGTTCTGCTGCACGCTGAGCATGTCGGCATGAGCGGCCTTGGCTCCGTTATCTGGAGCGGCTGTCATCGCCTGCGCTGCCATGGCCTGCATGGAATTGAGGGCCAGAGCGCTGGAGCAGAGTGCGAACGTCGCTAATTTTATTTTCTTTTGCATAGTCTGTATAAGTTAATAATAAAATGTACAAGTGCAAAGTAACACATTTTTTTTGAATATAGAAAGACATTTTAGTTAAAATTTTGCTAAAAATGAATTTTTCTCCATTTTTGCAGCGTTTTTTGCGATATTTATGCTATCTTTGCGGTCTAGATTGAATCTAGATTGAATTAAATATTCAAGTTTTGCAAGTAATCTCCGGTCCCCGAAGGGGGCCAACTTTCAATAACCGCTGGTGGAATGACCGAAGGGAATGGAACCTGCGGACAACAAACAGGCGGGAGAAAGCGTCCCCGAAGGGGGCGAACCACATCCAGTCTTGCTCCTGTTCGCCCCCTTCGGGGACGGTAGAAAGTTACATGCGAAACTTCTGTTAAATACGAGTAATATTGAACGAGATAGAATCAATAATAACGAGATAGAATCAATAATAACGAGAAAGAATCAATAATAAAGAATCAAAAGTTATGAGAAGACAAGTATGGTTTTTGGCTGCCCTGCTGATGATTATTGGCTTGGGTGCTTCCGCTCAGAAGAAAAAGACGGCTGCAGCCGGAGGAAAACAGTTTCAGGTGTATGCAGTGGGTTTTTATAATCAGGAGAATCTTTTCGATACTTGCCACGATGCGGGTAAGAACGACTATGAGTATCTGCCTGCCAAGGGCTGGAACGGTATGAAATATACGAGTAAGCTGAAAAACATGTCGCGTGCCCTGGCTGATATGGGTACGGATGTGCTCCCTAACGTGGGCTGTGCCTTCATCGGTCTTGCCGAGGTGGAGAATGCCAATGTGCTGAAGGATCTTACGGCTCAGCCTCCGTTGAAGGCGCGCAACATGCAGTTCTGCCACATCGAGGGTCCGGATAAGCGCGGCATCGACTGTGCGCTGCTCTATAACCCTGCGCTCTTCAGGGTGAAGAACGTGAAGCTGGTGCCTTACGTGCAGGAACTGGCGAAGGATTCTGCCTTCAAGACCCGTGGTTTCCTGACGGTACGTGGCGAGATGGCTGGCGATGATGTGGCTGTGATTGTGTGCCACTGGCCAAGCCGTTTCTCGGGTCCGTTCTACCGTGAGAGCGGTGCGCGCCAGACCAAGGTGGTGAAGGACAGTCTGCTCAGAGTGAATCCGGACATGAAGGTTTTCGTGATGGGTGATATGAACGATGACCCTACGGATAAGAGTATGCATGAGGTGCTCCGTGCGAAGCCTGAGATACAGCAGGTGGGCGAGGGCGACATGTATAATCCTTGGTATAATATTCTGGCAAAGGAGGGCAAGGGTACCTTGTTCTACAATGGCAGCTGGAATCTTTTCGACCAGATTGTGATGACTCCTAACCTGCTGAACAAGGATGCGAAGAAGAAGGACTATTCGAGCCTGAAGTTCTGGAAGAACCACGTGTTCCGCAGAGACTACCTCATCCAGCAGGAGGGCCAGTATAAGGGTTCGCCTCTGAGAACCAAGGCTGGTGGCAGATGGCTCAATGGCTACAGCGACCACCTGCCAGTGGTATTGTATCTGGTGAAGGAAAAGAAATGATTTAGTTGATAGTTAAGGGTTAATAATTAATAGTTGATAGTTTATAGTTTATAGGGCTTTGTTAAGTTCTAAAATCTATAGCTAAGCTAATCATAAAGTTCAAAGTTCAAAGTTCAAAGTTGAAAGTTCAAAGTGTAATGGTTGAGATTCATCCTTTTGAGCCTTGGTTGCCGGGCAATGCCAAGTTGCTGATGCTCGGCACGTTTCCACCTTCGGAGAAGCGATGGTGCATGCCTTGGTATTATCCTAACTTTCAGAATGATATGTGGCGAATCTTCGGCATCATCTACTTCGCGGATAAGCTGCACTTTGTGGATGTGGAGAACAAGACGTATCGCCTGGATGCCATCAAGGAGTTCCTGAAGGAGAAGGGCGTGGCGATATACGATACTGCCCAGCAGGTGATCCGTACCAAGAACACGGCATCGGATAAGGACCTGCAGGTGGTTGAACCTTCTGATTTGGATGGCATGCTGAGGCAGCTGCCCGAATGCAGGGCGGTGCTGACAGCCGGTCAGCTAGCCACCAAGATCTTTTCAGAACATTTCGGGATTAAGGAAAAGCCGGAAATGGGAGGATTCGTGGAGTTTGAGTTTGAAGACCAGGAAGGAGCATCTGCTGGTTCTTCTTCGGGTTCATCTTCCCGCAAGCTTCGTCTCTATCGCATGCCATCGAGTTCGAGGGCGTATCCGATGGCGGTGGAGAAGAAGGCTGAGTTCTATCGCAAGATGTTTGAGGATATCTTGTTATAGTAAAATATATCTTATAGAAGTTTCGCAAGTAGCATTCTACCGTCCCCGAAGGGGGCGAATGTGAATAACCGCGGGTGGAATGCCCGAAGGGAATGGAACCTGCGGATAGTTACAGATACTCTCTTATCGTCCCCGAAGGGGGCGAACAGGAGCAAGGCTGGATGTGGTTCGCCCCCTTTGGGGACGCTTTCTCCCTACTATTGGTTGTCCGCAGGTTCCATGACCTTTGATCATTCCACCAGCGGTTATTGAAAGTTGGCCCCCTTCGGGGACCGGAGGTTACTTGCGAAACTTGAATATCTTATAGAAAAATAGAATAGAATAAATGGAAAATCTGGATAAAGTAACTGTGATTGGTATTGCCGGCGGAACGGGTTCTGGCAAGACCACGGTGGTGAAGCGATTGGTAGAGGCTTTACCGCCTCATTTCGTGGCTGTGGTGCCATTGGATTCCTATTACAATGATACCTCGGAGATGACCGAGGAGGAGCGTCATCAGATCAACTTCGATCATCCTGATGCTTTCGACTGGAAACTGCTGCACGAGCAGTTGGCGGAGCTGAGAGCGGGCCGTGCCATCGAACAGCCTACCTATAGCTACATCAAATGCAATCGTGAGAAGGAAACGGTGCATGTGGATCCGAAGCCCGTGGTGATCATCGAGGGCATCATGACTCTGGTAGACAAGCGCTTGCGTGACCTGATGGATCTGAAGGTTTTCGTGGATACGGATGCCGATGAGCGCCTGATCCGCAATATCCAGCGTGATACCATCGACCGTGGAAGAACGGTTTCGATGGTGGTAGACCGCTATCTCAAGGTGCTCAAGCCTATGCACGAGCAGTTTATCGAACCAACCAAGCGCTATGCCGACATCATCATCCCGCAAGGCGGCGAGAATGCCACCGGCATCGGTATTCTATGTAAATATGTGGAGGGCTTGGTGGATTAATCGTAGATTAGCATCTGTCGTTAGGCGTCTCGGCGGATTTGCAATCATAAGAGGTTGAAAGATTCCGTTAGGCGTCTCGGTGTTGACTTTCTCTCCATCCGTCCCCGAAGGGGGCGAATGTGAATAACCGCTGGTGGAATGACCGAAGGGAATGGAACCTGCGGATAAAATCGCTACTCAACAAACGTCCCCGAAGGGGGCGAACAGCATCCAATCTGATTCCTGTTCGCCCCCTTCGGGGACGCTTACTTTTTTCTATGCCACTATCCGCAGGTTCCATTCCCTTCGGTCATTCCACCTGCGGTTATTGAGAGTTCGCCCCCTTTGGGGACGGCAGTAGTCTTTTATTTCTCTTCAATGAATGTGGCATCCTCGAAAACCTTATCAGAAGAAGAGGCGGAGGTCTTGATTTCCTGCATCTTCTTCCATTTTCTCCGGTTGTTGGAAACCTTGAAGGCATTCATGGCTTCTACCACTCCATATACCAGCATCGCCCATCCTATGACCAGAAGTGGGGCAGAGGCGATGGAGCTAGGACGGAAGAGGGCAAGGAGACCGAGCAGCAGGAGTGCCGTAGGCATCAGCCAATACACGATTCCCACTCTTCCCATCTTGGCAGCTGCCACCAGATTCGCCATCTGACTGAGCGCTCCCATAATCAGCAATGCCGAAAGGATGAACATCAGCCAGGAGATAAACACGTTTGGCATCAGTGCCAGAATCAGTCCCAGAATCAGCGAACCCATTCCCACCAGCGGGAAGTTGGGACGCATGCCCACGATGTGGTTACCCTGGGCATCATATAGATACTGTCCCTTCATCTTCTCGGAATTTCGCTTGGCACTCAGGTAGGTGAGCAGCGAGATGACACCCGAGAGGAAAAACAGTATGCCGATGGCTATGGTAATCCAGGTTACGGTCTGCTCGCGGTATTGAATGAGCAGTCCGCCCACGATGATAGCGCAAACGGCGCGGAATAATGAACTATGTATCACTTTCATTTTTTGTTAATATTTTATTCGTTTGCAATCTTGTTTTCTTCCTTTTGTCATATCCGTCATCTTATATCTCGTTTCAGGATATATTTCCTACTGCAAAAATACAAAAGAAATTTCATATAACCCGTGTTTTCTACACCTTTTATATCTTATTTAACGCAATTTATTCCTTATTCTCAATAAATATCAGTAATTTTGTAAGCAAAAACAAAATATGACAACATTGTATCTGGTGCGTCACGGAGAGACCGTTGACAATGCCGCACAAATTATGCAGGGACAAACGCCTGGAAGACTGAATGAAAGGGGTATTGAGCAGGCTGAGGAAGTAGCCCGGAAGATGGCAAACGACCACATCGATGTCTTCGTTTCGAGCGACCTTTACCGCAGCATGCAGACCTGTGCCATCATCGCCCGTCCTCATCTGGAATGTGAACCTGCAGGCTCTCGCCATGTTTTGTCTGAAGACGAAATTCTTCAGCATATCGTGACGACTCCTCTGATTCGTGAGCGTGACTGGGGAGATTTCACGGGGAAATTCATCCCTTCTCTTCCCAAGGACCCGAAGGATTGGCCTGATAACATCGAGGGATTGGAAAAGATGAAGTCGAGAGCCCAGAACTTCCTTACCTGGCTCAAGGTGGCGTATCCCGACAAGACGATTCTTGCCGTGGGACATGGCATCATCAACAAGGCGATTCAGAGTGTTTACTACAAGCGCCCGATGAACCAGATAGAAAAAATGGCGAATGCTGAAGTGAGAGTTCTGATACTTTAAGATGGAAGAACCCTTTAAAAACAAAGACTAATCATAAAGTTCAAAGTAACAAAATACATGAATAAAATTGCTCTTATTACTGGCGCAACCAGCGGAATAGGCGAGGCTTGCGCACGTCGCTTTGCTCAAGGCGGCTACAATCTGATTCTTACGGGTAGAAACACCGGTAAGTTGGAAATCTTGAAGAAACAGTTGGAAGGTACTGGCATCCAGGTGCTGGCACTTGCCTTCGATGTGCGCAACCGTGATGCTGCCAAGAAGGCGGTGGATTACATCCCGCTGGATTGGCGAAAGATTGATGTGCTCATCAACAATGCCGGATTGGCTCGTGGTCTGGAACCTGAGTATGAGGGAGATTTTGATGATTGGGATCAGATGATTGATACCAATATCAAGGGCTTGCTCACCATGACCCGTCTCATTGTGCCGGGGATGGTGAGAAGAAACCATGGTCATGTCATCAACATCGGTAGTGTGGCTGGCGATGCTGCCTATGCGGGTGGCAACGTGTATTGTGCTACCAAGGCGGCTGTGAAGGCCATCACCGATGGACTGCGTATTGACGTGGCTCACACCAAGGTGCGTGTTACCAACGTGAAGCCGGGATTGGTGGAGACCAACTTCTCTAACGTCCGTTTCCATGGCGATGCCCGCCGTGCCGACAATGTGTATCGTGGCATCGAACCATTGAATGGTGATGATGTGGCAGACGTAGCCTTCTATGCTGCCAGTGCCCCTGAGCATGTGCAGATAGCCGAAGTTCTGGTTTTGGCTACGCACCAGGCTAACGGAACCGTGATTCACAGAGACTAGTTTATAGTTGATAGTTTATAGGCAATCTTGCTATCAACTATCAACTATCAACTTTTAACTATATAATACTATACAATAATGTGGCAGAGGCGATTGACATCTGATTCGAACGTGTCGCGGTTGATCGCCTTTGCTCTCATGCCCGACTTGTAGTTGTAGATGGTCTGGGTGGAGTAATGCAGCAGGGTGGCTATTTCCTGACTGTCGGTTACGCCCAGTCGCATCAAGGCATAGATGCGGATTTCCGTGGTCAGCGTGTGGGTAGTTGGCACCTCCAGCTGGCTTTCTGGCAGCAGGAGCCTGTTCAACTCCGTAACGAAACCTGGATATAATTCCATGAACGCCTTGTCGAAGCGGTTGTAGAACATCTGCGATTCCTCTTCTTCCAACTTGCGGGTGTTGAGACTCTTCAGCAGGTCGGCAGTCTGGTTCGCCTTAATCTTTCGGCTCACCAGTTTGCGGTAGTCAGACAACTTGCTGATATATGCGGCACTGATGTCCATGAAGAGGCGCATGTAGGTTTCTCGCTTGATGTTGGTCTCTATCAGCTGCTGGTTCAGTTCTGTGAGCTGGCTGTTCATATCCTGCAGCTGGGTATTCATTTCCTTCTGTTTCTTGTTCTGCTCTTCTATCTCGCGCTTGTTTTTCTTCAGTTTGTTCTTCTGTCGGTTGTTCATGATGGCAAGGATGAGGATGATGATCAGCGCTGCGCATACGGTGATGAAGCCCGTAAGGATGCGGGTGCGTGAGCGCTCGGCAGCCTGCTGGTTGGCAGCTGCGATGACTGGCAGGATGTTTGAAATCTCTATCATGCGCAGTCGGTTGTTGAAGAACTGGGCATCTTCCATCGTGTGCTGGATGTATTTAGCCGCTCTCTTGCTGTTGTTCTCATCCTTTTTAAAGAGGTAATAGGCCAGCTTCTGCAGTGCTACCGTTTCCTTGAGCTGGCATAGGCCGTCGCTCACGGATGCTTCCACGAGATATTCCTCGTATAGGTCGAAGTTGCCTGTAAGCTTGTAATATCTGGCGACAGCGTATGCCGACATGGCATGGATGCGTGATTTGGCTGGTGTCGTCTTCAATGCCTTCTGGTAATGGTGGAGTCCTTCCTTGCTGGTAGGATTGTTGAGATAGATGTATTCGCCCATGATATAATGATAGGACGCACTATGTTTGTCCTCTTCGTTAAAATTCAGAATCAGGAGGTTCATGTAATGCTTCTTCTGGCTGCGGAATTCCTCGGCGTAATTAGATCCCTTGGCGTAGGATTCCAAGTAATTATACAACCAGGCATACGTGAAGTAGTAGTACAGCTTCTGCTTGTGGGGCATCTCGTCGGGGTTGAGCGATTCGAGCTTGTTTTTGGCCATGCCATAGAATCCCCTAACCGAGAGTATGGACGCTTGGTTGATCTGGTTGAGTGTTATATAATAGGTGTCGTTGACCTTCTGTGCCAACTCCAGTCCACGCTGCATGTAGGCGTAAGCCGAGTCGTAGCGGTAGGCACTGTAGGCATGGTATATGCTGTCAAGGAAAAGCAGTCGGGTCTTGCTGTCTTCTGCCTCAATGGCTTGCAGTTTCAGCTGTTTCAGCTCTTTTTCCTTGATATCTTGATAATACTGGTCGTTATCAATCATGTAATCTATACGCTCCAGAAGCTTCTTCTCATCGGTTTTGCCTTGGGTGAGCAGTGGCATCATAAGCATAAGAAGTAAAAATACGATTTGTTTCATTTCTTATTCGCTTTTTGTTAGTGACAAAATCGTCTCCAAAGGGTGACAAAATAGTCTTTTGTCGATTTTGTGGTGCAAAGATACAAATTTCTTTTCATATAATATCATTTACTTTGATAAAAATAGTTAAGATTTAACCTGTATTGATTATCAGGTGGTTATGGAGTTTTTGCTTTTTAAAAGTTTACTAAGTTCCTACTAGGGTATACAACTTTGAGAAATTATGCCTACTTTTGCATCGGAATTCAAAAAAGCAGTATAATTAAGACAAAGGTTTTATTACCACTTCAAGTCTTCTTAAAAGTTAGTTTTAAAGGTATAAAATATTCCTTTTGTTGATTTAGTATGTTGATTTAAATAAGGACAGTATTAGTTTTTTAGGGAAAAGGATTGATTGAATAGGAAGCCTGCTTGATTGAATCAGTATTGCTTTCAAAAAAGCAGAAATGCTTTTCTATTATGTTTAGGAAAGACCCATCATTTTCTTGTGAAAGAAGGTGGTGGGCTTTTTTATGCCCTAAACTTTAATTAATGTTACTAATCCCTCTTTATCCTCACTTTGTTCACCGAAAACTTGCATATCTCGGAATTATTCAGTACCTTTGCCACATATTTATATATAATATATTAAAGAGCATTGAAATGGGCAATAAGTCGAATACTGAAAAGGAATACGATAGGCGCACGATACTCGCCACCTACCTGTATGATGTATCGAAACTGCTGATAAGCGGTGTCGGAGTAGGAGGTTTGTCACCAATAATAACGGGTGATGAGCTGTGTGCAGAAAACTATTTGTGTCTAGGATTAGGTTCTATAGCTGCATTTGGTTTCGCTTATGCCGCAAATTCTTTGCTGAGAATTCAAACAAAAAAATAAACTATTATGGAATTATTGACTTTTGTTTTTGCAATCTTTGCTATTGCAGGATGGGGCCTGGCAATTTTCCTTCATACGGAACGAGGGAAAAAATGGGCTAGTGAACTTTAGTTTTTAATCTTAGTTATAATTGAATATAGAATAAATATAATCCAATGAATATATTAGTAACAGGCGCTAATGGTCAGCTCGGCCATGAAATGCAGATTTGCGCCAAAAACAGCAATCACAAGTTTGTCTTCACCGATGTGGCTGAAGGCTATGAGAAATT
>ENA-UEQM01000432-UEQM01000432.1-human-gut-metagenome-genome-assembly--contig:-NODE-432-length-26946-cov-28.749600_pt1 | contig 26946 bp, 26 predicted proteins | sample MGYA00242948_ERZ507948 | MGnify/ENA primary metagenome ERZ507948 (study PRJEB26167, sample SAMN06115440) | human gut metagenome | host: Homo sapiens | place: China:Hubei | collected 2015-07-28... | reverse complement strand
AAGACCAAGTACAGCGTGAACTTCCCTCGTATGCGCCCTGCACAGAACGAAGGTTTCCAGCCAAACTGCTTCATGACCGATAAGCAGTTGGCCCAGGCTACTTTCGCCATGCGTATCTTCGACCACGATGTAGATATCTCCTACTCTACCCGTGAGCCAGCCTACATCCGTGACAACATGGCAACACTGGGTGTCACCACCATGTCGGCAGAATCGAAGGTAAATCCTGGTGGTTACCATACCTATCCTCAGGCATTGGAGCAGTTCACCGTAAGCGATGAGCGTACCGCCAAGGTAATCAATGCGAGATTGAAGGAATTGGGCAGAGAGCCAGTCTGGAAGGATTGGGATGCCTCATTCGATTTCTTCGGAAATATCGCAAACGGATAAAGAAGGTATTATTAGACTGAACATAAAACAAAAAGAGAGTGTGTCATAATTTCATGACACACTCTCTTTTTGTTGGTATATTACTGATTACTCTGGCGAGGGCTTTGATGATAAAGAATTTTAGAAATATCCCCATTTTGTATCCAGTTTCACCTCCTCGGTATGGATAACATTCTGTGTGAGCAAGGCACGGTTGCCAGAGAGAATTTTGATTTCTTGATAATCGGCAGGATAATATACCTTGCCGTTCCTGATCAGGATACCCACCCGGTTGGGAGCAATCTCAAAGACGGCAAATCCACCTATGAAATCATGGATTTTCCTATATACTGGCTGCAGGATGATGTCATCCCCCACACGGAGTCCCCATCTTCCTGATTCCTCAAAGGGTTTCACAGCCTGCAGATATTCATAGCGCTGCTTGCTGCTCTGTTCCGTTTTCTTCTTGTTATACTGCGCCACAAATACCATGTCATTGTTGGGTACAATCACATTCTTTGTCTTTTTGGCAGAAGGCGGAATGGTTCCCTTTCCAGCTCTCAACCCTGCATACATCGATGACCAGTTCCGCTCCCTATCAGGCAAGCCAAACTTACGGTAGTTACCCACATTGTCTATAATCATGCATACCTTATCCTTCTGCTTGTGGTTGATGCGCAATCCGCGCCCCACCATCTGCAGATACTTGGCAAGCGAGAGTGTAGGACGAGCCATCTGGATATACTCCACATCCGGACAGTCGAACCCCTCATCAAAGAGGTTCACATTCACCATGCAGTCCAGGTCACCCATTCTGAATGCCTCCACCATTCGCTGACGGGTCTTGGCAGGAGTCTTGCTGTCCAGAGCCACCGCCCTGATACCCATCGCCTTGTAATATGAGGCAATCATCTGGGCATGGTCGATGTCAATGGCATACACGATACCCTTCTTTCCGTCGGCATGCTTCACTACGCTCTCATACAGTCGCTTGATGGATTGAGGCACATTCAGTTTCTCATCCATCTCCTTGATGGAATAGTCACCATCGCTGCCTCGTCCTTTCAAAGAGTTGATGGTCAACTGGTCTTGCGAGTACTGTCCGATGACCACATAGTCATAGGGTGCCAGATAACCATTCTTGATAAATTCCTTGGTAGATGGAAAGCTTATTAGCCGTTCAAACAGCATGCCGAACGATTCCTTCTTCATACGGCAAGGCGTTGCCGTCATACCCAGTTTCAAGGCATCCCTGTTGCGGTCAAACAGGTCTTTGTAAGAGCGTGCCAGGGCATGATGGGCTTCGTCCACCACGATCATTCCAGGAGTGCAGTCCGCCTTTTTCAATTCTCCGATATGCCTGCCGAGCCATTGGATAGAGAGCACACGGATTCTTACTTTGGCTTTCAGCACCGTTTCTTTCTCCCCATAGTCCAGACAGAATCTGTCCAGCGTCTGCTGCATCTGCTCCACCAGTTCACGACGGTGTGCAACAATCCACACCTCGCCCTTCTCGTAGTTATCAAGGAACCATTTCACCACCGATGCCATCACGTAGGTTTTTCCCGTACCCGTAGGCATCTGCACGATGACCGAGTTTCCTTCTTCATAACCCTTTTTCTTGCGGAAACGGGTTATCTCCTTCGTGGTCAGCACGTGGATGATGTCCTCCAGCACCCTCTGCTGGTAGTCATAAAGTTTGATTTTCTTCATTATTTAAGAGTTGACTTTACTCCAGTCCTTCAACTTTAAATCTTTGTTAATTTTACATAGAGATATATCATATATATGGAATATATTATGTATCTTTGCAAAAAAGTAGAATCATTTAAACAAATACAATTATGAGTACAGTTTCAGTAACACCTTCCAAAAGAAAGATCATCGACTTAAAAGATGATACTTTTAAGACCCTATCCATCATGGCTATTCAGAAGGGAACCAACCTCAAAAACTATATTGAGGATATACTTAATGGCATAGCCGAGGATTACGAAGATGCAAAGCTCTATGCCAAATTAAGAAAAGAGCAGCCAGAGGGTCTCATCCGTGCCAATAAAGAAGAACAAGAAGATTTTGAAAAGTGGTTAAGCGTATGAAAATCGAATTTTCTAAAGCCTTTATCAAAGCTTCTAAACGTCTTTCTGGCAATTTTCTGGCGATACTATATTCTTTCAATATCTTGCTCCACGAGGTGAAGCCTATGGTAAAAAGATGAAAACAGAACTAAAGCGAATAGACAAATAATAATAATAATATTCTTCAGTCTCCCCTTTTCCCCAGGCGGTCCCATCCCGCAAAACATGGCGAGACCTTTGATGCCCCGCCAACCAACCCTTCTACCCAACCTCTTGCAACTTCATAAGGTAATATTTTCAAAACGGGCTACTAGGCTCCATCACCCAAAAAGTAGCTTAAATAAAAAGGGGAGAGGGAGCCGTTCGCCCGTAGATCTATTATTTCTTATTCTTCATCCTCCAGAAGAAATGATTCCCAGGATTACGAGAATACGCATTTGGATACATCAAGGCAAAAGTAGTTATATCATTCATTCAACTATTAATCTTTATTAAATTATTAATACTATCGCATCATTTTACGTCATAATGATGTATATTTGCAATCAGAATAATTATCATATAAACATTTTAGGCTTATGGCACAGACAGCAATGACAGTCCGTATGGACAGCCAGCAGAAAGCACAGTTTGATAAACTCTGCGAACAATTCGGCATGAGTGCGAATACCGCCATCAACATCTTTGTTAAGGCTGTAATTCGCAGTAAGAGCATTCCTTTCTCCATCCAGGCTAAGGAAGAAGAAGACGAGGTGACTGCAAAAGCAAAGGCAGCGTTCAAAGAACTTAGAGCTAAAGCCGACAGAGGCGAAACGCCAGAACTCACCCTCGATGAGATCAATGAAGAAATCAGAGAAGTCAGACGATTAAGAAAAGAACGCAATGGTATATGCAGTCATTGATACAAACATATTTGTAAATCTGCCTAAGCAAGGAAGATTTCTTCTTAGTAACAGGTAATCTCAAACACTTCCCAAAAGAACCGCAAGTGATTACAGCTGCAGAAATGATGGAAATCTTAGACAACGAACTATAAGATATCATTACAGCAGGTGTCTCCAGTTTTCGTAGTAGGCGACGCCTGTAACCACTTTTTTTACCGGTATCGTTTGAGTGATACAATTAGGTAGTAAAAATCTTGTTATTCAGCTTCTCCACCTTCTCAGGTACCACATTTACAGCAGTCACCTAGTGATGTTGTGCCAACAAAGTGGCAATACTCAGTCCCACGTAGCCCGTTCCGGTCACGGCAACTTTAATGTTCTTAAAAGTATTCATATTGTTGATAATAATAAGTTAGAAACAGCCTATTACCAGTAAAAAGGCAATAAGCCAATTAGATAGGCAGAGCTAAATTTAAAGCCCTGCCCATCTTATCGTATATAATATTAAATCTAATTCTTCTGTGTTTTTCTGATATGAGTATTTAACAATTATAAATTTCTTCTTGACTTAATTTCATAAATTTTGATGTAGTATCAAGTGCTGTTTTAGCTTCCTTTTCCAAAGGGGTATATCCACCATGTATAATATGATTTCTCAATATCGCCATTGCCCCTAATTCTTTCATCTTTCCATAATATCAAATTGATAATTATTCACCAGCCTATCTTATTAATGAGGAAGTTTAATCTTTACATTTTTTGAGCGTTCCATCATACGACGGATTGCATCTTGTGCACCTTCAGGAATCACAGTTGTAGCAGTATTCCTACTACTCTCAGCAATCTCTATAAAGCGCTCTGCAACATCACCAGTCAATACAGGAATTGTTTTAATAGCTATTGCCATAATTCATTTCTCCTATTATTTAATTTATTATTTACGTTACTCTTTAACCTACTTGATAAGGATCAAATCAAAGTACATTAGACGAGTCTTTAATGGCTTATCAGAAACAATATCTCTATATGATTTTTAATACTAACTTTAAAATTTAGCTTTTGCCAAAATAGCCTTCATCTCAGCACGCTGCTTTGAGAAATCTATGCTTCCACGCTTTTTCAATGTTTCGTCCGCTTTTTCTCTGAAAGCTAAAGCCTCATCACCTGTCAATACGGCATAAAACAAGCCATCTTCATAATCCTGCAAATACTCATTTGAAAGAACCAATGCAGGATGTGGCAAGATGCTTCCATCGGCAATTCAAATGGAACCTCTACAATTTCTCCTTGATTTACTCTAGTTATAGCCATTTAGATATTGCTTTAATTGTTCTTGGCGACTTCTTATGCTTATACTGTCGATAATCAATATTCGACAAATCAGGATGATCCATTTCATCCCAAGATGGGAATTGTGACAGCTCTGCAGAAAGTTCTGCATCCGTCTTAGTACGATACTTACTATGATATTCTTTTACCGGTTTACCATTAAGAATGACTAAGCAGGTGTATAATTTATCAATATTCTTAGAAGAATATATTGCATCAATAAGACGATGTCTCATTTCCTGAACAGACAAAGAAGGTCTTACGACCGGAGTTGGCTCAGCAACCATACTAGCCGCAGCATTATCTTCTGTTATTTTATATCTATTTTCTTCCATACCTTTGTATTTTATATTAGATGCCGCCAAAATTACGCTTTTTTCTTGAAACCACCAAGAAAAAAGCAAGAAATCTGCAACTCATCAGCAAATTACTACAAAATCAACTATAAACTATTAACTATAAACAGCAGCCTATAAACTATTAACTATAAATTGTAAACTATAAATTGTAACCAGCAACCTATAAACTATTAACTATAAATTGTAAACTATTAACTATAAATCCCCTTCTCAAACTGGAGAGATGCCCCAAAATCCTTCAGTAACTTGCGAGAATCTAATATATTTTTCAGCCCTCACCATTTAAAAGATTCTAAAAATTAATAATTATCGTTTACGAGTTCCCGTATATGGGAACTCTCTTTTATTTTATTTTTTCTATCTTTGCACCGTGTTACACAGATATAGAACCTTATTACCTACTTTAGAGGCGCCATGACAGAAACAGTAATTTGTAGATCTCTACTTCCGAAAGCCAACGGAGGCGGAGACAGGGGAGTTCATGTCCATAGCCAGAGAGCGATGCAGAGCATCTTCTGCTCAGTTCACGGTGACACGATGACACGGTGACACTAGTTTTTCAACTTTTCGCCTCGCACGCGGGCAGGCAGGAACTTTCGGCTTGATTTTTCCTGCCTGCCCGCGCGAGAGTAAATCTTCAGAAATCACTGTCACCAGTGTCACCCTGTCACCCAGAAGCGGTTACTTCCGAATCAAAACTCAAAGACTTACGATGCAAAAGTCAGTCACTTACGATGCAAAAGCCAGGGACTTACGCCGCATAATCCACTGGCTTACGAACCGAATCACAAGCATAAAGCCCTTTAATATCAAACAAGCGAGGCATTTAGAAGTGATACCAAGCAAGACATGAAAAAGGGCTTGCTAACACCAGAACAAAGAAAATCTATGAGAAAGTATGAGCAACCATGAGCAACTATGAATTGCCCCTCACCATTTCCGTATCTTTGCAACGTGGTTCAGAGATACGCGGCGCTCCCAATCAGCAAAACAGGCGAAGACATTTGATGGAAAAGGCTCTTCAATATGCCATGCAATCCCAATCAGCAAGCTGTCCCCCACTACAGCAAGCTATAGTAAGGCGGTTACATCCTCTCTCTTCGGACAAGAGAGAGGCTTGGTGAGAAAGGTGGAGCCTTCTTTAATGGAAAAAAGGACGGGATGATTTTAGAAAGAAGATTAGATGATTTTAGAAATCAAAATCCTTTTAGTATTCAAAAGGACTTTCAAAGTCCTTCAGCACCTCATGCTTCGTATCCTTTTCCGAAAGATTAGCATGTTCCGTAGGAATGCGCCAATCGATACCAAGCGATTCATCCAAGATAGAGATACCACCATCAGCCTCAGGGTGATAGAAGTTATCACACTTATATTGGAATACAGCAGTCTCCGACAACACTGCGAAACCATGAGCAAAGCCCTTAGGAATAAAAAACTGACGATGATTATCTTCCGTCAATTCCACTGCCACATGCTTACCGTATGTTGGCGACCCCTTACGGATATCCACGGCAACATCCAGCACTCTACCCTTCACGCATCTCACCAGCTTGCTCTGGGTAAACGGAGGTCTCTGGAAATGCAAGCCACGCATCACACCATAACTACTCATACTCTCATTGTCCTGGCAGAACTCCACCTTGTAGCCCACCAATGGCTCTACTTTCTCTTTAAACTCACGCTCGCTAAAGCTCTCGAAGAAATAGCCACGAGCATCTCTAAACAGGCGAGACTCAATGATGAGCACGCCCTCAATATCTGTCTTTATTACTTCCATTATTATTTCTGTTTAATTTTTATATAATATTCTATTATAATCTGTTACGAAAGTTTTTTCCTTCAAAACCGATATAACCTATATTTCCTCCACAGGAAATGCTCTACTCTTGCGACAGGTTCCCAAATCACCTCTTCAGGATAACTGGACAGAAACCTCAGATTCCTTCTAAAACGGCGTGATGCTTTCTGTAACTGATAGGATAGCTTGCCCTTCTTTTCCTCCAAAGTCCTCATTCTCGCATCATAATGTCCGAAGTTTCCAGCCAGCATCATTTCCTCCAACAGGAAAGAACCATGATGCTCAGATGGCACACATAACAGTTCAGAACAATCCATATCAAAAATCTTCTGGAGGACAAACATCAAGGCAGATGCAAATCTACCCATACCACATGCCTTCACATGCCTCTTCAATGTTGTACCATCCATCAGTTCATCTCTAACAAGACTCTCTTTCCAATAAGCTTTCAATAACATATAGAAATCCAGCACTTGCCGCATTCCTACACCTTCATCCAGCAAATGACGATAGATATGATTCATCTGGAAGAGCAAATCATAATCCACTCTCAACTTGGTCAGTTCACAGCATCCATCGATATTGACCTTCTCAAAATGAGCCGATTGAAATAACCGCTGAAAATATCTATCCCTCATAGGAGTATTCAGGAACGAAGGACGAAAATGAATCTCAACAGGAACACCATTCATAGGCTTAACCTCAGCATGTAAATGGCATAAAGATAATAGGATTTTCTTGCTTTGACAATAATCAATGATTGACTTTACAGGATTCTTAGTCTTTTCCTTTGGCCAAATCCAGGCATCTACATCACCACAGATTCTTAACGGTCCTAGGGAATGTTCCGAGTTCAAACCATCATAATATACATGATTGGCTTGTCCTTTCAAAATACAAGTTTCAAAACCATCTTCGCCTAGCACTTCGGTTAATCGAAGACAAACATCAGTAGTCTGTCGGTTCCGCCGCTTGATACTTTCCACCATCATCGCCCATTGCAAGACCACATTTCTTGGAGGCCATTGCTCTTGCGGCAAACGCTCAACACCTTCAAACATAATCCCAACAAGCGCCTGCTTCTTGGCTAATCCAAAAATCTTATTCCATTCCTTTTCGGAAAGCGTATGGGATAATTGAACCGTTTTTCCTATGACAGATTGAAGAATGGTATAAAAATCCTGTAATATCATTTCTTCAACCCTTGATACACTCCCCCTACTTCATCAGCGATCTGGTCCCAATCATATTTGCTCATGTCGTAATCCACATGCTGCAATGGAGCCACGATAATTTTTCCGAGCTTTTCCGAAAGTTCATCTACGTTGCCACAATGGAAGTAATCATCCTTTGGTAAGCCAACCTCCAGATTCGCAGGAATATCACTCACTACCACCTTTACCCCATAGCTCATCGCCTCCAACAGGGCAATCGGTAAACCTTCGTGTGAAGATGGAAGACAATAGCAACGGCAATTCGTTAACAGCGAATGAAGTTTTCTGCCCTTGATAAAGCCAGTAAGCACCACACCATTCTCCCTTGCCATTTGCTTCAATCCCAATGAATATTCATCTTCGAAGTCCGTATCACCAGCCAGTACCAGCTTGTAGCCCTGCTCTATAAACTTTTTATTCTTAACTATCAACTGTCTATACGCTTCCACCAGATGATGCAGGTTCTTCTCAGGCACAAATCTGCACATACCCAGGATATACTTGCCTTTCTCTATCCCCAGTTCCTTGAAATATTCTGGATAGTCGCAGATTTCAGGCTCAGAAACACCATTATATATAAGATGAACATTCTTCGTCCTTCCATATTTACGGGCAATGAGGTTCTTGATGACGTTCGAGATGACGATGACATCATCGGCAAACATGCAGCCCATACGCTCACCCATCTTCAGGATAGTCTTGGCTGCAAATCCCCACTTGTCCCTGTCATAGTCAGGACCATGATGCGTAAGAACCACCTTCATGCCCAGCAATTTGGCGTATGGCACCAGCAATGCAGGACCGATGGCATGAATATGCAATACATCAGCACCCAACTTCTTTGCCTCATTGATGGCACGGAAAGTATGGATGATGGCCTCGAAACTCTTCTTCTTAGGCGAAGGAATCGTTACCAGTTTCACACCCTTCCATTCATGTAAGTCATCCTTCACATAGTTCGAGCGACGGATTAGCGTTACGTCATACCCACGCTCCACCATTCTAGGGAACAATTCCTCACAATGCGTCTCCACGCCACCCATGATATTCGGGATACCACGAGTACCTGTTACAACTATTTTCATAAAAACTAGAGATTTTCAAAATAAAAGTATTACCTTTGCAGGCATGAATAAGATTTCAAACTATATCAAAGAAGCCATACAGTACTTCGGCATCATCTTGGTGGCAATGCTCTCCGCGCTGTGGCTTCTTATCAATCATAAGAGAATCAAGTGATTACTTGATTTCAATATTTCTATCAGTTTCCTTCTTAGTAGCCTCATAACCCTGGCTAGCCACATCAGCGTTCACGATGTCCTCGCCACGCTTGCCCTTCAAAGCCTCCTTTGAATCGGCAGAAAGACCATTGTTTACCACAGCATTCATATCGCAGGTAGAAAGCTTGTCAAGCTGTTCCTTGGTCACCTTACCATCACGATACTCGCAGCAGATAGGATTCTCATACATAGAGTACTTCATACCGAGCAGGCTCTTCAGCTTGTGCTTAGCCACCCACAGGGCAGGAGTCTTGATATACTTGTGCATGGCAGGAGAAACAGAACCGATCATCCAGCAGTTTCTGTCGCAATGTCTTACCTTCTTACGAACCTGCTCTGCCTCTGGAGAACTCCAAAGCTCATCCCAAGTCTGGCGGTTCAGGTTACCCATCACCTCCTTGTCCTTGGTACCATTACATGGCATCACATCACCGTATGGGTCAATGAAGAAGGTATCGAAACTCATATCGCAAGGCAAGAGACGCTTCTGACCATAGATATAGTTGATGAGACCATGGTTGAAGTAAGCACGGAACCACTTCTTAGGAGAGTTAGACTTCAACAGCTCGTTCACCAAGTTCTCGAAGTTCTTAGCCACCATCGGACGGTCGTGGATGATGTTCTTAGCCTCAACGAAATAGAAAGAGTTATGGAGCGATGCTGTAGCAAACTCCATACCCATCTTGTTGCTCAACTCATAGAGAGGCACGAGGTCAGGAGCATTCTTGTCCTGAACGGTCATACCGAAGCCTACATCCTTCAATCCCATCTCGCAGAGCTTCTTCAGGGTTGTATAGCCACGGTTGAAACCATTGTTCAGACCACGGATCTCATTGTTGGTCTTCTCCAAGCCCTCGATAGAGATACGGATACCAATCTGAGGGAACTCCTTCGCCAGGTCGATGATACGGTCGGTGAAGAAACCGTTGGTAGAGATCACGATACGGTCGCTCTTCTTATAAAGCTCACGTACGATATCCTTCAAATCCGTACGGATGAAAGGCTCACCACCCGTGATGTTGGTAAAATACATCTTAGGAAGTTTCTTGATAGTCTCAATAGAGATTTCCTCCTCAGGCTTAGAAGGAGCCTTGTAACGATTACACATTGAACAACGTGCATTGCAACGATAAGTTACAATGACAGTACCATTTAATTTCTTTTCTGACATAATATAGTTATTTATAATATTCCATTAATTTATGATAATAAGCCTCGGAAGAATATCTTTCGATAGCATCTTTTGCGATGGCTTGATAATCAAAGTCATGCGCAAACATCTTTTCTATTTTGTCCTTCAGATCCTCCACACCACCCGATGTAAAGGTCATACCGTTAGGAACCATTGTTGCAGCAGATTTACCGTCCTCAACTATCAGTTCAGGAATACCTCCGATATTCGCACCCAATACCGGTGTACCCAGGCTCTGTGCCTCAATTACGGTCAGCGGATTATTCTCACTCCATTCAGCAGGAAGCACCATCATGCGAGCCTTCTGGAGGATAGGCATAAACTCCTCCCATTGCATCAAGCCCTTAAACTCGATATGAGAATAGTTCTTATAAGTTTCCTTTAGTTCCGGAAGCAACTCACCATCACCAATCACGACCAATTTCTTATCGAGCTGGGCAGCCGCCTCACACAAGGTTCTCACACCCTTCACCTCATTCACTCGTCCCAGATAGACATAGTAGTCTTCCTTTACCTGAGTCTTTGAAGAAACCTCCGGAAGCTTCGTCACATCGATGAAGTTGCAGAGCACTCTGAACTTCTCTGGAGAATAGCCACCCTTCACACAGGTATCCATCATAAACTTCGATGGAGGAAGGAACCAGTCCACATATTTCTGCAGCACCTCCTTGTTCCATTTCTTAGCCTCCAGATAACCCACGATAGCCCCAGGGATACTTCCCGGCATACAGCGATGCTTCACCACTGCCAGTTTATCCGTAAAGCACTCCTCGCACCACTTGCCATCTCTCATGCAGGTATAGCAAGGACAAACGAGTTTGGTATCATGCAATGTCCAAACCACCTTTGCCCCGTATTCATGCGCCAACTTAGCAATCAGCGGAGAAAGCTGCGTATGGATATTGTTCAGATGCACCACATCAGGCTTGAAGTCATTCAGCAGTTGCGAGAACTTACTCTTCACTTCCCCATCACCAAACGGACGGGTAAAAGCCATCAACTTGCTCATATTCTTAGGAAAGTATTTCTTCCAAGGCGTATCCAGATTCTCCGGATAGTCCATGGCAAATACCGCCACCTCATGCCCATGCGCCTTCAGCAGCTTTTCCAGATTGAGCATATAAATACAATCACCGCCACGGCGGTAATAAAACTTATTTGCTAATAAAATCTTCATTGTATTACGACATTTTTCTGAAACAAACATTTACTGCACGAATGCCAGCAGACACAAAATATCCGAACGAACTACTTTTTGTGCTTTATACTGTCATTCTTTTGTTTCTGCATGTTGTACACTTTATATTCAATTTTAAGCAACTGTTTCTCATTCTCAAAAACTTTATTGGATGTCTTATTATAACTATTTGCAAACCAAGCTAATAAAAGAGGAACAGCAATGCCAAGTATCCACTTAAAATAAATAAAAAACTTACTTTCTTTTGTTTTACCATCAACATAAGCGAAGCACCTTTTCTCTGCCTTTTCGATTTCTTTAGCATTGTTCTTCCTAGCTATTTCAATCTTATTTTCCAATTCTTTACGGAGATTATCATGAGCTTCCGTATTATGCGTTTCATAATTGGTGAGCCTATTATCTAATCTGGAGATGTTATCTGTAGAAAACTCATTTGACGAAGTATAGGATGTATGATCTTCTATACTATCTTTCGAATCAGAACGATATTGTCCCTTCCTTTCAACAGAAGCATTTGATGTTTGACCTGCCCTATTCCTGTATCGAGAAGGAGGAATATAGTTTCTTATTTTCTTTCTAGCCGTCTTTACATCATAAGACCCAGATTCTTTTACATCAGTAAGATTTTTCTTATTTCTAACTCCCATTATGAATTGAGTTTGTATAGATTATCAAACAAATCTTTCTCTACAGACAAGGATAGTTCAAAGATATCCTTAATGAGTTCCGGCTTATCAATGCTTTGCACTTCATTAGTTAAGTAATTATCTGTATCAATAGCAAAACCAACATGATTTTCAATCTTTGTATCAGGAAATTCACGATGAAAGAAATCATCGTCTCTATTGACAGGGCCGATTTGATACATACCGTTTTCGTAATTTACACGGAAAAGCATGTCCTTCATTGGATAATTTGACAATAAAAAGCTAGTTGGGAACAAAGCTTTTATATTATCTAATATCTTAGTATAATCATTTTGTTTTGTCTTATAGCTACCAATAATGCGACAACCAATTCTGTAAATTGTTATATCATTAATCACCGAACGAACAATATCATAGATTTTTTTAAATTTTCCATAAAATGCCTCAACACTATCAATTCTATCTGAAATGTAATGAATCTTGTTGAAGGAAATGGAAAAGAAATCAGAAGCATCCTCCTTTATAGTATTATTACGAATCGCCAACACATTATTATTAATTTCCCAGCTTGTGTTAGAAAAAACTTTTTCATTTTCCATTCTTTCGGCTAATTCTCCAATATGGTCTATTATTATCGGTTTTGCTTTAAGACGTAGTTCGATAATCATTTTACGATTACCAACATACTTACTTTCAATATTTTCCTTCATCACTCACAACTTTTAATCATTTCATTTTACATTTTTAAAGACATACCCATCATAATGAATAAGATGAACAGTATCGCCATCATTATTCCAAACATGGCAATTCAATCCCCAATACAAAATGTATGTAGTTGTATTAGAATTATTGCCACGCTTGTATGCATTTCCATCCTTTGAATAGATCCAAACAAAATCGCCTTTCTTCACATTCTGATCAGGAAAGACAAACATATGCCTATGCTTATTAGAGATGTTTCCTTCTTCATCATAGGTGGAATCAAACAACAAATAATCATTGAGATTACAGTCTGCGAGTGCATACAACACCACTCGCTCTTCATCAGTTGCATTATCAGCAACTTTTCTAATTTCAAGATTCATCATAATAAAAAAATATTAATTATCTATTGACGTCTTTTATTCTCAATACGCTTAAACACATAATATTTGATAACATGCGAAAAGCATATCGCACCAATCAATGTTGCAATACAAGAAGCTACATACAGCATGTCATTGTTATGAATAAACTTATCCAGATGTAACATACTTGCTACCCTAAAAAACATCATGTGGCAGAGATAAATCTCCATGCTAATACCACTCAGATACTTAGCTACCCTATTGTTCAACACAATATCCTTTGAACCTATGGCGTAAATCAGCCAAGCTGCAAATACGATAAGGTCTGGCAAAATAAACAAACCTTTAATATCAACAACAAATCTTAATACGGTAAGTACAAGACATGATGCCAAAGCTATAATCCAATATTTCTCCACCCAGCTCTTGATACCCTGACGAAAAAGGTAAATCATACCACCAGAGATAAAGAAAGGAGCACTATTGATTATATTACTACGGCAGAAACCATTATCATTATTAAAAGTATTTATTGCTATATAACAGAATAGCAGTGATAACACCAGTATCATCCATCCTCTCTTCTTATTATCCAGCAGGAAGGTGAAGAATGGGAAAAGCATATAGAATGTAAACACTGTCCCAAGAAACCATCCCACACCTATCACCTCAATATTTGGATTAGGTAAGAGATTAAAACACATTGTCAAATCTGCAAAACCATGGCAAAACGTATTCCAAGATGGTTCCATTGCAAAACTAATTATCACCATCATGCCGAAGAATGGCCAGGTACGATGATAGCGCTTAGCATAGAACTTCGCAGGAGTTATTACTCCCGATTTTACTCGTTCATAATATCCACAGCACATACTGAATGCACTAATAATCATGAACAGCAATGTGAAATTCGTGAACCACGGAATCACATTACCAGTTAAGATGTTATCACTTGGCTTAATCATTAGATTAGCCTGAACGTGCATAAGCACGATACCTACTGCTGCGTAAGCACGCAAACCATCTAGCGAGGAGTAATTTTCCCTAACATTCGCGGATATGGGGGGGTACTATTATTTATATTACCTTTCATTTATTTTACCATTTTTATCGACCAACTATAATCTTTACTATTATAATTTGCATAATTTCAATATGGGGACAATATGGTTAAAACTTACATATTTCCATACACCTGGCAAATTAAAATCATTTACTGCTAATGGTTTAGTCTATTCAACCATTTATTAACCAATATTTTTTCAAACGTATTCTTTCTAACAATATCTATAATACTACAACTAAAGAACACGGCAAAAATAATTATTAGCGAATACGATACACAATAATCACTACATAATAAACTCTTTACATTAAGTGTATCATTCCATAACCATTGTCGCATATAGCCGCTATTAGCATGAATAAGGAGAACGCCAAAAGTTGATGCAGAAATTGTATTAATCAGTTTAACATGCTTCATCTTTAAATTTTTAAATGTCATAAATGTAGATATTGCTATTCCTAATGCTAAAAATCGATTTACTTCACCAACAAAATAATGAGTATATTTTCCTAAATATACGCCAACACAAATTGTTACAATACCTAACAAAAGTAAGACTATAGAAACAAAAGACCAAAACGATACTGATAATTTCCAAGATTCAGAATAAAATCGTAGATAAGAGCCTATAAAAAACAACACACAAAACCAAGATACATAATTCATCGAGAAAGGTATCTTTGGCATCATTTCCAAAAATGAATACATAAAAAGACACAATATAATTAGATGGATGTGTTCCTTTTTATTTAAGCAATTAACCAATTTACTTAAGTATGGTATAAATAAGTAAAACAACAAGAAGCAACCAGAAAAACCTTTATCAACATTCGAAAATGGCATCAAACAATAAAATAAAGATATGGGAGATAACTCAACACGACTACAAAATATAAATATCAAATAAATAACAATATTATAAAACAAAATTTGTGCTAATAACTTGATATATTTATACATTGTTATATTCTGTCTACACATAAAGAAACCCGTTATTAAAATGAAGCCATCTATAGCTGGTTTACCCCATGCGCTTAAAATATAGAAATAATATGATTTCCAAGACACATCATTTTCTGATAAAGTAGCCCACAAATTAGAATTAACAACTAAATGATGAGCTACGATTAGAACCATCATAATAATTCTATAAAGTTCCAAATTAGAATTACGGATGCCCCCCCATTCCTCATAATCTTTTGATTTTCAACCATAATGCTAGTATTATTTGAATAAAGCTTTATTTCTTCTTTTAGCCTCATAGTACAATATATCTTTCTTTGTAAAAAGATAAATAATACAACGAATCAATATTACTACATTCATAATCCATGAACGACCAAAATTCTTACGAACTTCAGGAGCAGCAATATCTATACTTTCTGTGCCAACCTTATCAACAGTAAAATACTTTTTCTCATCAATTACTTGGTTACCAAAAGATTGATCAACTTCAAAAATTGACGTACCAGTTCCATCAAACCCCATATTACGAACCTTAGATATCTTTGGGAACAAAGAGTACTTATTCATAAGATATTGGTATGAAACTATCATCGTATCGCCAAATATACAATCACTATCCAGATTTAAAAGGATTGTATTTAAAATTCTTGGCTCATTTTTGTATATAGTCCATATGTTATGCCATGAAGACATAATAAACTCTGCAAAACCTCTATTAGTATGTTTGTCTAATAAACGTCTTTTTTCTCTCATAAATCCTACACCCCAAGCAGAATACTCTCTTGACATGTAGCAATTCTTATCATATTTGCTCAATTTCACTCCTTGATAGTTATAACCACAAACAGCCATACAATTTGGGTCATCCTTATATTTCTCCAAGCCGTTATTTATATATTCCAAAAAATTTGGAGAAAATACATTATCATCTTCCGAAAAAATATATCGATCAACTGTTTTTGGTAAATCTTTAATTGCAGTTTCACTATTTCCTTTACCTGAGAAAAAATAGTTTTCTTTTCTACGATAAACAGTAAGAGTCTTAAAATTATTATTTCTTTCTTTTTCTTGCAGATAAGCATCAACTTTCTTCCAACCATCAACATATTTATCAGATGGTGGATAGTCCAATGCAATATATACATCGGTATGCTCAGCTCCTGTGCAAACTTCGAGCGACTCCAAGCATTTACGAAAGTGCTCATATCTATTTAATGTTGGTATTATTACTGGGGCGTATATCATATTTTATCTGTTTTATATTATTATTAAACATCTTCTCATACTTTAATATTATCATAAAAGTACCAAGACAATTATAATTACTAAAATGCAAGCTTACTTATGTAAACAAATCATCTTAAAGCAAAATTCACTTAATAGATGTGTACTCACTATTGTCCGATTTAAAGGGCAATTCTAATTTCGAAACAGTTGAATTATAGTCTTTATGCAATATTTTGCAATGAAACGGATTTGATTTATTAACTTTACAGCCCCAAATAATTGGCTACTATGTTACAAGACAAATACGTTTTCGTTTAACTTATTGCATTTCAGAATAGAACTCAGCATATCTGTATTTTAGCACTATGTATAAAATATTAAACTTCTACATATATAAGCCCACATATTAAATGTGGTTGCATTTTATAACAAAATGCATTTTTCATCAAAGAATCGCTTATATTGCATAAAACACTACAGGCATTAACTCCTTGCAGCTAACAATGCCATTCTTCTGTCTTAGCAAAGTTTCATCAGTATCTTTTCCTTCTAACCAATACACAATTTGCTTTGGCACGTTTACACCAGCATTATGAGTAAAAGGATATTGACCACCGAATCTACAATTCATTTCTAAGACAACTATCTTACCATCATCTGTTTTAAAACAATCAACATCCAAATTTGCAATATGATGCAAATGAGTTGATATAAGTATAGCTGTATCCTCGAATGTTTTAGGATCAACAGTTTCTGCAATATCTGTTTCTCCAGAGCGCATCGCTACTTTTTTCTTCGCGAATGTTGTTACGTAATTACCATCCAAATCATTAAGGATTTCTATACCATATTCTTGTCCTCTTATCATCTGCTGAATAATAATACAAGAATCTTTATCTACTTGAGATTCATACTTCAGATATGTATCAAAAATCTCCTTATGAAGTTTCGCATATAACACCAATAACTCTTGTTCATTACATGCCTTATATATTCCTATGGAACCCATCCCCCAGCGTGGTTTCAATATAAAAGGATATGTTACTACACCCTCAGCGATGTCTTTTCTTAAATTTTCAAGACTAAGATAGGATGGAGTTTGAGGTAATCCTAAACGAACAAGGAATTCATATGTAGCCCATTTATCATTACAGATTTGAGTAACATTATAGTCAGATACAACAACCATAATACCCTCCTTTTCAAACTCGACTTTATGTTTGGCCAGAACAGGCAAATCAATATCAAAGAGAGAAATGATAGCAGATATCTGATTGTTCTTACAATATGAAATCAAAAAATCAACATACTCTTTGTCATATATTGATGGTGTAATAACATAATCATCAGCCTGATGCAATGTATATGTATCTATACTATTAGAAGCATAGACTTTTCCTTGACCAGCCAAAGCTTTTTTGAAATACTCAACTAGATAAGTTCTTCGTCCTGCTGATGTTAACAAAATATTCATAATTCTATAAATTAAAGTTCTTTTCTAAATAATATCTATCACAGTTAATAACTATATGACTAAGTCCATTTTAAAAAGTCAACATTATGAAAAAGTTCAAATGATTGCCCACAAGTTACAAAGACAAAAAATAGACTTTTTAAAGTGTTTTTTTTTCTAAAGTTTTACAAGTAAAATTAGCACTAACATTTATTAATTGTTTGCGTTAATCCACTTGCAAAACCTTATTATTTATTTTATAATGCAATCTAATGTTCTCTGAATATCCTCATCACTCAAAGCATGGTGCATAGGCAAACAGATTACGCTATCTGCCATCTTATGAGCATTCGGCAAATTTGTTGGATCTGCGCTCTCCAAACCACGATAAGTAGAGAACTCACTAATCAATGGATAGAAGTAACGACGACCCAATACGTTCTGCGACTTCATCTTTGCATAAAGTTCATCACGGGTCATACCATACTTCTGTGCATCAATAAATATTGGGAAGTAGCTGTAGTTGTGACGAACACCAGGCATGTCATCAAAGAAAGTGATGCCTTCAACATTACGCAAAGCTTCACGATATTTAATTGCTACCTGATGGCGAGCCTCAATAGCTGCATCCACCTGCTTCAAGTTGAGCAAACCATATGCGCTACGCATCTCATCCATTTTACTATTGATACCAGGACCAACAACCACAGTTTCATCAGCAAAGCCAAAGTTCTTCAAAAAGTCGATACGCTTTTTGGTTTTCTCATCATGCATAATCATCGCACCACCTTCAATAGTGTTATATACCTTAGTTGCATGGAAACTCAAAGTACTCATATCACCAGCATTCAAGATGCTCTCACCATTTACTTCTACACCGAAAGCATGAGCAGCATCATAAATAACCTTCAATCCATACTTATCTGCAATATCTTGAATAGCCTTGGTATCGCATGGTTTACCATATACATGCACAGGCATAATGGCGGTAGTCTTTGGAGTGATGGCTGCCTCAATCTTGTTTGGATCAAGATTACCTGTTGCAGGATCAATATCAACAAATACTGGCTTGCAACCATTCCACCAAATACTGTGGGTAGTAGCCACAAAGCTATATGGAGTTGTAATAACCTCACCTGTAACACGGAGCGCCTGTAATGCTGTAAGCAATGGCAGGGTACCATTAGTAAAAAGACTCACGTATGGAACTTTGAGGTACTCGGCAAGAGCGACCTCTAGTTTCTTATGATAATCACCATTATTTGTTATCCACTTGCTTTCCCAGATTTTCTGGAGTTCAGTATGAAAATCATCTAAACTTGGCAGTAACGGAGATGTTACTGTTATCAATTTCTTTTCCATAATTATTTAATTATAATATTATTTCTAAGGGCATCCAAATAGCCATGACCATATTTTTGATCAGGTTCTACATAATTACCTTCAGCCCATTCATTCCATGATTTTAAGAAAACGATTCGATGCTCAAAAGGTTTATCTTGAACAGAATCAATAATTTGTTTGATATGTTTCGAAAACAATTCTGGAGTATAATTGTAATATATGGTAGCTTTTGCACCAGAACGAGCAGTACGATCATAACCAGACAAGATTGTTGGATAAACTATATCTTCCTTGTCAATCTCTTTTGTCAGATAAGGAATAATATTCTTATAATCGAACTTCTTTATCGAGCCGAAATTACCCAATGTTACTCGATTAAATAGTCCTCTGATCTTTTTGCGAAGTTTACTTCCCAACGCTCTATCTTCAGCATAAGTCAAGTATGCAGGATTTATGGCTTCTATACCAACATCGTGATATCTATCAAAAGACTCTTTAGTAAACTCACTATCACTCCACCACAAGGCAACAAAATGAATACCTGGTAATCCGTTTTCTTTAGCCATTTTTTGCCAACAAGCAATGAACTCTTTCAAATCAGGCATTCTGAATGCTTGCCACAAATAGAATAAAGGTTTACCATCTACAGTTATATAACGCTTATCCTTAAATGCAGGAAGGCAATAATTGAAATGTGCAATCCAGTCCTTTTCTCCAGGATACTTCATATCAAAAATAACGGTATCTTTCTGAAAAGCCTTTCCTTTTGTCCAAGTTTTATTACTCCATTCATGATTAGCCCAGCCCAAGCAAAAAGGGAAATCTGGCTTACCACTTTTCAAAACATCTTCAAAAATATCTTGAAGTGTCATCACTCCATTACCAAACCAATAGTGCCAATACATGAATCCTTCAACGCCAGCCTCACGAGCCATTTGCGCCTGCTGCTCTCTTATTATCGGCAAACGTAAATCATAGAAGCCTAAATCGGAAGGCAATTTCGGCTGATAATGACCTTTAAACAAAGGTTTAGCCTTCGTTACATTAGTCCACTCCGTAAACCCTTTCCCCCAAAACTTATCATTTTGTGGAGTTGGGTGATATTGAGGGAGATAGAATGCTATCACCCTTGCTTTTCTGTTTTTCTTACACATATATCACCTTTTTTAGATAACTTTTGAATTATAATTAACAAAAATATACTTAACAATAAATTTCTAAAACTACCACTTGTTTTGAATATGTTTATTGTCCAACCATTAATTAATATTTCGCAGAAAACAAAATATAAGAAAAATGGCAATAAAGACGCGTATTTCTTTATCCTTACAAAAATTTTTAGAAATGCAAAGGACCATATCAAAATTAATACAATAGTATAAACCGGTCCAAAATCCATATACCAATCACCTATATAAGTATAAAACAAGCTAGGAATGATACCAGTCTTACTATAATCCCAATATGCATTCTTATCTTTCGGCACATCTAACCCAATCAAGTCTTTTACAAAACCAAAAGAATTATCTCCTTCTGTATTTTTTTTTATATTCCATAAACTTTCATTAAAATCCAAATGACTTTTTGCCACATAGTAACCAATAGTAATACTAGTTTCAACTCCTTTATTGGAAGAATTTCCTCTTGCTAAGGTTAAGATTGATAAAAAAAGGATAAAACAAGGAATCACAACAAGCGAAACTAACTTAAGTTTCTTGAACCTTGCACTTGGTATTTGCTTTCTAAATAACAATATCAGAAAAACTGCATCTAGAAATAATTGTGTTGCAAAACCTCTACCAGAAGAAGCTAGCTGAAAAAGGACATGATTCAGTACTGGTAAAAATGAAAATAACAAAAAATATTTGCTTATTTTTTCCCTCGTTAAAAAATAAAATGGTATAAATACTAATAATTGTATAAAAATACCATCCAAAGAGTTACCGATCATCCCCAATGGACTAAGCCATGTTACTTTTAAACCATCTCCATACATTTTGTCATTATACATATCTGCCAATCCACTAGTATCAGCAGCTCCATATGAAGATATAACATATCTCAGATTCTCATAAAAAGGAATCAACGATAACAGGATAAACACCAAAATTATCTTATCAAGAAAGCCGAAATCCATACAAGGAATTGCATTCTCCATTCCTTTTTGGCATTTTACAATCGGGATAAGGGAAATACAAAAACAGATAAACAAAAACACATACGGCAAAATGGACAATCTTTCATATTTGACATCAAATGCTAATTGAAATAATATAGCAAAAAAAGAACTAACACACCATATGCCAACAATATATAGTGGCACCAAACTATACTTTTTTACATAAAGCCATGAGAAAAGAGCTACAAATGCAACAAAGTATAAAACTGTAGGATATAAATACTCAAACATATTATCAATATTTTCCAATAAGCCAAGGAGTAAATCTATTAATCATATAAGCTATAATTAAAAGAACAAACACCTCAACACTGCTTAATAGAATTGCAAATAATTCTTGATTACATAATTTAAAAGAAGAAATAAATATTATTGAAATAGCATATGCCTTTCCATTAAAGGCAAAAGCTATCAACGTATTCTCCCCCAATAGACGTAAAAACTTAGCTGAAAAAATATTTGAAAACAAACATAACACAATTATTCCTATTATCGATAACAAAATAAATAGAAATGGATTATCGTAATAATTTGTAGCAAAGTGGAATTCCATGCCAATGTTTCTTTGAAGAATATATGAAATAACCATATAAATAATCAACATCAATATTGACCATATGGGTTTGTTAAGTATATAACGTAACTTTGAAACAGACAAGAATTGAGAAAAATTCACTTTTCGTACTATATTTCCCATGAGAAAATAAGCTGTAGCAAATAATGCTATATCAGCACAATAAGGAGCAACATATCCGTCCTTGTTCCTTATTAAATAAACGCTACCAAACATTATAATACATACTAACAACTTCATCCTTAGAGACTTCATAATGGTATGTGATAATATACTAACATATAATTGTACAACAATAAGACAAGGAATGAACCATAAATTTTTGCCAATAAGGATATAATAAACCTTATTATATAGATATTCCATATCACATTTAAATAAAGCTGCCCAATTATCTATACCTATAAAGAACAGAAGAAAGCTTAATAAAAAATACGGAACAAGCAAGTGTTTCACTATTTTAATTATATCTTCCTTCAAAGATCGTGTAGAAAACAAATACCCTGAAATCCAAAAAAACAGAGTTAAAAACCAAGGAGTATATAGTGTATGCAATATGGGATGATTTACATTAGAATGAGCAAGCAAAACACAAAACATACAAATTCCTCTCGCATTATCAATCCATTTAATTCTCTCTTTCATTGTTAATGATATGTATTTGTTAAACAAATATCTTTTCGTTCCGATATTGCAACTTTAAATTCATCCTCTAATTCACCAAATCCAATTATAACTATTGGAACTTCATTTTCAGGAATCAAAAATTTCTTTAAAGATGCATTCTTTTTACAATCAAATCCAACAGATAACGGAATTGTGCCAAAACCCAAACTATGTAAAGCATTAATTAAATTCATAGCATAAAGCCCACCATCAACATAAGCCTGATGTACTTCATAAAATAAAAATGCCTTTAAATTTGCAGTAACTAAAATCGCGCCTTTAATCTCATTTTCAAATCCTCTAGCACCACCTTGCCATCTTATTAGATCTACACTTTTTTCACCTAAGAACACATGGGTTTTCCAGCCTTGGCGATTGCAAGCCGATGGAGTTTTTTGTGCCATAGATAAGGCTTCATCAATTTTTTTTCTGTCAGGAACACAATTTTTATAAAATCTAATAGAATGTCGTGAAGAAAGAAAATCTTTAAAATTTGTATTTAAATGCTCAGATATTTCTTCTTTAGTTAGAGTCAAAACCCCTCCTTTCCCTTTTTCGGGAGTAAGTTTAGACAATCCTACAAGAAAATTATATTTTTTTTCTATCTCAAAAATCTCTGTGCCATGTGACTTTGTATACTCTATATAAGTATGTAAAGTGTTTATTGGATACTGTAAATATTCTCTATCAACGTTTGCGTATTTTTTGGCATATACGATTAATTCATCTATAAGTCTTAAAGCTTTTGCCTGACCAAATCCTAAACGAGGATTCCTCATAGACATACCTTTTTCTAATGTATGCGTTTGTCGCAATAATACATATTGCATTTTTTCTACATCATCAACAGTATGCGTAGAAGCATTGAATCTTCGCAACTTATGCCAAAAGGAAAGAGACTCTTTTAAAAGATTTTTCTCGACACGCAATTGGTTTATAAAATTCATAACTCTATTCATAACTAGATTATTTTAATAAATATTTAATTTCATACAAATGTTTCCATCCCTTGATTATAGCATAGATTTCTAACCTAAAAATATGCCAATAAGGCGGTATTAATAAATTTGCAAAACACCCAGAAACCAATACGGTAATAATGGTTACAAAAGCAGAACCAACAATTCCAAAAGTTGGAATTATTAATAAATTAAGTCCAACACAAGTTAAACAGCCAATGATATTCCTTATCACCGCCCACTTTTGTCTTCTTTCTATAATTATAAGTTGACCACCAGCACCAGACAATCCCATACCAACAGTTTTCCATGCTAGAATTTGCAAGACAGGTACTGCTGCCAAATATTCATTTCCATATGTATATTTTATAAGCCAATAAGAACTGAAAGAAACGCCCAAAGATAATATAATAGAAATCCATACTATTATAGAAATCGCCTGTTTTGATTTTTCAATATATTCAGCATGGCTTCGTTGATAACTTTGAACTAATATTGGTACAATTGTTTGCATCATAATACCAGGAAGAAAGAGGATTATACCTAAAAATTTATCTGCCGTAGCAAAATAACCTACTTCCTTATTATTTAAAAGATCACCAATTAGGACTTGGTCTATTCGCTCATATACAACAACAGCTGCTCCAGATAAAACCAAAGGAAAAGCTTGACTCAACAAATAAGGAACAAGAGTTTTATCGAAACTCCATTTTCTTAGAGAACCAACTTCCTTTTTATAGGAAAGAATATATCCACTAGCTACAAGATATGTATCAAAAGCTGTTGCTAAGACAAACCATTCTAACGGAAATTTAAACCAAAGTAATGCTATTTTCAGAATAGCACCTATGACAGTTCTACAAATTTCAGATTTAACAACATACTCATTTTTAATTATCGATGAAAAATAATTTCGGATAACTTCAAAACAACTTGAAAAAAGAACGGAAGAATAAGTAATTATTAAAACAGAAGTAAAATTGTCTTTTGCAGAGATCTTAACTATCAAACAAATGATACAAAAAACAACAATTGCAAAAAACAATCGAATTGCCAAACAAGTACCAAGTATACTTTCTTTCTTTTCCGGATGAGCCGATAATTCACGAACTTCTATATTTGATAATCCAAAACCTGCAAAAACACTAAACAGCGCAACAAAACTAATAACATAGTTCATTAAACCATACTTTTCTGGACCTAAATATCGAGCTACTAAAATGCCGACAAAAAGCATCCCAAACATATTTGTAAACTTTCCCAATAAAGCCCACAAAACATTTCTTATGACTTTTGACTTATTGCTATTTTTATCTTTTATCAAATTTAAAAGTCGCATACTAAATATCATTTAATTCTTCTTTCAAATTATTAAGTTTGCCTCTATAAACCGGCATAATATTTCGTAAATGCTCTTGTAATAAATGTTCTTTATCTAAAAGATTTTTAAACGATTCCAGCACTTTAGTTGGATAAATATTATTTGTACAATCCACAACCAAGTCTTTATCTAATCCTAAATCTTTAGCAATACCATGCGATTTTATACTATAGCCAAGCGCAAGGCTAGGTACACACATACTATAAGCAGATATTACGGAATGCGTTCTAGCACCAACAAAAAATCTGCAACGGGAAATAACATAACGTATCTGGCAATAGTTATATTTGTCTGATTCAAAAATAGAAACTCGTTTTGAATTACTATATTTTGACAAAATCTTATTTGCAACAACTATATCACTTTGATTTCCCCATAAAACATGTGGAATCAACAACAAATGGCTAGATGTCTTTGTCAAAATAAACTCTATCAATTGATGCATCATTTCCTGTTGCGGCTTAGTACCATATACAAAATTCGATATATTCAATCCAATTACATCAAGATTGTCAAAACAACTAGGCAAACCGACCTTTTCAGGTTCCAAAATAAAAGCAGGGTCTGGATAATTGATTATTTTGTTAATACCATATTTCTTTAATAATTCTTCTGTTAAGGACTCACGAACATATATCAAATCAAATTTTTTTAAATTCTCAATTTTTTCTGGGGTGAGATTCTTTTCACCTATCGAACATCCCCACAAAATTGTCTTTAATTTATGTTCCTGACACCAAGTAGTAGTATAAACAGCCTCGTTATTTTCATAACAATACATATCGCCTCCAGTAGATAATACAATCCCATCATCCGGAATACTTTTCAAAAAAGAATCATATCTTTGCTTATAAACATACTGCATATGTTTAACGTGCTGGAAAGCCCAAAGTCTATGTGCTTTACGAAGCAGGAGTTTACTTTTAGTCATTTGAGGCACTTCTACCAAAGTTACATAATCAGAAGTTCCAAGACGTTTATCCAGCTCTACATCTGTACACAATCCTATCAAATTTTCTTTTGGAACATTCAATAGAATAGCTGTACCTTTGGCAATTGCCTCACAACCTCTATTACCACCATCCAAATGTAACGGAAAATAAAATTTCATATATATTACTAAATATAAAAACGTTTATTTAAAACATACTAAACCATAAAGTTAGCAAGTTTCATATTATACACAAAATCTTGTCTATACTGAAGTTTATCTATGTTCATTATCAAAATTCAATTTCAAATATCTAAAAAATAGATAGTTTTTCCTTACTAGTACCCTACTTTTTTTATTGTTTAAATAGCAGGATCCATGCTAAGAGCCGAAAAGTAGCTTAATATAAACTCAAAGCACTTCACCTACCATAAAATCGTTATAGAAAACTATCGATTAGAATACATGTTGTCATAATACTTCTGGTAATCACCAGAGGTTACGTTGTCCATCCATTCCTGATTATCTAGATACCATTTTACGGTCTCCTCGATTCCCTCCTCAAACTGGAGTGATGGCTCCCAACCCAATTCCTTCTGCAACTTTCTAGAGTCGATGGCGTAACGCATATCGTGACCCTTTCTATCAGTTACATAAGTAATCAAATCCAAGTCAGCACCCTCAGGGCGACCGAGCAATCTATCAACGGTCTTGATAACCACCTTGATGATATCGATGTTCTTCCACTCGTTGAAACCGCCGATGTTGTAAGTCTCGGCAAT
>ENA-UEQM01000427-UEQM01000427.1-human-gut-metagenome-genome-assembly--contig:-NODE-427-length-27156-cov-12.880756_pt1 | contig 27156 bp, 19 predicted proteins | sample MGYA00242948_ERZ507948 | MGnify/ENA primary metagenome ERZ507948 (study PRJEB26167, sample SAMN06115440) | human gut metagenome | host: Homo sapiens | place: China:Hubei | collected 2015-07-28... | reverse complement strand
GGCCGGACCCAGAATCGAACTGGGGACACGGGGATTTTCAGTCCCCTGCTCTACCGACTGAGCTATCCTGCCACCTGCATGGTCTATAATGGACACCCGTTTTTTATTTTTTCAAGCCTGGTATCCGATTTTTTTGCAACTTTTCAGCGATTCCGGTAGGTTCCCGTGCCGAACCGGTCCAGGTCGGCCGTCAGGATGAACATGCCTCCCATCCGCAGCGGGCGGCCGGCGTCGATGATCCGGCGGAACGCCCGGCGCAGCGAATTGTCCGCCGGGTATTCCGAAAGTTTTCCCTCCGAACGCCCGTAGACGAAGAACAGGCCCGCCCGGTCCACCTCCGGCATCGGCGTCAGGTAGACCTCCTCCATGAAGCGCGCCAGATTGGAACCGGGCAGCTCCGCCATCCAGTCCGGATTCAGTATCCACGATTCACAGCAGATCGCATGCAGTTCCTTATGGAAATATCTGCGGAAAAATTCCACCGCCCCGCGCAGCGACTCCTTCGCCAGTTCCGGCGTCATGCCGCCGCCGCCCGGAATGTGCAGGCTCGGCACCCACTCGTGCGCCGACAGCACCGGAGCGTATTCCGTCAGGTCCAGCGTTTCGCGTTGTTCCGGTTCGGCCCGCCCGGTGGCCGGATTGATCGGAATCCCGGTCACTTTGCCGTCCGCCTCGTCGAGGTGCGCAACCAGGATTCCGGCCGCTTCCGGGCGGACCGGATACCCTTCGCCGCCCGCGACTCCGACCGCCCCGTTGCGGGCCCGGAAACCTTCCTGCGTCAGGACCCAGCCGTCCCGGCAGAGGGCAACGGTCCGCCCCGATTTCCGGCTGCGGTAGATCGCCGGCAGCCACTCCGGCGCGCTGTGGACCAGAAATTCAAAGCGCCCCACCCGGAACAGGCGGTTTTCTATATAGTGCTTCAGCCAGTGAATCTGCTGCAGGTCGTGGCCGGGATTGCCGTCATGCGCGGCGGCGTAGATCGCAATGGTTCCGCCGATCCACTTAGCCGGACCGTCCGCATACTCCGGCGGCAGCCCGATTTGCCGGTAGCTTGCCGCGATCAGCGGCAGCGCGGACATCGCCATCAGCAGTTGAAACAGGCCGCACTGCCGCCGCGTCAGCAGCTTTTCCGGCGCCGGCCACTTTCCCAGGCCGGGTTCATCGCGCCGGAATGCCGCGTCGATGATCAGATTCGCGTAGACGCGCAGCGCCGGTTCCGCCGCGACCCGCGCGTTCAATTCCGGCAGTTCCGGGGCGAACGGCGTCGGGACCGCCAGCTTTTCCGCGTAACGTTCGAAAAAGCCATCCGTAAAACATTCCGGCAATGCTTCCATGGCCGCGGCTTCCTGCCAGTTGGAGGAAAGCGTATCGGCAAATTCCGGCGTAAAACCCGTCCGGCGGATGAATTCGGCCAGCAGCATGACTTTGTCTCCTGTTTTTTTGATACCGCGCTTGAATTTTCCCGGAAGCGTGATATGTTTTATACTTGACTTTTGATTGAAAACGATCTGTTACAATTTACATAATATAACCTGAACATGGAGTTATGACAAATGAAAAAGGATCTGCATCCGAAGTACGGTGAGGCTGTCGTCACCTGCGCATGCGGCGAAGTCTGGCACATCAAATCGACCCGTCCGGAGTACAAGGTCGGTATCTGCGCGAAGTGCCACCCGTTCTTCACCGGCAAGCAGAAGTTCGTCGACACGGCGGGCCGTATCGACAAGTTCAACCGCCGCTACAAGAAGCAGGGCTGATCCGCTCGCTTTATGGAATTCATGGGCCTGCCCGGAGCTTTTTCCCGGCAGGCCTTTTTTGGGATTTGACTGCAAATGGTACCTGAAGACATCGCCGGATATATCGAAAACCTGCACGGACGCTTCGCGGAGCTCGAGGCCGCGCTGGCGGATCCGGCCATCTACGCCAGAGGCGCGGAGTGCCGCCGGGTATCGCAGGAACACCGCAAACTCGAAACATTGTTCCGGAAGTTCGACGACTGGCGCAAGGCGCTTGCCGAACTTGCCGACAACCGCGAGATGCTGACCGCCGAAACCGACGCCGAGCTGCGTGAACTGATCGCCGCCGACATCGCCGAGCTGGAGGTGAGGGCGCAGAAACTCGAAGCCGACATCCAGATTTCGCTGCTGCCGCCCGATCCCAACGACGCCAAGAATATCATCGTCGGGATCAAACCCGCCGCCGGCGGCGACGAGGCCGCGCTTTTCGCGGGCGAACTTTTCCGTGCCTATATGAAATTCGCGGAAAAGAAGGGATGGCGCATCGAAGTGCTCGACCAGACCGACACCGAACTCGGCGGGATCAAGGACGTCTCCTTCTCACTCTCCGGCGACGAAGTCTATTCGCTGATGAAGTATGAGTCCGGCGTGCACCGGGTGCAGCGCGTGCCCGCCACCGAGGCCGGCGGCCGCATCCACACCTCCACCGTGACCGTCGCGGTGATGCCGGAGGCGGAGGAAGTGGAGCTTGACATCCGCCCCGAAGACCTCCGTTTCGACGTGTTCCGTTCCAGCGGCCCCGGCGGCCAGTGCGTGAACACCACCGACTCCGCCGTGCGCGTGACCCATATCCCGACCGGAATCGCGGTCGCCAGCCAGCAGGAGAAGTCCCAGCACCGCAACAAGGAGATCGCGCTGCGCATTCTCTACGCCCGGCTGCTCGAACATAAGCAGCAGGAGGAGGCCGACAAGCAGGCCGCGGACAAGCGTTCCCAGGTCGGCACCGGCGACCGCAGCGAACGCATCCGGACCTACAATTTCCCGCAGAACCGCGTCACCGATCACCGCTTCAATGTGAATACGTTCGACCTGCCGAAGCTGATGGAGGGCGATCTGGATTTGATCCTCGACCAGATTCTGATGATCGCCTGCGAACGCCGCCTCGACCAGCTCCGGCAGGCGTAGTTTTTCCGCGCGGGCCTGTACTTTTGCGGAAAACGCGCTATATTGAATGACGGCATCGGCAGCATTCAAACTGGAAGGCGACGTTTTATGAGTATTCCGCTGGGGGTTCTGACCCGGTATGACGAGATGGGAGCTTCCAGCCGCCTGCGTTACTATTTGTTCCGTAACGCGTTGGAAAACGGCGGCTTCCGGCCGGAATACCATCCTTTTTTCCGTGCCGCGTATCTGAGGAGGCTTTACGCGGGGCAGGGGAAATCGCGGCTGCTGGCGGCGGGAGCGCTGCTGCGCCGGCTTGCACTGCTGCCCCGCCTGCCGGAACGGCTGCTGGTCGAATACGAGCTGCTGCCCGAGCTTTCCGCCGCATTCGAGCTGAAATTTCTGCGCCGCCACCGTTACATATTGAACTTCGACGACAATGTGTGGGAGAAGTATGCTTCCAGGCCCCGGCTGGCGGGTAAATATGACGAATTGATCCGGCGGGCCGACGGCGTGATCGCCGCCAACGACTTCCTGCTGGAACGGGTGGCAGCCCTGAACCCCAACGCAATCAAAATTCCGACCGTCGTGGATCTCGGCGCTTACGATCCCGCCGGAGTGAAAAAATTTCCCCGCTTTACGGTCGGCTGGATCGGCACCCCGGTCACCTACTCCTATCTGGAACAGGCCGCCGGGGCGCTTCGCACGATGAGCCGGGCGGCGGATTTTGAATTGCTGGTGATTGCGCGGCGCGATCTCGAAGCCCGTGCGATCCCGGGCGTGCGGATGCGTTTTGCCGACTGGTCCGCCGACGCGGAAGCCGGATTGCTGCTGCAGTGCCATGCCGGGATCATGCCGTTGACGGATGATCCGTTTTCGCGCGGCAAATCGGCATACAAGCTGATTCAGTATCAGGCCGCGGGACTTCCCGCCATCGCCAGTCCCGTCGGCGAAAACGTCAGAGTCATACGGCATGGCGTGACCGGTTTTCTGGCTGATTCCCCGGCGGAATGGGCGGACGCCCTGAAGCAGCTCGCCGCCGACTCCGGCTTGTGTGCCGCGATGGGACTCGCCGCCCGCGCCGCCGCATTTGACTATTCGTTGCAGAAATACGGCCCCGTCGAAGCCGTCTTCCTGCGTTCCGCATTGAGCGTATCGCTTTGACGCCAGGTATTTACCACGGCAGTTCCGGGTTCTCGTTGCGGCTGAAGGCCTGAAGGATTGCGATTTCCTGTTTCCAGAGGGTCTCGTCGATTGTTTCGAGCACGAGCGGAATATTGTCGAGCCGCGGGTCTGCCATCAGCCGGCGGAACGTTTCCCAGCCGAGTTCGCCCTTGCCGATCGAGTTGTGCCGGTCCAGCTTGCCGCCGAGTTTGCTTTTGGAATCGTTCAGGTGCATGCCCGCCAGATAGCTGAAACCGATCAGTTCGTCGAAGCGTTTGAAGGTCGCTTCGCAGCCCTCCGGGGTGGCGAGGTCATAGCCGGCGGCGAAGGTGTGGCAGGTGTCGAGACAGACGCCGATGCGGCCGGGGCGGTCGACCTGTTCGAGCATGGCGGCGATCTGTTCAAAACGATAGCCCATGTTGCTGCCCTGGCCGGCGGTGTTCTCGAATACGGCGACGACCTCCGGGACGGCGTCGATCGCTTCGCGGACGCTTTCCGCGATCAGCCGGATATCCTCCTCCTCGGAGACCAGTTTCAGGTGGCTGCCGGGGTGGAAGTTCAGTTTGACCAGTCCGAGCTGATGGCAGCGCCTCATCTCATCGGTGAAGGCGGCGATGGAGGCTTTGCGCTTTTCGGGGTCGGGCTGGCCGAGGTTGATCAGATAGCTGTCGTGCGGCAGGATCATTTCCCGTTTGAACCCGAATTTTTCGCAGTTGGCCTTGAAGGCGGCGATCGACTCCGCGGTCAGCGGGGCGGCGCGCCACTGGCGCTGGTTCTTGGTGAACAGCGCGAAAGCGGTGGCGCCGAGTTCATGGGCGTTCAGCGGCGCGTTTTCGACGCCGCCGGAAATACTGACATGTGCACCGATATATTTCATGAAAATTCTCCTCCGGAAAAAACATTTTGTACGATAAGGCAATATAACCTGCTTTGCCGGAAAAGTAAAATCGCATCAGGATCGGGGAGGCGCCCTTTGGGCCGGTTTTTCCGGATTTTTCCGGGAGAAAAAATGATTTCGGAAAAACTTGTTTCCGGCAGTTGAAATCCTGTGAAAACCCTGTATAATACCACTCCACGCCAATCTCCATCGTCGAAGAAAAAGGTCATCATGGGTAAACAGCAAACAGTCGTCCGGTACGCCGCAGGAGGGGTCATTCTCGCCTCACTTGCCCTCAATGCGGGTCTCGCCATCCAACTCTATTCCCGGAACAGGGAGAAGCCGGCCCCCGCCCCGGCCGCCGAACCGCCGAAACCGGTTCCGGCTCCGCAGCCGCAGCCGAAGCCGCCGGTCGCCGCCGCCCCGGAACCGCTGCGGATTCTCTCGACCCGGTATGACGCGGACAATTCCCGCTTTGAAATCCGGTTCAGCGCGCCGCCGCAGCCGGAGAAGGCGGCGGAGTTCCTGAGCGTGACTCCGCCGCTGGCGCTGAATGTGAACAGCAGCGGCGACCGCTGGTACATCTCCGCCGGATTCGAGCCGGGCAAATTCTACCAGTTCACGGTAAAGCAGGGCCTGCCCGCCGCCGGCGGTGCTCCGCCGCTGGAACGGACCGAACGCCCCGGCTTCATCGCTTCCGAACTGCCGCCCCGGATCAATTTCCTCAGCAACGGTTCCTTCTTCCCGGTTTCCGGCTCCGTCTGGGAATTGCCGGTCGAAACGGTCAACACCGGCAAGGTCAAGGTGGAGCTGTCGCAGGTCTACCCGAACCGGCTGCTGGATTTTCTGCAATCCCCGTGGAGCGACTGTTCCCGGAGCCTCCGCACCGTCACGCTGGACGCTCCCGCCGCCCGCAACCGGAGCAACTGTATCGCGCTGCCCTTCGACGCGCTCGGCCTGAAGCGGGTTCCCGGCGTGTATCAGTTGCGGATTTCCTCGCCCGACGCCTCCCGCAGTGATTCGCGGCTGGTGGTGTTGACCGACCTGGCGCTTCAGGCGGTCGCCGGTGAACGGGAGGTCGGTTTCGCAGTGCGGTCGCTGGCCGGGAACCGTCCGATTTCCGGCGCGGTGGTGCAGCTCTACAGCCGCAAGCTGCAGCCGCTCGGCGAAGCCGAAACCGATGCGGGAGGATTCGGGAAGATCGAATTTGAGCCGTTGGCCGATCCCGACGACCAACCGGCGCTGCTGGTCGCGATTCAGGGCGAGGATGTGACCTATCTGCCGTTCTCCGAACTGAACCGCTCCGACCTGCGCAAGGCGGACCGGGGATTGCCGGTTGCCCGGCAGGCCGGATATGGCGCGTTTCTGTTCCCGGAGCGCGGCATCTGCCGCCCCGGTGAAACCATCGGCGTCTTCGGCTATCTGCGCGACGCCGGGAAGCTGAACGCGGCGGGCGGAGTGCCGCTGGTGCTGGAAGTGACCGCTCCGTCGGGGAAGCTCTTCTGTTCCCGGCCGGTGACCGGCAGTGCTTCGGGTTTCTATCAAACCGGAGTGGAGATTCCGGCGGGGGCGGCGACCGGCGCCTACTCCGTCCGGCTGCGCGCTCCCGGCGAGGACCGGGCGGCGGCGCAGTGTTACGGCTCCACCCGTTTTCTGGTCGGCGAATATGTGCCGGATCAGCTCAAGATGGAGTTCCGCGCCGAAAAGGAAACGCTTGCGCCGGGGGAAACGCTTCGCGTGAAAGGGCGGGTCGACTACTATTTCGGCATACCGCTGGAGAGCGGCCCGGTCATCCTGAATGTGCGCGAAGCAGTCGCGGAATTCAGGCCGCAGGATTGGCGCGGCTTCACCTTCGGCACCCGCGCCGCGGTGGAGCGCAGTTCCGCGCGCACCTTCCGCAGCTCCGGCGAGGTCAGCCGCGGGGCGTTCAACGACAGCTTCGAGATCCCGGAGCTGGCGTACAAGCCCGTCCTGCCGGTCGAAATCGTCGCGGTCGCGACCGCCAGACCGCCGGCGGGGCGGAGCGTCTCCGGCACCGTCCGGGCGCTCTGCCACTACCGCGACCACTATCTCGGTTTGCAGGACGGCGGGGCGCAGGGAAAACGCCGCGTGTTCCGCATCGCGGCGGTGACGCCGGACGGCAAGCCGTATGAATTGAAGGAACCCGCCCTCTCCGGCATCCTGATCCGCAGGGACTGGGACTACCGGCTGGTCGAAGAGGACGGCCGCTGGAACTATCAGTGGCAGCAGTTTCAGCAGGAGTTTCCGGCGCGGAAGCTGGCGCTTGTTCCCGAAGGGCGCGGCATCTACCGCTGCGAAATCGAAATGCCGCAGGAGGGCGACTTCACGCTCCGCGTCGCGGACAAGGCGGGGGACCTGCTGGCCGAAACCGAATTCTGGCACTATGCGGGCGAGAGCGGCGAACGGTCGCGCAATCCGTCGGTGCTGGCCTTTGAACTCGACGCCGAATCCTGCCAGCCGGGCGAAACCGTGCAGTTCGCCTTCAACGCCCCGGCGGCGGGGGAGGCGGTGGTCACGGCCGGAGCCGACCGCATCCGTTCCATCACTTCCCACCGGGTGAAGGCGGGCCGGAATGCGATCGAGATTCCGGTACCGGCGGATCTGGCGCAGGGGACTTATTTCGCCGGAGTCACCGTGGTGACCGATCCGTCGGACGACCCGAAAATTTCGAAGCGGCTTTCCGGCCTCGTGCGGATTCCGGTGGACCAGAACTCCCGGCGGCTCGATGTGAAGCTTCATGCCCCCGCCGTCAGCCGTCCCGGCGAGGCCGTCACGGTCCGGGCGGAGGTCAGCGACTTCGCGGGGCAGCCGGTTCCGGCGGAACTGCAGCTCTGGGCGGTGGACCGGGGCATTCTGGCGCTGACCGACTGGAAGACGCCCGATCCGTGGGAGTTCTTCTTCGGCGAAGTCAACTGCCCGTTCCGCTTCGGCGACACCTACAGGCAGCTCTATCCGGCATTGCGGGTGGTGGACGGCAGGATCGGCGGCGGCGACAAGCTCGCCGGTTTCCTGTCGCCGTTCGCCGCCGCGCTGAAGGCTCCGGCGGTCGTCGCGATGCGGACCGTTTCCGTGCCGGCTTCCGGCAGCGGCGAATATCAGTTGCAGCTGCCAGACCACACCGGGGCGCTGTTGCTGATGGCGATCGCTTCGGATAAGGAGCAGACCGGTTCCGCCGAACGCGAGCTGGTGTTGCGCGAACCGGCGACCGTGCAGATCGCCGCTCCCCGCGCGGTCGCGCCGCAGGATGAGTTCCAACTCGCGCTGACCTGTTTCAACCACGAGCTTGCACAGAGCGTCGCCGACTGGAGCATCACCGTCGAAGGGGCGCTCGAACCGGTCGCCGCCGCTTCCGGCAAGCTGGAGCTGGCCAAAGGGGAGCGCCGGGTCGTGACCATCCCGGTCCGGGCATCGAAGCTGCCCGGCGCGGTGACGGTCCGGGCCGAACTGAAACTCGGCGGCACGGTCGTCCGGGGCAGCGAGAGCTTCACGGTGCGCCCGCCCCGGCAGGCCGAAAACCGGACCGTGATCCACACCGTCGAACCGGGCAGAAGCGCCACGTTCGACACCGCGCACCCCGACTTCGACCTGACGTTCGGCAAGGCGGCGGTCGAGATCGGCTCCCCGGCGCTTTCGGTCGCCGGTGCGCTGCGCTGGCTGAACGAGTATCCCTACGGCTGTCTGGAGCAGACCGTCGCCGGCGCTTTCCCGTTCCTCGCGGTGAAGCCGCTGGAGGAGGCCGGAATCCTGCCTGCCGGTTTCGGCGCGGATGCCGATCTCAAGCTCCGCTCCGCGCTGGCGCGGATTCAGGCGATGCGCAGATATGACGGCTGCTATTCGATGTGGCCCGGCGAACGCGCCTCGTGGATGGCCGGGAGTTTCTTTGCGTGGCATTTCCTGCTCGAAGCCGAGCAGGCCGGTTATCCGCTGCCGGAGGAGGAGAAACGGCAGATCGTCACGCTGCTGCGCCGGTATGTGAACGACCGCGGCAACTCCGCCGAGGAGCGCGGCTACGCCTGTTATTTGCTGGCGCTGGCCGATCCGGCCTCGGCGGAGGCTCCCGCCCGCGCGGTGATTTCGGAAAATCCTGAGCTGTTCAGCCGCTTTCTCGCCGGAGCCGCGCTGATCCGCGCCAACTTCGCCGCGGACGGCGCCAGAGTGATCGGGCCGCTGCTGAATCATCCTTTTTACCTTTACAGCCGCCGTTCCGGCGGGGCGCTCGACTCCGAAGAACGCCGCCTCGGCCTCGCGCTGTGGATTCTCGGCGATCTCGCGCCGGAAAATCCGGCCGTGACCCGGCTTGCCGCGCTGCTGCAGCAGAAGATCCGTCCCGAAGGCGAATGGGGCTCCACCCAGAACAACGCGTGGGCCGCGCTCGGATTGTCGCGCTGGGCCGCCCGCCATGCGAAGGGAGCCTGCAAGGGAACGCTTCAGGTCTCCGGCCAACCCGACCGGACGCTTGACGGCGGCTCCGCACTCCGGGCCGACTTCGCCGTACCGGCGAAGTTCACGGTCGTAAACAGCGGCGAAGCCCCGCTCTATGTCTACGTAAGCAGCCGGGGGCTGCCGAAAGAGGGCAGGGAAGTTGCCGGGGGCTTCACGATCCGCCGCGAATACTTCGGCGCCGACGGCAAGCCGGTCAGATGCTGCAACTCCGGAGATTTGCTGGAGGCGCGGATCACCGTGACCGCCGCCGCCGGATGCGAAAACATCGTGATCAGCGACCTGCTGCCGGGCGGCCTCGAAATCGAGGACGAGCGTCTGGCGACCCGCAATGCGGTATTCGACAAGCGTGTCGACTCCGGCGTGGATGCCCGGATGCTGGAACGGCGCGATGACCGCTTTTTGCTGTTCGGCGACATCCATGCCGGCAAAGCCGTCGTCACCTACCGGGTGCGCGCGGTGCAGCGCGGCCGTTTTGCGATTCCGGCGGTGCAGATCGAATCGATGTACCGCCCCGAACTCAAGGCGGTCTCCGTCACGGACGGCCTTTTTGAGGTGAAATGACGGTATAATGCGGCGGATTGTTCTGAACCGGAGGCGTCTGGCGGCCGGCGCGGCCATCCTGGCGGCGGTTTTCGCGGCGGCTGCCGCGTTCCGCCAATGGGTGCTGCCGTACTGTGTGCCGCTGCCGGAAGAGGAGCTGGCGCGCCGGATTCCGGCACGCCGGTTCTTCGACCGGACGGGGAGATTGCTGCATTCCCGGCCCGGCTTCGACTACGAGTGGCGTTTCCCGGTCCGGCTCGATGCGCTTCCCGCGCATCTGGTCGAAATCACGCTCGCGGTCGAGGACCGCAACTTCCACCGGCACGACGGTGTCGACCTGGCGGCGTCGGCGCGGGCGTTTTGGCAGCTTTTAAAACACGGCCGGATCGTTTCCGGCTCCTCCACGGTCACGATGCAGCTGATGAACCTGGCCGACCGGCGGCCCCGCTCGTGGTTCAACAAGCTGTGCCAGATGGAGCTGGCGCGCGGCTGGGAGAAAAAGCACTCCAAACGCGAAATCCTCGAAGCGTACTTCAATTATCTTCCCTACGGCGGCAAGCTCTACGGCGTCGAAGCGGCGGCGCGCTACTACTTCGGGCGGTCCGCGTCGGAGCTGAACTTCGCCGAATGCACGCTGCTCGCCGGAATCCCGCAGCGCCCCAACCGCTTCCGTCCCGACCGGCACCCCGAAGCGGCGCGCCGGCGGCAGAAAACCGTTCTGGAAATGCTGGTCCGCCGCAAGCTGCTGACCGCCGGGGAGGCCGGACGGATTTATGCCGAAGAACCGCTGCGTTACCGGGACTTTTCGCTGCCGCTGTGGCGGCGCGCCGCCGATCCGCAGTTTTTCGAGCTGGCCGAGCGGAGCGCGGAAGCCCCGCTGCCGGAACGGGTGACGGTCACTCTCGACCCTGAACTTCAGGACGCCGCGCTGGCATTGCTGAAGCGGAGCGTTGCGCTTCATCCCTCGGTTCATGACGGGGCGCTGGCCGTGTTGGAGAACCGCACCGGCAAGGTGAGGGCGCTGGTCGGTACCCTGGACTTCGGGGCGCTTCCCGCCGGGCAGGTGAATGCCGCCGTCGCGTATCGCTCGCCCGGTTCGGCGCTGAAGCCGTTCCTGTTCGGAGAGGCGGTCGAAGGCGGGATGCTGGCCGGCGACACCGTGCTCGACGATTCGCCGTTGCTTTACGGCGGCTACCGGCCCGGCAATTTCGACGGCACCTTCCGCGGCCGGGTTTCGGCGGAGACGGCGCTGGCGGAGTCATTGAACACCCCGGCGGTCCGGCTGCTGCGATCGCTCGGCACGGAGCGGGTGAAACGGACGCTTTCCCGGTTCGGGCTGTGGCGTCCCGGCGCTCCCGCGCCGGAAAAACTCGGCCTTTCTCTGGCGCTCGGCAGCCTCGATGTGACGCTGCTCGACCTCGCCAACGCCTATCGCGCGATCGCCTCCGGCGGCATCTATCGCCCGTTTCTGTTGCTGGAGGATACCGCCGCTCCCGCCGGAACCGCGGTGTGGAGCGCCGGGAGCTGCGAAATGCTCGCGTCGATGCTGCGCAGCCGGGCGCTGCCGGGGGCGGGCGGCCTGCCGGTCGCGTGGAAAACCGGCACTTCCAACGGCAACCGCGATGCGTGGTGTATCGCGTTCACCCCGGAGTGGACGGTCGGCGTCTGGTTCGGCAACAAGGACGGCACGCCGTCGCCCGATCTGGTCGGCGGTCCGCTGGCAGCCCCCGCCGCCGGAGCCATGATGCGGACGCTTTACCGCAACGCTCCGCCTCCGGAGTGGCCTGAGGCGCACCGCGAAATCACCGCGCTCTGCCGCCGCAGCGGCCTGCGTCCCGGCATGTTCTGCGGCGAAACCTTTCCCGGCGCCGTCGTGCGCGGCATTCCGCTGCAAAGCTGCCGCGACTGCCGCAGGGAAGCCAATGCGAAAGCTCCGAAGCCGACCGCCGTCGTCACTCCCGCCCCCGGCACCTACCGGGCCGAAGCGGGCGGCGGAGTCCGGTTCCGGCTCGACTGCACTCCCGCCGAAGTTCATTTCTACCTCGACAACCGCTATCAGGGGAAGATTGCCGCCGGGAGCGATCTTATGCTCGCGCCGGGAACGCACCGGCTGCTCTTCTGGGGCGGCGACGGCTATCGGGCCGCCTCAATGGAAATCCGGGTATTGCCGCCGCGGAATGCGGAAAGAAAAAAGGCCCCGGAACCATCGGGCCCCGGAGCCGGAACGGCAGATCCGGTCACTTGAGGAAGCGGAAACAGAAGGGATACCGGTAGATGATCCCTTCGTTCGCCTTGACCGCCGCCACGATGATCATCACCAACCCGAAGAGGCCGACCAGCGGCGCCAGCAGCGCGCCGACCACGATGATCGTGAGCACTCCGCAGATCACATAGAGGATCAGCAGCGTGAGCTGGAAGTTGATCGTCTCCTTGCCGAGCGCATTGAGGTAGGCGGATTCATCTTTCTTGATCAGCCACACGATCAGCGGCCCGACCACCGTCAGGAATTGCAGCAGGACGCAGACCAGTCCCAGAGTCCGTTCTTCGGGAGTGATGCTTCCCTGTTCAACCTTTTTCATTTCTTCCGACATATCCTTCTCCAGAATTGTTACCGCAGACGCCGTTTATCGCCGTGTGCTGCCACGGAATATAACCGGATCGGGAGCATTTGCAACTTTCTTTGCTGTTTTTTACGGATATTTTTTTCAATTTCCGGTAAGAAGTGGCGGGAACCGGGGGCATTTGACCGGCGTTACGCCCTTTTTCAGCAGGATGTTGCCGTATTTGCCGGTCTCGCCGGTGACCACGACCGCGAATGCCTTCCGGGCGCGTTCGTAGAAGTCGAAGCGGTCGATATGGGCGGTTGCCGGAGCGTCGGGCGCGTGCTTTTCGATTGCGGCCCGGTAACCGTCGAGCAGTGATTGGTCAAGGGTGTCGCCGGGGACGGCGGCCATCATCACCACCGGGGCGTCCACATAAGCGTCCAGTTCGAAGAGCGGCAGGATCGCGTCGAGCAGCGGAGCCACCCGGATTCCATCGGCGCGGAGCACCGGAATCCCCATCGAATGGGCGGGAAAGTGGGCGTCCGACAGGATGATCTCGTCGCCGTGGCCCATTTCGGCCAGCGTTTTGAGCAGTTCGGGGCTGATCAGCGGGGAAATACCTTTGAGCATGTTCTTTGTCTCCTGCTTGAATGAGAGTTACCGTGAGAATATAGCCGGAGTATCGGGGAAATGCAAGGGGCGGTTGCGGAACCCGCTGCACTGCAAGTTTTATTTTAAAAATTACATGGCGTTTCTGATTTATCATATTCTGGCGTTATCCATTGATTAAAAACAGATTAAGGTGTAATATATTTTTGATTTTGTAAACTTTTGTAAAAAAGCTGTTCCGTTTTTCCGGAAAAAATGTTGACATCCCTGTAATTTTCGGTCATAATAAAAGTGTGAACCTGATTCCATAAGACACGGAGAGAAGAATTGTGATTCTGGAACATACCACCATCAAGGAAGTGGCCGACCGGGCCCGCGTCAGCACCGCGACGGTCTCGCGCATCCTGAGCGGAAAACACTGCCACCGCTCCACGACGGTCGAAACCGTCCGGCGGGCCATCGAGGAGCTGCGGTCCGCCGGGCCGGTGCTGACCGGTTTTGAAAGCGCGGCGCCGGAGAGTGTCGGAATCGTGATGTTCGCCTACCGCGATTTCCTGAATTCCAGCTACAACGCGACGCTGGCCACCGCGATTATGGAGACGCTGACCGCCGAAGATTTTTCCGCACAGTTTATCGCGTTGAGTTCGAAGCGGTTGAGCATCGATTACATCGAAAGCCTGGTCCGGGAGCACCGGCTGAAGGGGCTGCTGATCCCGGAATTCGATATGCTCTATACGGTTTCGGAACAGCTCGCGAAACTGCCGATCCCGGTGGTCTGCATCGGCAATCTGGCCGAAACCGGATTGCGTTACAGCGTCTGCGCCGACAACGTTTCGGCAGGACGCGACGCGGCCAACTATCTGTGGAGCCGGGGCCATCGCCGCTTCGGCATCGTGACCATGAGCCGCAGCGATATCTGCCAGGCGCAGCGCGCGGCCGGCTTCCTCGAAACGGTCCGCGAACTGGGGGGAGCGCCGGAGCAGGTGATGATTCGCGAATACCGTTCGCTGAATGATTCGGTTTCCGGCGTGATCTCCGCGCTTGCGAATATGCAGGAACGGCCGACCGCGCTTTTTTCCACCAACAGCCTGATGTCGCAGAAGCTGATCGCGGGGGCGGCGGCGGTCGGGATCCGGGTGCCGGAGGAGCTGTCGCTGCTGTCGTTCGAGGAGAACAACGAGTTGCTGTATATGCCGGTGCCGGTCAGCGCGATCCGGCAGCCGACCCGCGAACTCGGCGAAACGGCGGTCCGGATGCTGATCAACCTGATCCGCGGCCTCGCCGTCCCCGAACACGAGGTGCTCAACTGTTCGCTGGTCGCCCGCTCCAGCGTCGCCAAGCGGAATGAATGAACTCGAAACCTGTCGCCGGATGGTTGTAACATCTTCAAATAAGGAAATCCACCATGCTCATGCGTATCGCTCTTGTTCTCGGCATCGCGGTGCTGTTCTGCCGGTTTGCGGCGGCGGCGACTCTTCAAATCGATCTCTCCCGTGAAACCGGCCGCTTCAACCCGTGGATTCTCGGCCAGAATCTGGAGGCGGCGGATACCCGCGGCATCTTCGGCCCTCCGGTCGGCGCCGCCAAGTGGCCGCTGCAGGGCGTCAAGTATGGTCAGGGACTCTGGAATCCAACTGCACAGCAGCCGGCCGACGGTTCGTTCGGACTGGCCGAATCGCTGAATTCCGGCATGTTGCGTTATCCGGGCGGGTGTCTTGTGCATAATTTCAACTGGAAGGATGCGGTCGGGCCGCTTTCGGAGCGCCCGCAGTGGAAGTTCGGCGTCGATCAGTTCCTCGAACTGTGCCGCCGGCTGAATCAGGAGCCGGTGATCACGCTGACCGACTACGCGTTGCCCGCCGCGGAACTGCCTGCCCATTTCGCGGAGTTCGTCGAATACCTGAATGCCCCCGCCACCCCGGAGCACCCCTGGGCGCAGAAGCGCGCGCTCTGGGGACACCCGGAGCCTTACGGCGTCAAATACTTTGAACTCGGCAACGAGTCCGGCCACGGCAACCACAACGGCGTTCCACGCCGGAAATTCACGCCGGAGGAGTACGCCGATTACGCGGTGAAATCTGCCGCCGCGATCCGCCGGGTCGATCCCTCCGTAAAACTCGGCATCGTGATGGCTCCCGGCAGCGGCATCAACTGGGATTGCGAGTGGAACCGGAAGGTGCTGGCCGGAGCCGGTGCGGTCGCCGACTACGTGGTGCTCCACTTCTACGGTCCGGCCATCCTGAATTCCGGGCCGGAGGAGGCGCTGCGCGCCGTCCTTGCCTATCCCGACCAGCTTGCCGGCCGGATCGGCTGTTACCGCAGGAACATCCGGGAACTGGCCGGGCGCGATCTGCCGACCGCCGTCACGGAGTACAATGTGGGTTCCAGTAAAAGCAAACCTTTCCCCCACCGGTTCAGCTTTATGGCGGGGCTGATGTGTGCCGATGAGATCCGCCTGTGGCAGCAGGAGAATATGCTTTTCGCCAATTACTGGCATCTGCTGAACGGCGCGTGGGGGCTGTTCAGGACTCCCGACGAATCCGGGGAAGTGACCCGCCGCTATGCGACTTTGCCGTTCTTCGAGGAGTGGGGCAAGTTCGGCGGCAGGCAACTGGTGGAGGCGGTCGTCGCGGACAATCCGCGCCTCGCCGCCGCTCCGCTGGGCGGACTCTGGGAGTCCCGGGGCGACCGGCCGCAGCCGGAGCGGCGGTTTGCATCTCGTGATACCTTCCACTTTGACTTCGGCAAATACCTCCCGAAGTACCGGATCAAGCCGGCGGCGGCGGGAAAGAACGCGCTGACTTTCCGGCTGGATGAGGTGAACCGGGAAAGCTACCTGCCGTTCGCGGTACTGCCGCGCCCGCAGGAGTCGCCGTTCGGCACCGGCTACAAGACGAAACTACGGTTTGAAGCCCGGTTCACCCCCGAAGGCAAGGGGCGCGGCACGGTTGCGCTCGGCCTCGCCGACACCCGCGGCTGGAATGTGACCAATTCGGCGAGCGCCTCCGACCCGATCGCCGCGGACGGGAAATTCCATGAGTATTGGTTCGAACTGCCCGCGCTGCCAGCCTGTCCCTCCACGGAACTGCTGCTGCGGGTGGAGCGTCCCTCCGGTCTCTCCGGCAAACTTGAGATCCGCAATCTTGTCGCGGAGGAGTTCCACTCCCCGACCGAACCGGCCTATCCCGCATTGGCCGCGCTGGCCGGAAAATCCGCCGACGGGCGCATGCTGCATCTGATCGTATTCAACAAAGACCCGGAGAGGCCGATGACCGTGCCGGTTGCCGTGACCGGCGGACGGCTGAAATCCGGCACGGGCTTCGAGCTGTATCAGGAGAAGCCGGAGAGCATTGATTATTTCACTCCGGCCCGGCGCGCCGTCCCGGTCCGCCCCGACGGTTTCGACTGGACGTTTCCGCCCCACTCGATGACCCGGTTTGAACTTGAATTGCTTCCGTAATCACAGATAAAGGAGAGAACCATGAAACGCTTTTTTACCTTGATTGAGCTGCTCGTCGTGATAGCGATTATAGCGATTCTCGCGGCGATGCTGCTTCCGGCGCTGAACAAAGCGCGCGATAAGGCGCGCGACATCAAATGCACCAACAATCTCAAGCAGATCGGTACTTATATGCAATTGTACCTCGACCAGTACAACAGCATTTCTCCGCAGGCCTACGGAAATCTTGACGGCGGCAAGGACAAGGGCAAATGGCAGGATATGCTGATGCCCTACTACCAGCCCAATGTTGCCCTTGCCGATCAGTGCCATCTGGAAAAGCTGACCAGCAACATCCGCAAGCCGATCGGCATCTTCGGCTGTCCGAGTTCGGAGTCGCCGTACGATCTCTCCGCCAAGACCTGCCATTACGCGATCAATTCGCGTTTCGCGACGATCTGGGGCTGGCCGACCAAGACCAGCAAGATCAAGTCGCCCAGCCGCCGGGCGACGGTTTTCGACACCGACCAGCGCGGCAGCTGGCCGTACCCGCGCGCCGACGCCCGGGAGGATAACGCCGATCCCAAATACGGCAATATGGTTTCCGCTGGCGGCGCCTGGCGGCATCTCGGCAACCAGGGGGCGAACATCCTGTTCGCCGACGGCCACGTCGTTGCGATGCGCCGGCTGGAAATTCCGCTCAACAAAAACGCCGCCGACAAGGCGGGTTACTTCTGGAAAGATTGAAATCCGCATTGATATTCATCGGATGATTACTGCGGAACATGGTATCAATATAAAATTAAGGAAAGTAAAATGAATCTGACTCTTCGATCATGTGCCATATGTCTGGCGGCCGTATGCAGTATTGCGGCATTCGGCGAACCCGCTCCCCATCAGGGGGTATTCGCCGTTGTGCGCAATCACGGGCTTGCCCGTCTGGAGGAGCTGGCTGCCAAGCCGGAACTCGACGGCATCACCTTCTACACCGGGATGCGGGTGGTTGCCCCCCGGAAAGGGGAGTACAACTTCACCGACATCGATCGCGTCCTGAAAACTGCGGCGGCCCACGGCAAAAAAGTCAACCTCGGAATCCTGCCCGGACGCTGGGTACCGGAATGGATTTATGAGGAAGGCGTTCAAAAATTTGAATGGACCCATGACACCAATCTGGTCGATCCGGGCAGAAGCCGGGTCGCTTCCCCGTATCCGTGGGACCCGCAGTTATTGAAGATCCTCTCCGCGATGCTCAGGGAGATCGGGAACCGGTATACGTCCGATCCGGCATTGGTGTCCGTACAGGTGATCGGGCCGGCCATGACCAACGGGCTGGAAGCCAATTTCAATATGACGCCGGAAGAGGCCGCGCAAATGGGGTATACGCCCGAAAAACTGATCGACGCATGGAAACAGATGTTCCGGGCCACGGCGGAAGCCTTCCCGAACCAGCGCCTCAGTTGGTGCATCCATGACATGTATCCGGGCAAGCGGGATGCGGTTCCCGGCCGCACCATCCGGGACTGGGCCTATGCGCAATACGGCAGCCGCTTCCATTTGCTCGCCTGTTACCTGACCCATGAGAACTGGTTTGCCCGCGGTAATCAGGCGGTGGACATCTGGGGGGAAAAGACGCCGCCGATTCCGGCCGGCCTGCAGTTGATCAATATTTATTCCTATCAGAAGCACAGCCCGGAAGTGTTCCGGGAGGCTCTCCGGCGCGGTCTTGAGAACGGCGCCGATTATCTGGAAGTCTTTGCGGAGGATGCGCTTCACCCGGCCTATTCACCGGTGTTGGCGGAAATCCGCAAGGAATTGGCGAAAAAGAATGCGGCACGGCAGTAGAATAAAGGTGGATATTATGCGGAAGTCATTTACTCTTATTGAGTTGCTCGTTGTGATAGCGATTATTGCAATCCTTGCCGCCATGCTGCTGCCGGCATTGAATCAGGCACGGGCACGGGCCTTCAAAACCAAATGCCTCAGCAATGTCAAGCAGATTTTCACGGCCTGCCAGCTTTACGCCGACAATTCCGATGACCGCCTGCCGCTGATCAGAGTCGTCGACGGCAAGAGCTGGACGCACCGGCTGCGGGAAGGAAACTATCTGCCGGAAGGGAACAAGGCCATCCTGATCTGTCAGGCGGGAAATACGTTCAACACCTCCGCCTCGGCGGCTTTCTACGGCCGCAACGGCTGCGGCGCGGAAGGCGGGCAGGCGCTCAACGGCTCCTATCCCGGCGATGTGCTTCGCCGCTATATTCTGCCCTCCCAGAAAGTCGTGCTGGGCGATGCGACCAATATCCACATGCTCGAATGGGGCGTCTGGCAATGGAGTTCCGTATTGCGGCGCAAAGATTACGCCCCGGACGCCCGGCATAACCTCGAAGCGAATTTTGCATTTGCCGACGGTCATGCCGCTCCGATTTCGCTCCGCGAAAAGACGGAAGGGCTTTACGATCCGGCTGCAATCGACCCGATCAAACGGTAATGATGCAATTCTGAAACCACAGGAAAAAAATATGTCTCTGTTTCAAAAATTTTCCGGCAACCCCGTGCTGACGGCGGCTGCGTTTCCCGATGATATCATGTATGTATTCAACCCCGGCGCGGTGAAGTTCAACGGCGAATATCTGCTGATGGCCGACGCCGCGACCGCCGCCACGCCGATCGTGTTCTGGCTGGCGCGAAGCAAAGACGGGATTCATTTCACGCCCGATCCGGCCCCGGTGGAGTGGCCCGGATTTTCCGACGGCATTTCCGAAGCGTGCGTCTACGACCCGCGCATCACCGAAATCGACGGCGAATTTCTGATCCTCTACGCGAGCCAGCGCCCCGGCTTCGGCGTGCGCACCGGCATGGTCAGGACGCGCGACTTCATCCGCTTCGACCGCATCGAACAGGCCGAAACCGGCCGGAACAACCGCAATTCCGTACTGTTCCCGGAAAAGATCCGGGGCCGTTACGTCCGCTTCGACCGTCCGATGGGCGACGACGAATGCGAACCTTCGGATATGTGTATCAGCTATTCCGACGACCTCTCCACCTGGAGCGATTCGCAGATTCTGATGGTTCCCCGCCCCGGCTGCTGGGACTCCCACAAGATCGGCGGCGGAGCCGTCCCGATCCGCACCCCCGAAGGCTGGCTCGCCGTCTATCACGGCGTCGACCGCACCTGCAACGGCTATATCTACCGGCTCGGCGTCATGCTCCTCGACCTCGAAAACCCCGCCCGGATCATCGCCCGGGGCGGCCTGCCGGTGTTGTGGCCGGAGTCGCCTTATGAAATGCTCGGACGGGTTGCCAACGTGACCTTCACCTGCAACGCGATCCCAGAGCCGGACGGCACCGTCAAAATCTATTACGGAGCCGCCGACACCTGCGTCGGGCTCGCCACCGCCCGTCTCGACGATCTGGTTGCCGCCTGCAAAACCGGCAATCCGACCGCCGAACGGTTTTTCAAATCCCGGTGACTTCCGGGCGGCGGAAACGGATCATTCATTGTATTGAATGAACTTCGCCGACGGCGGCGGCCAGCTGGGCGCGGGCTTTGGAGAGGTTCACCAGTGACTGCACATACTCCTCCTCGGCGGCCACGAAATTATTCTGCGCTTCATTGAGCCGGGTGATCTCGGCTTCACCCGCCAGATAGGATTTGGCGACCAGGTCGCGCTGTTCGCGCATGATGTCGCGGTTTTCGCGGTTCAGTGCGGCGAGTTCGCGGTTGTGCTGTACGTTCGCGTGGGCGTTGCGCACGTCGGCGACGATGCGTAACCACGCCTCCGCGCCTTTGTACTGCATGATCGCCAGCTGTGCCCGACTCTCGCGCAGCCGGTTGTAGCGGATCAGACCGTTGAAAATCGTCAACTCCGCCATTGCGCCGTAGTTGAAGGAGTTGCCCTCCACATAGAAATTCGCGAATCCGTTCGGATTGTTGCCGCTGTTGCGGGTCGAATTGGAACTGTAGCTGTAGTTCGCGAACGCCGAAATCCGCGGCGAAAAGGCACTGTAGCGGCTGTAGAGCTGGTATTCGCTGACGCGGAGCTGTTCGCGGAAGTTCTTCAGATCGGGACGGTTCGCGAGGGCGGCGTCCAGTGCCGCATCGACCGGCAGCGGCGCGGCTTCGTCCGGCTTTTCCTGCGTGAACTTCAGTCCCTCCGGCAGCGTGCCGTCCGGGTAGCCGAGCAGCACCGCCAGCACGTAACGGCCGACCTCGTACTGGTAGGAGGCGGTGACCCGGCGGGCGGCGGCACGGTTGCGCTTTCCGGCGAAGTTCAGGACACCGCTGCGGTTCGCGGTTCCGGCTTTTTCGCGCAAACGACTGTCTTCGAGCATTTTACTCTGAAATTCAAAGTCGGAATCGGCGATCTTCCGCTGCGCGGCGGCGAGCAGAATGTCGTCGAACGCATTGGAAACCGCCTGCGTCAACAGCCGCCGGGCGTTTTCCTGCAATGCTTCCTCGCCGGCGAGGCTGTGGCGCGCCGCCTCCACCTGGAACTCCCGCGCCAGTCCGTCGAAGATCAGGAAGCTCGCCTGCACCATCGTATAGGAGTAGAACGCATTGCCCGACTCCAGTTCCGGCGCGCCGGAGCTGTCGTAGAGCTGGTCGCCGACCGCGGTGGCCGCCGAAATCACCGGCGAATAGCCGCCGAGCGCCTGGTAGAGCCGCATCCGGGCGGCGGTGATCGACTGTCCCGCCTCCAGATAGGTCGGATTGTTCTTCAGGGCGATCCGGACCGCCTCCTCCCGGCTCAGTTCATCGATGCTGCGGAACATTTCATCGGCCGGTTCCTTCTCCCGCAGCGTGAAGCTGGTCTGGTCCACCAGTGTGGAAACCGGCTTCGGCAGACAGCCCCCCAGCAGCACGGCTCCCGCCGCGGCATAAAGCAGACAGCAAGTTTTCATAATCATTTCTCCTCTCTTTTACGATACTCGATTTTGGAATTTTATCAACTTTTGAATATTATATTTATCCAATCAAAGTTGATAAAAATCATTTTAAAGCTATTTTTATAGATAAGAGGAGAAACGATTATGAGAATTGAAATTTTTACGGCTGCGGTTTTGCTGCTGGCCGCCGGCTGCGACCATCCGGCGGAAACGCCGAAGAGCGAAACGCCGATGCCGGTCAGGGTGCTGCCGGTCACTTCGGGGAACTACCGTCCTTCCTATGAGGCGGTGGCGCAGGTGAAGCCTTTCCGCACCGTCGACCTGGTGGCCCGGATCAGCGGTTTTCTGCAGGAACGGCCGTTCCGGGAGGGGAGCTTCGTGAAAAAAGGCGAGCTGCTTTACCTGATCGAACCCGCCCAATACCGGATTGCGCAGGAAAATGCGCAGGCGCAACTCGATATGATGAAGGCGCGCCGCGACAACGCCGCATCGGAATTCGGCCGTATTCAGCAGCTCTACGGGGAAAAGATCGCGTCGCCGGACCGCTTCGACTCCGCGAAAGCCGCCAAACTCGAAGCCGAAGCCGCCGTACTGGCCGCCGAGGCGGAACTCAGACAGGCGAAGCTGAATTACTCCTACACCCGGATCACCGCCCCGTTCGACGGCTGGATCGGCCTGACCTCCAAAGATGTCGGCAATTACCTTCAGGCCCCCTCCGGCACGCTGGCGACACTGGCCCAGATCGACCCGGTCCGGGTGGAATTTTCAGTCAGTGACGCTTTCGCGCTGCCGAAGCTGACCGCCGAACTGCAGCAGGGCAAAGCGCCGGAGCTTATCGTGCGGGTGCTGCAAAGGGACGGCACTCTCTATCCGGAGACCGGCAAAATCTCCTTCTGGGAGAACCGGATGGATCCCGAAACCGCGTCGATCCGGCTGCAGGCCCGGTTCCCCAACGCCGCCCGGCTGCTGGTGCCCGGCGAATTCGTGCGGGTGCGGCTGGAGGAACCCGCAACGGAACCGGTCGCGCTGGTCGATCCGGCCGCGTTGCACTATAACCAGACGCAGACCTTCGTCTACGTGGTCGGTCCGGACAGCCGGCTCGCGGTCCGCCCGGTGGAACTCGGCGCACGGCTCGGCAACCTCTTTATTGCAAAGTCCGGCCTGAAACCGGGCGACCGGGCCGTCGCCGCCGGGAATCCGCTGCTGCGGCCCGGCGTTCCGGTCCGTGTACTCGGGGAGGCCGCGCGATGAATTCGGATACTTTCATCGACCATCCTTACCTCGCGATTGTGATCGCGATCGTGATTTCGCTGGTGGGAGCACTGGCGATCTTCGCGCTGCCGGTCGCACAGTATCCGAATGTGACGCCGCCGCAGGTCAGCATCACTGCCACCTACCCCGGAGCGAGCGCGCAGGAGCTGCTCGACAGCGTGATCGAGCCGATCGAAACGCAGGTCAACGGCGTGCGCGACCTGATCTACCTCTCCTCGACCGGTTCCAACTCCGGTTCGGTCAGCATCACCGCGACCTTCCGGATCGGCTCCGACGGCCGCGCCAACACGCAGGATACGCAGGACCGGGTGAACTGGGCGCTGCCGCAGCTGCCCGAAACCGTGCAGCGCGAGGGCGTGATCGTGCAGGAACAGTCCGGCAATATCTTAATGGCGATGACCCTCTACTCGCCGAACCGCAGCTATGATACGCTGTTCCTGAGCAACTACGCGACGATCCAGCTGAAAAACCGGCTGAGCCGGATTCCGGGAGTCGCGAACATCCAGATTTTCGGCGGCAGCGACTACGCGATGCGCTTCTGGCTGGACACCGACAAGCTCGCCGCGATGAACCTGCCGGTCAGCGAAGTGGTGCGGGCGGTGCAGAATCAGAACCTGCTGGTCTCCTCCGGCGCCGTCGGTGCGGCTCCGAACCTGCCCGGCGAACCGTTGAAGTACACGGTACGCACCCGGGGACGCCTGACAGATCCGGCGCAGTTCCGCGACATCGTGGTGCGCAGCACACCCGGCGGTCCGCAGGTCAGGCTCGGCGACGTCGCCCGGATCGAGCTCGGCGGCGAAAGCTACTCCACCGCCGCCTCGCTGAACAACCAGCCCGCCGTGATGCTGCTGGTCTACCAGCAGAGCGACGCGAACGGCATCGCGATTTCAGATGCGTGCCGCGCCGCGATCGCCGAGCTGTCGCAATCGTTTCCACCCGACCTCGCGTGCGGCTTTCAGTATGATTCGACCGAATTCATCCGCGCTTCGGTCCGCGATGTGGCGGTCACGCTGGCGACCGCCGTCGCGCTGGTCGCGCTGGTCACGCTGCTTTTCCTGCAGAACTGGCGCATGGCGCTGGTGCCGACGCTGGCGATTCCGGTCAGCATCCTCGGCGCCTTCGCCGGGCTGCGGCTGCTCGGATATTCGATCAACATGGTGACTCTTTTCGGCCTTGTGCTGGCGATCGGGATTGTGGTGGACGACGCGATCATCGTGATCGAAAACGTGCACCGGCTGATGGTCGAAGAGAAACTCGCCCCCCGGGAAGCCGCCTCAAGGTCGATGCGGCAGATCACCGGCGCGATCATCGCGACCACTCTGGTGCTGCTGGCGATGTTCGTGCCGATCTGCTTTCTCTCCGGCATCACCGGCGAGCTTTACCGGCAGTTCGGCGTGACCATCTCGACTGCGGTGCTGCTGTCGGCGGTGAACGCGCTGACGCTGAGTCCGGCGCTGGCGGCGCTGCTGCTGAAGCCGGATATGGTTGAAAGCCGGTTCTTCCTGTTCCGCTGGTTCAATGCGGGCTTCGGCGCGATCTCGAAGCGCTACGGCGGCGGCGTTGCCGCCGCGGTGCGGCGGGTTTTGCCGGTGCTGGCGGTCTACCTCGTGCTGACGGGAGCGGCGGTATGGACGTTCCACCGGGTTCCCGGCGGCTTCATCCCGGAGGAGGATCAGGGGGTGTTCTTCGCCGGAATCCGGCTGCCGCCCGGTTCCTCGCTGGAGCGGACTGAGGAGAAGGTCGCGGAGCTTTCGGCTATCTTCAAAAAGCTGCCCGGCGTGCGCGACGTATTGGCCGCTCCCGGCTTCAATATCCTGAACCGCACCCCCGCCGCGAACAACGCGTTCCTGGTGGTGGTGCTCGAACCGTGGGACCGGAGGCTGAAGCGCGGCCTCTCCGCCGCGAAGCTGGTCAGGGAGGCGGAGCGGGCTTCGTTTCTGGTGCCGGAGGCGTTCACGATGGTGTTCGAGCCGCCGCCGATTCCCGGAATCGGCACGGCGGGCGGTTTCAATTTCGTGCTGGAAAACACCGCCGGCTCCGATCCCGCCGCGCTCGGCGCGGCGCTTGATGCGATGCTGGAAGAGGTGATGGCAAATCCGAAATTCACCGATGTCTTCACCACCTTCAACCTGAACTGCCCCTACCTGAAACTGGAGATCGACCGGGAAAAGGCCCTGCGGCTCGGCGTGGATCTGCAGTCGATCTACTCGATGCTGGAAGGCACGCTCGGCGTCAACTACATCAATGACTTCAACCGCTTCGGACAGGTGTACAAGGTGGAGCTTCAGGCCGAACCGGGGGCGCGCGATACCATGGAGAAGATCCGCCGCCTCCACGTGCCCGGTTCCGGCAATACGATGGTGCCGCTGGATTCGCTGGTCAGGCTCTCGCTCCATACCGCGCCGGAATTTCTGAGCCGCTACAACCTCTTTCTGTCGGCGGAACTGCAGGGCAGTCCCGCGCCGGGGACCAGTTCCGGCGAGGCGATGACCGAACTCGAAGCGATCGCCGCGCGGACGCTGCCGCCCGGCATCGATCACGCCTGGACCGACATGTCCTACCAGCAGAAGCTCGCGGGCAATCAGGCGCTGCCGGTTTTCGCGCTGGCGCTGCTGTTCATCTATCTCTTTTTGGCGGCGCTGTATGAGAGCTGGGTGCTGCCGTTTTCGGTGATCCTTGCGGTGTTTCCGTCGCTGCTCGGCGCGGCCGCGCTGCTGACGCTGACCGGGATCGCCGACAACATCTACACGCAGATCGGCGTGGTACTGCTGTTTGCGATGTCCTGCAAAAGTTCGATCCTGATCGTGGATTTCGCGTTGCAGCGCAGCCGGGAGGGAGCTGACGCTTCCGCGGCGGCGGTGGAAGCCGCCAAGCTGCGGTTCCGAGCGATCGTGATGACCGGGGCCGCTTTCGTACTTGGGACGCTGCCGCTGCTGTATGCATCCGGACCGGGGGCGGCGAGCCAGCGTTCGATCGGCGCGGCGGTGGTGGGCGGCATGACCTGTGCGGTGCTTTTCGGAGTATTTCTGGTGCCGGTGTTCTATCGGATCTGTCGAAAGGGAGCCGGCGGCTGACCGGTTCCCGCCGCCATTGAAAAAATTTTTATTTTTCTTTGCAAGTTCACAACTTCCCTGCTATACTAAGCTGGAGAAAAGAGAAACAGTACCGCCGGAAATTCCAGAGAAGTTTCACCATCCCGGTTGCATCGCCTCTTTCCCCGTGCTGTTTTTTCTGAAAACAAAGGTGGATCATGCGTTTCTTTTTCATACTTGCGATTTTGTGCGGCACACTGCTGCTTCCGGCGGAAGAGCCGGGGCAGCAGGAGTACCGGCTCGGCCTGAATCTTTTTGAAGGACTCAACGGTTCCGTACAGGACCGGGAGGCCGCGTTTCCGTTTTTCAAGCAGGCTGCCGCACGCGGCAACGCCGACGCCCAATACCGGCTCGGCCACTGCTATGAATTCGGTTTCGGCACTCCGAAGGAACCCGCCAAAGCACGCGAGGCATACGAGCAGGCCGCCAGACAGGGACATACCGAAGCGCTCTTCCGCCTCGGGAACTGTCATTATGTCGGTCTGGGAACCCCGCAGGATTACGCCAGGGCGCTCGAATGCTTCCGCAAAGCCGCGGAACAAGGCAACGCCGACGCGCTGATGTCGGTCGGTTTCTGCTATGAAAACGGCACCGGCGTGGAAAAAAATCCGAAGCTGGCTTTCGAATACTACTCCAAAGCCGCCAATGCCGGGCTTTCCCTCGGCCAGTACTATCTGGGCCGCTGCTACTATCACGGCAAGGGAACGACCAAGGATTACGCCAAGGCGGTCGAACTCTTCCGGAAAAGCATCCAAAGCGAATCCCGGCTCTGCCGCGGCCTGGGCTACTTCTCGCTCGGCCTCTGTTGCCTGACCGGCAAAGGAGTGGAAAAGAACCGCGAAGAGGCGTTCCGCTGCTTCCGAAACGCCGCCGACTCCTACCACAACGAAGCCCGGCTGCTGACCGGCGTGATGTACCTGCGCGGCATCGGCACCCAGGCCGATCCCGCCGAAGCCTTCCGTCAGTTGAGCCTCGTTCGCCGTTCACCCGCCGCCGACTATCTGGTCGGAATGTGTTACTTTCAGGGAACCGGCACTGCGAAAAATGCTAAACTGGCGTTTCAGTCCTTCCGGAAAGCCGCCGACGGCGGTTCCGCCGACGCGATGAACATGCTCGCGCTTTGCTACCGGAAAGGAATCGGCACCTCCCCGAATCCGGACAAAAGCGAATTCTGGAAAAAACACGCTGCCCGGAGCGGCCGCAAATTCTCACTGGTCCACCTGACCGAATAACCATTGTCTCCTCCCGGAACATTGCCTCCGGCGGCCGGTGGCGCCCCCCGGTCATTATTTATAACCTGAATCCGTGAAATTTTGTCCATGTGTTTTTCATGCGGATCCAAACGTTGTTTTTTTGCCGGATTTTCCGGTGT
>ENA-UEQM01000422-UEQM01000422.1-human-gut-metagenome-genome-assembly--contig:-NODE-422-length-27386-cov-95.010802_pt1 | contig 27386 bp, 12 predicted proteins | sample MGYA00242948_ERZ507948 | MGnify/ENA primary metagenome ERZ507948 (study PRJEB26167, sample SAMN06115440) | human gut metagenome | host: Homo sapiens | place: China:Hubei | collected 2015-07-28... | reverse complement strand
TATCTTTCTTGTTTTTTACTACAAAGATACATAAAATAATTGAGAATCAAGAAGATACGAGGTTAATTAACTATAAAAAGCAAAAGAAAAATGCCCAATTCAGTTGTTTGCTTCCCTAATTAAGTTTTCGGACGGCCTCCCCAGTTTTTTTGGAAGCTATCGGATTTTTTGCTACCTTTGCCTATGAATAAATGAAAGTTATACTAACTTGAATGGTATATTCTGAGCAAAATCAGATATATCCGACATAAAATATGGTATACCCGTACAAAATACGGTATATCTAAGAACGATAAAGAAGATTAAGAACAATATAAAGAGAACGATACATGAATAGAAGTAATGGACTGCGCATGCTGCTCCTCTTGATTTCTACTCTTACGATGAATTCCGCGCTGGCACAAGACTGGCGATTGAAGACGAACCTAGCATACTGGGCTACAACAACACCCAATATCGCTGCAGAAACCAGACTATCTAACCGATTGTCGATGGATCTATCATTAGGATGGAACACATTTACGTATAGTGGAAACAAAAAGCTGAAGCACATTGCGATACAACCGGAAATCAGATACTGGCTTGGATGCCCCTACATCGGACACTTCTTGGGAGCCAACATACTCTACTCGCATTACAATGCGGGTGGCGTACACTTCCCCTTCGGCTTTTTTCCAGAGCTAAAAAAGCATCGGTTCCAAGGTGACTTGGGTGCAGTAGGACTGGTGTATGGTTACGACTGGTCGCTCGGCAAGAGCAACAGATGGAACCTGGAAACGGCACTGGGACTGGGAGTGGGATTCACTCGCTATACCAAATATAACTGTTATGGAAAATGCGGTACAGCTATCGAGAAAAAAAACAAGACTTTCGTGATGCCAACCAAGTTGGCTGTTTCGCTGGTTTACAACATCGGGGCTACCGACCGCATGGACAACTGCCGCCAGAAGGAGCCGCAGGAGATCATCCTTCCTGAAGATAATTGCACGCTCAACGAAATCCAGTTTATCCCAGCCCTTTCGTTCGTCAAGGACAACACGGGCAAGGCGGGCGATTTACAGAAGAACAACCCTGTGCTTCAAGATATTAAGACCTATCGTCCTTACACCAAGGATTTGGTTTTGAGCCAGGAAGAAGGAGCACTCTACATTTTCTTCCCAAAGTCGAAGGCTGAGATTACGCAGGAGTTCCGCAATAATAACAAGGTGCTCGACCAGATTATCGACATCACCAAAGCCATCATGAAGGATACCACTTCTTCGGTGAAGATTATCCAGATAGTGGGTCTTGCATCCATCGATGGTTCCGTGAAATTTAATGAACAGTTGGCTGGTAAGCGAGCAGAGGCATTGAAGGATTATATTCAGCAACGCACCTTGCTTCCCGATTCGCACTTCGAGTGCAACAATGGCGGAGAGGCTTGGGCTGAACTTCGCTATAGTATCAAGGAGAGCGACCTGAAATGCCGGGACGAACTGCTGAGGATTATCGACAGCGAACCTGATGCCGACCGCAGGGAGCGTCGCATCAAGAGTATCGACCAAGGCAAGGCATGGGCAGAACTTCGTGATAAGATTCTGGGCAACCAGCGCAATTCCGGTTTCCTCCGCATCTACTACGATTACGTACCTGACGAGGCGGCGACCACCATCAACCTAGCCACCCAGTTGCTCAAGTCGGAGCGTTACCAGGAGGCGTTGAAGGAATTGCAGAAGGTAAAAGCCGACAAGCGAGCCGCCAATGCCCTCGGCATAGCCTACTACATGACGGGCAACCGAGAAGCCGCCCGCCGTTATTGGCAGCAGGCGATGGAGACTGGCGATGAGGAGGCGAAGAAGAACCTCATGCAATATGATAGAATTTTTAATTAACAAGATTATTTACATACTAAAATCTGACTAAAGTTATGAAAAGATTTCAACTATTTAGCTTGGCAAGTGCAATGCTTCTTGCAAGCGCAGCAGGATTCACTTCCTGCTCTTCAGATTCAGAAGATCCTCTGGACGGAGGATCAGGTGTGGCAGGACAGGTGGTGAAGACACAGTTCTACCTGAACATTCCGTATGCAGGAAATGATGAGGGCGGAAATGCCAGAGTTTCAACGAGAATGACAGAGCACTATACCCAAAACGATAAAACGTTTTTGGGATTGGACAATATGGAAATGTTTTCTTTCGAGGGCACACCTGGAACAAATACAGGTACTGGAGAGAAATCTACATCTACCGCAGCCCTAAACCTTGGAACTAGCGGAAATGCATCAAGTAAAGATAACGTCAGCGGAACGAACATGACTTCTTGGCGTAGTGTTTATCGTGACATTGCTATTCCTGTCGGAACAAAGAATATTATTCTGTATGCTAAAGCTCCAAGAAATTTATATAATGGAACAACAGGGCAGAGTACCGTTAGAGATAATTTTGCAGCTGGTGCATTGACTAATCCTTATGAAAAATTAACTTCAGGGGCAAAGCCAACACTAACAGAGCTTAAGTTCAATTTGGTTAAAGCCTATAATGGAACAAATTTTGCAGAAGATGGCAAAGATATTTTGACAGCACTGAACACTATTGCAGGTACTTCCATAGAGGTAGGACCTGAAGGCAACAAAAAGACCATCAAATGGTCTGAAATTAAGAAGGAGTCCCCATCTGATTTCGGCACAGAGAATGAGCGCGAGGCATTAGCTTCTCGCTACTCGAAATTTAAAAGCTTGACTGCGGGTTCTGCCACTTCAGTAAAAGAACTCATTACTGACTTAAAAAACGTTATCGGTGGTAAGGATGAGTCTACGGAAAACGAGTTGGCCAAAAAAATCGTCGAGAACTGTAAAACCGCTCTAAGCACCACCCTCAAGGATGTAGAATTTCCAAGAAACAAGAACTTACCTGATGGTGTAGCAAAGGTACAATGGAATACTGATCAATTTGCTTTTGTCGATGCAAACAATGTTGGCATAGGAGCAACCAATGCAGGAAACAACATTGATTATACCAAAATCACATACCCTGCAGAGTTAGCATATTTTGTAAGTTCTCCAGTAAAGACATCCCAAGAGGAGATTACTGCAGTTGCAAAATTACCAACATACGAGGAATGGACTAAAGGTACAATTTGGAACACAGGTTACAATGACGTAGTTGAAAATAGAACTCGTTTCGTTGCATTACAAAATCCACTCCAATATGGTGTAGCATGCTTGAAATCAACTATAAAGTGCAATAATGGTCCATTAGAAGATAATGCAAAAGATGGCAATTTTGGATATGACAAGAACAACACCATAAATATACCAACAGAAGGCTTCAAGGTTACAGGTATTTTAGTTGGTGGACAGCCACAAGGTGTAGCTTGGAATTTCGAACCATATGCTACCAATACTAATGAATTCAGTTATACGATTTACGATAATAACATGAATTTTGGTTTTGCAGCAAAAACAACAGAATCAAGCCCGAACTACACATTGGTATTGGACAACAAGGATGCAACTGCCAACAAGCAAAGCAACGTATTTGTAACCGTAGAATTAGAAAATAATTCAGGTGTAGCTTTCTATGGTGCAGAAGGCATAATTCCTGCAAACACCAAATTCTATTTGGTTGGTGAATTGAAGCTCGAAGGAAATACTACCACAACTGTCGACCGTGTATTTGTCAAGGATCATACCACCATTGCCAACTTCACCATCACAAACTTGAAGAAGGCATACAACCATATCCCTGATATGCGTACATCAAAGATTAACGTAGGTCTTGCAGTAGATCTTAAATGGCAGGATGGTATAAAATTCGATGTAAACCTCTAAGCCAGATAGAATAAAACGATAGCTTATCCCCCACACGTTCTTAAAGGGCGTGCGGGGGAACTTTCTAGAAACACAAATGGGGCTTGACAGGCTAGCAACTGAATCTCATCCCGTTTTGCGCCTCAGAAAGGCACGAAATTGCCCTAGCTGGGGCAACTTTCTGTCCTAACTACGGCAGTTAACTGCCATGCCTAGGCACTTTGCGAAATGAGCGGAATTCCACTCCGCTATCGCCTACACTTGCCTTCGGAAACAGGCTTTCGAAATCAGCGTATCGCAGCATACGCAGAAATCTCGAAAACTATTGCACACTACACTAACACTACACCACACTACACTCATCTCGCTCCGTGTAATGTAGTGTAGTATTCGTGTAGTGTCAGCGCCCACACTACACTCACATAACAACCTTATACACAGCTATTTGCTGAACTTCCGTGTAGTGTGCAATAGAAAACGCAAATTATAATAATATTTGTAGAGGAAGATTGTCGAACATTAAGAATGCAAAAAGTACAATGAAAAAACTATATAACACTTTACTGGCATCCGTGATGACCATCAGCCTCATCACCAGTTTATCTTCATGTATTGATGAAGATATGAGCGACTGCGGCAAAGAGTATAAGATACAATATAATCTGCAACTCAATACGCAGATCAACACCGTGATTGACGTGGATCTGAACCTCATCGAAGAACAGGAGATTGCAGCCCGGCTGAAACAGGCACTCAGTAAGGTATTCACCGACCATGCCCACGACAACGACCTCTCCTTCTTCGTAGGCGAAGAACTCTCCCACCACGAGGCAAACAAGATGGGTGCCAACTCGGTATCCTACACCATCTATCTGCCACGCAACAACTATCAGAACCTCTCTCTCGCCAATACCGGAAGCGCCGACAACGTAAAAATCGCCAACGCAAACTCCTGTAAATCACTCGCTTTGCGGCAAGAGGCAAAAGATACCATCAACAGTCACAACATCGGACTGTTCACTTCCCGACTCTCCATCGACGAGAACGATTTCGAACACGATCTGCAAACCACGCTCTATATGGCAAACAGCTCAGCTGTGGTGGTCATCGACCAGAGCAAAGTGCAGCCCACCGAACTCTGGGGATTTGTAGAAGGCATGGCAACCCAATTCCAGGTGAACGACAGCACCTATTCTTCCAGCCTCAACACGATGGTCAGGGCAAAGAGAATCAACCAGGATTTCATCACCAACTCCATTCCAACCCACGATGCCCTCTACACAGTCTGCTTCCCGAGCATCAAACCGGAATGGCGCTACCACGTCATCGCCAAGGTGAACGACAAATACACCGAAACCATCTTCACCATGAACGAACCGCTGAAAGCCGGCAAGCTTAAGATTATCAAGACCCGACTGAAGGAAGACGGTTCGCTCTCTACCAGTAACACCGCCGTAGGCGTAAGCGTGAAACTCGACTGGAAACCAGGCGGAAGCCACGACGTGGAGATTTAATTAAGTGAAGAGTGAAGAACGAAGAATGAAGAATTCAACGGCTATAAAGATTTGATACATGAATCATATTACGAAATACATATTTGCGATACTATCGCTTATCATGCTGGCAGGATGCAGCGGAAGCGAGCAGAGCGAGGAGAAGCCAAAGGACACGTTGGCACCTATCTCGCTCACCCTCTCCGTGCCTAACGACAAGTCAAGCACCCGCGTCGGAGACCCGGGAGAAGACACCAACGACATGGTGGACTGGGACCGGCTCACCATCATCGTTGCCTATAAGGAAAAGGCCCAAGGCGACGAAATACACGATGCAGCCCCCCTTAAAATGGTATATTACGATACCTATACCAAGGAAGAATTCGACAGAAAAGCCCTCGTCACCCATGCCACCTCAACCCTATCAGGACCTGAAGCCAACGGCTTTCGCACCTATACGATGTATCTGCCTTTAGGTACCTGTTGCGTTTATGGGGTTACCTACAGTAACGGAGAAGGACTGAATCTGGAGGGAATGCTAGACGGCATCGCAAAAGACGGAAAAGACCATAACTCAGACATTTATGATTTACAGATTAGCAACGACTATGCCCATAAAAACGGAGCCATAGACGTAGCCAAGTTTATCAGCGTAGCCACGGGCTATGCACTCAAGCTGGACCCAGAGACGCAAATTCTCACCAATGACAGAGATATAAAAGTAGAAAAAAACATCATTACCGATATCAACACCAAGCAATACTGGCGCATGGTACTGGGCAGACTGGCTGCCAAGATTGACATCCAATGGGATGCCAAGGGAGCCTACAAAAAAGATAAAGATGGTAAGCAAAAATTCACCGATGTGAAAGTACAAGGTTTTACTTATCACGGCGAACCAGAAGAAGCAGAATCAACCATTTCAGGATCAGGAAAAGGCAGACTCTTCCCTACCCTTTACTATCAAGAAGTAACTTCCAAGACTCCGGTAAGCGGACACACCTCCTTTGTAAATACATCGGAAATCAGCAAGCGAAACGGAAGAGTTTACCATTACACTTTTCCTGATGGCACTACGAAGCCACGCATCACCTTCGATATCAAGACGAAAAAAGATGGCGCAACAGAGGAAAAATCCGACAAGGTGACTTTCGACTTGAAGAACCGGACAGAAAGTTTCAATCCTGCCCAATGGTACAAGATCAACGTAACCATCAAGGGAGCCAAAATCGGTAATGCGAGCAACATCATCATCGACAAATTCTAACATAATAAGAGAATATTCATCATGAGAAAACTCTATCCAACATACTGCAAGCTTATTGCGACCCTCCTGTTGCTGGGTTGCTCCATCGCCTTGTCTGCACAAGGCAAGACCTATCATGTGAAAGCAGATTCCGAGATAACAGCATCTGGCGGCGATGGTTTGTCGTGGGAGAATGCTATCACCCTGACAGAAGCGCTGAGCCGAGCCAAGGCTGGCGACGAAATCTGGGTGAAAGGCTATGAGGACATTACCGGTCACATCTACAAGGCACCGAAGGGAGGCTTCGTCCTCCCTTCGGGCGTTGCCATGTATGGAGGTTTTGCAGGAGACGAAACCATCAAGAACAATCTCCCTACGGGCAGACACAAATATCAGATGAAGTATCAGACGGCTCTGGTGGGCGACCTCAACACCAACGACAAGGCGAGCCAGCAGCTGATTATCTATCCAGAGAACACCACCCGCAACGACAATGCCATCCATGTGCTAACCCTCCAGATGGGCGTAACACAGGGCAACACCAACGACGGCAACAAGCCAACCATTGTTTCCGGTTTCCTCATCGCAGCAGGTAATGCCAAGGGAGAGAATACTTCTGCAAATGGCAGAGGCGGCGGCATCTACGTGGTGAACAACAGCAACGACAACAATGCCGGCAGCCGTTACTTCCGTATTTCGCAATGTAACTTTGCGAACAACTACGGCATGCGCGGCGGTGCCATCTATGTAGATAATTCCTGTACCAACCAGCTGTCAGCCATCAGCTACTGCAGCATTTTTAATAATGTAGCAGGCAAGCGAGGCTCCAGCGAAAACGAAGGTGGCGGTATGTGGATAGACGGAACTGCCACCGTCTACAACTGCAACATCAACAACAATACGAACGGCGGTATCCGATTTTCGAGCACATCGAAAATCGTCAACTGTTCTGTAATAGCCAACACCGTATCCGCCGCAGACCTGACCACAGACGGGGCATCAAACAGCATTGACGGCGGAGCAGTTTACAACAGCGTGCTCTGGCATTCCACTGCACTCAGCAAGCAAGACAGCCGTCCTGCCTTCTATTCCTGTGCTTTTCCGGAAGTAGAAGTTACCCATACCGATACCAATACCGACGCCAACGGGAACGTAAGGATCAGCAACGAGAACCACGGCATTGAGCCAGCCCCTTGGTTCAAGCAGAGTGCCGTGACCCAGGGTTACGACTTCTCATTCAGCAGTAACCTGAAGCAATTATACAGCACCGCCTTCACATTCGAGGAAACCTCTGCCCTTCTGAACAAGGGAAAACTAGAATACTACACCAACAACGTAGTTAATGCAAACCTGGAAACAACTTCTACCGACATCATGGGCAGAACACGCTACCAGACAAGCACCATCGACATCGGAGCCTACGAGTATGCCCGCATGAAGGCAGGACGCATCAGATACGTGAAACCCAAGAAAGCGGGAAAGGGCGACGGAACATCATGGGATGATGCCACGGACGATATCCAGTGGGCCATCAACGATTTGGCAGAAAATGCACCAGGCGAGAAAGGCGAAGTCTGGGTAGCAGCCGGAACCTATGTAGTAAAAGACCGCATTACCGATGATACATCATCCCCGGTATCCCTGCTGATGAAGAATGGCATCAGCGTTTATGGTGCATTTAAGGGAACCGAAAAAAGACGTTCCGAGCGCATCGAGGAATCCAAGGATTTAAAGCCATGGGGCTGGAAACAAGAATCCATCATCAGGGGTGCGGAATTCAAGGGAAGCGACGATGCCAACTGGAGTAATAATGACGAAGCCTGGAACATACAGAACAGCGGTTCCTACCATGTGGTATGGTTTGCTCCCTTGCCTGGAGGAAATGCCTTTACCGACGAAGTATATCTTGAAGGCTTCACCATTGAGGGAGGTAAATTTCACGATACGAACAAAGCCGAATACGCCCCAGGCTGTGGTGCAGGCGTTTATATCAACGACCCATCAGCCCGAATGCGCTACTGCACCGTGAGATTCTGTAACCCGGGCATGAAGAAAACCACAAACACCCAGCCACGTGGCGGCGGCATCTATTGCAGGAACGGACAGACGGAAGGTAACCTGGTATACAACTGCTCGGCTTATCAGGGCGGAGGTATCTATATAGACGAAGCCGGCTTCATCACCCGAAGTATGGTAACCAACTGCTCTGCCTATCAGGGAGCGGGCGTTTATCTGAATGGTGACGCTAATAACTCAGAGAAAGCCTATTATCAGATTCTTGCCACCTCGGTAATCAGTAACAATACCAGTACCCGAAATGGTGCTGTGTATCTGGATGGTCACGGACTGGTGATTAACAACACCATCGTCAACAACTACACCACCAACACATCAGATGCCGCTGACGAGCTGTCATCCAATACGGGTGGTGTGTATATTAAGAAAAAGGGTCTTCTTGCCAACAACGTCATCTGGAACAACTCGCTGCTCCGGCACAAGTCTGGCACTAGCAACTCAGCGTCCATGGCACAGATTTATGCAGCCAACCCATCAGAAGAGACCGTACAGTTTTACAACAACGCCATCTCGGATGTAAATGCAGCCAAATGGACCAGCTCCTATCAGAGCGGAACCATCTCCATCAACACGTATTACTCGGGCAAGGGATTCGTGATGGGCAATAAAGCACCTTACAACACGGTGGAAGCCTTCAACGAGAAACGTGGCGTTCTTACAGACATGAAGACGGTGAACTATTACTGGGAAACATTGACAGGTAGCCGACTGCGCAACGTGGGCATCAGCTATGCTCTCCTGCCATCTTCCTACCTGTATCAGCCAAAAATAGACCTGAGCGGAAAAGCTATCAGTTCGGTTCCGTCAGCAGGAGCCTATATGGCTGACAACCACGACCTTGTATTTGAAAAGAATGACAGCAAGAAACGCCTGCGCATCTACTTTGACCGTTCACGAGAACTGGTGGACGGAACAGGACAGTCGTGGGAAAAGAGCTATACCTCATCAACAGTAGATGAAGTACTGGATTATCTTGCCAACATCAAGGATGGAGACAAGGTTCAGGTAGTTACTGCTGACAACACTACGCCAGAGGAATTTACCATCAGCAAGAACAGCGGTTGGGAGTTTGAAATCTGTAGCCGCGAGGGTGTGTTCGAACCGAAGATAGCCTACAAGTGCGAGGAAACAGATGCCAGGTCATGCACCTTCAGCGTTCCACCTTGCCTACTCCCAATTACCGTGTATGGCGGTTATCCAGGATATTCAGAGAATCCGAATCCAAAGGATGAAGACCGTGCCCCTATCAAATACCGCACCGAACTGAACGGAAACCTGAATGGTTCTGAACTCAACGAGGGCCTCTACCATCTGGTCCGCATCGAAGCGGGTGCCAACATCACCATCGACGGCTATGCCTTTACCCATGCATACGCCGCCGGTACTGCCTACATGCCTTATGGTGGCGGCGTGCTGATAGGCAGCATGGACCAGAGCAGCCAAGCAACCACCGTGAAGCTGAAGAATTGCATCTTTGAGAACAACACGGCGACAGATGGCGGTGCTATCGCTACCATGCCGGATGCCGTGAATGTGAAATTGGAACTGGAAAACTGCGTCATCAATAACAACACAAGCAAGGATCCGCATAATCCAAGTCCATCGGAGCTGCCTTCCATCATCTATCTGAACAAGGCTCAAGGCAGCAACAACAAACTCACACTCAACCACGTGAGCATCATCAACAATGAGGGAGTAGCGCCAGATAACGACCTTGTGAAGGCTACCTCGTATGCTGTAGGAAACAAACTGAACATCAACGGCACATGGGATGGTTCGAAATGCAAGAACAGCACGAATATCAACGATATCAACACTCTGGGAAAAGACGGAGCCCTGAACTTCAGCAACCCAACCAATGAAGTGGGTGCCAAGATGAGCGGCAACGTTTATTACGGAGGCTATTCATCCTTCCGCCCGCTGACCAGTTCTGTACAGGCTGGCCGCATCATCAACAGCGCCCAAGAAAACAATGCAACCACAACAGTCAAGGACATCACCGGCGAAGACCGCAACCTAGGTGGTGTTCCTGACCTGGGTGCATACGAAGCTCTCCTGCCAAAAGCAGGAAAGATTATCTACGTGCGTTCGTACAACCAGAAGTATGAAAGCATCAGCGACGCCAATAATGACGACCAGGACGGCAACCCTAACTTCAATATTCTGAATGAATCAAATACCGAATATGATGGAAGCAGCTGGGACAAGGCTATCATCGGCAACGCTATGTGTGATAATACAAAGGCAAGAAACGGCAATGATTTCTATGAAAAGCAGAGTGACAATACGCTGCTTAGCACCACTATTGACAATACAGATTATAGTCAGACTAACGGCAAGTATCGTTCAGAAACTGACTCTTATGGTGATTTCTGGACTAACTCAGGAAATCAGGACAAGCAGTATCTCTCTGGCTGGGGAACATATAATAAAATCACCAACAACAGAGACGAACGATACATCAGCGGTCTACAATATGCTGTGGAAAGAGCAGCTGAGTTGAATAAAATAAAAAAAGACAGCGTTGTGGTGTGGGTAGGTGCAGGTATCTATACCGACTACAAAGGATTCGTTATCAGAGACAACGTGAAGGTTTATGGCGGTTTCCCATACGAAGGCTACCCAGGAGAAGACGACCGCCATCCGCTGCTGTCACAATACGTGCCGGCACGTAAGGAATACGAAAATCTGGAAAAGACCAAGTATGAAACCATTCTACAGATCAGAAAGGAATCGCCTGTATACTTCAAAAACGGAGATAAGGAAATGTGGTATCAGGAGAAAAATCCTACTGATGGCTCTAATTATGACTTTACAAAAACGTTGATAAACAGCGGGAAAACAGAGCGCCATTATGTTCTCTATCAGCCAGACGTATGCCTTCCTACCTGGTCGCCATCGGGTGATGGAAACGCCTCACGTACCGATGGTAATGCCGTACGCTATAAAGGAACTTTAAAAGACGATAAAAACTACGTGGATTACGAGCATGCCAAATGGGATGGCTTCTCTGTACGTCACGGTTACATCATCAACTATCCTGGTGCCAACCGTGACGGAGGAGCAGGTGTGCGTGTATTCCGAGGTGTAGAACTGGAAAATCTCATCATCGTCAACAACTTCAACCATGGCAGTCGCGTACGTGGTGGCGGTTTGTATATGGACGGCGAGAACAGTAAGATTTCGAACAGTTACCTGCTGAGAAACCTGAGTTATGCCAACAGCAGTGAAAGTTATGGAGGCGGAGCCTATATGATTCAAGGTACCGGATTCAACCTTGTGGTGGCAAACAACCGCTGCTATAACGGAACCTGCTGGGGTGGAGGCATCTTCCTGGAAAGTGCCAAGTTCTACAACAACACCATCGCCTACAATATGGCGACAAACGGAACCGGCATCTATCACTGGCAGGATGCCAAAACCGGAGTTAGCTCACAGCTCTCACTCTACAACTGTATTATCTATGATAATTACGACAACAGTAATAGAAGTGTCACAGATCAAGTAAACTCAGCTGCATCGGGCAAGATGAATCCATCCCACAACTGCTACATGAACAGTGGTAACATCAACAACAAATTCCAGGAAAGCGATGGAAATTTCACTGGCACAAATTTGGCTTTCCCATTTGAAGACCAGACCTACGAAAGTGGAAACAATTTCCGCTTCCGCAATGCCCGACTGAAGAACAACTTCCGTCTGTACGAGGCGGGTGGTTTGACGGGTAACAAGTGTCTGAATGGTGGAACCACAAATGTAGGAAATGGAATCATCCTTCCGGAAACCGATATGGACTATACCAACCGTATCAAGGACTGCGCCATTGATATCGGTGCCTACGAGGCTGACAATAATGCCAATATCGCACCACAGAAAAAGACAAACAGCGCAAATATTATAGATTACATTTATTATGTAACCCAAAACGGATGGGGAAACAGAAGTGGAGACAGTCCGGAAAACGCTGCCTGTGCTGACAAGCTGCAGAGTGTGCTGACCGCTGCCGGCGAGAAATTTAAAACAGCGAACCAAGGCATTACAGATAGCAACCTAAAGCATCAGGTGTTTGTAAAAGTGGCAGGCTATCAGGCTGATGAAACCGGAAAGCGCTTTACTTACCATGCCAATACACTGGCAGACCCTAGCGATCCGCAGAGCTACACCTTCCTGATTCCTAACGGAGTATGCCTGATGGGTGGCTACTATGAGGGTGACCAGGAAGGAGGAAAGCTGAAAGATGGAACCGCCAATTGGGATAATGACAAACGCGACTGTATCAGCACTTACCAGACGGTATTAAGTGCGAAGACCGAAGTAAAAGAAGGTTCTGCCGTTAACCAGGAGGTGAACGGCTACCACACCGTGTGCTTCGGCAAATGGCCTACGGGCGACTATGACGATTACAACACCTCTGCCCTGACAGCGAATACCATTATAGATGGCTGTCGCCTGATAGACGGTAACGCAAGCGACAAGTCGGGCTTCAAGAGTATGGGTGGTGCAGCCATTGTGCCAAGAATGGCACATGTACGCAACTGTGAGATTTCCGACTGTCAGGCAACCCAGGGCGGTGCTCTCATGCTGCTGAAAGGTAGCATCGTAAGCGGTAGTGTCATCGTAAGAAACAAGGCACAGAAAGGTGGTGCCATTTATGCGCTCCGTTCCAACGATAAGAACGAAGACCCCAAGAAATACCATGCCTACGTCATCTCATGCACCATCGCCAAAAACGAGGCGACCATTGGTGGCGGAATCTACCAGGAGGAGAACTCCCTGATTGGCGGAAACTCCGTGATATGGGGAAATACGGCACAGACCGACAACAACATCAGCGGTGATGTGAACTATCAGTCTCACGACTTTCTGCAGGGACTGGGAGCATATACGGAAAAATTCTACCCATACAACTATTGTTTCGTAGAAAAGATGGCGTTGCCAGCCAACAGAATGAACACGGAGATGACTAGCGATCTTGACAGTTACTTCAACGACAACAAAATCTTCAAGCCTCGTGCCTATTCACCATTGATTGACAACGGAGTTTTGGAAGAATACGTAACTGCATGGAAGGATTATGGTATCAGCAGCTACGATATTACCGGCAAGGAAAGAACCATGACCAAGCAACAGACAGCAGGTGCATACACATCTGATCTGCCTGCGTTTGATAATACCAAGCTTCTGAAGCGCCTGTTTGTTTCTCAGACAGGTGGTGAGATTGTAACAGAAGAAGAGAAGGCAAAGTATTATGGCCGCTCCTTCCTGACTCCTTTCAACAGTCTCGAAGCAGCCCTCGATTACATCAATGAGGCACGAGAAAAGAAAGTGGCGAATGATAAAACCCACTTCGAGATTCTGATGACAGGTGGAACCTACAAGCCGAGCAAGATGCGACAGAATAAAGACCTTTCGCCAGAGCAAAACACGATAGACCGCCGCTTGCAGAGCTTCACCATCCCTGTGAACGTAGATATCTTCGGCAGTTTCTCGAAAGATGACCTGTATTCTTCAACTCCAGTTAATCCTACTACGGGAGAAGAAGCTGGAGATAAGTTTACAAGCTTTGGAGGTAATACTTTGACTCCAGATGGAGACATCAAAGACATCTTGGCTAACCGCAACAAGAACTACATGACCGACAACAATAAGAACGGATTGATAGAGCCATGGGAGTTCCAGAATCCTACGATTCTTTCCGGTGACATCAAGGCATCGGAAAAGGAGCGTAATGTATATCATGTAGTCTACAGCAATGCGGGCACCACAGGTACTTCGGCAACATTGAACAATGAAGTGGTATTAGACGGTATTACCATCATGAATGGTGAAACCATGACACAGCTGAAGAAAGAAGAAGGAGGAACTAACGAAGTTGCCGAGATTGGTCGTGGAGGCGCTATCTACACCAACCGCGTGAACTATACATTGAACCGTTGCCGACTGATCAAAAACTCCGGTCTGCATGGCGGAGCTATCTATGCCAACAATGCAAGTCTGGACATCATCGGCAGTACAATCAGCGGCAATAGAGACGTATCAGAAAAGGCTAGTCAGGATGTCATCACCGAACCAGGTAAGGGTGGAGCCATCTATCTCTATCTCACAGAATCTGAGAATGGAAACCTGCATATCGTCAACTCGCTCTTAGCCAACAATGATGTAACTTGTGGCAGATATACGGGCACAGAAGTTTCGCAAGGCGGAGCCATCTACATCCGTAGAGCAAACGATGCTGGCAGTATGGCTGCGGGCTATCAGGATGCCTACATCGTAAACAACCTCATCGTGAACAACAAGGCAAAGCAAGATGGAGCCATCCATGTGGAGAACGAGGTGAAAAATGGTACGATTACACCTATATTATATAATACCGCCATTTGGGGTAATGAATCTACAGATAATAGTGTACTCCTCCAAAGAGAGCACATGCGCAACTGCGCCTGGGATGAATTACCTGCTTCTACAGTTTCTCCTGCAACGGATGGCAACATCAAGCTGAACAAGGAGAACATCGCATCGGATGGTCCACGCTTCACAGCGCCTACAACGACAAAGGGTTACGAAGGTTATACACAGGATGCCAAGTGGAATCCACAGGCTATCTCTGTGCTTACAGATGCAGGTGATGGAAAGAAGGATGCAGACGATACAAACGAGAGTGGTAAATATCAGAAATGGTGGAGTATGCACAATAATCGCCTTAAGGAATATGGTTATCGATCTGAGTATATCCGTTCTGCTAACAGCAGTAAGGAATACTACAGATACGTTGGTCCGAAAGACGAGAAAGGTGTAGTGAGAGAAAAGCCTATCGACATCGGCATGTATGAATTCCAGTATGTATTCAAGTTTACAGACTTAGAAAAGGTTTATATCGGAACGGAAGAGAAAGGAAATGGCGATGGTAGCAGTTGGGATAACCAAAGCACCGACCTTCGTGGTGCCATCATTGCCATGGCTAACCCTTCAGGTAACGTAGCTGCTGGTACTACAACCAACAACAACAGAAAGGTGTTTGTACGTGGAGGTACTTATTATTCGCCAACCTACTCTAGCGGCGATGCCTTCTCTCTCATTGTGAACAATGACGAAAAGGCTAAGTATATAACATCGATTGAACTTGTGGGTGGTTGTACGGGCTCGAAGAATGCTGACGGAACAGAGGTGCAAGACTTCAGCAAACCTTCGGTACTCATTGAGAACCCAGCCAAGGCAGGCGAAACCACAAACTTGCTCAATATCGTAACGAATGGTAAGCCGGTAACTATTTCCGGTTTCACTTTCCAGAACCAGAGTGGTGTGGGAGTAAAGGCTTTGATAAATAAGGATAATGGCGGAAAGGGTAGTCTATTGAAGGTACATCATAGCGCCTTCAGACACAATAGTGGAGTTGGAATGTATGTAGATAACTCGTTAGGATGTGGAATAAAGATGTGGAATGTTTTGTTTGCTGACGGAAAAGCAGCAGGACTTACAATTTCCGGCTCACAATCTGCAGATATTACAAACGCTACGTTTGTCAACAACATAGGACGAGGTGTGCAAGGAACAGGCAGCATCTATAACTCCTTAACTTGGAACAATGGAGACAACACGATTAAAGATAACGATACAAAGAACGAAGCAAATAATGACATTGCCTTCCCTGCGAATACAGAAAACGGAGATGTGCTAAATGGTCCGAACTTCGTTGATCCAAACAACGGTGACTATAGGATTCGACCTAGCCTCATGTTACTCGATAAAGGAAGCAACGACAAATATCAGCTAAATGCTAATATAAACTCAGAAAAGGACTTGGGCAATACAGCCCGTCTGATTGGCGACAACATAGATATCGGTGCATACGAGTGCGACACGAAGATGATTCAGGTTATCTATGTAAAAGAAGGTTCAGCTATAGCTGGAACAGGTGAAAGCTGGGATAACCCAACCAACGACCTGCAAGGCGCCATCAACCTGGCTGAGCTTTATGCCAACAAGAATGAAGATAAATATGGCTACGTCTTCGTAGACAGGAATATGAAGGCTGATAACGTGAACATCAGCATGCCAGGCGTCAAGATGTTTGGTTCGATGCGCGAAGAAAAAAGTTCTGAAACAGAACCAGAAGCTATCGTAAAGGATCTCCTTACTCAGAGAAAAGGAATCATCGAGTCTGCCAGTCAGTCTACCATCAATGGACTGAAACTCAACAGCGGAACTACTGGTACTGAAACCAGAATGTGTCTTGTTGATGGATTCAAGGTTTCGAGTGCAGTCAGCATACAGGGCAACAGTATGCTATCGACCTCTATCATAGATGGCAACATATCTGGCGATGCAAATGGCATGCTCTACAACAGTCTGGCATTAGGAACTGTGAAGGATGTGAAGTCTGTCAATGTAACAGCTGCTAGGGCATTACCATCAACAACGGGTAGTGCTGCCAACAGAGCATCTGTAACCACCTATAATAAATATGTGAAAGATGAATACTGGAAATACCAGCTTGACGAGACAGGCAATGCCAACATCAATGCCAATGCAGACGCAAGTGAAACCAACGCATGCATCAAGAAGGTAATGCACGGCCATGATCTTGCCGGCAACAAGCGCATCAGAGGCAACGTAGACAACGGATGTTTCGAGACTTGGTATCTGACAAACGATGCTACAGCAAACAAGGACGATTATCCTCATGGTAAATCTGTGGTCTATGTCATGACAGAAGACAAGGAGCTGAAACTTGACAACTCATTCTATACAGAGACTAATCCGTTCACCCCAGGCTTCCTGCTCTTGAAGCACCACGCTGGTTTAAGAGGCAACAACAGTTATGTAAACCTCACCAACTTTGCCGTGGAAAGAAACTTGAAGGCAGGCACCAACTTCTTCTCCATGCCTTTCAAGGCTACCAATATGGAGGTAGAAGGTACAAACGATCCTGCTGATGGTAGTGTTACTGCCTACTACTATAATGCTGCTACTCGTGCCAAGTACGACTATAAGTTCGACCAAAGCAAGAGTAAAGCATGGGTACGAGGCGTAGACAACCAGCGAAACTTCACCGCAGGTTTCAGAATGGATGCTAAAGCCGACAAAATGGATGCAACAGGCAAGAAGACCGTCCGTTTCTATGGAATCAGTTACACAGAGAAAGATGGTAGGACCAACAGGAGTCTGCTGGATAAGATTACCCTGGTGCAGAACAACAACCAGCAACCATGGTCGAGCAGCAATGGTGGCGGTTTGAAGTTCACCCACAAGGAGAACATGGGCTGGAACCTCTTCGGTTCTCCTTATCTCTGCGCCATGAACTATAGCGATATGGAATATGGCAGAGTCATCTACCAATGCGAAGAAAACGGCAGCTATAAGGCTATCAATACCTATGATTTAGACACGGGTGTTTCAACGGATGGCTACATCCCGGCAATGGATGCCGTGTTTACGCAGACTGCCACTTTGGATAATTCAGAAAGCGTGATAGTAGGACATTCGGAAGCAAGGGCAACAACAGCCTATCAAGCAACCCGAGCCCTCGACATCGCTATCACCCAGAACAGCAGAACAAGCAGAGCGGGCAACGGCACTCCTGTAGATGACCAGCTCCAGTTGAACGCAGTTCCTGCACAGGAGGCGAAATCAGACTTCGACCTGGGAAGCGACGGCGTGAAATGGATGACCAGCCAGAATGCTCAGATCTATGCTGCCCGCAACGGCGGACGCTACTCACTCCTCTCTGCCATCAGCATTGAAGCAGAACAGAGCATCGGCATCAGTCTGCCAGAAACGGGTGAATACACCATCAGCATCCCAGAGGACTGCGACGCCAGCGAATACGAAACCGTATGGCTGAAGGACAAGGAAACCGGAAAGGCTATAGACCTGAAGGAAGACGATTACCGATTCCATGCAAGCCAGGCAGGCGAGCAGAACCATCGCTTCACCATCAGTTTCAACCGCATGGCAACCGACATGAAGTCAGACATCAGCATCCAGGCTATCGGATTCAGAACCATCGTCCTCAAGGGACTCCAGCCGAACGACCTCATCAGCGTGTATGCTGCCGATGGCGTTCTCGCCCTCCAAAAGAAGGCAAAGGCTGAGAAGGAACAGGTTCGCACAGCCATCCAGGGCAACGTAATCGTAGAAGTGACACGAGGCGGCAAACAGGTGGCAGTAAGGAAGATTGCCCTGAAATAAGGGATGAGGACACGGACGAAGACTGAAAAGAATGAGATAAAAACCAGTCAAAACAGTCGGAAAGCCGTAAAAGAACGGAATAAATGTTAATAAAGCGCAGAGATAATCGCTAGTTTCAATAATTGGCATTATCTTTGCGCTCTGTATTTGCACAACAATTAGAAAATAAAACTATGACAGAAAAGGAAATGTACAATCTGATTAATAATCAGAATGAACAGCAAAGCAACGGCTTTGCTATCAATGAGAAGGAGCGTGGATTGAGCGGCGTGTTCTCCGCACTGATGCGCAAGGTTTATACATGGATGACCCTGGCTCTCGTTATTACGGGTGTTACTGCATACGGCGTGGCTGCCAGCCCAACCCTGATGATGACGCTGATGACAAGCCGAGGCTTGCTCTTCGGACTGGTAATCGCTGAACTCGCCCTGGTATTCATTATCACAGGTGCCCTGAACCGCCTGTCGCTAAGCACGGCTACCCTGCTCTTCATCGTCTACTCGGTATTGAACGGAGCGATGCTCTCTTCCATCTTCGTGGTTTACACGATGACAAGCATTGCCAAGGTGTTCTTCATCACAGCCGGAACCTTCGGTGCCATGGCTGTATATGGTTACACCACCAAGAAGGACCTGACCTCGATGGGTAAGATTCTCTTCATGGCTTTGATTGGTTTGATTATCGCCACCGTAGTAAACATGTTCCTGAAGAGTTCTGGATTTGACTACATCCTGAGCTACGTGGGTGTTGCTATCTTCACCGGTCTCACAGCATGGGATAGCCAGAAGATTAAGCACATGCTCCAGACACAGTACGACATGAGCGAAGGTGCTCAGAAGTTGGCACTCATCGGAGCCTTGACATTGTACCTCGACTTCATCAACCTGTTCCTCTATCTGCTTCGCATCTTCGGAAGCAACAAGGAATAAGATTTCAACAGAAATAAAAAAAGCAGAGGTTGGCTTGCCCTCCACGGGTTAGCCAACCTCTTTATGTGTTCTATCAAAAGCAAATGATAAGTAAACCTAATCTAGAAAATTCTGATGCAAAGATAAGCTTTTTCTCCGAAAGTCAGGCTTCATTTGGTAAAAAAAAGAAGCCATTTGAACAAAAAGTATCTTTTTTATTGCCTGTTACCAAAACTCATTTCGTAAAAAACATGCATTCATTTCGTAAATTCAGTTGGTTTACAATCATTTACAGAGCATTTCTAAATTCATTAGGCGAACAGCCATAAGCAGAAGAAAAGACTCTTCTAAAGGTGGAAAGGGAATTAAATCCCGACTTCTCTGAAATCTCCAGAATGGAAGATTCTGAGTTTCGAAGCAGATTTTCCGCATAACGGAGGCGGTAATTGTTCACGAAATCATAGAACGTGCTGCCATTCTCCTGATTGAAATACCTGCTGAGATAAGTGCGGTTGGTGCCCACCATGTGTGCCACATCCGAGAGTTTGAGTCGCGGATTGAGATAGATTTTCTCCACTTCAAAGAGACGCTGCACCTCGGTGGCGAGACCTTGCTTTTCCTCTTCACTCTCTTGCGGAGCAGCTTCTGCATGCGCTGCCTCCACATCCTTCAGTTCATCAATCACCGACTCATGTCGATACACAAAGTAACAGATGAACATCCAGATAGCCAGGGAGCAGACCATATAAAGATTGTCGAAGCCTCCGTCGATGACAAAGCAGCTCAAGGTCCAGATAATCAGGATGAGGAAGAAACTGCCAAGGATGGCAAGGAGCCAGGAAAGGTTGATGTTCTCCTGATAGGAGAAACGCTCCTTGAGCTGGCGATGATACCTGCGGATGAGGAAGAAGAGTACAACGAAGGTGGTGACGCCATAAACGGCACCCCATACCGAGAGAATATAAAAATAGATGTTGGCACCCGAGATGAGAAACAAGAGCGGAAGCAGCACAAAAGGCAACTCCAGCACCACCGCCTTGGTCCAGGTGGTCCATCCCGGTTTTACCAGTTCCATCAGCACAAAGCTATAGAACGGAATGATAAACATATCGACAGCGGAGGTGAAATACCATCCCTCCGTACTGCCGAAACCCTTGTAGTAGAAGAGCACGAGGTCTTTCAGGCACTGTGCGTCCGCTATCAACATCAAAAGCATGATGAGGCGGAAGAGCCGTTCACTGCCCTTACGCCAAAACATCCATGCCATCATGGAAAAGAACATCATGCTCATTCCATAAATAAAACTCGTTACAGCATCCATATACTTATCTGTTAATTGATCTAGTTGCCAGGCTTACGCCTACAGTATTAATTTCTATGATTCTATTATTTCAATTCAAAAAGCAGTTGCCCTCCACTCACTATCTGCTGGTGAGAGAGGCGATAACCATTCAGTGGTTTTCCGTTAAGAGAGGTAGACTGGATGAGGTAGCTGCCTGCATCCTTTCTTCGGGCTGACAAGATGAACTTCTTTCCGTTTTCCAGATTCAGCGTCACCTTGTCGAAACCTGGCGTACCTATATAATAATAAGGTGTGCCAGGACAAACCGGGTAGAAACCCAGGGAGGAGAATACATACCATGCCGACATCTGACCCGCATCATCATTGCCCGACAAACCGCCCGGGGTATCATTATACTCCGTCTGCAGGATGTGGTGCACCCATTGCTGGGTCTTCTCCGGAGCTCCGGCAGCATCATAAAGATAGGCTATCTGATGGCAAGGTTCGTTGCCATGCCAGTACCATCCCTTGTCGAACATCCTATCCAGGCGGTAGATGACCTTATCTTCTGCCTTCTTCTCCTTCTTATCCATCGGTTTGCTATGGCGGATCACATCAAACAATCCTTCCGGATTCTGGGGCACATACCAGGTATAATGACAGGCAGCACCCTCGGTGATGAAGCTCTGGCGATGAACCAGGTCTTTATTGTTCAGCCATTTTCCATTCTCATATCTGCCATCCGCCCAACCCGAGACGGGGTTGATGACATTGCGCCAATTCTCTGAACGGCGCATCAGTTCGTTGTAATCTTCCTGATATTTCTGTCGCTGCGAAGCATCCCTGCAGGAATCCATCAACGCCTTCGCCATCTGCGCCACGGCAAAATCATCGTAGGCATACTCCAGGGTGCGTGAAGTCTGCTCGTTGGTATGATAAGCTTCCTCCACCATATCCTCCAAAGGAATGTAGCCATTATTGATATACGACTGGATGGCACGGCGTCCCTTTCCATCCTGATACTCCTTATATATATAAGGTGTAGAGAAAGCATTCATGCGCATTCCCTCGTAAGCCTTCTGCGCATCGAAGTTGCGGATTCCCTTGATGTAGGCATCGGCAAGGGCGGCACTGGCATGGTCGCCTATCATCGCAGCCGTATAACTGTTCCAACATGGGAAGGCAGGAAGCCAGCCACGGTTCTGATACATCCTGACCAGCGACTGCATCATCTCGCCCGAACGCTTCGGGGTGATAAGCGTATAGAGCGGCAATTCAGCACGATAGATGTCCCACATGGAGAAATCATCATATCTGATTTCATCACCCACATCACTCACTTCGTGAGGGAGGAAGGAACAGCGATACAGGGCACCGTAAAACTGGTTGACCTTTGCCTGGTCGCTATGCTCCACATCGATGGTATGCAGACGGTCGCACCACAAATCGGCAGCAAACTGCATCATGCTATAGAAATCCAAGCCGCCATAGTTGTAGTTCTCGGCATTGAGATTTGCCAGGGCTTTCTCGCGGGAGGTGAAGGAAGTGCCCGACATCCACTCCATCGCCCTGCCCGCCTTTCCACGGAAAGTGAGCCAGGCACCGATGCGTGGCTTATCCTGCATCTTCAAGCCCTTGCTAATTCTGTTGTCTCCTTCGAACACGCCGTAATCCACCAGGTCTCTGGCATCGTAAGCCAGTACGAAGTGACCGCTGAAACCAGCCGACTCACCCCATCCCTGGTAAATGCGATGCACCGGATTATAGCCATACACCACATGATTGAGGGTATCAATCTCGATGTATCCCTGCCCTTCATCACTATTCGGATTGATGACCAGATGAACCAGCTGGTCCTTTTCGGGAGTGACACGGAGGATGGAGGTATGGCTCAATGCCGTCATCTCTGCCTTGAGATGCTCCTTCTTCAGATTCACCGCATAGTAATGAGGATGCGAAACCTCATCGGCATGACTGAAAGGAGTAGCGCGCTGCCCGGGCTGGAGCCTCAGCTCATCGCCCAGGGCGGCAACGGTAAAGGAACCATAATCCTGCATACAGCCACCCACTATCCAATGGCTGCAGCGGAAACCCTGCAAAAGGGAGTCCTTATAATAATAAGGTGCGATGCATTTCTGTTCGGTATCCTGGGTCTGCGGTGTCCAGAAGTTCTGCCCGTTCGGAACGAGTACGGCAGGCAGGGTCTGGCCATGCTCCTCGCTGCCCTTACCAAACAGGCCGGCACTCAGGGTGTTGGACTGTGCCGTGCCCACCATCGTATTGATGGCATTCAGCTGGCGGATGTGCTCCAGGTTGTGGATGCGTTCGTGCATCTGCTTCTTCCACTGGTTCCAGGGATAGTAGCACGTGCCATACTCCACCTGCGAAAGGATATTGATCTTGATGTCCTTCTCGTTGAGCATGAACTTCACCAAGACGGAATCCTGGGCATTCTTATAGAAAATCATCTGCAGATTCGCTGCCATCGGAACCACCCTATCCATCTTATCTACATCGTCGCCCAAAACCACCTGTTCCTCATCATCCTTGGCACTTGGAGGAAGATGGGCGGTATTGAAGAGGAGCGAAAGCAGGCGATAGAGTGCCGTATCGTGACCGAAGCGAAGGGTTGCCGACGACTGGCGAGCACGCAGGGCGGCATCAGCCTCAGCCTCGATGTTCTGCCAGAGCGGAATGGCACAGCGTGCAGGAATCGACTCGTTGGTAGGTTCGTTGCCATTGACGATGGTCATGCGACGGTTGTTTGCCTCATAGATGGCTTGGAACTCCTCATCCGTGAAGAGGGCATTCAAGGCTTCTTCTATGTCGATAGGATAAACCGGGAAATTCAAGCCCACATCCTGGATGGATGAAGTGATGGCATGCATCTCGACCATCAGTTTCATCGGTTCATCAATCTTCGAGATGTCTTTGAAGAGTTGACGGAGAAATCTGTCGGGAGAAATCAGAGGTTCCACCTTGGTTCTGCTTGCCAGCGCCTTGATTTCGGGAGAAACGTGGGCTATCCATGCCATATCAGCAGAATCGGTCTTCACATCCAGGTTCAACTGGGGCTGGAGGAGCTGTAATTCCGAAGTAAAGGCTTGCATACTCCTGGCACAACGGTCAGAGATGCTGGAACGTGCCTTCACCTGATTGCCGGCAGCAAAGATTTGCGGAAAGTGGGCAAACATGCGTCGGGCGATGCCCTGATGCTGAAGTGCACCGAGACGGGTGAGCTTTCCACCATTCCCCCTGGCATTCTCCCACATTCTTGTCAGCATTCCCTTCACCTGCAGTCCGAGCGGAGTAAGATTACTCACATCCTCGAAATGCCTGCATATCCATACATAACGGTCGTCATGCGCCATCCATCGGGAACCGTGGCGACCGTAATGACTGACATAAAAAGGAGTAAATCCGGCTGGGATAAGACCCGACGAAGGAATCAGGGAATCCTTGAGAGCATGCTTTTGGGAATCTGGCAAAGCGCCTTTCAAGGAATCAGGCACGCAGCAGGAGTCTGTCCCGAAAGTTCCAGTCTGCGCTGACGGACCTCCGGGATAGGCGAAATAAATGCCCCCCATCTGATGACGGGTTTGTGCTTGCATGGAAAGGATGCAACCTAACCATATATATAATAATGTAACTATTCTGTTCATTGCAGTTTACTTACTCATTGCATCAATGAGGAATACTTTGCAAATATAAGCAAAAAAATCAATATCTGCAATTTTTCTACAAAGAAAATACACTTTGAAGACGAAATTTCTACACTTTTCTTTCATTATCTGGAAGAATGAGGAAGAAGAAGACAGAGTGCAAACACGCCGTATGCATAAATATACTGCATAAAACATGCATAAAACCTAACTTTTAAAACATTTTATCGCTTAAAATGCATTTTTCCTAATATTTATTTGGCAGTTTCGCATATTTTGTGTAATTTTGCAACCGCAAACGAATAAAAATACAACGTATGAAGGTAAAAAATAGCAGATTGGAAACATTGAAGATGCTCATCTCTAGTCAAGAGTTGAGTTCGCAGGATCAACTCTTGCAAGCGCTTGCCCAGGAAGGATTTGAGATAACGCAAGCCACATTGAGCCGCGACCTCAAGCTACTGAAGGTAGCCAAGGCAGCTTCATCCAGCGGCAAATACACATACGTACTTCCGAACGATGCACTCTACAAGCGGGTTTCCAACCATGTCCCGATCAGCAACATGGCGATGGGAACAGGATTCCTCTCCATCAATTTCTCGGGCAACATGGTGGTTATCAGAACCAGACCGGGATATGCCAGCAGCATTGCCTACAACATTGACAACAGCGACATCACCCAGATTCTGGGAACCATCGCAGGAGATGACACCATCTTCCTCGTCAAGAAAAAGGGAATTACAGAAGAAGAGATTATCAATGCACTTTCGGTGGTTATTCCTGAACTCAGTCTGCACGACTGATCCAACCCATAAATAAGAAATAGAAACAAGAACATTATTAAATATTTAAGAGAAAATGGAAGAAGTTAAAGTAATGGTGGCTGACGAAAGTCACATCAAATACATCGACACCATTCTGACTACAATCGCAGAAGCAGCAAAGAAACGTGGTTCAGGTATCGCCAAGCGTTCACCTGAATATGTGGCTACCAAGATGAGAGAGGCGAAGGCGGTTATCGCACTCCAGGGCGATAAGTTTGCAGGCTTCAGCTACATCGAAACATGGGGCAACAAGCACTATGTCACCACATCAGGTTTGATCGTTCACCCAGACTTCCGTGGTATGGGACTGGCTAAGCGTATCAAGAACCTGACCTTTACGCTCGCCCGACAGCGATGGCCTCATGCCAAGATTTTCTCTTTGACATCCGGTTCGGCTGTCATGAAGATGAACACCCAGCTGGGTTATCTTCCTGTTACTTTCGCCGACCTGACCGATGATGAGTCATTCTGGCGTGGTTGCGAGGGTTGCATCAACGTAGATGTTCTCCATCGTACCAACCGCAAATACTGCATCTGCACCGCCATGCTCTTCGACCCAGAAGAACATCTGCCTATCAAGCTTCCTCAGGAAGTGATTGAGAGAATCAGAAAGATTGACGGTCCTTCTGCAGAAATCTAAATCCTTATATATAAAAGGTGTTGGCAAGAATGCCATCTAAATATTATTCATCCATATTAAACATAAAATAAAATGGCAAATAAAAAAGTTGTAGTCGCTTTCAGCGGCGGTCTCGATACATCATACACAGTAATGAAGTTGACCCAGGATGGCTGGGATGTTTATGCAGCATGCGCTAACACAGGTGGTTTCTCTGCTGAGCAGTTGAAGACCAACGAAGAGAACGCATATAAGTTGGGTGCCAAGGCATACGTCACTCTCGATGTTACCCATGAGTATTACGAGAAATCTTTGAAATACATGATTTTCGGTAATGTACTCCGCAACAACTGCTACCCTATCTCTGTATCTTCAGAGCGTATTTTCCAGGCTATCGCCATCGCACGCTACGCCAAGGAGATTGGTGCTGACGCCATCGCTCACGGAAGTACAGGTGCCGGCAACGACCAGATTCGTTTCGACATGACCTTCCTGGTAATGGCTCCTGGTGTAGAGATCATCACATTGACTCGTGACAAGGCACTTTCTCGTAAGGAGGAGGTTGATTACCTGAACGAGCACGGTTTCTATGCAGACTTCACCAAGTTGAAGTATTCTTATAACGTAGGTATCTGGGGAACCAGTATCTGCGGTGGCGAGATTCTCGACCCAACCCAGGGTCTTCCAGAGGAGGCTTACCTGAAGCACGTTACTGCCAAGGAAGAAGAGGCTGAGTTGAAGATTACCTTCGAGAAGGGTGAGATTGTGGCTGTCAACGGCGAGAAGTTTGATGATAAGATTGCTGCCATCCAGAAGATTGAGGAGATTGGTGCTTCTTACGCCATCGGTCGCGACTGCAACGTGGGTGACACCATCATCGGTATCAAGGGTCGTGTAGCTTTCGAGGCTGCAGCTCCTAAGCTCATCATCGAGGCTCACCGCCTGTTGGAGAAGAGCACATTGAGCAAGTGGCAGCAGTATTGGAAGGACCAGGTAGGCAACTGGTACGGAATGTTCCTCCACGAGAGCCAGTACCTGGAGCCTGTAATGCCGGATATCGAGGCTATGCTGACTTCTTCTCAGCGCAACGTAAACGGTACTGCCATCTTGAAGCTCCGTCCATACAGTTTCCAGACTGTAGGTATCGATTCACCAGACGATTTGACCAAGTCTAAGCTCGGTGAGTATGGTGAGATGCAGCATGGTTGGACAGCCGAGGATGCGAAGGGCTTCATCAAGGTAAGCTCTACCCCACTCCGTGTTTATTATGGTATGCACCCTAACGAGGAAAGATAAATTAT
>ENA-UEQM01000417-UEQM01000417.1-human-gut-metagenome-genome-assembly--contig:-NODE-417-length-27510-cov-12.260125_pt1 | contig 27510 bp, 25 predicted proteins | sample MGYA00242948_ERZ507948 | MGnify/ENA primary metagenome ERZ507948 (study PRJEB26167, sample SAMN06115440) | human gut metagenome | host: Homo sapiens | place: China:Hubei | collected 2015-07-28... | reverse complement strand
TAAAATAGCAGCAATTTATCATTTTACAAAAAATTAACTAGCGCGTATGGGCGAAGCGCCCCCGGCCGCCGGAGGCATCCCCCCCCTCGCTGCCGCCGTTACCGTTCGACGAGGGTGCCGCTTACGAGGATGCGGCGCGGGCGGGCACCGGGATTCTCGATGCGGCGCAGGCACTCGTCGAGGGCGGTTGCTCCGATTTCCGCATAGTCGGGAGTGACGGTGCTGACGCCGGGATAGCCCGGAACCAGCAGCGATTTGCCGTCGATCGACAGCAGACAGCGGTCATCGGCGAGGTCGCGGCCGAATTTTTCCCGGTAGCTCTGCTGGGTGCGGCAGCATTCCGTGCCGCTGACGAACAGATATCCGCAGTCGGGATCTTCAAGCTGTTCGATGGTGCGGTCGTAAATGGTTTTGTCGGAGTAGAAGTCGGCGTTGAACGGCTCGAAGGGGAGGAAGGTTTCGACCTGCCCCCCGGTTTCGCGCCAGTGGAAGGCGAACACCTCGGCGCGGAAGCGGAAGCTGGGCATCGGGAAGCCGATCACCTTGACCCGGCTGAAGCCGTGCCTGCGGAAATAGTCGCAGCCGAGCAGCGCAGCGTGGGACGGGTCCAGCCCGACCACCGACGCGAAGCCGTAGCTCTTTTGCATATCGAAGCCGACGACGGGGCGGATGTGGGGCAGGTCGTCGATGAAGCTGTCGTAGGAGCCGAGCAGCAGCAGCGCGTCAGCCTCACGGGCGGCGTCTTCGAGGATGGAAGAGTCGATTTCGCCGTACCGGTAAAGGTGGAGGTTCAGCGTGGTCCCGGTGGAACCGGCGCGGCGCTGGATGCCGACGATGATGTGGGCGCAGTAGCTTTCGCTGGTGTCGCTGTGCTCGGAGAATACCGCGATCCGGCGGCCGTTGCGCCCGGCGGAGCGGCGGTTGCGCTCGCTGACATAAGCGCCGGAACCCTGCCGCAATTCGATCAGCCCCTTGTCGCGCAGATAGTCCAGACCGCGGGCGGCGGTGCCGCGCGAGAGGTTGAATTCATCGCACAGCCGCCGCAGCGACGGCAGCCGGGTGCCGGTCGGATAGTGGCCGGAGGCGATCATCGCTTCAAGATGATCGGTCAGGGGCTGAAACAGATTTTTGGTCTGGAGTTTCATGTTTTTTACTTACTGTCCTAAAGTGTCCCGATTTCTATATTAATTATGGGACATTTCGGTGCGAATGTCAAGTCCGCTTCTGAAAAAAAGTGGAAAATTCACCGGGAAACCGGATATTCCCGGTGGATTGTCTTGCTTTTGTGTTATAGAAATACTATATTGACTCATTCGGAAAACAGACGGGAGTTTATGATGGATCTGAATCAAATCATCGAATCGCAGGCCGGTTTGCTGAACGCGCTGCAGGAACTGGCGGCCGGGAAAATCGACTTTGCGGCCTACAAACCTTTCGGCGCTCCGTTCGGCGTCTATCCGCAGCGGGACGGCAAGCTGATGAACCGCATCCGGCTGACCGGCGGAGAGGTCACCCGCGAACAGCTGAACTTCATCGCCCGGATCTGCCGGAGTTCCGGCGCGGACTTCATGCACATCACCACGCGGCAGGATATCCAGCTCCACGGCGTGTCGCCGCTGGAGTCGGTGAAGGTGATCCGCGAATGCACCGCGAACGGGCTGCCGTTCCGCGGCGGCGGCGGCGACACCTTCCGCAACATCGCGATCACCGCTTCAAGCGGCATCGCGGATGACGGCTCCTTCGACCTGGCCCCGTATGCGCGCTATCTGACCGATGTGGTGTTCGGCTGGGAAAAGGCATACCACCTGCCGCGCAAGATCAAGATCGGCTTCGCGTCGGCGAACGACGCGCCGCTGGCGCTGCGGCAGGATCTCGGCTTCGTCGCGGCGACGGACGCCGACGGCAACCGGGGCTTCGCGGTCTACGGCGGCGGCGGTTTCGGCCGGGAGTCGACGGTCGGCGTGAAGCTGTTCGACTTCCTGCCCGCCGGGAAAATCGCGTATGCGGCGCGGGCGATGGTCGAGCTTTTCAGCGACCACGGCGACCGCGAACACCGCAACATGGCCCGTATCCGCTTTATCGTGAAACGGCTGGGCAAGGAGGCGTTCGTCGCGCTGTACCATGAATATTATGAAAAGTTCCGGGGCGAAACTTATCCGGAGGTCGGCGAACCGGCCGCGGACTGGTCGTTCGGGACGGCCCCGGTCCGGGAGTTCGCGCCGGATGCGTCGCTCGACGGCGACGCCGCGTTCCGCCGCTGGCGGGCGCTGGCGGTGCGCCCGACCCGTTTCGGAGCCGACCGGGTCGCGGTGACGGTCTATATTCCGCGCGGCGTGCTGTCGCCGGAGGAGTTCCTGAAACTCGGCGGGGTGTTCGCCGAATTCGGCATCCCGGCGGTGCGGCTCACGTTCGAGCAGAATATCCTTGTTCCCGCGCTCCATGTTTCGGCGCCGGCCGCGTTCTACCGGGCGTTGAAGCAGCTGGGGCCGGACTACACCTTTGAATCCTTCGCCGGCCAGCTGGATTGCTGCATCGGCGCGACCATCTGCAAGATCGGCGTGCTGGATACGCCGAAATACGGCGCCGTCGTGGGCGAGGCGCTGGACCGCTATTTTGAAGCGCATCCGGAAAAGCGCGCGAAAGCCGCGCTGCTGCTACCGGAGCTGCTGCACTTCTCCGGCTGTCCGAATTCCTGCACCGCGCACGAGGTTGCCCGGTTCGGCTTTCAGGGGTGCAAAAAGAAGATCGACGACGTGCTGACCGATTGCTTCACGCTGTGGCGCAACCGGGACTATCCGGCTTCCCCGATCGGCGAGGACGCCGCCGAAGTGATTCCCGCGCCGCAGCTGGCGGAGCGGGTAATCCGGCTGCTCGAAGAAGAGCGCGTGCTGGATTGACCGGGCCGGTGAGGGTATGAACGGAGCCGGGAGACTGCTGCCGGGTGGGCTGCTGGTGTTGGCGTTGCTGGGATGTTCATGCACTCCCGCTTATTGGGCGGATCGCCGGCGGGACGCGGCTGATGTCTTCACCGCGACCGCCGGAGTCGGATTCGGGGTAAAAGTGCAGGCCGGAGCAGTTGAAGTCGCTCCGCTCTATTTTTATATGCCGATGGCGGGATGGCACGGCGGGGAGTGGTATGAGTATCGGGATTCCGGGTTCCATTCCTCCGAGGGAAACACTCCGGTTTTTCCGTTTCCGTTTCTATATTGCGAGGGGATGTTTCCGTCGGATCGCGCGGCGGTTCGCGGCAAGGCGTACTCTTCCTTTGGCATGATCTGTTTTTCGGTGCCGATCCGATATGTCAGCGGCTGTTGTCTGTGCGTGCCGCGTGAGCCGGAGGAGGATGAGCCGTATCCCTTCTATAAGTTTACGGATATCAATGTCGTGGCGGCGCTGGGGCTGGGAATGCGGGTCGGCTTCAATCCCGGCGAACTGGCCGATTTCCTGCTGGGATTCACGACGCTTGATTTTTACGGTGACGATATCGGCTTGCGGGAAGTGCCGAAGCGCTCGTCAGCCTCCGCGCCGGTCGATTGGGAAAAGTGGTGCGGGCTGGAGTACCCGGAGGCGCCGAAACCGGTGCCGGAGCCGGAGGTATTCGTGGATGCGCAGGAGGTCCGGAAGAAGTTGGAGCAGCGGAAGTCGCCCGGCAAGCCGGTTGAGCTTGAGCGGGTCGCACAGGGAGGAGAATGAATGAGAATCATCGATGTGGAGACGATGCGCCGCCTTGAGGCGGAGACGATCGCCGCCGGGACCTCCGGCTACCGGCTGATGTGCCGGGCCGGGGAGGGGGCGGCGGAGCTGATCCGGGAGTTCGCCGGAAACCGGTTCCGGCGGGCGGTGGTGCTGGCCGGGGGCGGCAACAACGGCGGCGACGCGCTGGTGGTCGCCGCATTGCTGGACATGCCGGTGACGGTCTATGCGACCCGGCCGCTGACGGAGCTGCGCGGCGAGGCGCGGCAGGCGGCGCGCGACCTGCCGGACCATGTGCATGTGGAGGAAAGAACGGAGCTGTACGACTCCGATTTCAGGCCGGGCGACCTGATTGTGGACGGGCTGCTCGGAACCGGCTTTGCCGGAGAATTGCGGCCGCAGTTCCGCAACTATATCGAAGTCGCGAACCGTTCCGGGCAGCCGGTTGTCGCGATGGATCTGCCCAGCGGCATCAACGGCGACACCGGCGTTGCCGATTCCGGCGCGGCGGTCGAAGCGGCGCTGACGGTCACTTTCGGTTATCCGAAGCGGGGACTTTTCCACGGGGACGGGCCGCGCTGTTCCGGACGGCTCCGGCTGGTCGACATCGGCCTGAATGCCGTTGAACCCGGCGTCGGGTACGGCGAGGCGTTCTTCGCCGCCGACGCGCGGCGCGAGCTGCCGCGCTTCGCCTTCGACATTCACAAGAACCTGCGGGGGCGTCTGCTGATCGCGGCGGGAAGCCGGGAATATTCGGGAGCGGCGGTGCTGGCGGCGAATGCCGCGCTGCGCACCGGAGCCGGCATGGTCCGGCTGGCGATGCCGGTTTCGCCGCGGCTGCCGCTGCCGGCGGCGCTGATCTTCCGCGAGTTTCCGGCCGGGCGGGAGGGATGTTTCGCGGCGGAGGCGGCGCGGGAGTTGGCGTCGTGGCTGGAGGCGAGTTCCGCCGTCGCTGCCGGTTCCGGCTGGGGCGACGGGCCCGGATTGGCGGAAGTGCTGGAGCGGCTGCTGGATTTCCCCGGCCCGCTGCTGCTGGATGCCGACGCGCTGAATCTGCTCTCCCGCCGCCCGGAATTGCGGCGCAGGCGCGGAACGCTGGTCATTACGCCGCATCCCGGGGAGGCGCACCGGCTGGCGCGGGGATTCGGCATCCCGGAATCTGCCGACCGGATCGAATTCGCCTGTGCGCTGGCGGAGCGGCTGCACGCGGTGACGCTGCTGAAAGGGGCCCGGACCGTGGTGGCGGCGCCGGACGGGCGGTGGAGCGTGAACAGCTCCGGGTGTGCCGATCTGGCCGCCGCCGGTTCCGGCGATGTGCTCTCCGGTACGGTCGGGGCGCTGCTGGCGATGCGCCCCGATGCTCCGTTTGAGATGACCGCCCTCGGCGCATGGCTGCACGGCATGGCCGGCGAGCTGGGCGGACGCGGGCTGGTCGCTGACGACCTGCCCGGGCTGGTGCGGCTGGCGGTCGGCGGTATTGCCGCCGGTTCCGCTTCATTCTGAAGAGGGTGGAAGGCGGCGAAAAAGTGGTAAAATGCGTTTTTTGAGCTTTTTTTTGCAAGAAATAGGGTTTTTTATTGAAAAAAAGCGTTTTCCGGCTTGATAAATTTAAAAAATTAGGTATAATTAGTAACTAGTGGCAACGAAAACCGTCAATCAAGAAGGAGAAGAGTTCATGAAGCATGAGTTTTACGACGTGAAGACCAAGTCCAAGGTCAGTGCCGACATCACCGAGTGCGTCACTTTTGGTGAGGGAAGCCGGGTTCGTTATGCGTTCAAGGGCGTGACGGCTGACGGCCGCAACCTGACCGCTTTCGTCGGCAAGGATGTCTGGGAAAAGGCCAAGAAGGCCAAGAAGTAATTCCCTTTATTTTGCAGTAAAAGCCGGTTCCGTTTGACGGAGCCGGCTTTTTTACTTTTCCGGCAGAGGGTAATGTGGACATACCTCCGGATGATGTGCGGAATAGAGAGAAAGGGGGGGCCGGCGGTTTTCTTTCACGGCGGCCGTTCATTCCTCCGCCGGAGCTGCCGGGGGCTCTTGTTGTTTTTCCCGCGGTTGTCAGAGATCGATCAGGTCAAATGGACTGCAGCGGAAGAAAGCCGCATAATTTTTGGCAATGCGGAATGTTTTGATGCCACATTTTTCATGCTTCCAAACTGTCTGCGGGGTAACGCCGATCGCTTCGGCAACCTGACGGAGCCGGAGTTTCTTGCTTTTCCGCAATCTGGCCAGTGCGGTCATTGTATTGCCTCCTTTGAACTCAATCTGCGATAAATATAATCGCGAATGAGATTATTTCAATCGCATATCGGGTTATTTTTAGAAAAAAAGTTGAAAAAAATCCCTTGCGCGATATTTTTAAGACAAAAGGATTAAAAGTCAGGGGAAAAATATGGTAGAGTCGGATATTCTGGCAGCTCTTCGTGAAGCCTATCAGCGGGCCGGCACCCAGGGGGGACTCGCCAGAATGGCCGGAGTTTCTCAGGGGCGTATCGCCGATTATCTCAATGAGAGATGTTCCATCGGCAATATGACGATTTCCGTTTTTCTCCGGCTGTTTCCCAATATGGCCATCGACTTTTTCGGCGGCAGGTCGGCCAATCCCGTCAATGATTTGCTGCAGGAGCAGCTTCTGGAAATTTTCGACAGCCTGGATGACCGGTCGAAAGTTCGCCTGATCGCGATGGCCGCGGCCAATTTCGGAGATAAAATCAGAGAGGAAACCCGAAAGTAAAAGCGGTGATCCGATCGGAACATCAGGGCCGGATATTCCGGTGCCGGCGGATCGGGATTTTCTTTCTGCGTAATGTGAAATGGACGGGTATCCCGTGAAAAAGTGCAATTCTGAACAGGAGGGCGCGGTACGATGAGTGCGAAACAGGCGGAGCTGCCGCCGGTGATGATTCTGTGCGGCGGACAGGGAACCCGGCTGCGGGATCTGACGGAGCTGCTGCCCAAACCGATGGTGCCGATCGGCGAGCAGCCGGTTCTGTGGCATATCATGCGCGGTTTTGCGGCGTTCGGCTGCCGGCGTTTCATCCTTTGCCTCGGCTATAAGCGCGAGGAGTTCATCGACTATTTTCTGAATTTCCAGGCCCGCTCCTGCGACATGACCATCACGCTCGGCAGGAAAAACGGAATCGTCTATCACGGCAGTTCCGCCGAAGCGGACTGGGAGGTGACGCTGGCCGATACCGGCATCGATACCATGACCGGGGGGCGGGTGCTGCGGGCTTCCCGCTATCTGAAGCCGCAGGACCGGGAATTTTTCCTGACTTACGGCGACGGCGTCGCCGATATCGATGTGGCGGCGCTTCTGGAGTTTCACCGGCGGAACGGAAAACGGTTGACGGTTTCCGCCGTCCACCCGGAGGGGCGTTTCGGAGAGATGCAGCTCGACGAACGGGGGGGAGTCATTGGATTCACCGAAAAGAAAGTGCGCAGCGAAGGGCGGGTCAACGGCGGTTTCATGGTGCTGGAGCGGGATTTTGTCGCCCGCTACCTGGAGGGGCGCGAGGATTGCTATTTCGAGCAGCGGCCGATGGCCGAGGCGCTGCGGGACGGAGAGATGGCCGCGTACCGGCACGAGGGTTTCTGGCAGTGCATGGATACGCCGCGCGAGCACCGTATCCTGAATGAACTCTGGGAAAGCGGGAACGCGCCCTGGTGCAGATTCTGGCAGGAAGGAGAGTGAAATGTTCGGCGGAGTTTATGAGGGACGGCGCGTGCTGGTGACCGGTCATTCCGGTTTCAAGGGATCGTGGCTGGCGGCGTGGCTGGTCAGGCTGGGGGCGCGGGTGTGCGGGGTTTCCCTGCGGCCGACGTTCGCCCCGAATCACTATTCGCTGCTGGAGCTGCCGGTGGAGTCGGAGTGGACGAATATCCGCGAAGCGGCGGAACTGCGTTCCATCCTGATGGATTTCAAGCCGGAGGCGGTGTTCCATCTTGCGGCGCAGGCGTTGGTGCGGGTCTCCTATGAAGAGCCCGCGCTGACGGTGGCGACCAACGTGATGGGAACGGTCAACCTGCTCGAAGCCTGCCGTGCCGTCAAAAGCGTGAAATCCCTGGTCGTGGTCACCAGCGACAAGTGTTACGAGAACCGCGAGACGATGCGTCCCTACCAGGAAGAGGACGCGATGGGCGGTTTCGACCTTTACAGCGCCTCGAAAGGGTGCGCCGAGCTGGTCACGCAGGCCTATCGGCGCAGCTTTTTCAACCCGGAGGAGTACGGCGCGAAGCACTCCACGCTGGTCGCGACCGCGCGGGCGGGCAATGTGATCGGCGGCGGCGACTGGGCGGCCGACCGGCTGGTGCCGGATCTGGTGCGGGCCGCGGCGCAGCGCCGGACGGAGGAGCTGCGCAATCCCGACGCGGTCCGGCCGTGGCAGCATGTACTGGAGCCGCTGAGCGGCTATCTGGAACTGGGGCGCCGGCTGCTGGAAGGGCGCGCCGAATTTGCGCAGGCGTGGAACTTCGGCCCTGCCGACGGCGCGATGACGGTTGCGGAGGCCGCGGCGGAGATGAGCCGGGTGTGGCCGGCGGTGAAATTCCAGGCGAAACCGCGTCCCGACGCGCCGCACGAGGCGAAGCTGCTGCTGCTGGATTCGACCAAAGCGCGGGAGCAACTGGGCTGGCGCTGCGTCTGGGATACTCCGGCGGCGATCCGGCGCACTGCCGAGTGGTATCGGGATTTTTATCAGTTGAATGCGGTGAATACCACGGGCGATCTGGACGCCTATTGTGAGTGCGCCGAAAAGGAAGGCCTGGCATGGACGAAGTGAAGGCGGAAGCGCTCCGGCAGGAGATTTTTGAAAAGGTCCGCGAGTATTGGCGTCTGGTGCATGCACCGGCCCAGAATGGACCGTTCCGGCCGGGCGAATCGAAGATCAATTACGCGGGGCGGGTGTTCGACGACGCGGAAATGGTCGCCCTGACCGACGCTGCGCTGGAATTCTGGCTGACCGCCGGGCGTTTCACCCGCCGCTTCGAGCGGGAGCTGGCGGCCTTCGTCGGGACGGAGCACGCGCTGCTGGTGAACTCCGGTTCTTCCGCGAATCTGCTCGCTTTTATGACGCTGACTTCGCCGCTGCTCGGGGAACGCCGGGTGCGGCGGGGCGACGAAGTGATCACGGTCGCCTGCGGCTTTCCCACTACGGTGGCGCCGATCGTGCAGTACGGAGCGGTGCCGGTCTTTGTGGATGTGGAGCCGGAGGGGGCGAATATCGACGTGGCGCGGCTGGAAGAGGCGTATTCGCCGAAGTGCAAAGCGGTGATGATCGCGCACACTCTGGGCAATCCGTTCGACATCGCGGCGGTCCGGGCGTTCTGCGAACGGCACAAGCTGTGGCTGGTCGAGGACAATTGCGATGCGCTCGGCTCCGAATACGCGGGGCGCAGGACCGGCGGCTGGGGGGACATCGGGACTTCGAGCTTCTATCCGCCGCACCACCTGACCACCGGCGAAGGCGGCGCGGTCTATATGAGCGACCCGGTGCTGTACAAGATCGCGCTGTCGATGCGCGACTGGGGGCGGGAGTGCTGGTGCGCGCCGGGGCGTGACAACTCCTGCGGCTGCCGCTTCACGAAACAGTTTGGCGCTCTTCCGGCGGGCTACGATCACAAATATGTGTACAGCCACTTCGGCTACAACCTGAAAGCGACCGACCTTCAGGCGGCGGTCGGCTGCGCGCAGCTCGGAAAACTGCCGGAATTCACCCGCCGCCGCCGCGAAAACTACGCGTATTTGCTGGCGGGATTGGCCGGGGTGCCGGAGCTGGCGGTGTTCCGGGCGCTGCCGGAAGCGGAGCCGTCGTGGTTCGGCTTCCTGATGACGCTGACTCCGCGGGCGAAGTTCACCCGCAACGAACTGGCGCAGCATCTGGAGAAACACGGCATCCAGACGCGCAATCTGTTCGCGGGCAACCTGACGAAGCATCCCTGCTTCGAGGGTCTGGCCGAGGGAACCGACTACCGCGTCGCGGGAGCGCTGACGAACACCGACCGCTTTATGAACGACGCGCTGTGGATCGGCCTGTATCCGGGGATGACCCGGGAGAAGCTTGATCATATGATCCGAATCATCAGGGAATTTGCCGCTGGTCATGGGAAAGAAGATTAAAGTCGCAATTATCGGAACCGGCAACATCGGCAGCGATCTGCTGATGAAGGTCCGGCGTTCGCCGTGGCTGGAGTGTGGCATGTTCGCGGGACGTAATCTTGATTCGCGCGGTATGCGGATGGCGGAGTTGATGGGAGTGCCGGTTTCCGCTGATTCCATTCATGCGATCGAAAGTGATCCGTCCTGCTGTGAGATTGTGTTTGATGCGACATCGGCGGCGGTCCATCTGGAACATGCGCCTGTTTTGAAGCGGTTGGGAAAATTTTCCATCGACCTGACGCCTTCCGCGCTGGGCAGGCTGTGCGTGCCGGCCATCAATCTGGAAGAGTGTCTGGAAGCCCGCGAGGTGAATATGATCACTTGCGGCGGTCAGGCGGCCATTCCGCTCGCCTATGCCATGGCCGGTGTACAGCCGGACGCTTCTTATTGCGAAGTGGTCGCATCGATTGCATCGCGTTCGGCGGGAGTCGGAACCCGGAATAATATCGATGAATTCACTCAGACCACGCGCGATGCGCTGAGCCTGTTTACCGGAATCGCAAAAACCAAGGCGGTCATTATCCTGAATCCCGCTGAACCTCCGGTGATTATGCGCAATACAGTTTATTTGCTGGCGGAACGTCCGAATATGGAGGCGATTCGCGCCGCGGTGGAGAAAATGGCTTCGGAGATCCGGCGTTATGTTCCGGGTTACCAACTGACGGTGCCGCCGATATACGGGAATGGGCGGGTTACCACGACCGTCGAGGTGCAGGGACAGGGGGATTTCCTGCCTCGCTACTCCGGCAATCTTGATATCATCACATCGGCGGCGGTGCGTATTGCCGAGGCTTACGCCTGCAGGAAACTGGGGGGACGTTTGAAATGAGGGAAAAGCGGCTGCGTTTTTTTGATTCCACGCTGCGCGATGGTTCGCATGCGGTTGCCCACCGGATTCGCCGGGAATGGATCGCCGAATATTGCAGGCAGCTGGAGCCGGCCGGATTGGAGACGATTATCGTCGGACACGGCAACGGGCTTGGCGCGTCTTCTTTGCAGGTGGGATTGGCGTTGTTGAGTGATGAAGAGATGCTGACTGTCGCCCGTGAGTACCTGAAAAAGACCAAGCTGGGTGTTTTTCTGATTCCCGGATTCGGGACGATCCGCGATCATCTGGAGCCGGCGATCAAAGCCGGAGCCGATTTGTTCTGCATTGCATCGCATTGTACGGAGGCCGACGTGACTCGACAGCATATTGAGTTTTGCAAAGGGCGGGGAAAAGAGGTGTACGGTGTGCTGATGTCCTATCACATGACGGATACGCCGCGTTTGCTGGAGGAAGCGAAGAAGATGGAAGCCTACGGCGCGGACGGAGTGATTCTGATGGATTCGGCCGGCGCGTCGACGCCGGATCTGGTGGTGAATACGGTTCGGGCAATGTGCGGCGGTCTGGCGGTGCCGGTCGGCTTTCACGCTCACAACAACCTTGGAATGGCGGTCGGGAACGCCTGGCTGGCGATTGACAACGGGGCGGCGATCGTCGATGGGACGGTCAAGGGGTTCGGCGCCGGAGCGGGCAACTGTCCGCTGGAAGTCCTGGCGGCGCTGCTGGAAAAGATGAAAATTGAAACCGGGCTGGACTTGTACCGGTTGCTCGACGCCGGAGATTCGGTGGTGACGGAAATGGCGGGACATCCGGTCGGAATTGATTCGGTCTGCGTGGTGAGCGGCATGGCGGGAGTGTTTTCCGCCTTTGCGCGGCATGTGAAGGACGCCGCGAAGCAATTCGGCGTGGATCCGCGGGATATTTTTATGGAGCTCGGCAGGCGCAAGGTAGTCGGCGGCCAGGAGGATGTGATCGTGGACGTTGCGATGAACCTGGCCCAATTGAAGAAAAAAGACGAGGTAAGTTATCTTTTGGAGTCGTTGTTATAGAGAAGCGGGAGGAAGTGATGACTGTTTCGGAATATATTTGCGATTTTCTGGTGGAAAAAGGGGTTCGGTGTGCGTTTCTGGTGACCGGCGGCCAGGCGATGTACCTGAATGATGCGCTGGGACGGCGCCCTGAGATCCGCAGCATCTGCGTCCATCATGAACAGGCCGCCGGCATGTCCGCCGATGCTTACGGCCGTATTGCCGGTTCTCCGGGGGTGGCGATGGTGACGGCGGGACCCGGCAGTATCAACGTGGTGAATGGGGTCGTGGGCGGCTGGACCGATTCCGCGCCGATGATTGTGATTTCCGGGCAGTCCGCATATTCCTGTGTGCGTTATCAGGAAGAGAGCGGGATCCGGCAGTTCGGCATTCAGGGGATTTACATCAGGCCGTTTGTGGAAAAAGCCGTCAAGTTTTTCGTGACGGTGGACGATCCCGGCAGAATCCGTTATTATCTGGAAAAAGCCTGGCATCTGGCTACGGCCGGACGGCCCGGCCCGGTCTGGATCGACGTTCCGCTGGATATTCAGCGCATGGAGGTGCCGACGCGGCTGCTCGACGGATATATCCCGGAGGAACAGGCGCCGGCCCGTCAATTTCGTCAGGAACAGATCTCCCGTGTACTGGCGAGTCTGCGCGACGCGCACCGGCCATTGCTGGTTGCGGGGCAGGGGGTGGCGCTTGCCGGTGCCCGTTCCGAATTTCTTGAGGCGGTCCGGTTGCTGAATATTCCGGTGGTTACGACTCGCCTGGGTGTCGATCTGCTGGAGTATGACCATCCGCTTTATGTGGGGCATCCCGGTAATTACGGAGATCGGGCCGCCAACTTCGCGGTTCAGAATGCCGATCTGATTCTGGCGGTCGGCAGCCGCCTGGCTACGGCGGCGGTGGGACACAATGCCGCACAGTTCGGCAGGCATGCCGAAAAAATCGTCGTGGATATCGATCCGAAAGAGTTGGAAAAGCCGGGGATCGAATTTAAATTGAAAATCCAGGCCGACGCAAAACAGTTTCTCGGAGATCTGTGCAGGGCGTTGGCGGCGGAGCCGATGCGCGTTTCCGATGAATGGGTACGCCGGTGCAACGGGTGGAAAAAACGTTATCCGGTTGTGCTGCCGGAGTACGCGGAGGCGGTTCCTTTGAATTCCTATTATGTGATCGACCGGCTTTCCGTGCTGGCGGCTCCGGGCGATACGGTGCTGGTCGATACCGGCAGTTGCTTTCACGTTGCCTGTCAGGCGTGGAAAGTGAAACAGGGGCAGAGGTTTCTGACGACCGGCGGCTTGTCGAGCATGGGCTACTGGTGTGCCGGAATCGGTGCGTGTGCCGCTTCCGGTTTCCGGAATACGATTGTGATCACCGGCGACGGCAGTCTCCAGATGAATTTGCAGGAGTTTGCGACGATAAGACATAACAACCTTCCGGTCAAGGTATTCATCTTGAATAACAACGGTTACTTGCTGATTCGCCAGACCCAGCGCAATTTCATGGAAGGGCGGCTGTTCGGAGAGGGGCCGGAGTCCGGCGTCTGGTGCCCGGATTCGATGAAGATTGCCGAGGCTTACGGAATCAGGGGAGTAAGGATTGCTTCGTCTGATGATCTGGATGAACGGATCCGGGAGGCGCTTGCTTTTGACGGGCCTGTGATCTGCGATGTGGTTGTCGATCCGTGGCAGCTGCTGATTCCCCGGGTCTCTTCGGATAAACTGCCGGACGGGCGGCTGGTTTCGCGCCGTTTCGAGGATATGTTTCCCTATCTGCCGGAAGCGGAACTGAAGGCCAACATGATCGCGGAACTGCCATGAAGAAGATCAGTATCGTCGGCGGCTGTTACAATGAAGCGGAAAATCTGGAGGAGCTTTACCGGCGCTGCATTGCCGTGCTGGCAAAGTATCCGGAGTACGACTATGAGTTTGTGATCGAGGACAACTGTTCCACCGACGGTTCCCGCGATGTGCTGCGCGCCATTGCCGCCGGCGATCCGAAATTCAAAGTGATTTTGAATTCTAATAATTTCGGGCATATCCGGTCGCCTTATAACGCCATATTGAACGCTTCCGGCGATGCGGTGGTCTGGATGTGCACCGATTTGCAGGAGCCTCCGGAAGTCATCGCCGAATTTATTGAAAAGTGGCGGGAAGGCTATAAAGTGGTTGCCGGAGTGCGCGGCGGCACCCGGGCGAACTGGTTTCTGGAAGTGTTGCGCGGTTTTTATTATATCGTGCTGCAGAAATCTGTTCCCGGCCAGAAAATCATCAAGAAATTCACCGGATTCGGATTGTATGATCGGATATTCATCAATGCGCTGAAGAAATTCCACGAACCTTATCCGTATTTCCGCGGCCTGGTCAGCGAGATCGGATTTGAGCAGACCGAGGTGGTGTTCATGCAGGACCGGCGTAAGCATGGACGCACCAAGAATAATTTCTTCACTCTTTACGACATGGCGATGACCGGTTTCGTGAATCACACCAAACTGCCGCTGCGTCTTGCAGTATTCTGCGGATTTGGTCTGGCGGCGCTGAGTTTGTTGGTCGCTTTCGGTTATTTTATTTACAAACTCTGTTATTGGAATACGTTTCAACTCGGTTTGGCGCCGCTGGTGATCGGTCTGTTCTTCTTTTCCGCAGTCCAGCTGATTTTCATTGGAATTATTGGAGAGTACCTTGGGGCGGTCTGGACGCAGGTGAAAGACAAACCGCTGGTGATTGAAGCGGAAAGAATCAATTTCGACCGGGATCTGAATGAATAGGAGGGAGCGGATTTTCGTGACCGGCGGAACCGGTTTTTTCGGGAAGAGCCTGCTGGCGGCGTGGCGCGAGCGGCCGCGCCCGGAATGCAGTTTGACGATTCTGTCGCGGAGTCCGGAACGGTTTCGGCGGGAACATCCCGAATTCGCCGCATTGCCGCAGGTCGAATGGGTGAAGGGGGATATCCGGGAGTTTGAGTTCCCGGAGGGGCGTTTCGAGCGGGTTATTCACGCGGCGACTCCCGCCAGCGCTGCCTTGGAGCGTGACGATCCGGCGGAGATGCATTCGATCATCGTGGACGGAACCCGGCGGGTACTGGAGTTTGCCCGGCGGTGCGACGTGAAGAAGCTGCTGCTGACCAGCTCGGGTGCCGTCTACGGCGTCCAGCCGCCGGAACTTGAGCGGATTGCGGAAACGTTTCCGGTCGCGCCGGTCACCGCTTACGGCAGGGGTAAGGCCGAAGCGGAACGGCTCTGTCTGGAGTCCGGTATCCCGACGGTGATCGCGCGTTGTTTCGCTTTTGTGGGGCCGTATTTGCCGCTGGACGCGCATTTCGCGGCGGGGAACTTCATCCGCGACGCGCTGGCGGGCCGCCCGATCGTGATCCGGGGCGACGGCCGGCCGTACCGGAGTTATCTGTACGCCTCCGATCTGGTCAAGTGGCTGTGGACGCTGCTGGACCGGGGCGAGGCGGGGCGGGTCTACCATGTCGGCTCCGGCCGGGCGGTGTCGATTGCGGAGCTGGCCCGGATCGCGGCGGGGCTGGTTGAGCCGGCGCTGCCGGTGGAGGTCCTGTCGCCTGCGGGGGAGGGGCTGCCGCCGCGTTACGTGCCGGATATTTCCCGGGCCCGGCGGGAGCTGGAGCTGCGGGTTGAAACGGATTTGGAAGAGGCGTTGCGCCTGACGTTTGAATTTCATCGAAAAGGAGGTATCTTATGAAAAAAAGGATATGGGCCGGAGTTGCGATGCTGCTTCTGGCGTGTGTCTGTGTGTGGTCCGCCGACGGGGCCGCGAAGAAAATCAACCAGGAGAAGAAAAACACGATGGTTACGCTCAAGACGAATTTCGGGGATATCAGGATCGAGCTTTTTGAAGCCGAAGCGCCGATCACTACTAAAAACTTTCTGGACTATGTGAAGTCCGGCTTCTACAAGGACACGCTGTTCCATCGGGTGATTCCGGGCTTCATGATTCAGGGCGGCGGCTTTGACCGCACGTTCTCACAGAAGAAAACCAACGATCCGATCAAGAACGAAGCCGCCAACCAGCTTCCGAATCAGCGCGGCACGCTGGCGATGGCCCGCACCAACGTGGTGGACAGCGCGACCGCCCAGTTCTTCATCAATCTGGTGGACAATGACTTCCTGAACTTCAAGGCTCCGACCGCCCAGCATTACGGTTACTGCGTGTTCGGCAAGGTGGTCGACGGGATGGATGTGGTCGACAAGATCGCGCAGGTCAAGACCGGCACGCGCGGCATGCACCGCGACGTCCCGAAAGAGGATGTGGTGATCCTCGACGCCGTGATCGACTGATCCGCCGAAAAACGGCATCAATCAAAAAAGCAGACCCGCAACCGGGTCTGCTTTTTTTGATTTTGGTTCAGTTGGCTTGATTCGCACTTTTCGTTGAGAGGGATTCTCGGGTCTCATGCAGGCAGGTATGGAACAGGCGGCGGCTTCGCATCGGGTCGCGGATTCCGGCGATCAGGACGGTCGGGGGGAGTTCACGGTAGTATTGCAACCGGGCGAATTCCTGTTGCTGCAGAAACTGCTGCCGCCGTTTCCAGGCTTCGAAACGTTGTTCGGTCAGTTCCTGCCGGGTTTGTTCCCCGCGGCAGTACCAGTTGAGCGCGACTTGGCGGTCCAGCAGCCATTGGGCGCGTTCCTCCCGGTCCTGCGTCGGTTCCGGCGCGTGACAGCGTTCGAGCAACGCCTGTTGTTCCTGCCGGCGCAGCCGTTCGTTATGATCCAGCTGTTCTTTCCAGTTTTTACAGATTTCCTCCACCCGCTCAGTGGTTTCGGGCGGAGTTTTCTTTTTGCCGATGCGGCGCAGCCATCCGAACATTTTGCAATCCCTTTCATATTTGGGGCGCGCCCGCAAAAAAGAGGTACGCCCAACTTTCGAGACACCACAGGCACTTGCAAGCCCTCTGGCCACACGAGAAAAGCGTACCGGATTCTATTGCATGGTTAATCTAATGGCGTTTGTCTGAAAATCAAGGGAAAGCAATACCGGTTAAGAGCGAATAAATTCCCGTTGTCGTCGGCAGGGAGGCTTGTTGGTATGCCGCCTGTCAGGTTGTGTGCGAGTTGAAAGCGGAACTGAAGTTCCGCACTCCAAAGAGTGCCGCCGCAGTCAGGGACAGCTGTTTTTATTCCGGCCGGGTTCGATACCTCACCCTCGGCAACCGGGCAAGCGCCCTGGTCGCCGGGAGGCGAAATTCCGACTTCGCGTGAGCTTGTTCCGGGAAGTTCCGCAATATTTTGATAAATCCTGTCGTGTGCAAATTTACAAATCGGTTTCCCGGTGCTATATTACCAAGTTAAGAGTATTTTCAACCATTGACATAGAACAGGAACGCAGGAATCGTGAAAGAAGTCAAAGTAGGAATCATCGGATTCGGCACGGTCGGGGCCGGAGTCGCCGCCAATATTCTCGGGAACAGCGACGTGATCGCCAAGCGCGCGAACGTGAAGCTGGTCCTCTCCCGCATTGCGGACCTCGACATCACCACTGACCGCGGCGTGAAGATCCCGGAAGGGGTGCTGACCACCGACGCGGCGGAGGCGATCCGCGAAGCCGACATCGTGGTCGAACTGGTCGGCGGCACCACCGTCGCAAAGAAATTCATCCTCGACGCGATTCAGGCGGGCAAGCCGGTCGTCACCGCGAACAAGGCGCTGCTGGCGCTGCACGGCGAGGAAATCTTCGCCGCCGCCGAAAAAGCCGGTGTGGACGTCTATTACGAAGCGAGCGTCGCGGGCGGCATCCCGATCATCAAGGCGCTGCGCGAAGGGCTGGTCTCCAACCGCATCAGCCGCATTTACGGCATCATGAACGGCACCTGCAACTACATCCTGACCCGGATGGAGAACGAGGGCGCCGACTTCACGACCGTGCTGGCCGACGCGCAGAAACTCGGTTATGCCGAAGCCAATCCGTCGCTGGATATCGACGGCTTCGACACCGCGCACAAGACCGCGATCCTCGCGGCGCTGGCCTACGGCAGGTGGTTCGGGCTGGAGCCGGTTCACGTCGAAGGCATCCGCGACCTCGAACTCGCCGACCTGCGCTACGCCGATGAGCTCGGTTACCGGATCAAGCTGCTGGCGATCATCAAGTCCGCCGACGGCAAGGTGCAGATGCGCGTGCATCCGACCCTGATCCCGAAGAACGTGCTGCTGGCGAACATCTCCGACGTGTTCAACGGCGTGATGGTCGAGGGCGACATGGTCGGCCAGACGCTGTTCTACGGCCGCGGCGCGGGACGCAATGCGACCGCCAGCGCGGTCACCGCGGACATCACCGACGTGGCGGTCAACCTCGCGGCCGGTTCGGTGCGGCGGATTCCGGCGTTCCGGCCGGGCGAGCAGTTCTCCGAAGTGCTGTCGATGGACGAGGTTTCGAGCCGCTACTACCTGCGGCTTCAGGTCAAGGATTGTCCGGGGGTGATCGCGTCGATCACCCAGATTCTGGCGGACAAGGGAATCAGCATTTCCAGCCTGATCCAGCATGAGCGCCGCGAAGCGGACGGCACGGTGCCGCTGGTGATCCTGACCCACGTCGCGACCGAGCGGGACATCCGTTCCGCGCTGGCCGAGCTCGGCGTGCTGGCGATCAACCAGGCGCCGGTCAAACTGATGCGCATCGAAGACATTTAAGCATAGGAAGTGTTTCCAAATGGGAATCCATACCGTAGAAAAGATCGGCGGAACCAGCATGACCCGCTTCGGGGAGCTGATGGCCAATATCCTGATCGGCGACCGCAAGGGCTCCGAGCTGTACAACCGCATTTTCGTGGTTTCGGCCTATGGCGGCGTGACCAATCTGCTGCTGGAAAACAAGAAGACCGCCGAGCCGGGCATTTACGCCGCCTTCGCCGCCGGCGACAACAAGGCGTGGCAGGAGAAACTCGAATCCACCCGCGCCCGGCTGATCGAACTCAACCGCACCTTTGAAGAGCTGGGGCTCGACCAGGCCGCGGCGGATGATTTCGTGAATGAGCGCATGGACGGCGTCCGCAGCTGTCTGAAGAACCTGATGCAGCTGCGCAGTTTCGGCCACTTCCACCGCGAAAGCTACCTGCCCGCTGCGCGCGAGCTGCTGAGCTCGGTCGGCGAGGCGCACAGCGCCTTCAACTCGACGCTGATCCTGCGCAAGCACGGCGTGAACGCGGTGTTCGTGGACCTCTCCGGCTGGAAGGATCAGGAAACCGGCACGATGGAGGAGACGATCCTGCACCACATGGCCGGGCTTAATTACGCCGAGTGCATGCCGATCGTGACCGGCTACGCGAAATGCGCCGGCGGCGTGATGGCGAAATTCGACCGCGGCTACAGCGAAATCACCTTCAGCAAGCTCGCGGTGGCCACTCATGCGCGGGAGGGGATCATCCACAAGGAGTTCCACCTCTCCACCGGCGATCCGAAGCTGATCGGGCAGGAGAATGTGCGGACGATCGGCCATACCAATTTCGACATCGCCGACCAGCTCGCCGACATGGCGATGGAGGCGATCCACCCGAAAGCCTCCAAGGCGATGGAGCTGGCGGATATTCCGATCCGGGTCTGCAACGCATTCGATCCGCAGAGCCCGGGCACGTTGATCAGCAAGCACTACGTGTCGCCGAATCCGCGCGTGGATATGATCTGCGGCCGCAGGGACATCATCGCGATCGAGGTGTTCGACCCGGAGATGGTCGGCCAGTCCGGCTACGACTATCAGGTGCTGGCGAGCTTTGCGAAGTACAAGATCAGCTATATTGCGAAAAACACCAACGCCAATACGATCACGCATTACGTTCCGGCCCGTTCCAAGCAGTTGAACGAGTGCCTGGAGGAGTTGCACCGCAACTTCCCGGGCGCGGCGATCACCACCCGCGAAGTCGCGATCATCGCGGTGATCGGCAGCAACATGAAACTGCCGGGCTTCCTGTCCCGCGCGGCGAAGGCGCTGGCCGAGGCGAAGATCAACGTGCTGGCGCTGGACCAGTGCATGCGTCAGGTGAATATGCAGTTCATCATCGAACGCGAAGATTTTGAAAAGGCGCAGAAGGCGCTTCATCATGAACTGGTGGAGCACGAACTGTAAGTAAGGAAAGCGTACCGGGCTGGGGAAGGCCCGGGAGGAGGAAAAATGGAGTCGGCGGTGTTTTCCGGCTCGGTGGCCGGAGCGTTATTTTTGACCACGTTGGCCGGTGCGGCCACGGTGCTCGGTGCGGCGTCGGCGTTTTTCACGCGCCGCACCAATACGAAGGTGCTGTCGGTGGCGCTGGGGCTTTCCGGCGGGGTGATGGTCTACATCTCCTTTGTCGAACTGCTGGCCAACGCGAACCGGGAGCTGCGCGCGGAGTTCAGCGGCACGACCGGCGCGATTATCGCGATGGCGGCCTTTTTCGGCGGAATGCTGGCGGCGGCGGTGATCGACCGGATGGTGCCGGAGCCGGTGAATCCGCACGAGACCAAATCGGTCGAGGATATGGATAAGAGCCACCCGGACTTTCATCCTCTGAGGCGGGGGGCAATCCGGTTCGCGCTGGCGATCGCGATCCACAAGTTCCCGGAGGGACTGGCGGTGTTCGCGGCGAGCCTCGGCGGGCTGGAGCTGGGAATCCCGGTGGCGATCGCGATGGCGCTGCACAACGTCCCGGAGGGAATCGCGGTGTCGGTGCCGGTCTACTATGCGACCGGAAACCGGCGGAAGGCGTTTCTGTACGCGAGCCTGACCGGGCTGGCCGATCCGGCGGGGGCGGTGCTGGGTTATCTGCTGCTGGCTCCCTTTTTGACGACGGCGGTGCTGTACACGATTTACGCGGCGGTCGCGGGGGTGATGGTCTTCGTGACCTTCGACGGCCTGCTGCCGATGGCGCAGAAGTACGGGGAGCCGCACCTGTCGCTGTACGGACTGGTGGCGGGGATGTTCGTGATGGCGCTGGGCCTCGCGATCGTTTGAAAAATAAAATAAAAAAATTATAATAAAAAGAACAGGCGGCAACGCCGCCGTCGCTACCGGCTGCTTGCCGGGTTTTTTGGAAAAAAAGCCGCTCAACCGGCGGCATGAAATGACACAACAAACCAATCGATAAGGTTTTACGGATTATGAGAATGAGCAAACTGGTCGGGCGCCGGATCAAGGAAGATCCGAAGGACGCCAAGACTGTCAGTCACAAGTTTCTGGTGCGCGGCGGTTATGTCCGGCCGGTTTCGGCGGGCATCTACTCGCTGCTGCCGCTGGGCAAGCGGATCGTCGAGAAGATCGAAGCGATCATCCGCGAGGAGATGAACCGGATCGAGGGGCAGGAGGTGCTGATGCCGGTGGTGCTGCCCGCCGACCTGTGGAAGGAGTCCGGCCGGTACGAATCGGTCGGCGCGGAACTGCTCCGTTTCAGGGACCGCAACGACAAGCCGATGATCCTCGCGATGACCCACGAGGAGGGGATTGTCCATCTGGTCCGCACCGAGCTGAACAGCTACAAACAGCTGCCGGTGATGCTCTACCAGATCCAGACCAAATACCGCGACGAGGCGCGGCCGCGTGCCGGGCTGATCCGGGTGCGCGAATTCACGATGAAGGATGCGTACAGCTTCCACACCGATCAGGCGGATCTGGAGAAGTACTATTACCGCTGCCACGAGGCCTATGAGCGGATCTTCCGCCGGGTCGGCATGAAGAACGTGCTGTCGATCGAGGCCAATTCCGGGATGATGGGCGGCAAGGTTTCGCACGAATTCATGGCGATCTGCGACTGCGGCGAGGATACGGTGATCACCAACGCCGATTACAGCTACCGCGCCAATCGCGAGATCGCGGTCGCGGCGTGGAAGTTCGACAAGGGCGAACCGCTGCCGCTGGAGAAGGTCAGCACCCCCGGCACCAAAACCATCGAGGAGGTCGCGAATTTCCTCGGCGTGAAGCCGGAGGAGACCGGCAAGGCGGTGTTCTACCAGGATGCGCGCACCGGGGAGCTGATTTTCGTGCTGATCCGCGGCGATTTTGAGGTGAACGAGGTGAAGCTCGCCAATGCGGTGAAAGTGCCGGAGCTGAAGTTCGCGGACGACTCCGCGATCGAGGCGGCGGGCGCGGTGCCCGGCTTCGCCAGCCCGGTCGGTATCGACGGCAGAAAGGTGCGGATCGTGATCGACCGCTCCGCCGCCGAAACCGGCAATCTGGTGGTCGGCGCGAACGAGGCGGATTTCCACTACCGGAACTTCAACTTCGACCGCGACATGGCCGGAACCGAGTGCATCGTGACCGATATCGCCTGCGTGCGCGAAGGCGATCCGTGCCCGCTGACCGGGCAGCCGCTGATTTTCTCGCGCGGGATCGAGGTGGGCAACATCTTCCAGCTCGGCACCAAGTACACCGAGTCGATGCACTGCGACTATCTGGACCGCGACGGCAAGAGCCATCCGATGATCATGGGCTGCTACGGCATCGGCGTGGGCCGGGCGATGGCGGCGGTGATCGAGCAGTCCTGCGACGAATACGGCCCGATCTGGCCGATGTCGATCGCGCCCTATCAGGTCGAACTGTGCGCGATCAATCCGGACAAGGCGGGCGTCGGCGAGGCGTGCGAAAAGCTCTACGCCGACCTGACCGCCGCCGGAATCGAGGTGCTGTACGACGACCGCGGCGAAAAGGCCGGTTCGATGTTCAGCGACGCCGACCTGATCGGCATTCCGCTGCGGCTGGTGGTGTCGCCGAAAACGCTGGCCGACAACGCGGTCGAATTCAAGGTGCGCGGCAGCCGCGACGCGGAGAAGCTGGAAATCAGTTCGGCCGTCGCCGCGGTCGCGGCCCGGGTCGAAGCCGAGATGGCGCAATACCGCTGAAGCGGCAATCCGGGAGGGATGGAATGAACTGTACACGGTTTCTGACGGCGCTGCTGGCAGCCGCCGCTTTCGCCGTTCCGGCGCGGGCGGTGGAGGGGCTGGTGGTGCCCTCCCTTTCCCGGAATCTGTCCGACCAGTGGAAGCATATCCTGCCGGAGCGGGCGCCGTTCATCTCCAAGGTGACAGCGGTGACGCCGGGCCAGCCGTTTACGGTGTATTACGTACTCGGGCAGTTCGCCCGCCGGGAGGGCAGGGTGGATGTCGTCGCCGACGCCGACCTGACGCTGCCGGACGGCAAAGTGGATGCGCTGTTCCGGCAGCAGACGGTCTATCGCGGCCCGGACGACGGCAACGGCGGACTGCTGTCGGCGCTGCGCACGCAGATGGTGATGGAGCCGGAGGACCGGTTCGGCGAATACAGAGTGACCGTCCGTTTCCATGACCGCAACGACGGTTCGCGCCGGACGGCGGAGGCGAAGTTCCGGCTGGAACCGCTGCCGGAGAAGTTTCCACCGGCCGACTTGAAGCGGGATGCGGCGCTGATTGCAAACTATTACCGCAATCCGGTGCCGGAGCGGCTGCCGGGGCTGCTGGAGGCCGCCCTGAAGGAACGGCCGGAGCTGACGCAGAAAACGCTGGCGCTCTATTACGGCTTCGGCCTGCTGTTCCGGCAGAATCCGCAGCTCTGGCCGGAGCTGGCCCGGATCGCCTCGGCGCAGAAATCGGACGGGGCGCGTTTCAGCGCCGCTTTCGTGGTCCGGATGCTCGGCCCGGAGGGGGAGGCGCGGCTGCGGCCGCTGCTCAGCCCGGAGGCCGTCGCCGCGCTGGAAAAGACGGCGGGCGTGCCGGTTGCGGTCGCCGAAGTCGGGAACAGCACGGATCTCGACCGGCTCTGGATGGAATTCTTCGCTTCGGGGCAGGTGGGGCCGGTGCGCCGCCTCGTCGGGGAGCTTGTCCGGTTCCGGGATGCGCTGGCGCCCGCCGAATTCAAGGCGAAAAAGGAGAAGGGGGAGACGACGCCGGCGGATCTGGCGAAGGTGATGAATTTTCTGGTCGGAGCAGCCGCGAAGTGGTCGCTTGGCTCCAACGCGCGGCAGCATCCGGTGGTGAGGTTTTACCTCGAAGCGATGCTGAAGCGCGGTGAAATCAAGGACCCGCATTCGGCGGCCCTGATTGAAGAAATCCTGAGGAAGGCGGCGGAACCCGCCGCCGGTCCCCGTAAATAAGAGAGGAGTGTGTGATTATGTGGAATTACACTGACAAAGTGATGGACCACTTCCTGCATCCGCGGAATGTGGGCGAAATCGAGAATCCCGACGGTGTCGGCGAAGTGGGCAACGCCGCCTGCGGCGACGCGCTGAAGCTGACCTTCAAGCTGGACAAGGAGGGCCGGATCGAGGACGTGAAGTTCAAGACCTTCGGCTGCGCTTCGGCGATCGCGTCGAGTTCTGCCCTGACCGAAATCATCAAGGGCAAGACCCTTGACGAGGCGGCCCGGGTCACCAATCAGGATATCGCCGAAGTGCTCGGCGGCCTGCCGGAAGCCAAGATGCACTGTTCCGTGATGGGCATGGAAGCGTTGCAGGCGGCGATCAGCCATTACCGCGGCGAGAAAAGCCCGTTCGAGAAGGACGAGGACCACGAGGGGCGGATCGTCTGCAAGTGTTTCGGCGTCACCGACGTGAAGATCCTGAAGGTCGCGAAGGAAAATCAACTGCACAAGGCCGAGGACGTGACCCATTACTGCAAGGCGGGCGGCGCCTGCGGCGCGTGCCTCGACGACATCCAGCAGCTGCTGGACGATATGTGGAAACTGGAGGCTGCCAAGAAATGATGAGTATCGACGAGTTGCGTCAGGCGGAAGGTGAACTCAAGGGCCGGATCGGGCATCTGGAGGAGTTTCTGCATATCGAAGACCGCAAGGCCGAGATGGCGGAGCTTGAGCAGAAGATGTCCGCGCCCGACTTCTGGGACAACAAGGAGTCCGCGCAAAACACGGTCGCCCAGCTTTCCGCCTGCCGGAATTTGCTCGAACCCTTCCGCAAGCTTCAGTCGGAGGTCGAAGATTATTCGGCCTCCGTCGAACTCGCCGCCGAGGACGAGGAGTTCCTGCAGGAGACCGAGATCTCCTACCGGCGGCTGCTCAAGTCGCTGGACCGCATGGAGATCATGAGCTTCCTCTCCGGCAAGTTCGACCGCAGCAACCTGTACTTTTCGGTACATGCCGGAGCGGGCGGCACCGAATCGTGCGACTGGGCCAACATGCTGCTGCGCATGTACCGCCGCTACTTCGAACGGCGCGGCTGGAAGGACGAGGTGATCGACCTGCAGCCCGGTGAAGAAGCCGGCGTCAAGAGCGCCACGCTGCATGTGACCGGCGAATTCGCTTACGGTTACATGAAAGGCGAAAAGGGAGTGCACCGGCTGGTACGCATCTCTCCCTTCGACAGCAACGCCCGCCGCCACACCAGTTTCGTGTCGGTGGACGTGTTCCCGGAGCTTGACGACGACATCGAAATCGAGATCGACGAGTCGCAGTTGCGCATCGACACCTACCGTTCCAGCGGCGCGGGCGGCCAGCACGTGAACACCACCGACTCGGCGATCCGCATCACCCACTTGCCGACCGGCATCGTGGTCTGCTGCCAGAACGAGCGTTCCCAGCATAAGAACCGCGCCACCGCGATGAAGATGCTGAAAGCCAAGCTGTATGAATTTGAGGAAGAGAAGCGCCGCAATGAAGCCGATGCGATCCGCGGCGAAAAGGCGGAGAACGGCTGGGGCAGTCAGATCCGCAGCTACGTGCTGCAGCCCTACCAGATGGTCAAGGACCTGCGCACCGAAGTCGAAACCAGCGACACCGCCGGGGTGCTCGACGGCGACATCGACGAATTCATCGAGGCGTACCTCAAATCGGCCCGGTGACGTTTTCCGGGACGAGTTGAGACGGGCGCTTTTTTCCTGTGGGAGAGAGGCGCTTTTTTCTGTCCGTGTAACATGCGAACGATCAAAAACTTCTGAAAGGATCATCCGATGAGTGGGAAATCCGTGGTTTCGCTGTTGGCCCTGTCCGCCGCAACCGTACTGGGCGCAGCCGGGGAGGGCGGGCTTGAGGCCGTCCGGGCGTTGAAGATTGAAAACGGAGTGATTCAGCGGGCGGAAACGGTCGCCGATTCCGCCTTCACCGACCGCGACGGGAGGGAGCACCGGGAACTGCCGCCGCGCACGGTGGTGAGGCTTCTGCTGCGGCCGGCCGAAGGCTCCAACATCAACGTCGAAATCTGGCTGCCTGCGGCGGAGAGGTGGAACGGGCGTTTTCTCGGACTCGGCAACGGCGGCGCCGCCGGCAGTATCAATCCCGCTGTTTTCATCGGACCGCTTCGGAGCGGCTATGCGGCGGCCACCACCGACATGGGGACCGCTCCCAATGCCGACTCCGGCATCGGCAACAAGGAGGTGTGGAAAGATTTCGGCTACCGCGCCACCCACCTGATGACGGTTGCGGCCAAACGGGTCGTCCGGGCTTACTACGGCAGGGAACCGGAGTTCTCTTACTTCAGCGGCGGTTCGACCGGCGGCCAGCAGGCGCTGCAGGAGGCGCAGCGCTACCCGGAGGATTACGACGGGATTCTGGCGCAGGTTCCGGCGCATTGCCGCACGCCGCTGCACGCCTATTTCCTGTGGAATTACCGGATTTTCCGGGAGTGCCCGTTCACGGAGGCGCAGGAGGCGAACGTGATTGCCGCCGGAAACGAATATATGGCATCGCGCGAGCTGCCGCAGACCGCTGGGAAACTGGTGTCGGATCCGCGCTGCACGCCGCAGGATATCGAGGCGGTGGTCGCGCTGGCGCAGAAGAAGGACCCGACCCTGACCGCGAAGCACGCGGAGGCGCTGCGCAGGCTCTTCGGCGGGCCGGTGCATGCGGTGACCGGGGAGCGCATCTTCGACGGGCTGCCTTTCGGCAGCACTTTCGGGATCGCGCGCGGAAATCTGTACTTGTTCCACTGGGTGTTCGGCAAAGAGCGGGATCTGATGACGATCGATTTCGGGAAGGATATCGACACTTACACCGCCGAACTCGGGCCTTACCTGAATGCCGACAACCCGGACCTGCGGGCATTCGAGAGGCGCGGCGGCAAGCTGATCATGGTCTCCGGTTCGGCGGATTCCTGCGTGCCGTACCACGCCTCGCTGGATTATTACGAACGGGTGGCGGAGCTGTTCGGATCGCCGGAGCGGGTGCGGGAGTTCTGCCGCTTCTACATCGTTCCGGGCATGAGCCACGGGCCGGGACCGGGCGTGAACCGCCTGCCGGACCTGCTGAAGCTGGTGGTGGAGTGGCGCGAATTGGGAATGGCTCCGGAAGGGCTGGCCGGCAGGCGGTACGAGGGGGATCGGCCGGTTTTTGAAATCCCGGTCTATCCGTACCCGGAAAAGGCGGTCTACGATGCGCAGCGCCGGGAATTCCGGAAAATCTCCGGCCCGCGCGGCGGAGTGGGCCGCGTGGCGGAGCGCTTCCTGCCTCCCGCCGAAGAATAGTCATTTTTTATTTTCTTCCCTTGCGCCCGCCGTAAAACGTGCTATTTTAAGCATGAAATTCAGAACCGGGAGAACGGCGGTGAAAACGGAATGCCCGTATTGTCACAAGGTCTACAAGGTTTACGACCTGTTCCGGGGCGTCCGGGCGGAATGTCTGGAATGCGGCCGAAAATTCACCGTTGAGCCGCTCCCGCAACCTCAGGAAAAGAAGCCATGAAAACCATCTGTCCGCGCTGTGGAACGGAATATGATCTGGATGATTCCATGAACGGGAAAAAGGTGGAATGCGAGTGTGGTGGGAAATGGGTTGTGACGTTTTCTCCTGCACCGAGTTCGGCGGCGGCGACTCCTGTACGCCGAAAGAAAGATACCATGTATAGGTGACAAACGATTGCCGGAGTAAATAGTAAAGAACTCCTTTGTCGAGTAACTTTGAGT